>Ga0209257_1000062_pt1 | contig 362413 bp, 306 predicted proteins | sample AraplaCvi_mCL_r2_FD_184277 | JGI IMG/M metagenome (GOLD analysis project Ga0209257, IMG submission 184277) | Arabidopsis root microbial communities from North Carolina, USA - plate scrape MF_Cvi_mCL_r2 (SPAdes) (version 2) | ecosystem: Host-associated > Plants > Roots > Endosphere | place...
GCAGTTCGCCGACCGGGACGTAGGCGATTTCTTCCACGGTGTTGAAGCCTTCGGTCACCAGGATGGCGGCGATTTCTTCATCCACTTCCAGCTTGTCCATGAACAGCTGGCGGGCAACGCCCTGCTCGGCCTCGGACTTGGCGGTCACCTGGTCCTGGGTCATCACATTGAGCTGCCAACCGGTCAGGCGGCTGGCCAGGCGCACGTTCTGGCCACCCTTGCCGATTGCCTGCGCCAGGCGCTCTTCAGCGACGGCCAGGTCCATCGAGTGCTTGTCTTCATCAACGATGATGGACTGCACTTCCGCCGGCGCCATCGCATTGATGACGAAGTTGGCGGGGTTGTCGTTCCACAGCACGATATCCACGCGCTCGCCATTGAGCTCGTTGGACACCGCCTGCACGCGCGAACCGCGCATGCCGATGCAGGCGCCGATCGGATCGGTGCGCGCATCGTGGGCGAGCACGGCAATCTTGGCGCGGTCGCCCGGATCGCGGGCACAGGCCTTGATCTCGACCAGGCCCTGGCCCACTTCCGGCACTTCCAGCTTGAACAGCTCGATCATGAATTCCGGGGCAGCGCGGCTGATGAACAGCTGCGGGCCGCGCGGTTCCGAACGCACTTCGGCCAGGTAACCGCGCACGCGGTCGCCGGCGCGCAGCACGTCGCGCGGAATGCCCTTGTCCTTCGGAATGAACGCTTCGGCGTTGCCGCCCAGGTCCACGTAGATGTTGCCGCGCTCGGCGCGCTTGACCACGCCGGTGACCAGTTCGCCCACGCGGTCCTTCCACGCATCCACGACCTGCTGGCGTTCGGCTTCGCGCACGCGCTGGACGATCACCTGCTTGGCGGCCTGCGCCGCGATGCGGCCGAAGTCCGGGTTTTCGATCTGTTCTTCGATGTAGTCGCCCACTTCCACGCCATCGGCTTCGTCCAGGGCGTCCATCAGGCGCACCTGGCGATCCGGCGATTCCATGACCACGTCATCGGCCACCACTTCCCAGCGGCGGAAGGTTTCGTAGGTGCCGTCCTTGTGGTCGATCGACACACGGGCCAGCACTTCCTCATCGGGGTAGCGCTTCTTCGCTGCCGAAGCCAGGGCGGCCTCGATGGCATCGAAGATCACTTCACGCGGGACGCCCTTTTCATTGGCGACCGCATCCACTACCAGCAAAAGTTCCTTGCTCATTGTTGGCTCACTCCGCGCGCGGCTTCTTGGCCGCCGGCTCGTTGGATGGTTTCTTGTTCGCCTTGCCACCCTGCTTGGGTGCCGGGCCAGTCGGTTTGGTCGGAGCCAGGCCGAGGGCGGCCCAGTCCGGCATGATGCGTGCCTTGTCGATGTTCTCGACATCGGCGGTAAACGGGGAATTGTCGACCTTGAAGGTGACGGTGTTCTGCTCGGCGTCGACGCCGAGGATTTCGCCCTGCAGGCGGCGGCGACCGTCCTGCGGCAGCTTCAGCACGACCTTGGCCGATTCGCCAATGGCGCGCTCGAACTGCTCGCGGGTGAACAGCGGACGGTCCACGCCCGGCGACGACACTTCCAGCGTGTAGTTGGCGCTGATCGGGTCTTCCACGTCCAGCTGGGCCGAGACCTCGCGGCTCACGCGCTCGCAGTCGTCGATGTTGACGACACGGTCGGGCTGCTCGGCCAGCGGCACGTCGATGTACAGGCGCAGCGTGGCGCCGCCCGGGGCGGTCAGGTACTCCACACCCAGCAGCTCGAGACCCAGCGACTGAACGGTGGGGGCGAGCAGATTCGCGATTTCGGTTGCCTTGTCGCTCACAGTCTGCCTTGGTTCGTTGAAAGAGGTGCTGCCCCGGCGCACGGCCTGGGGCCCGGAAACAACAAAGGGCCCGCTGGGCCCCTTGTCCGGTACGACTCCGGTCATGCTGGATTCCGGTTGCAGATCACGCGCGGTGCATGATGCTGCGAGCCCAGCCTTCCGGGGGGTCACGACTACCTGAGGGGAAGTCGCACGGCCCGGAAGCCGGTCGCGGGACGGTCCACATTCCGGGGAATGGGTCCAGTCAGGTAGTCCGCTAAGCCGTGGATGATAGCGGTTGCACCGCGCTGGTGCAACGGGCGCGGGCCTTGGGCAGGCTAATCCGGCCCTGCATTCAGCTTCGTTCATGCCCTGACGACGCCAACGAAAAAAGCGACCCCGTTGCCAGGATCGCCTTTTCGTCTACTGCATCTGCACTGCAGATTGTCTGTGGTAGCGGGGGCAGGATTTGAACCTGCGACCTTCGGGTTATGAGCCCGACGAGCTGCCAGACTGCTCCACCCCGCAGCAGAAGCGGAATTGTAATGCACGCTCGCCGCCTCCGCAACCCTTGGAGGGCATCGGAGAATCATCTGCGGCCACTCGCCGTTCGCGGCCCTGGGTTTGCGGGAGACCGCCACATCTGGCGATTCAGCGACGTATTGCGGATTGCAGTCACCTCCCTCTGGGCTTCCGGCTGCGGACGGAAGACGACCTTCCGGTAGTTTCCAACCGGCTTTCCGGTGTAGTTGCTTACGAAGACCTTTCCGCTGTAAGCCTTCACGTTTTGTCCCGTGGCATTCGCCAGCACTTGGCCTTGTGGGACGGGTCCGTCGGCCGACCGGCAGGACAGCAGATGGATCGGCCTCTTCCCCAGACCCTTGTCGCTGACCAGCGCTGCAAGCTGGGTACCATCCAGGTTCTCCGCTCCCACTCTCGATGCATTCTCCCCACCATGTACATTGACGACATCCCGGTACCGGCCGTGGCGGAAACGGACCTCCCCCATCCCCAATGGGGGCGAGTTACGTATGAGTAGGCGGTGCATTCCCGCCACCATCCCGGCACCTATCGCAAGCCCACCGGCGATGACGCCGAAGAGGGCCGCACCCTCTCGGTCGCCGGCCACCCCCTTGGAAATTGCCAGCCCGGCCATGGCCGTCGCTCCAAGCCCCATCATCGCGGCGACCGGCAACAGGTATCGCCCACTCGGATCGACATGGTTGATCGGGTCCCCTTCGCAGTAGGCGTAGCAGTTCACTCCCCCCGCCCCGAACGGACTGGCCTGGTCCGGACTGTTGAAGCGCATCAAAACCGGGTTATAGATGCGATACCCATTGCCCAGGAATTGCCAGGCTCCGCCCGGCTCATGCAGCTGGCCGTTGTAGCCCAGCCAGCCGCGGGTGTCCTCGTGGCGGCTGGCGCGTGTCGCGGTGCTGGGAAGTGACGGCATGGAACCCCCTTCGGCGCGCGGTCCGCGCCAGGCATGTGTCCCCCGACGCGCCGATCATTGGCCCGGCAGAATTAAAACGTGGTGATGACTTCTCCTCGCCCCACTGGAGCCTCAACGCGACCGCACTGCCTGCGCGGCACGGGCAACCACGCGCATGCCCCGGCCGACCGGATGCAGCGCGGTATTGAGCACCGAGGTGACCCGTCTGGCCACGCCGGTCTGCGGACGGAACACGGTGGATATGTGGTCGTCGGGACCCGCATTGGAGTTCCGCGCCTGCATTCCGTGGGTGCGGCCCCTGTATCCCCTGACCGGTACCTTGAGTGTGTTGGCCAGCCGCTGCGCCTGCGACGCATGGCGCCCGCCGACGGCGGAGTAACAGGACAGCATGTTGATCGGTTTGAAGCGATAGCCCGGGCCCACCGCCGTGCTCACCTGCCGGGCCAGCGCGTGCCCGCTCACCGCACCCGTGGAACCGGTGGCGAAGGGAAGCCCATGGGCGACCAGCTCATCGCCGTGCGCTCCGGAGGCAAAGCGCAACTCGCCGATGCGCACGGTCCGGCCGGGCTGCACGGTCGGCACCGGGGGCGTGGCGGGTGGCACGCCGACGGCGTTCACGCGCGAGGACGCCCGCAGCAGGTGCATTCCGCCTGCCGCCGCCACGCCCACGCCCAGCGCAACGGCGGCCAGGATGCCGGCCGTGGTGCCCTGCCCCTGTGTGCCGGCCACGGCCGAGCCGACCAGGGCGCCGGCGCCGGCCAGCACGGCTGCACCCCATACGAGTTGGGCGAAATGACCGCTGGGATCGGCCAGGTTGATGGGATCGCCCTGGAACGCGGCGTAGGCATTGAGGCCTCCTTCTGCAAACGGACTGAGGCTGTCCGGGCGATGGAACCGCCTCAATGCAGGGCTGTAGACGCGATACCCGTTCCCCAGGATCTGCCACTGCGTACCCGCGACATGCAGTTCACCGTGGAAGCCCAGCGACATGCCCGCATGCCTCAGCGCACGCCCGACAGGCGCTGCATCACGCCCGCCCGGGTTCTGCGGTTCAGCGCGGTATTGCGTATCGCCGTGCTGACCCGGGCAAGCCCGGTCTGGGGGTGGAACACCCTGGCCTGGTACACGCCCATGGGTCTGTGGGTGAACGCGTTGCCTGCGACCGGACCCACGAAGCCGATCACCGGCCGCCGCAGGCCATCGGCCACCACCTGCGCCTGCGGCGCCGGCCCGGTTCCCGAATTGCACGACAGATAGACCAGCGGTTTGTCGCCCAGCCCCTTCGACCTGAGAAACGCGGTCATCTCGGTACCGTCCAGGGGCGTGTTGCCGACCAGGGATCCATTGGAACTTCCGTGCACGTCGAGCCAGTCCTTGTTCTGTCCGCGGTGGATGCGCACCTCTCCCAGGCGCGAGCTCGATTGCCTGCGGACCACCCCACGCGCCGCGGCCGCCAGCAGGGCCACCGCAAGGACAGCGCCCCCCAGCATGGCCAGGAACTTCGCACTCCTGCTGTCGCCGGTGAGGGCCACTGCGCCGGCCGCGCCGAACAAGGCCACCGCGCCACCGCCGAAAATCGCTGCGATCGGCATCAGGAAATGTCCACTGGGATCCGCATGATTGATCGGGTCGTCACCGCAGTAGCAGTACGCGTTCATGCCACCTCGGCCGAACGGGCTGCTCTGATCGGGGATGTGGAAGCGTCTCAGCCGCGGGTTGTAGACGCGGTAACCGTTGCCCAGGAACTGCCAGCACCGGCCCGGCTCATGCAACTGGCCGTTGTAGCCCAGTCGCACGTGCACTGCCGGCAGCGCATGACTGGCCTGACGATGGCTGTTCCCTGCAACGCGAATGGCACACGGCACCGTCATACCGGGTAAATCGGCTTGGCTTCTACCCACCGTTCCGACCCATCCCGGATGAGCGCATGGCGCACCGGCAGCGGCACCCGTTGCGGATCGCGTGCAGCGCGCAGGGCAGATGGCGACGGCGGCGGCGGTGGTGGAGGCAGGTCCGACGAAACGAACGCACGACGTCGAGGCTGCGCGCGCTGGATCGCGACCTTCGGCGGCGGGCTCGACGGTGCCACCGGGCTCGACACCGCTGGCGAGCCCAACCGCGCCGGCGCCGAGAGCCGTCTGTTCACGACCGGGGCCGCCGGGGTCGGCGGCGTGATGGGGGGCGCCGACGTCGTAAGAGGTGTGGCCGCCGGTGCGGACACCGGTGACCCGATCCGGGTCGCCACAGCAGGCTTGCGCTTGACCCAGGCGTGATGACCCAGCTTGAGGCTCATTCCAGCGAACATGACCGCTGCGGCAATCGTCAGTGCCCGCTGGGTATCGTTCTTTGACGCCGCTGCAAGGCCGACAGCAGAAAGCGACCCCGCTGTTGCGGCGACTACCAGGGCGACCAGCGGTGTCCTCAACCTGAAGCCAAGAAGATTGGCGGTGAACACGTTGAGCGACCAATGGCCACTGGGGTCCACCTGGTTGATCGGATCGAGCTGGCAATAGCCGTAAGCGTTGAGGCCACCCTTTCCGAATGGGCTCATGTCGTCGGGGCTGTGGAAGCGCATCAGCACCGGGTTGTAGACGCGGTACCCGTTGCCAAGGATCTGCCAGGACCCTGCGGGCTCATGCAACACCCCGTTATAGCCCAGCACGGAAGTAGATGAGGACACGATTACCCCTGGCCGACTGGCCGACTCATGCGTGTGTCCCCCGACAAGCCCACGAAATACGCCCACCGCAATTAAAAGGGCGTGTAGAGCGGGTCCCTGCCCCGCTGCCCCTGCTCTGCACCACCCAAACAAAAAAGCGACCCCGTTGCCGGAATCGCTTTTTCGTCCACTGCCGCCGGCATGCACCGGGGCTATTTGGTAGCGGGGGCAGGATTTGAACCTGCGACCTTCGGGTTATGAGCCCGACGAGCTGCCAGACTGCTCCACCCCGCAGCAGAAGTGGTTGAGCCGATCCAATACCGCAACGATGTTCTGGCGAAACCGCTGCATCAACAACTCAGGAAACGAATATTACACTAATTGCGCAGCTTTGTGTCGATTTTCAAGCAAGATGCGCAAACGCCTGCTGGCACCAGACCATGATCGGGTTCCAGGCCAGACCCAGCGCCAGCAACGCCAGCGCGTTCACGCCCAGCACCACGCCCAGCACGCGGTCGTTGTTGGCCGGCAGCGGCTCGCCCACCGGCTCGTCGAAGTACATGACCTTGATGACGCGCAGGTAGTAGAAGCAACCAATCACCGCACAGATCACACCCAGGATCGCCAGCCACAGCATGCCGCCATTGATGGCCGCGCCCAGCACCGCCAGCTTGGTCCAGAAGCCCAGGAACGGCGGGATGCCGGCCATGGACGCCATGATGCACAGCACCAGCCCTGCCATCCACGGGTTGCGGGCATTCAGGCCCTTCAGGTCGTCGATCTTCTCGGCCTCGAACCCATTGCGCGACAGCGCGATGATCGCGCCGAAGCCGGCGGTGGACATGATTGCGTAGCTCACGGCGTAGAACAGCGCCGCCGCGTAACCGCGCTCACCGCCGCCGGCAATGCCCAGCAGCAGGAAGCCGATGTGGGAGACGGTCGAATAGGCCAGCATGCGTTTGAGGTTGCTCTGCGCGATCGCCATCAGGTTGCCGACCACCAGCGACAGCGCGGCCAGGCCACCGATCAGGTACTTCCATTCGTCCGAGAGCGGCCCGATGCCCATTTCCAGCAGGCGGTACGCCATGCCGAACGCAGCCAGCTTCGGCGCCGAGCTGATGAACAGCGCCACCGGCGCCGGGGCGCCCTGGTAGACGTCGGGCAACCACATGTGGAACGGCGCGGCGCCGAGCTTGAAGGCGACGCCGGCGATCATGAACACCGCGCCGGTCAGCAGCAGCATCTTCTCGTCGGACTGCGGAATGGCCGCATTGATCGCGTCCAGGTGCAGCGAACCGGTGGCACCGTAGATCAGCGACATGCCGTACAGCAGCAGGCCCGAGGCCAGCGAACCCAGCACGATGTACTTCATCGCCGCTTCGGTCGCCAGGCCATTGTCACGGTTGCTGGCCACCAGTGCGTAGGAGCACAGGGCCAGCAGTTCCAGGCCCAGGTACACCATCAGCAGGCTGCCGGCCGAGACCAGGATCATCATGCCGGCGGTGGCGAACATCACCAGCACCGGGATCTCGCCCTGGAACAGGTCGCGTTCGCGCAGGTAACTCCAGCCGTAGACCAGGGTCAGGCCGCTGCAGAGCACGACCACGACCTTCATCACGTCGGCGGCGGTGTCGCGGACGAACATGCCGTGGAAGACCTCACCCTGCCCGCCCACGCCGGTGGCGAGCATGAACAGCACGACTGCCAGCGCGGCAACCGAGAACAGGTGGGTCCAGATCTTGTTCTGCTTGCTGATGAACAGGTCCAGGATCATCAGGGCGAACGCACTGCCGATCAGCACCAGCTCCGGAGCGAGCGGCGGCAGGTCAGCGGCAGTCAATGGCAACAGCGGCGAGGTGGTCATCATCAAATCCTGGAATTACAGCAGCTTGCTGGATGCGATCTGCATCGCCAGCTTTGCGATCGAGGGCTCCATCAGGTCGGTCAGCGGCTTGGGATACAGACCCAGCGCCAGCGTACCGATGGCAAACACGCCCAGCACCAGCCACTCACGGCCGTTGATGTCCTTCAGTTCGGCCACGTGGGCATTGGCCACTTCGCCGAAGAACACGCGCTTGTACAGCCACAGCGTGTAGGCCGCGGTGATCACCAGGGTGGTCGCGGCCGCCAGGGCCAGCCACGGATTACGCTGGAAGCTGGCCATGATGACCATGAACTCGCCCACGAAACCGCTGGTGCCCGGCAGGCCCGCGTTGGCCATGAAGAACAGCATGGCGAAGGTGGCGAACCACGGCATCACGTTGACCACGCCGCCGTAATCGGCGATGCGGCGGCTGTGCATGCGGTCGTACAGCACGCCCACGCAGGAGAACATCGCGCCGGACACGAAGCCGTGCGACACCATCTGCACCATCGCGCCCTGCAGGCCCAGGCGGGCGGCATCGGCGTTGCCGGCATCACGCACCAGCCACAGGGCAATGAAGGTGCCCAGGGTGACAAACCCCATGTGCGCGATCGACGAATAGGCGATCAGCTTCTTCATGTCGTCCTGGACCAGGGCGACCAGGCCGACGTAGATCACCGCGATCAGCGACAGCGCGATCACCAGCCAGGCCCATTCCTGCGAGGCATCCGGGACGATCGGCAGGTTGAAGCGCAGGAATCCGTAACCACCGATCTTCAGCGCGATGGCGGCCAGGATCACCGAACCGGCGGTCGGCGCTTCCACGTGCGCGTCCGGCAGCCAGGTGTGGACCGGGAACATCGGCACCTTGACCGCGAACGCGATCAGGAACGCGAAGAAGATCCAGGTCTGCTCCTGCGCGGTCAGCTGCAGCTGGTACAGGTCGGCCAGCTGGAAGCTGCCGCCCTTCAGGTACAGGTAGATCAGCGCCACCAGCATCAGCACCGAGCCGAGGAAGGTGTACAGGAAGAACTTCAGCGCGGCGTAGATGCGACGCGGACCGCCCCAGACACCGATGATCAGGAACATCGGGATCAGCATCGCTTCGAAGAACACGTAGAACAGCATCGCGTCGGTCGCAGCGAAGATGCCCACGGTGACGCCTTCCAGGATCAGGAAGGCGGCCACGTACTGGTTGACCCGCTTGTCGATGGCGCTCCAGGCACCGATCAGCGCCAGCACCGAGACCAGGGTGGTCAGCAGGATCAGCGCGATGGCGATGCCGTCCACGCCGAGGTTGTAGCCGATGTCGTAGGCCGGGATCCAGGCGCGGGTTTCGACGAACTGCAGCGCGTCGTTGGCCACGTCGTAGCCGCTGAGCAGCGACAGGCTGGCCACGAAGGTGAGCAACGCCACGCCCAGCGACGCCCAGCGGGCGGTCTGCGCATCACGGATGGCAAGGATCAAGGCACCGCCGAGGATCGGCAGCCAGATGAGAACACTGAGTAGAGGCCAGTTCGACACGTCTTCTTATTCCGTACAGGTCATCAACGCAGGTAATGCATCAGGACGCCCAGGAGGGCAATCAGGCCGATGATCATCGCGAAGGCGTAGTGATAGAGGAAACCGGATTGGGTGCGACGCAGCAGGTTGGCGGCCAGATCGATCAGGCGTGCCGAACCGTTGACCACCACACCATCGACGATGTTCGTGTCGATCGCGCGCGAAACCTTGCCCAGCTTGACGCCGCCACCGGCGAAGCCGCCGATCCACAGCTTGTCGAAGCCGTATTTGTTCTCCAGCACCGACACCAGCGGCGCAAAGGTCTTGCGCGCGCGGGTCGCCAGTTCCGGCTTCCACAGGTAGAACAGCACCGCCAGCAGGAAGCCGGCCACGGTCAGGAAGAAGGCCGGGGCCATCATGCCGTGCAGCGCGAACGCCACCGGACCGTGGAATTCTTCGGCCAGGGCACCGAGGGTGTCGCGCGCCGGGTCGTAGAAATCCACCACGCCGGTGAAGAACGAATGCACCTGGCCCGGGATGCCGTGCTCGGCATGGTGACCGGCCCAGTCGGTGCCGTACAGCATCGGACCGATGCTGAAGAAACCGATCACGATCGACGGGATCGCCAGCAGGATCAGCGGCAGGGTCACCACCCACGGGGTTTCGTGCGGCTCATGCGGACCGTGGCCATGGCCGTGGTCATCATGGTGCGCCTCACCGTGGTGGGCGTCGGCCGCGTGCGCGTCGCCGTGATGGTCGTCGTGGCCGTGGCCATGGGCGTCATCGTGGTGCGCGTCGCGGAAACGTTCCTTGCCATGGAAGGTCAGGAACAGCAGGCGGAAGCTGTAGAAACTGGTGACGATCACGCCACCCAGCACGGCCCAGTAGCCATAGGTCGCCACCCAGCTCGAGGACACGTGCGCATGGTGCTGCGCCGCCTCGATGATGGTGTCCTTGGAGTAGAAGCCGGAGAAGAACGGCGTACCGACCAGGGCCAGGGTACCGATCCACATGGTGATGAAGGTGATCGGCATGTACTTGCGCAGGCCGCCCATCCTGCGCATGTCCTGCTCGTGGTGCATGGCGATGATCACCGAGCCCGCGCCGAGGAACAGCAGCGCCTTGAAGAAGGCGTGGGTCATCAGGTGGAACACGGCCGCCGAATAGGCCGACACGCCCAGCGCCACGGTCATGTAACCCAGCTGCGACAGCGTGGAGTACGCCACTACGCGCTTGATGTCGTTCTGCACGATGCCGATCAGGCCGGTGAAGAACGCGGTGGTGGCACCGATGAACAGCACGAAGTTAAGCGCGGTCTGCGACAGCTCGAACAGCGGCGACATGCGCGTGACCATGAAGATGCCCGCGGTGACCATGGTCGCGGCATGGATCAGCGCCGAGATCGGGGTCGGGCCTTCCATCGAGTCCGGCAGCCACACGTGCAGCGGCACCTGGGCCGACTTGCCCATCGCGCCGATGAACAGGCAGATGCAGATGATGGTGGCGATCGACCAGATCACCGGCTCGCTCAGCAGCTGGAAGCTCTGGCCGAACAGGCTGATCGACCCCGACCACACCTGCAGCTGCGCTTCCGGATGGGCCAGGATGGTGGCGTTGGCGAACACCGTGGCGTAGTCCAGGGTGCCGAACACCCACAACACGCCGGCGATGCCCAGGATGAAGCCGAAGTCGCCGACGCGGTTGACCAGGAACGCCTTCATGTTGGCGAAGATCGCGGTCGGGCGCTTGAACCAGAAACCGATCAGCAGGTACGACACCAGGCCCACCGCTTCCCAGCCGAAGAACAGCTGCAGGAAGTTGTTGCTCATCACCAGGGTGAGCATCGAGAAGGTGAACAGCGAGATGTAGCTGAAGAACCGCTGGTAGCCCGGGTCATCCTGCATGTAGCCGATGGTGTACACGTGGACCAGGAACGACACGAAGGTCACCACCACCATCATCATGGCGGTGAGCTTGTCGATCATGAAGCCGACGTGCGCCGAGTAGCGGCCCACTTCGAAGAAGGTGTAGACGTTTTCGTTGAACGGCTGCGCACCGCCCCACAGCAGCTTGTAGAACACATAGCTGGACAGCACGCAGCTGACCGCGACGCCGAGGATGGTGACGGTCTGGGCGCCAAGGCGCCCGACCTGGCGACCGAACAGGCCGGCGATGATGCTGCCGAGCAGTGGCGCAAGCACCACGGCGATCAACAGACTCTTGGAGAGAGTAATTTCCATCTACGGATCAGCCCTTCAGCGAATCGACTTCGCCGACATTGATGGTGCGGCGGGTACGGAACAGGGTTACCAGGATCGCGAGGCCGATCGCGGCCTCGGCCGCGGCCACGGTCAGGATGAAGAACACGAACAGCTGGCCGGCCGTGTCGCCCATCTCACGCGAGAACCCGACGAAATTGATGTTCACCGACAGCAGCATCAGTTCGATGGACATCAACAGCACGATGATGTTCTTGCGGTTGAGGAAGATGCCGGCGAGGCTGATGCAGAACAGCAGCGCGCCAAGGGCCAGGATATGACCAAGGGTGATCACGGGGCGGCCTCCTCGTTGCTGGACGGCGGGGTACGGGTATGGATCACCGGCTTCTCGGCATCCATCTTGACCACGCGCAGGCGGTCATGGCCCTTGACCATGGTCTGCTCGGACGGGTTCTGGGTCTTCAGGCCGGTGCGACGGCGCAGGGTCAGCATCACCGCGGCCACCACGGCCACGGTCAGGATGACGGCGGCGAACTCGAACGGCAGCAGGTATTCGGTGAACAGGCTGCGCGCCAGCCAGGTGATGTTGGAGCTGTCGGCAGCCAGCGCGGCGGCGTTGTCGGCCGGCAGCGGGTTGACCGCCCTGCCCTTCACGCCGATCAGGATCAGCATCTGCACCAGCATGGTGACCGCGACCACCAGGCCCAGCGGCAGGTAACGCACCCAGCCTTCGCGCAGGTTGGTGGCGTCGATGTCCAGCATCATCACCACGAACAGGAACAGCACCATCACCGCGCCGACGTAGACCAGCACCAGCGCCACGCCGAGGAACTCAGCCCCGACCAGGATCCAGATGCAGGCCACGGAGAAGAAGGTCAGGATCAGGCACAGCACGGCGTAGACCGGATTGCGCACGCTGATCACCGCCGCAGCGGAAATGCCCGCCACGATGGAGAAGACCCAGAAGAAGATATTTACCCAATCCATCATGGACCTCAGCGGAAAGCGGCGTCGGCGGCGCGACGCTCGGCGATCTCGGCTTCAAGCCGATCACCGAGGGCCAGCAGCTGCGGCTTGGTAACGATGTTCTCGCCACGGTTCTCGAAGTGGTACTCGAGGATGTGGGTTTCGACGATCGAGTCCACCGGGCAGCTTTCCTCGCAGAAGCCGCAGAAGATGCACTTGAACAGGTCGATGTCGTAGCGGGTGGTACGGCGGGTGCCGTCTTCACGCTTGGCCGAATCGATGGTGATCGCCAGCGCCGGGCACACCGCTTCGCACAGCTTGCAGGCGATGCAGCGTTCTTCGCCGTTGGGATAACGGCGCAGCGCGTGCAGGCCGCGGAAACGCGGCGACTGCGGGAACTTCTCCATCGGGTACATCAGCGTGTACTTCGGCTTGAACGTGTACTTCAGGGTCAGCCACAGCCCCCCGAGCAGCTCGAGCAGCAGCAGGCTTTTGAAGTAATGGGTAATTCGATTCATCACTTAGACGCCCTTCTGGATCACGCCGTAGAACACCATCAACGCCGTCACAGCAATCCACGCGATGGTGAGCGGGATGAAGACCTTCCAGCCCAGACGCATGATCTGGTCGTAACGGAAGCGCGGGAAGCTGGCACGGAACCAGATGTAGGCGCTGGCGAAGAAGAACACCTTCAGCAGCAGCCACGGGGCACCCCCCTTCCAGATCCAGTCGATCCACGGCGAGATGTCCGCCGTGATCCAGCCCTGGAACGGGCTCAGCCAGCCGCCGAGGAAGAAGATCGAGATCAGGAAGCTGATCAGGATCATGTTGGCGTATTCGGCCAGGAAGAACAGCGCGAACGCACCACCGGAGTACTCGACCATGTGGCCGGCGACGATTTCCGATTCGCCTTCCACCACGTCGAACGGCGCGCGGTTGGTTTCGGCCACGCCGGACACCCAGTACACGATGAACAGCGGGAACAGCGGGATCAGGAACCAGTCGAAGAAGCCGGAGTTGCCGGCCTGCGCCATCACGATGCTGCTCAGGTTCAGGCTGCCGGCGGCGATCATCACGCCGACCAGGGCAAAGCCCATCGCGATTTCGTAGCTGATCATCTGTGCCGAGGCGCGCATCGCCCCCAGGAAGGCGTACTTGGAGTTGGACGCCCAACCGGCCAGGATGATGCCGTACACGCCCAGCGAGGTCATCGCCAGCAGGTACAGCAGGCCGGCGTTGGCGTTGGACAGCACCACCTGCGCGTCGAAGGGCACCACCGACCAGGCCGCGAAGGCCGGTGCGAGGGTGATCAGCGGCGCCAGCACGAACATCGCCTTGTGCGAGCTCGCCGGCTGGATGATCTCCTTGAACAGCAGCTTGAAGACGTCGGCGAAGGCCTGGAAGATGCCCATGCCCACGTACATCGGGCCGTGGCGGACGTGCATCCAGCCGATCAGCTTGCGTTCCCAGACCACGAAGAACGCCACCGCGATGATCACCGGCATGGCGATCACCAGGATCTTCAGCACGATCCACAGCAGCGCGCCGATCTCACCCAGGCCCAGGAGCCATTGGTGGAGCGGGTCGACCGCGTTCAACAGCAATTCGTTCATGCAGCCACCACCGTTACGCGTGCGGCACCCAGCGGTGCGGTTGCACCGTGGCCCGATTCAATCCAGACCGAGCCCGCGGCGACGCGGGCGTCGACCACCACCGGCAGCGTGGCCCGACCGGCATCGGTGCCGACCTTGGCCATCTGCCCTTCGACCAGCTGCAGGCGGGCGGCGTCATCGGCATTGAGCACGATGCGCGGCGCGGCGTTGAGCGGGTGCGACTGCAGCGCCTGGGCGCGGCGGACCACTGCATCGGTGCGGTAGATCGCAGCGGTGGACGCCACTTCCAGGCCGTCGCCGGTCACCGGCGTTGCCGCCGAGGTGGACACGGTGACGCTGACCGGAGCCAGGCTGGCACGCAGGCCGGCCAGGTCGGTGAACTCGAAACCGGCCAGGGCCAGTTCGCCGCCCAGTGCGCGCAGCACGCGCCAGCCTTCACGGGCTTCGCCCGGCAACTTGCCGCCGGCACGCGCCGACTGCTCGCGACCGTCGAGGTTGGTCAGGGTGGCGTCGATTTCCGGCAGTGCGCCGATCGGCAGGATCACGTCGGCCACATCGCGGGTCGAGGCGCAGGCGAACTGGCTGAACGCCACCACCTGGGCACCGGCCAGCGCCTTGCGGGCGGCGGCGGTATCGGCAAAGTCCAGGCCCGGCTCGATGCCGTACAGGGCATAGGCCTTGCGCGGCTGGGCCAGCATGGCGCTGACGTCCTTGCCGGCCGGCAGCACGCCGGCGCGGGACAGGCCCACGGCATTGGCGCCCTGCGGGATGCGGCACAGCCTGGCCCCGGTGGCGGCGGCGAAGTCACGCGCGGCAGCGCGGATCGCGGCAGCCTGCGGGTGGTTTTCGGCGATGCCACCGACGATCAGCACGGCGGTGCCGGTCACGGCCTGGCGCAGGTCGGCGTTGCCCAGGGCCTCGACGAACTTCGACGGGGCCACGATCTGCTTGCCGGCCAGCTTGAAGGCGAAATCGAAATCGACCGGGTTGATCGCGTGGATCTTCGCGTTGCGTGTGGTCTGCGCCTTGCGCAGGCGGGCGTGCAGCAGCGGCAGCTCGTGGCGGATGTTGCTGCCGAGCACGACGATGCTGTCGGCGCCTTCGATCTCGGCCAGCGACAGGCCGAAGATCTCGGCAGTGGCGGCGTCGGAGAAGTCGCGGTTGTTGATGCGGTGGTCGATGTTGCCGGTACCCAGGCCGCTGGCGAGACGGGCCAGCAGCGCGCCCTCCTCGTTCGAGGCCGACGGGTGCACCAGCACGCCGAGGTCGTCGCCCTTGTTGGCCGACAGGATCTCGCGGGCAGCGGCCAGGCCTTCAGCCCAGCTCACTTCCTGCCATTCGCCATTGACCTTGCGCAGCGGCTTGACGGCGCGGTCGGCGCTGTACAGGCCCTGGTGCGAATAACGGTCGCGGTCGGACAGCCAGCATTCGTTGACCAGTTCGTTGTCGCGCGGCACCGAACGCAGCACTTCGCCGCGGCGCACGTGCAGGAACAGGTTCGAGCCCATGGCGTCGTGGTAACCCAGCGATTCGCGCGCGGTCAGTTCCCACGGACGGGCGCGGAACTGGAACACCTTGTTGGTCAGCGCGCCGACCGGGCAGACGTCGACGACGTTGCCGGACAGCTCAGTGGTCAGCGGCTTGCCGTCGTAGGTGCCGATCTGCAGGTTCTCACCACGGTACATGCCACCCAGTTCGTAGGTACCGGCAACGTCGGCAGTGAAGCGGACGCAGCGGGTGCACTGGATGCAGCGGGTCATTTCGGTGGCGACCAGCGGACCGATGTCCTCGTCGGGCACCACGCGCTTGCGCTCGTTGAAGCGGCTCACCGAACGGCCGTAGCCGAGCGAGACGTCCTGCAGCTCGCACTCGCCGCCCTGGTCGCAGATCGGGCAGTCCAGCGGGTGGTTGATGAGCAGGAACTCCATCACCGAACGCTGGAACTTGAGCGCTTTTTCGCTGCGGGTGGCGACCTTCATGCCATCCATCACCGGGGTGGCGCAGGCCGGCGCCGGCTTCGGCGACTTTTCGACGTCAACCAGGCACATGCGGCAGTTGGCCGCGATCGGCAGCTTCTCGTGGTAGCAGAAGCGCGGGATCGGGATGCCGGCCTTGTCGGCGGCCTGGATGATCATCGAGCCCTTGGGCACGACCAGGGACTGGCCGTCGATCTCGACGGTCACATGCCCTTCCGGCACGATCGCCGGGGTGCCACCAGGATTGTTGGGTTGCGCGCTCATGCGGCGGCTGCCTCCACCTTCTTGCCGTCAACCATCGAATGACCGTTGACGATGTAGTACTCGAATTCGTCCCAGAACTGGCGCAGGAAGCCCTGGATGGGCCATGCCGCCGCTTCACCGAACGCACAGATGGTGTGGCCTTCGATCTGGCCAGCCACGGCCTTCAACTGGTGCAGGTCTTCCATGGTCGCCTTGCCGGCGACGATGCGCTCGAGCACGCGGTGCATCCAGCCGGTGCCTTCACGGCACGGGGTGCACTGGCCACAGGATTCCTTGTGGAAGAACTGGCTGATGCGGCAGGCGAACTTGACGCAGCAGACGCTGTCGTCCAGCACCACGATGGCACCCGACCCCAGGCCGGTGCCCAGGGCACGCAGGGTGTCGTAGTCCATCTGCAGGCCCTTGAGCTCGTCGGCCTTGAGCACCGGCATCGAGACGCCGCCCGGCACCGCGCCCTTGAGGGTGCGGCCCGGCTTGAGGCCGCCGGCCATTTCCAGCAGCTCGTCGAAGGTGGTGCCCAGCGGCACTTCGAAGTTGCCGCCCTTCTGCACGCAGCCGGAGACCGAGAAGATCTTCGGGCCGCCGTTCTTGGTCAGGCTCAGGGACTGGAACCATTCCGGGCCGTTGCGGATGATCGCCGGCACCGAGGCATAGGTCTCGGTGTTGTTGATCGTCGACGGCTTGCCATACAGGCCGAAGTTGGCCGGGAACGGCGGCTTGTAGCGCGGCTGGCCTTTCTTGCCTTCCAGCGATTCCATCAGCGCGGTTTCTTCGCCGCAGATGTAGGCCCCGGCGCCCAGCGCCCCGTAGATGTCGATGTCCACGCCGCTGCCGAGGATGTCCTTGCCCAGCCAGCCGTTCGCATATGCGTCGGCCAGGGCCTGCTCGAAGTTCTCGAACGGCTCGTGGTGGAACTCACCGCGCAGGTAGTTGTAGCCCACGGTGCTGCCGGTGGCGTAGCAGGCGATCGCCATGCCTTCCACCACCGAATGCGGGTTGTAGCGCAGGATGTCGCGGTCCTTGCAGGTACCCGGCTCGGATTCGTCCGAGTTGCACAGGATGTACTTCTGCATGGTGCCCTTGGGCATGAAGGACCACTTCAGGCCGGTCGGGAAGCCGGCGCCACCGCGGCCGCGCAGGTTGGACTGCTTGACCATCTCGATGACCTGCTCCGGCGAGATCTTCTCTTCGAGGATCTTGCGCAGGGCGGCGTAACCACCGGTCTTGAGGTAGTTCTCGTACGACCACGGGGTGTCGTAGTGCAAGGTGGTGTAGACCACCTGGTGCGGCAGCGGTGCGGGACCGACCGGGCCGGTGGGTGCGTGATGATGTGCCATGGCTTACTCCAACCCGTCCAGCAGCTCGTCGACTTTCTCGACGGTCAGGCGCTCGTGGTAATGGCCATTGATGACCATCATCGGCGCACCGGCGCAACCGGCCAGGCATTCTTCTTCACGCTTGAGGTAGATGCGGCCGTCGGCGGTGGACTGGCCGGTCCTGCAGCCGAGCTTCTTCTCGGCATGCGCGACCAGGTCCTCGGCGCCGTTCAACCAGCAGCTGATGTTGGTGCAGAAGGCGACGTTGTGGCGACCGACCTTCTCCAGCTCGAACATCGAGTAGAAGCTGGCCACTTCGTAGGCCCACACCGGCGGCAGGTCCAGATACTTGGCCACGCCGGCGATCAGCTCGTCGGTCAACCAACCGGCGTTCTGTTCCTGGGCGGCGTGCAGGCCCTGCAGCACCGCCGAACGCTTGCGGTCCGGCGGGAACTTGGACAGCCAGTGATCGATGTGCGCGCGCGTCTTGTCGCTCAACACCACCATCGGGTCGACGTCGCGCGCCGCCTCGAAATTACCTGTCGCCTTCATCGGCCGACCTCAGCAGATACCAAATCGTGGGGAACCAGAACCTGCAGCGCCGGCAGCAGCCGGCAGGTGTCTGGCATCGTGCATGCGCGGGCCATTACCGGTCCACCTCACCGAACACGAGGTCGTAGGTGCCGATCATGGCCACCACGTCGGCGAGCATGTGCCCGCGTACGACCGAGTCGATCGAAGACAGATGGGCGAAGCCCGGCGCGCGCAGGTGCACGCGGAACGGCTTGTTGGCCCCATCGGACATCAGGTAGCAGCCGAACTCGCCCTTCGGCGCTTCGACCGCGGCATAGGTTTCGCCGGCCGGGACGCAGTAGCCTTCACTGAACAGCTTGAAGTGATGGATCAGCGCTTCCATGTCATCCTTCATGTCCTCGCGGCTGGGCGGCGCGACCTTGAAGTTCTTGACCATCACCGGGCCGGGGTTGGCACGCAGCCAGTCCACGCACTGCTTGATGATGCGGTTGGATTCGCGCATCTCGGCCACGCGGACCAGGTAACGGTCGTAGCAGTCGCCTTCCTTGCCCAGCGGGATGTCGAAATCAACGGCGTCGTACTTCGCGTACGCCTGCTTCTTGCGCAGGTCCCAGGCAATGCCCGAGCCGCGCAGCATCACGCCGGTCATGCCCCAGGCATGTGCCAGTTCCGGGCTGACCACGCCGATGCCGACCGTACGCTGCTTCCAGATACGGTTGTCGGTGAGCAGGGTTTCGTATTCGTCGACGCGCTTGGGGAACTCGACGGTGAAGTTTTCCAGGAAGTCCAGCAGCGACCCTTCGCGCGAGGCGTTGAGGTTCTTGAGGGCCTTGCCCTTGTGCCAGCGCGATTCCTTGTACTTGGGCATCTGGTCCGGCAGGTCGCGGTAGACGCCGCCCGGACGGTAGTACGCGGCGTGCATGCGCGCACCGCTGACCGCTTCGTAGCAGTCCATCAGCTCTTCGCGCTCGCGGAAGGCGTACAGCATCACCGCCATCGCGCCCAGGTCGAGCGCGTTGGACCCCAGCCACATCAGGTGGTTCAGGATGCGGGTGATTTCGTCGAACATGGTGCGGATGTACTGGGCACGCTCGGGCGCTTCGATCCCCATCAGGGTTTCGATGGCGCGCACATAGGCGTGCTCGTTGCACATCATGGACACGTAATCCAGGCGGTCCATGTACCCGATGGACTGGTTGAACGGCTTGGATTCGGCCAGCTTTTCGGTGCCACGATGCAGCAGGCCGACGTGCGGGTCGGCGCGCATGATGGTTTCGCCGTCCATTTCCAGGATCAGGCGCAGCACACCGTGCGCGGCCGGATGCTGGGGACCGAAGTTCATGGTGTAGTTGCGGATTTCCTGGCGCAGTTCGGCCGGGTTGCTCGCAAATGCCTGGTGGGCCTGGTTGAACTCACTCACTTGCTTGCCTCCGACTGCGCGGTTTCACCGGCAGCGGTCTGGAAACGGGCATCGTCGCGGATCACGCGCGGCACGCCGACGCGGGGTTCGACCGAGGTCACCGGTTCATAGATCACGCGCTTCTTTTCTTCGTCGTAGCGCACTTCGACGTTGCCGATCAGCGGGAAGTCCTTGCGGAACGGATGCCCCACGAAGCCGTAGTCGGTCAGGATGCGGCGCAGGTCCGGGTGACCTTCGAAGATCACGCCGAACAGGTCGAACGCTTCGCGTTCGAACCAGTTCAGGCCCGGCCACACGCTGGTCAGCGAGGCGACCACCGGCAGTTCCTCGTTCGGCGCGAAGCAGCGGATGCGCATGGTGAGGTTGTGCTGGTAGGAACGCAGCTGGGCGACCACGGCGAAACGCTGCAGCGGCACCGGCTGCGGCTGGGTGCCTTCGGGGGTTTCGCGGGTGGGGAACTCGCCCCAGGCGAAACGGCCGACCGACGTGCCTTCGACGCCACGGCTGAAGCCGTGCGAGGAGACATCGGCGGTGTCCCACTCATCGCTGCCGTAGCCGAGGTAGTCCAGGCCGCACAGGTCGACCGCCTGCTCGAAACCGAGTTCGTCGCGCAGCGCCAGCGCAGTGGCATGCCAGTCGGCAGCGGGCACTTCCAGCGTCACTTCGCCGCGGGGTTCGACCACGAAGACCTGCGCACCAGCGAAACGTGCGGAGAGTCGGTCGATGAAGGATGCTTGCTCTGCCATGGGGGCTTGGCGCGCTCTTGTCAGGATGGAGGTCAGCGGGCGATGGTCTGCGTACGCCAGATCTTCTTCTGCAGCTGCAGGATCCCGTACACCAACGCTTCGGCGGTAGGCGGACAACCGGGGACGTACACGTCCACCGGCACCACGCGGTCGCAGCCACGCACCACTGCATAGGAGTAGTGGTAGTAGCCGCCACCGTTGGCGCAGCTGCCCATGGAGATGACCCACTTCGGGTCCGGCATCTGGTCGTAGACCTTGCGCAGGGCCGGGGCCATCTTGTTGACCAGGGTGCCGGCCACGATCATCACGTCGGACTGACGCGGCGACGGGCGGAACACCACGCCGTAGCGGTCAAGGTCCAGGCGCGCGGCGCCGGCATGCATCATTTCGACCGCGCAGCAGGCCAGGCCGAAGGTCATCGGCCACATCGAGCCGGTCCGTGCCCAGTTCAACAGCGCGTCGACGCTGGTGGTCACGTAGCCCTTCTCGAGCAGCGGGTTGTCGCCTTCGGGGCGCAGGATGTCGTCGACCCGCCCTTCCGGGACCGGGTTGTTCATCAGGCCATCGAGAGTCTGAATTACTCCCATTCCAGCGCTCCCTTCTTCCAGACGTAAATGAAACCGAGGAAAAGCATGCCCACGAACAGGCCCATCGTGACCAGCGAACGTGCGCCCAGCTCCATGAAGACCTGGGTCCACGGCACGATGAAGATGATTTCCAAGTCAAATACGATGAACTGGATGGCGATCAGGTAGTAGCGCACGTCGAACTTCATGCGCGCATCTTCGAAAGCCTCGAAGCCGCATTCGTACGGCGAGAGCTTTTTAAGGTCTGGTCGTCGGGGAGCGAGGAATCGGCCAATCGCCATCAGCGCAACGCCGATACCGGTGGCAACCATCAGAAACAGCAGGGACGGCAAATATTCGGCCAGCACAGCGATTCTCTCTTGCCTCTGCCGCCACGCCTGCAGGCGTCTTGGCATGGGGGAGTGGACGGAAAACGTTACTGGCGCTTTGCGCGCCAGACGAACCCGCTTACAAACAAAATGGTGCCCAAGAGGGGACTCGAACCCCTACGACCTAAGTCGCTACCACCTCAAGGTAGTGCGTCTACCAATTCCGCCACCTGGGCTTACGTATCGCGCCGAGGGGAGTTCCTACCGGATTCCCCCAACGCGCCGCATATTGTAACCGTCTTCAGCGAGTCTGGGAGCCTTCCGAAGGCTTTTCTTCACCCGATTTCGGCGTTTCCGCCTGAGCCGGCACAGCCGCCGGCGGAACTGGCTGCGGCGCAGCGGCTTCCGGGGCCTTCGGCACGGCCGGAAGCTCGCCGGCGGGGACGGCCGGGGCGGTGGCCGCCGCCGGGGCCGACATCACACCGAGATCCTGCTGGGCCATCGGGCGTGCGCCATGGGTGGCATACCAGGCCATGAACAGACTGATGCCGAAGAACACCACGGCCAGCCACTTGGTCGACTTGGACAGGAAGTTGGACGCACCACGCGCGCCGAACACCGTGCCCGAGGCGCCAGCGCCGAAGCCCGAGCCTGCGGCCGCGCCGGAACCACGCTGCATCAGGATGAGCGCGATCATGGCAACCGCCACCAGCACATAGACCACATTGAGGATCAACATCAGCATTTCGAATCCGTCCTCGGACATTGCGTGCCGACCCGGGGCCGGCAACCATTCTTGTTAGTGCCCGACCGCCGCATGGGCGATGGCCAGGAAATCCGCGGCCACCAGCGAGGCGCCGCCCACCAGCCCACCATCGACATCGGGCTGCGCGAACAGCTCCCCGGCATTGTCGGGCTTCACGCTGCCGCCGTACAGGATCGGCAACGAATCGGCGATTCTAGCATCCCGCTTGGCCACTTCGCCACGGATGAAGGCATGGACCTGCTGGGCCTGTTCCTTGCTGGCGGTCCGGCCGGTGCCGATGGCCCAGACCGGCTCGTAGGCAACCACGGCATGCTGGAAGCCGGCCGCGCCGACCAGTTCCAGCACGGGGGCCAGCTGCCCGGCAATGACGTCCTCGGTCTGGCCGGCTTCGCGCTGCTCGAGGGTTTCACCGACGCACAGCACCGGGACCAGGCCGGCGTGCACGGCGGCGGCGAACTTGCGGGCGACCAGTTCGCTGCTTTCATTGTGGTACTGGCGGCGCTCAGAGTGGCCGACCAGGCCATAGCGGGCGCCGACGTCGGCCAGCATGGCGGCGCAGACTTCACCGGTATAGGCGCCCTTTTCATTGGAGCTGACGTCCTGCGAGCCAAAAGCGACAGCACGACCTTCAAAGGCATCGACCAGCTCGCCCAGGTACGGCAGCGGCGGCAGGATGACGACCTCCACCCCCTCCTTCGGCAGGCTGGCGACGATGTCGCTGACCAGGTCGGTCGCGAATTGGCGGCTGCCGTGCAGCTTCCAGTTACCGGCGACGATCTTGCGGCGCATGGGCGGGCTCCTTTGGGGTATCAGCCGGCAATGATACCGGATGTAACGAATCCGCGTTTCCCGAAAACGCTTACATTTCAAATGGATATTGGATACAGGTCGGACCCGCCCACCGGATCCGCGATGGGCCCATGGTTGATTGATCCCGATCCCGACACGCCCGTGGTTGATGGACCCCAATCCCAATGGGCCCGTGGTTGATTGATCCCGATCCCGATGGGCCCGTATGAATTCGTAGCCCCGGCCGTTGGCCGGACACCGCGCGCAGCGCGGCAATGCGTCCAAAACCGGTGACCCAACGTTCCCCTGCTGTTTCCGGCGTTTAAACCCAACCGGAATCATCCGTCACGGGTTCATGGACCCGGATCCAGGAGCGTCCGGCCAACGGCCGGGGCTACGCTGAAATGAACAAGGCCACCCTTCGGTGGCCTTGTTCTTATTTCAGCTTGATCTCGCGCAGTCGCTCTTCCAGGAAGCCATGCGCGGTGATCGGCTCCGGGTAGCGGCTCGGGTTTTCCGGGGTGATGCAGGTCGGCAGCACGTCGATCAGGAAGTCCGGGTTCGGGTGCAGGAAGAACGGCACCGAGTAGCGCGGCTGGCGCGCCTGCTCGCCCGGGGGGTTGACCACGCGGTGGATGGTCGACGGATACACGTGGTTGGTCAGGCGCTGCAGCATGTCGCCGATGTTGACCACGATGGTGTCCGCGTCCGAGGTGAACGGCACCCACTTGCCCTCGTGCGACTGCACCTCCAGCCCGGCCGCGCTCGCGCCGACCAGCAGCGTGATGAAGTTGATGTCGCCGTGGGCGCCCGCGCGCACGTTCGGGATGTCGTCAGCGGTGATCGGCGGGTAGTGGATCGGGCGCAGGATCGAGTTGCCGTTGTTGGTCTTGTCGGCGAAGAAGTCGATCGGCAGGCCGATGTGCAGCGCCAGGGCCGACAGCACGCGCGAGCCCAGCGTGTCCAGCGCCTGGTACAGGCCGTAGCCCTTCTCCTTGAAACCCGGAACCTCGGTCGGCCACAGGTTGGGGGCCATCACGTCACGGTACGTCGAGTCGTCCGGGATCTCACGGCCGATGTGCCAGAACTCCTTCAGGTCGAAGTGCTTGGACCCCTTCGCCGTTTCCACCCCGAACGGGGTATAGCCGCGCGCACCGCCGGTGCCCGGCAGGTGGTACTGCAGCTTGGTCTGCTCCGGCAGCGCGAAGAAGGCCTTGAAGACCTCGTAAGCCCCGTCGATGTCCGCCTGCGGAATGCCGTGGTTGCGGATGCCCGCGAAACCCCATTCGCGGTAAGCCGCCCCCAGCTCGGCGACGAAGGCATCGCGGTCACTGTCAAAGCGGGTGATGTCGAGGGTGGGGATCTGGCTCACTGCGGTTCCTGGCGTGTTCGAGGTGGGGAGGCGGGTCCATTGGCTGTGGCCCGGCTGAACATTGTGCCAGATCGGGCAATACGCGCCGCCGATACATTGATACATCTCGATACAATGCGCGCATCCCGCCGCCAGATCGCGACGGGGAGGCATAGGACGCCGCCGCCGCCCGTCTTCCGATTCACCCTTTTCGCGCCTGACCCTGCATGGACGTAACGCACTCCCCTACCCCGCTGTCGGTGCCGACGCGCTGGACGCGACTGGCCTGGCTCAGCCTGTTCACCGCCGTCAACGCCTGCGTTGCCGTCGCCATCGCGCTGGGCAACACCCCCATGCAGGACAACCCCGGCGGTGCGCTGGGACTGGGCTACCTGGCCATCGCGCTGCCGGGCCATTTCCTTGCCTTCGGTGCGCTGGTATCGCTGCTGCCGCTTGCCCTGGGCCTGTGGCCGCGCTCGCCGCGCCCGCTGGTGGTCAGCGCGGTAGTGCTGCAGGGCCTGTGGCTGTGCCTGCTGCTGGTGGATGCCAAGGTGTTCGCCCTGTACCGCTTCCACCTCAATGCCATGGTGGTGAACATGGTGTTCGGGGGCGCCCTGCAGGACCAGGTGGCGCTGTCGTGGCAGAGCTGGCTGCAGTCGCTCGGCATCCTGGCCGCAGTCGCGGCCGCGCAGGGCCTGCTGGCGTGGGCATGCTGGAAGCTGCTGCCCGAGCGCGCCCGGCGCCGGCCGGTGCTGCTGGCCTGGAGCGCCGGACTGCTGCTGATGGCAACCGGCCAGGCCGCGACCGCGTACTACGACGCCCTGGGCGAGCGCGCCGTCACCGGCCAGTGGGCCTATCTACCCTGGGCGCAGCCGATCACCGCCAAGCGGCACATGCATCGCCTGGGCGTGCGCAGCCTGCCCCAGGCCAACCTGCCCGACCCCCGCCACAGCCAGCTGCAGTACCCGCTGCGACCGCTGCGCTGCCAGAGCCATACCCGCCCCAACGTATTGGTGGTGGTGCTGGAATCGCTCCGGCATGACGCACTGGATGCGACCACCATGCCCAACACCTGGCGCATGGCCCAGCAGTCCGAGCGCTTCGAGCGTCATTACAGCAGCGGCAACGCCACCCGCTATGGGGTGTTCGGCCTGCTGTATGGCCTGCCCGGCGGTTACTGGTCGAGCATGCTCGCCGAACAGCGCGGGTCGGTCCTGTTCGAGGTGCTGCAGCGGCAGGGCTACGACCTGCATCTGTACGGCAGCGCCCCGCTGTACAGCCCGGAGTTCGACCGCACCGTGTTCGCCCAGGTCCGCGCGCAACTGCACACCGCACCGTCGGAGCTGCCGGTCGCCGCGCGCGACCGCCACATCGTCGAGGCGCTGGGTGCGGACATCCGCGCCACCGCCGACCGCCCCTGGTTCGGGATGGCATTCCTGGACAGCACGCATGCGCCCTACCACCTGCCGCAGGATTACCCGGCGCTGGCCACGCCGATGGCCGACAACGTGAATTTCCTGGCCTTTGACGAGGACCACGACGCAACGCCGGAGCGCAACCGCTACCGCACCGCCGTGCACTACGCCGACTCGCTGGTGGGCCAGCTGCTGGCGACCCTGCGCGACAGCGGCCAGGCCGACAACACCATCGTGCTGGTGACCGGTGACCACGCCGAGGAATTCAACGACCTGGGCCTGAATTACTGGGGACACAACGGCAACTTCTCCGACTACCAGCTGCAGGTGCCGTTCGTACTGCAGTGGCCGGGCCGGGCGCCGACCGCGCATGCCAGCGCCAGCAGCCATGAAGACTGGGTACCGACCCTGATGCGGCATGGCCTGGGCTGCGAGAACCCGCTGAGCGATTTCAGCACCGGCCAGGACCTGTTCGACGACGCCCGCCCCGCCCGACCCCTGCTGGTGGAGAGCTGGTCGCAGCGCGGCATCCGCCAGGGCGACCGCACGTTCGTGTTCGACAAGTTCGGCAACGCCACCACGCTGGACGCGCACTACCTGCCCGTGGCCGGACAGTCGCCGGACCCGGCCGCGGTGCGCACCGCGTGGAACGCGTTGACCCACTTCCGCAAGCCATGACGTTGACTGTCTGAGACCCCCGGAACGTTCACGATGAACAAGCCCCTCAAGATCCTGCATACCGAAGCCGCCAAGGGATTTGGTGGGCAGGAGATCTATATCTACCGCCACATGCTGGCCATGCGCGAGCGCGGACACGACGTGTCGCTGCTGTGCCAGCCCGGCGCGCGGCTGGGCGAGATCGCCCGCGAGGCCGGGTTCACCGTGCACGCGTTGAAGATGGGCGGGCTGCTGCGGCTGCTGCGCGGGATCTGGTCGGTTTCGCGCCTGGTCCGGCGGCATACCTACGACGTGGTCAACACCACCAGCCGACGCGATGCCCTGATCGCCGCCGCGGGCGCGCGGCTGGGGGGTGCGCCGCTGGTGGTGCGCTCCCGCCACCTGATGAGCCCGGTCAATTCCCTGCTCACCTACACCGGCCTGCCACACCGCGTGCTCACCGTCAGCAGCTTCGTCAAGCAGTTGCTGGTCCATCGCGGCATCGCCGATGCCCACATCGGCATCGTGCCGCCGATCGCGGTGCCGCCGCAGTGGACGCAGGCGACCGACGACGATGCCTGGCAGTGCCTGCAGGACACCCGCGCCGAGGTACGCCGCGAGCTGGGCTTCGGCGAGGACCATATCCTGGTCGGCTGCGTGGCGGTGCTGCGCGAAGCCAAGGGCCATGCCGACCTGCTGCGGGCCATCGCGCCGCTCTGCCGCCAGCATCCGAACCTGCAGCTGGTGATCGTCGGCGACGGCAAGCCGGTGATGGAGCGCCTGACCGCGCTGCGCGAGGAACTCGGCATTGCAGCGCAGGTCCACCTGCTCGGCTACCGGCTGGGCGCCTGCCGACTGATGACGGCGTTCGACATCTTCGCACTGGCCAGCCACAAGGAAGCCGCCGGTACGGTGTTCCTGGAAGCGGCCTACGTGGGCGTACCGATCGTGGCCACCCGCGTCGGTGGCGTGCCGGAGATGCTGGTGGAGGGCAGCAATGCGCTGCTGGCTCCGCTGGGCGACCAGGCTGCCCTGACCGGCGCGCTGCAGACGCTGATCGAACAGCCCGAGCGCCGTCGGCAGATGGGCCAGGCCGGGTGGGACTGGATGCGCACCGCGCACCGTTTCACCCCGGCCGGCCACACCGAGGCCACCGAGTATTATTACCACCAGTGGTTGAAGGAACTGGGCCATGGCCAACGCTAGAACCGTGCCGGTGCTGATGCACCACCACGTGTCGCCCTCGCCGGGGATGATCACGGTGTCGCCGGAAAACTTCGAGAGCCAGATCGCCTGGCTGGCGCGCAACGGCTGGACGTCGCTGACGCTGGCGCAGTACGCCGATTTCCTGGCCGGCAAGCCGGTGCCGCGCAAGTCCATTGTGATCACCTTCGATGACGGCTACCTGGACAACTGGGTGTACGCGCACCCGATCCTGCAGAAGTACGGCATGCATGCGGTGGTCTTCGTGGTTACCGGCTGGATGGGGGACGGCCCGCTGCGCCCGCACGCCGGCCAGCCCGGCGCGGCACTTCCGGCGACGCCGGATCATCGCGGCTGCGAAGCGGCGATCCTGCGCGAAAACCGCCACGACGAGGTGATGATGCGCTGGAGCGAAGCGCGCGCGATGATCGCCGCCGGCACGTTCGAGGTGCACTGCCACACCCATACCCACACGCGCTGGATGAAGCAGGACATCAGCCGTGAGCAGAAATGCGCAGGCATCGACGGCGACCTGGAGACCGCACGCCGCGTGCTGCAGGAACAACTCGGCGAGGTGTCGGACACGCTGTGCTGGCCGTATGGCGATTTCGACGAAGATTACCTGCCGATCGCGCGCGCGCACGGATTCCGCTACCTGCACACCACGCATCCGTTCGGGCGCAACGTGGTGGGGGGCGATCCGGAGCACATCTATCGTTTCGCGATCCGCAACCGCCCCGCCAGCTGGCTGCGCAAGCGCATCGCCTGGAGCTACCACCCGTTGATCGCGCCGGTCTTCAACCGCTTCAAGGCCCGGCAGAAAAACATGGTGCCGGGGCCGTAAAAAGAAAACCCGGCCGACGCCGGGTTCCTCTTCATCAGGCCGCTGCGGCCGCCTTCACCGCGGCGGACAGGCTGTCCAGGGTGCCCTGCATCAGCTCGGCGGTATCGGCTTCGACCGTGACGCGTACCACCGGCTCGGTGCCGGAGGGGCGCAGGAACGCGCGGCCGCGTCCCTTCACCGCCTGCTGCGCATCGGCCAGTGCCGCCTGCACGCCCGCGGACTGGACGATGGCCTTGGCAGACGCGTCGCCCAGGCGCACGTTGACGGTTTTCTGCGGCACCTTGGTCACGTCGGCAAGCGCCGTGCGCAGCGACACGCCATCGCGCCGCAGCACTTCCAGTACCTGCAGCGCACTGACGATGGCATCGCCCGTGGTTGCCCGGTCCAGGCACAGCAGATGGCCCGAGGCCTCGCCACCGAGCACGCCGCCGCCCTCCACCAGGGCCTGGTGGACATAGCGGTCGCCGACGTTGCTGCGCACGAACGGCAGGCCAAGGCGCTCCAGTGCCTGTTCCAGCCCGAAATTGGTCATCAGCGTGCCGACCACCGGTCCACGCAGGCGGCCGGACGTCTGCCACGCCGCCGCCAGCACATACAGCAGGTCGTCGCCGTCGACCGGATTGCCCTGGTCGTCGGCCATCAGCACGCGGTCGCCATCGCCGTCGAAGGCAATGCCCAGGTCCGCCTTCACCTCGCCCACCTTCGCAGCGAGATTGTCGATGTGCATCGAACCGACACCGTCATTGATGTTCACGCCATTGGGCTCGGCACCAATGGCCACCACATCCGCACCCAGCTCGCGGAACAGCAGTGGCGCGATGTGGTAGGTGGCGCCATGCGCGCAATCGAGCACGATCTTCAGCCCGCGCAGGTCGAATCCGCGCGGCACGCTGGCCTTGCAGAACTCGATGTAGCGGCCCACCGCATCGCGCGCACGCGCCGCCTTGCCCAGGCGATCGGAATCGACCGTGGTGAAGTCGGTGTCCAGCGCCGCTTCCAGCGCCAGTTCGGTTGCATCGTCGAGCTTCTCGCCGTCGGCGGAGAAGAACTTGATGCCGTTGTCGTAGTGCGGGTTGTGCGAGGCACTGATCACGATGCCGGCGTCGGCGCCGAGCGTGCGGGTCAGGAACGCCACCGCCGGCGTGGGCATCGGCCCGAGCAGTTGCACGTCGGCACCGGCCGCGACCAGCCCGGCCTCCAGCGCCGCTTCGAACATGTAGCCGGAGATCCGCGTGTCCTTGCCGATCACCACGACCGGGCGCTGGCCCGGGGCGTGGTTGCCGCGCTCGGTCAGCACGCGCCCCAGCGCATTGCCCAGCCGCAGCACGAAATCGGCCGAAATCACGCCCTGCCCGACCCGACCGCGGATGCCGTCGGTGCCGAAATACCTGCGCGCGGCCATCAGGCAGCGGCGTCCGGGGCGGCCTGGCGGCCCAGCAGGGCCAGCAGCTCGGCCAGGCGATCGCGCAGCTCGCGGCGGTCGCAGATCTGGTCGATGGCACCGTGCTCGAGCAGGAACTCCGAGCGCTGGAAGCCTTCCGGCAGCTTCTCGCGCACGGTCTGTTCGATCACGCGCGGGCCGGCGAAGCCGATCAGCGCCTGCGGTTCGGCGATGTTGATGTCGCCCAGCATCGCGAACGAGGCCGATACGCCGCCGGTGGTCGGATGGGTCAGCACCGAGATGTAGGGCAGCCCGGCGTCGCGCAGGCGACCGAGTGCGGCCGAGGTCTTGGCCATCTGCATCAACGAGAACAGGCCTTCCTGCATGCGTGCACCGCCGCTGGCGGAGAAGCACACGTAGGGGGCACCGATCTCCAGCGCCTTTTCGGCAGCCAGCGAGAAGCGTTCGCCGACCACCGAGCCCATCGACCCGCCCATGAAGGCGAAATCGAACGCCGAGGCGACCAGCGGCCGACCCTTGAGCAGGCCCTGCATCGCGATCAGCGCGTCGTACTCGCCGGTGTTCTTCTGCGAGGCCTTGATGCGTTCGCTGTACTTCTTCTGGTCCTTGAACTTGAGCAGGTCGGTCGGGCCCAGGCGTGCGGCGATCTCGGTGGTGCTGTCGAGGTCGAACAGCGACGCCAGGCGCGCGCGTGCGCGGATGGCCATGTGGTGGCCACACTTGGGGCAGACTTCCAGATTCTCTTCCAGCTCAGGACCGTAAAGCGCGCTGCCGCAGCTGCTGCACTTTTCCCACAGGCCCTCGGGGACGCTGCGCTTCTTGCTGGGGACGTTGTCGGTGCGGATGCCCGACGGCATCAACTTGGTGAGCCAACTCATGCGGGATGACACTTCCGTTCAGGGCGGCCCGAAGGCCGCAAGGGACGACAGTCTAGCTCACCGGTTCGGTGGTCGGGACCCCCTGCTGCTGCGGTAAACGCGGTGTGAAAACCATGCTGTCCCGTACGTTCGGCGGTTCCGCGAACGGCCGGCGCGGTGCGCCGCCGCCCGACCAACGGTCGGGCGCTACCGGAACGCGGCCGCGACCCGGTCAGCGCCAACCGTGGACCAGCCCATCACACCGGTAGGTGCCGACCGTTGGCCGGCACATCACACCGGTATGTGCCAACCGTGGGTCGGCACATCACACCGGTAGGTGCCAACCGTGGGTCAACACATCACACCGGTAGGTGCCGACCGTTGGTCGGCACACGCCGTCATCCGCGATCCAACGCCTCGCGCAGCGGCTGCAGGAAGCGCCCCGCAACCCGCACAGCGTCGGCGGCGTCGGCCGCGTCCCCCAACGCCGCCACCAGGGCGCTGCCCACCACCACGCCGTCGGCTTCCTGGGCCATCGCCGCGGCGCTCTGCGCGTCCTTGATGCCGAACCCGGCCACCACCGGTACCTGCGAACGGCTGCGCAGGTCGCGCAGGCGCGCGCTGGCGGCGCCGCTGTCCAGGCGCTCGGAGGCGCCGGTGACGCCGGCGAAGCTCACGTAATACAGGTACCCGCGCGCCATCGACGCCAGCAGGTCCAGCCGCGTGTCGGCCGTGGTCGGCGAGGCCAGCAGGATCAGTGCCAGCCCGGCGGCGTTGAAGATCGCCAGGGTTTCCCCGGCCTCTTCCGGCGGCAGGTCGACCAGCAGCACGCCGTCCACGCCGGCGGCAATGGCGGCGTCGGCGAACCGCGCGGTGCCATGGATCTCCACGGGATTCAGGTAGCCCATCAGCACCACCGGGGTGGTGGTATCACGGGTGCGGAAGGCGGTGACCGTGTCCAGCACGTAGCGCAGGCCGGCGCCCCTGGCCAGCGCACGCTCGGAGCTGCGCTGGATGGTCGGGCCATCGGCCATCGGGTCGGAGAACGGAACGCCCAGTTCGATCACGTCCGCGCCGGCGGCGGCCAGCGCATGCATGACCGGCACGGTGGCGTCCAGGCCCGGGTCACCGGCAGTGATGAAGGGAATCAGTGCCTTGCGGCGGCTGGCGCGCAGGCGGGCGAAACAGGCATCAATACGGGCAACAGGCATCTCAGGCACATCCTTCAATCAGTTCGACGGCGCCGCTGGCGCCCCAGTAAAGCTTCGTTATCTCGCCGCCAAAGATCTCCAGCCGGATCGCCAGATCCGAGCCGGGATCCTGCCAGGTCACGTACTCGCCGACCTCCGGGTCGTAGGCGTGCGGCCTGCTCGTGCTGCCCGGCGGCAACAGGGCCAGCGCCTGCGCACGCGACATGCCCAGGCGGATCCCGAACGGGCCCGGCTGGGCGATGGCGTCGTACGAGCCGTCAATCGGGTCCAGGTCGAAACGCTGCACGTGGTCGTCCTCGACCATCATCGACACGCCTTCGGGCAGGCTGCCGCGCTCGTAATAGTCGCAGGCGCCGCTGCCCAGGCCATCGGCCAGCCCGGCTGAATGCCAGGCCTCGGTGACATCGGCTGCGCTGAAGCGCTGCCCCACCAGCACGTCGCCGGCGTGATCGAGCGCGACCGACACCACCGCAGGCGCCTCTTCCCCGGCGGCGTCCGCCTCGAGCGGCCGCTGCGCATGGGCGTCGTCACGGTCGGCCGCCTCCCGGGCCGGCGCGACCGCTGCCGGCCCCGCCGCAGGCGGCAGCACGGGCGGGTCCGGCGGCGTGCAGGCGGCCATCCCGACCATCATCAGCAGCGCACTTCCCTGGCGCAGCGCGGAATTCACAGGACCAGACCCTCGCGCGCCGCGATGGTGTGCACGTCCTTGTCGCCGCGACCGGACAGGTTGCACAGCACCAGCTTGTCGCGCGGCAGATCGCGCGCGAGCTTGATCGCCTGGGCCACCGCATGGCTGGATTCCAGCGCCGCCAGGATGCCTTCGCTGTGCGCAAGCTGGTGGAAGGCAGCCAACGCTTCCTCGTCGGTGATGCCCACGTATTCGGCGCGGCCACTATCGGCCAGGAACGCGTGTTCGGGGCCTACGCCGGGGTAATCCAGGCCCGCCGATACCGAGTGCGTTTCGATGATCTGGCCATCGTCGTCGCAGATCACGTAGGTGCGGTTGCCATGCAGCACACCCGGCCGACCTGCGGCAATGGAGGCGGCATGGCGGCCGGTTTCAATGCCATCGCCAGCGGCTTCGGCGCCCACGATGCGGACGTCGCGGTCATTGAGGAAGGCATGGAACAGGCCGATCGCATTGCTGCCGCCCCCCACGCAGGCGGTGATCGCATCGGGCAGGCGACCGTAGTCGGTGAGCATCTGCGCGCGCGCTTCGCGCCCGACGATCGCATTGAAATCGCGCACCATGCGCGGGTACGGGTCCGGACCGGCCACGGTACCGATGATGTAGAAGGTATCGCGCACGTTGGTGACCCAGTCGCGCATGGCTTCATTGAGCGCGTCCTTGAGCGTGGCCGACCCGGAGGTTACCGGCACCACCGTGGCGCCCAGCAGCTTCATGCGGTAGACGTTGATCTTCTGGCGCTCGATGTCGGTGGCGCCCATGTACACCACGCACTCCAGGCCCAGCCGCGCGGCGACGGTGGCACTGGCCACGCCATGCTGGCCGGCGCCGGTCTCGGCGATGATGCGCTTCTTGCCCATCCGCGCCGCCAGCAGGGCCTGGCCGATGGTGTTGTTGATCTTGTGCGCGCCGGTGTGGTTCAGGTCTTCGCGCTTGAGCAGGATCTGCGCGCCGCCGACCTGCTGGCTGAGCCGTTCGGCGTGATAGATCGGACTGGGCCGACCGACATAGTGGGTCAGGTCCTTGTCGTAGGCGGCAATGAAAGCTGGATCGCGGCGCGCCTGGTCATAGGCGGCAGCCAGTTCCTGCAGCGGCCCGATCAGCGTTTCGGCGACGAAACTGCCGCCGTAGCGACCGAAATGACCGTTGGCGTCGGGATAGGCGTGGAAATCGGTGATCGGGGATGCGGACATGACGCGACAGCCAGGGGGAGACAGGCTGACAATTTACCCCACATGTCCGGAGCGGAATATCGATATTATCTGCCCTGACCCGTCAGGAAAACTCACATGAGCGATCCCCACCTGCCGCCCCTGAACGCCCTGCGCAGTTTCGAGGCCACCGCCCGGCTGGGCGGCGTGGGCCGTGCCGCCGGGGAGCTCCATGTGACCCACGGCGCGATCAGTCGGCAATTGCGGCTGCTCGAAGACCACCTGGGCGTGACACTGTTCGAACGCGCTGGCCGCGGCCTGCGCCTGACCGCCGCCGGCAAGGCGCTGCAGGCAGCCTGCGCCGGGGCCTTCGGCCAGATCCGCGAAGCGGTCGCCACGCTCCAGCGCCGGCAGCGGCCCGAAGCGCTGGTGCTGGGCTGCAGTGGCAGCATCCTGGCGCGCTGGATGATTCCACGCCTGCCTGCGCTGCAGGCCGATCTTCCACACCTGGCCCTGCACTGGTCGGCGCAGGACGGCAGCTTCACCGACCAACAGCGGGCACTGGACGCGCTGCTGCTGCTGGCGCAGCCGCCGTGGCCGCGCGGTTGGCAGGTGCGGGAACTGGCACCGGAACGGGTCGGGGTGGTGGTCAGCCCCCACCACCCGGCGGCGGCGCGCCTGCGCCGCCAGCCACCGTCGGCACTGCTGGGCGAACCGTTGCTGCACACCACCTCGCGCCCGCAGGCGTGGCCGGAGTGGGCCCAGGCACACGGCCTGGACCCTGCCCTGCTGGTGCTGGGCACGGGATTCGAGCACCTGTACTACCTGCTGGAAGCGGCAGTGGCCGGGCTGGGCGTGGCGATCGCACCGGAGCCGCTGGTGGCCGACGAGCTGGCCGCAGGCCGGCTGCTGGCGCCATGGGGGTTTGGGGCGACAGGGGGATTCTGGGTGCTGGCCACGCCAGAGGACGCGCCGGATGCGCGGGTGCAGGCCCTGGGGGATTGGTTGGCGGAAACGCTGCGGTAAATGTGTCTCCCGACCAACGCTCGGGAGCTACCGCCGATCGAGATTGTTGGGCTCAATCGGCTTCGTGGCAGTCGGCGCGGCGGACTTCTTCGACGAATTTGCGCATTTTGTAGCCGTCCTTGATGCCCGGTTCGGATTCGATCCCGCTGGACACGTCCACGCCCCACGGCAGGGTGGCGACGATGGCGTCGAACACGTTGTCCGGGGTGATGCCACCGGCCAGCAGGAACGGGCGGTGCAGGCCGGTCGGCAGGCGGGTCCAGTCGAAGGCCACGCCGGTGCCGCCACCGCCGCCCGGGGCGTGGCTGTCGAACAGGAAGCCGGCCGCGCTGGGGTAGCGCAGCTGCAGCTGGCGGGCGTTGACCTCTTCACGGCCGCCCATCGCCACCGCCTTCAGGTACGGCATGTTGAAACTGCGGCAGAAGGATTCGTCTTCGTCGCCGTGGAACTGCAACAGGGTGGGGCGCACGGTGCGCAGCACCTCGCGCACCTCTTCCTTGCTGTTGTCGCGGAACAGCGCCACCACGTCCACCATCGGCGCGATCGCCTGGCGCATGGCGCGGGCTTCGGCCGGGGCCACGCGGCGCCTGCTTTCCCTGGCGAAGATGAAGCCCACCGCATCCACACCCAGTTCGCCGGCCAGGCGCACGTCGCCCGCGCGGGTCATGCCGCAGAACTTGATGCGGGTGCGGTAGAAAGAGCGGCTCATAGGGTGACCTCGGCAGGAAGGTGCCAGTTGTCGGGATACAACGGGCCAACAAATACCAATCCCTGCGGCGGCGCGGTGGGCCCGGCCAAGGTGCGGTCCTGGCCGGCCAGCAGTTCGGCCATCCACGACACCGGCTTTTCCCCACTGCCGATCAGGATCAATGAACCGACGATATTGCGCACCATGTGATGAAGGAATGCATTGGCCTGAACACAGACCTCGATCACCTCACCCTGGCGGGTCACGCTGATCGCCTGCAACTCGCGGCGGGCATGCAGGGCCTCGCACTGCACGCTGCGGAAGGCACTGAAGTCGTTCTCGCCCAGCAGGGCCTGCCCTGCGTCGTGCATCCGCGCGGCATCCAGCGGGCGCCGCTCCCAGCTCAGGCTCTGCCGGTACAGCGCCGGGCGGATGGCGCGGTTGAGCAGGCGGTAGCGGTAGCGGCGCGCACGCGCGGAGAACCGCGCGTGGAAGTCGTCGGCCACGGGCACGCACCAGCGCACCGCGATCGACCGCGGCGCCCGGGTGGTGGTGCCCAGGGTCCAGCTGCGCGGATCGCGCACCACGTCGGTGTCGAAGTGCACCACCTGGCATTCGCCGTGCACGCCGGCGTCGGTCCGCCCGGCGCAGACCACCTGGATCGGCGCGTCGGCCACCGACGACAACGCGTCCTGCAGGCTGGCCTGCACGCTGGGACAGCCACTCTCGCCGAGCTGCTGCCAGCCCTTGTATTCGCTGCCGTCGTACTCGATGCCCAGTGCGTAGCGCATGCTCAGCTGAGCCGCGCCAGCAGTTCGCGGGCCTGCAGCTGGCTGTGCATGTCGCCGCCCTGGGCCACTTCCAGCAGCAGGGTGCGCGCGGTGTCGGCGTCGCCCAGGTCCAGGTAGGCGATGGCCAGTTCCAGGCGCTCGCGGCCGGGTGCACCCACCGGTGCAGCACCCGCTTCAGCGGCCGGCACCGGTTCCACGGCATCGGCCGCAATGGCCTCGTCCGGGAACTCGAACACCCCCCGGTAGGACGGTTGCGCGGCCGCTTCGCGTGCGTGCGGCGGCAGCGGCTCCTCGTCCACGGGCTCGGCAGCGGGTACGCCGGCAAGCGGCCCGGCGGTGTCGTCAACGGCCGCACGGCCCGGCTCGGGCTCCAGGCTGAACACCGGCTCGCGGCGTACCGGCTCGACCTCGACATCGCCGGCCAGCACGTAATCCGGCGCATCGCGCAGATCCACCGCGTCGGCGTCGAGGTCGCGCTGTGCGGCCAGTTCGTCCACGTAATCGGCGGTCGGAACCGCCGCGGCCAGGCTGGCCGCATCCAGGCCCTCGCGGCGCAGCGGTGGCAGCGGCGACGGCTTGCGGCGGCGCGAGACGGCCCAGCCAGCCACTACCAGCAGCAGCACCGCGCCCCCCAACCAGGCCCAACCGCCGCCACCGCTTTCGCGTGCGGCCGGTGCGTCGGCCAGGCGCTGCTGGGCAGCCGCCAGGTCGGTGTCCTTCATCGCAATCAACGACGCCTGCTGCTGCTTGAGCTTTTCCAGTTCGGCCACGCGGTTGCGCAGCTCCTGGATCTCGGCATCGCGGGTGGCCACGTCTTCCTTGGCCTGCCGCAGTTGTTCATTGCCCAGCATGTCACCCTCGCTGCCGGCAGCGGTGCCGGTGGTTGTACCTGCGTTGTTGTCGGTGGCGGCGACCGCCGGGGCGATCTCCAGCCGCCCGCCGGACGCCGGCGCACCAGCGCTTGACGCAGCGGTAGCGGTTGCCGCGGGCGCGGGCGCTGCACCGCCGCTGGCCGGTTGCGGAATGGCCGAACGGGCCTGGCGCCACTGCGCGGCGTGCTCGCGGACCATGGCGGCCGCCTGGCCGGCATCGACCTGGCTGTCGGCGCCGGGCGTGCGCAGCACCGCGCCCTGCTTGAGCAGGTTGAGGTTGCCGCGGATGAAGGCTTCGGGATTGGCGCGCAGCAGCGCGATCATGGCCTGGTCACGGCTGATGCCCTGCTCGCGGGCGACGCCGACGGCGATCTGCGACAGGGTCTGGCCACGCTGCACCGTGATGCTGCCATCGGCGGCAACGGCGGCGGCCGGCGGCGACGGTGCGGCAGCGCGCGGCGGCACCGGGCCGGTGCGCGAGGGCTGGGGCTCCGTGGCCGGCACCGGCGCGGGCGCAGGCGCAGGCGCCTGCATGGCGGCAGCTTCGCGCGCGATGGCGTTGGACATGGCGCCGGCCGGCGCGACGATTTCCGGCTCGGCCACGGCCAGTGCACTGTCGGGCGCATCGACCAGCGCCGAGTATTCGCGCACCAGGCGACCCTGGCCCCAGTCCGCTTCGATCAGGAAATTCAGCGACGGCGTGGTCACCGGCGCCTGCGAGCTGACCCGCACCACCGCGCGTCCGTTGCTGTCGCGGGAAAGCTCGAACTGCAGTTCGCTGACCAATCCGGTGGGCCGCTCCAGCCCCACCCGGGCGAAGGTGACGGGCGAAGCCAGCGCCACGCGCAGGTTTTCCAGTTCGGACGGATCGGCGGAAATGACCGGAATTTCAGCCAGCAGTGGCTGGCCGGGCTTGGACAGCACCCGGATGTCGCCAAGGCCGAGCGCCATGGCGGAGCTGCTGGCCAAGGCCAGCAGCAGGGTCGACGCATACTTGAGCGGGCGCAACGCGCCCGTAACCCGGTTCTTCATGGCAGGCAATATAGCGATTCCCGACCCATCCGGCCACGCGGCATTTCAGCCACGCAGGGCGTGGCGCCCTGCGTGCGCGTGTGCATCCATCAGCCTTCGGCGGCGACCAGCTCGGCCAGCTGCACCGCGTTGAGCGCGGCACCCTTGCGGATGTTGTCCGAGACGATCCACAGGTTCAGGCCGCGCGGGTGCGACAGGTCTTCACGGATACGGCCGACATACACCGCATCGGTGCCCGAGGCATGGGTGACCGGGGTCGGGTAACCGCCGGCCTCATGCTTGTCGACCACTTCCACGCCCGGCGAACGCGACAGCAGTTCGCGCGCGGCGTCCGGGGTGACCTTGTCGCGGGTTTCGATGCTGACCGCTTCGGAATGGCCGTAGAACACCGGCACGCGCACCGCGGTGGGATTCACCAGGATGCTGTCGTCGCCGAGGATCTTGCGGGTTTCCCAGACCAGCTTCATCTCTTCCTTGGTGAAGCCGTTGTCCTGGAAGTCGTCGATGTGCGGGATCAGGTTGAAGGCGATCTGCACCGGGAAACGTTGCGGGTCGATGTCCTGGAAGCTGAGCAGCTGGCCGGTCTGCTTGCCCAGCTCTTCCAGCGCGGAACGACCGCCGCCGGAGACCGACTGGTAGGTGGCCACGTTGATGCGCTGGATGCCGTACTGGCGGTGCAGCGGGGCCAGCGCGACCAGCATCTGCATGGTGGAGCAGTTCGGGTTGGCGATGATGCCGCGCGGGCGGTTCTTCAGCGCCTCGGGGTTCACTTCGGACACCACCAGCGGCACGTCATCGTCGTAGCGGAAGGCCGAGGAGTTGTCGATCACCACCGCACCAGCGGCAGCGAACTTCGGGCCGTACTCCTTGGACACGCTGCCGCCTGCGGAGAACAGCGCGATGTCCACGCCGCTTGGGTCGAACGTGGCCAGGTCCTGGACCTTGACCTTGTTGCCTTCGAATTCAATCTCGCCGCCCGCCGAACGCGAGGACGCGAGCAGGCTCAGCGTGGCGATCGGGAAGTTGCGTTCGGCCAGGATGGCCAGCATGGTTTCGCCGACGGCGCCGGTGGCACCGACGACTGCGACGTGGAAACGACGATCTTGATTGCTCATGGAATTCTCTTTGATGATGTACCGACCAACGGTCGGTACCTACCGTGGTGAAGAAGGGGACACGCGTTGCGGATTGGGCTCGGGGAACCTCACGTGATGGCCGCGCGGTTCCCTATCGTTTAGCGTCGTCGGTTTTTTTGCCGCCCACGGTGGCGGTGCCGGTTTTCACGGCGGCCACGGCGTCGGCGTTGATCGCGCTCGGCGGGTTGCCGGCCTGCGGGCCCACGCCGAGCGCGGCCAGCAGGTTGTCCACGGCCAGCTGCACCATGGCCCGGCGCGTGGCCTGGCTGGCGCTGCCGATGTGCGGGGTGAGGACGATGTTGCGCAGGGCCAGCAGTTCCGGGCGCACCGCTGGCTCGCCTTCGAACACGTCCAGCCCGGCCGCGGCCAGCCGGCCGTGGGCCAGGGCGTCGGCCAATGCCAGCTCGTCGACGATGCCGCCACGGGCAATGTTCACCAGGGTCGCGGTGGGCTTCATCCTGGCCAGCGCGGCGGCATCGATGATGTGGTGCGAGGACGGGCTGTAGGGCAGCACCAGTACCAGGTGGTCAGACTGGGCGAGCAGGGTATCCAGGTCGACGTACTCCGCGCCGACCTCGGCTTCGGTCGCGTCGGGCAGCCGCGAGCGGTTGTGGTACAGCACGCGCATGCCGAAGCCGAGCCCGCCGCGGCGGGCAATGCCCTGCCCGATGCGGCCCATGCCGAGGATGCCCAGCGTGCTGCCATGGATGTCGGCACCGAGCATGGTCTGGAACGACCACTGCCCCCACTGCCCCTCGCGCAGCCAGCGCTCGGCTTCGGTGATCCGCCGCGCGGTCGCCATCAACAGCGCGAAGCCGAGGTCGGCGGTGGTTTCGGTCAGCACATCCGGGGTGTTGCTGGCCAGGATGCCGGCCGCGCTGAGCGCGTCCACGTCGAGGTTGTTGTAGCCCACGCCGACATTGGCGATGGCGCGCAGCTGCGGTGCATGGGCGATCTCGGCCGGGCCGATGCGCTCGTTGAGGGTGATCAGCGCGCCGTCGACCTGGGCCAGCTGCGCGGCCAGCAGATCGGGCGTGTAGCGCGTGACCTCGTGGGTCATCGCAAGCTCGACATGCTGCCCGAGCTGTTCGATGACATCATCGAACAGCGGCTGGCTGACCCAGACCCGGGGGCGCGCCTCAGCCATCGAGGGATCCGGGAATGCGCGGGGTGATCTCGCCGACATCGCCGCACTGGGCGCGGTGGCGCAAGGCCTGGTCCATCAGCACCAGCGCCATCATCGCTTCGGCGATGGGCGTGGCGCGGATGCCCACGCAGGGATCGTGGCGACCGGTGGTGATCACCTCTACCGCGGCGCCACTGGAATCCACCGTGGCACCCGGCAGGCGCAGGCTGGAGGTGGGCTTGAGCACGATCGAGGCGGTGACCTGCTGGCCGGTGGAAATGCCACCGAGGATGCCGCCGGCGTGGTTGCTGGCAAAGCCCTCGGGGGTGATCAGATCACGGTGTTCGGTGCCCTTCTGGGCGGCGCTGGCAAAGCCGTCGCCGATCTCCACGCCCTTGACCGCGTTGATGCTCATCAGCGCGGAGGCGAGTTCGCCATCGAGCTTGCCGTAGATCGGCTCGCCCCAGCCCGGCGGCACGCCATCGGCCACCACGTTGACCCGCGCGCCGACCGAATCGCCCGACTTGCGCAGCGCGTCCATGTAGCTTTCCAGCGCGGGGACCTGTTCGGCCACCGGCCAGAAGAACGGGTTGTCTTCCACCGCCGACCAGTCATGGCCGGTCGGGGTGATCTCGCCCAGCTGCGACAGGTAACCGCGCACGGTCACCCCGAAGCGCTGCAGCAGCCACTTCTTCGCAATCACGCCGGCGGCCACGCGCATGGTGGTTTCGCGCGCGGACGAGCGACCCCCACCGCGCGGGTCGCGGATGCCGTACTTCTGCCAGTAGCTGTAGTCGGCATGGCCCGGGCGGAACTGCTGGGCGATGGTGCTGTAATCCTTGCTGCGCTGGTCGGTGTTGCGGATCAGCAGCGCAATGGGCGTACCGGTGGTGCGGCCCTCGTACACGCCCGAGAGGATCTCGACCTCATCGGCCTCGCGCCGCGCCGAGGTGTGCCGGCTCTTGCCGGTGGCGCGGCGCTGCAGGTCGTGGGCGAAGTCGTCGGCACTGATCTCCAGCCCCGGCGGGCAGCCGTCGATCACGCAGCCGATCGCCGGACCGTGCGATTCGCCGAAGGTGGTGACCGACAGCAGCTTGCCGAAGGTGTTGGAACTCACGGCCGCTGCGCCGCCAGTTCGGTGATGCGGGCGCTGTGGGCGATCAGCTCGCGGCATTCCACCGCGAAGATGCCCATCTGGCCGACCTTGAACTCCACCCAGGCGAAATCCACTTCCGGCAGCAGCTTGATCAGGTGCTGTTCGGACTCGCCCACTTCGCAGATCAGCAGGCCGTCCTGGCTCAGGTGCAGCGGGGCGTCGCGCAGGATCTTCAGCACCAGGTCCAGGCCGTCGTCGCCGGCACGCAGGCCCATTTCGGGCTCGTACGAGTATTCCTTCGGCAGCGCGTCCGTCTCGTCGTTGGTGACGTACGGCGGGTTGGTCACGATCAGGTCGTAGTGACGGCCGGTCAGGCCGTTGAACAGGTCCGACTTGAGCAGGCTGACGTTGTGCGCCTGCAGGCGCTCCTTGTTCTCTTCAGCCAGCGACAGGGCCTCATCGCTGAGGTCCACGCCGTCCACTTCCCAGTTCGGGTAGTAGTGGCCCATCGCGATGGCGATGCAGCCCGAACCGGTGCACAGGTCCAGCGCGCGGTGTACGTCACGGCCGGCCAGCCACGGCTCGAAGCCGGTTTCGATCAGCTCGGCGATCGGCGAGCGCGGCACCAGGGCGCGGCGGTCGCTCTTGAAGCTCAGCCCGGCGAACCAGGCTTCACCGGTGAGGTAAGCGGCCGGCAGGCGCTCGCTGATGCGGCGCTCGAACAGGGCCAGCACCTCGGCCTTCTCCGATGCGAGGACGCGGGCGGCACCGTAGGCGGGGCCGAGGTCGTGCGGCAGGTGCAGCGCATGCAGGACCAGCTGGGTGGCTTCGTCCAGGGCGTTGTCGTAGCTGTGCCCGAAGGTCAGCCCGGCGGCGTTGAAACGGCTGGTGCCGTAGCGGATCAGGTCGATGATCGTATGGAGTTCGGCGGCCGTTTCGGCGGTCATGGCAGGGCAACAGACAAAGTGGCCCCAGATTATAGGCGCTGCGGCGCAGCACGGCATCCGTTGCAGCGGAAACGGAAACCGCCGCCCCCCATCCCCTATCATGGAGGCCCCTTCGGGTACGGGCCTTTCATGTTCAATCGCAATGTCGGCATCATCCTGCTCATCGCGCTGGCCGCCGGGCTCGGCCTGGTCGTTGCCCAGAAGGTGTTCGGGCCGAGCGCGGCCGGTCACCGCCCGGCCACCGAGTCGATCACCTTCTACCCGCAGCCGCGTCCCCTGCCGGACTTCAACCTGGCCCAGTCCGACGGCACCCGGCTGATCCCCGGCGAGCTCAAGGGCCACTGGACCCTGGTGTTCCTGGGCTTCCTGGCCTGCCCCGACATCTGCCCGACCACCCTGGCCGACCTGGCCCAGGCCCAGAAGCAGTGGGAGGCCCTGCCCGACACCCTGCGTCCGCGGCTGGTGTTCGTGTCGGTGGACCCGGAGCGCGACACCCCGGCGCGGCTGGGCGAATACGTGCACGCCTTCCACAAGGACACCCTGGCCGCCACCGCCGACGTGCCCTCGCTGGAGCGCTTTGCGACCGCGCTGGGCTTCGTGTTCCAGAAAGTGCCGGGCAGGACGTTCGATGAGAATCCCCAGGATTACACCCTGGAGCACTCGGCCAGCCTGGCCGTACTGGACCCGGACGGCAGGCTGGCCGGCCTGGTCCGCCCCCCCTTCAACGCGCCGGCCATCGCCCGCGACCTGAACCTGTTGACCGAGAAATCCGCCCCATGAGTCTGACCACCACGCTGAGCTACGTCCTGCCCCATCGCCTGCTGTCGTCGATGGCGCGGCGCCTGGCGTATTCCCGCAACCCGCGGATCTCGCGCTGGCTGATCGACACGGTGACCGAACGGTTCGGCGTGAACCTGGCCGAGGCCGCCAACCCGGACCCGCGCAGCTACCCCACCTTCAACCAGTTCTTCACCCGCGCCCTCAAGCCGGGCGCGCGCGTACCCGATGCCGGTGCGCGCACGCTGGTGATGCCCGCCGATGGCCGGATCAGCCAGCTGGGGGCCATTGAAGACGGGCGCATCTTCCAGGCCAAGGGCCAGTCGTTCACCGCCGCCGAACTGCTGGGCGACGCCGCCGACGCCGAGGTGTTCCACCACGGGCTGTTCGCCACCGTGTACCTGTCGCCGAAGGATTACCACCGCGTGCACATGCCGTGGACCGGCACCCTGCGCGAAACCGTGCACGTACCGGGCCGCCTGTTCAGCGTGGGGCCGGCGGCGGTCAACACGGTCCCGGGGCTGTTCGCCCGCAACGAGCGCCTGGTCTGCCATTTCGACACCGACTTCGGCCCGATGGTGCAGGTGATGGTCGGTGCGCTGCTGGTGTCGGGCGTGGAGACGGTATGGGGCGGCGAAGAGATTCCGGCCTATGGCGACACCATCACCCGCAAGGATTACCGCGGCAAGGGCATCACCCTGGAGCGCTTCGCCGAAATGGCGCGCTTCAATTACGGCTCCACGGTGATCGTGTTGTTGCCGCCGGGCGTAGCCGATTTCGCGCCGCACCTCGACGCCGAACACGCCGTGCAGCTCGGCCAGGCATTGGCCACCCTTCGTTGAACAGCGGACAGGCATGGCCTGTCCCTACGCAATGAAGAACGCCCCGCTTTCGCGGGGCGTTTTGTTTTCAACCGGCATCCGGATCGTGCGCGAATTCGACCGGGCCCACATCCATCCCGTCGTAATCCTCCACCCCGTTGGCTTCTGCCAGCGCCTGCAGCGCCTGGTTGCGCGCGTCCAGCGACGCTTCGTCGTGAACTTCCACCCGCTCCACGTGCAGTACGTGGTACGGCGCCTCGTCCGGCTCCAGTTCCGGCTCGAACACCTCGACCACGGTGTAGCCCTGCCCTTCCAGCACCTTGGCCAGGCCGTGCAGCGGCGCTTCGGTGGTGTTGACGAAGAAGTAGCCCCACACCAGCTCGCCATTGAGATCCCAGTCGGTGTTCTCGCGGATGTTGGCGAACATGTCGTTGATTGCGGTGATGTCCATCTGTCTTCCTCGAAGGTTAGTTACCGCAGCCCTGCAGCTTGATCGACTGGCCCTGGCGCAGCGCATAGGCCGGCGCTTTCAGTCCATTGGCCCTGGCCAGCTCGCGCACGTCGCAGCCGAACCTGTCGGCAATCCTGCCCAGGGTTTCGCCCTTGCCGACCTTGTGGCTCTTCACCGCCTTGGGCTTGGCCTTGGCGGCCGGCACGGCCACCGGGGCGGCCGGGGCGGTCGGCACCGGGGTGCTGGCCTGTACGCCGGCCATCGGGACCACGCTGCCCACCGCCACGTTGCCGGTGTAGCTGGTCGCGGCCGGGCGGACGATGGCGGCGTTGAGGTCGGCGGTGATCAGCGTGCGTGCCAGGTCGGCGCGCGGACCGCTCACGCAGTACCGGTTGTACAGGCCGGCAATGCGCGTGGTGGCATTGATGATGGTGCCGGCCGGAATCCAGCCATCGGCTTCGTAACGCGGGTTGAGGTTGCGCAGTGCGCGCATGTAGCCGTCACGCGTGCCGGTGCTGCCCAGGCAGATGGTCAGCTCGTAGATGGTGGTGGACTTGGCCAGGCGGATCGTGGCCGGCTGCGCATTGACCTTGGGGAAGTCCACGCCGTACTGCTGCGGGTGCAGGTAGATCCAGGCCGCGGCGATCACCATCGGCACGTAGTCCTTGGTTTCGGCGGGGAACTGGTTGTAGACGCTGTCGACCCAGAAACTCTGGCCGGCGTTCTGCCGATACACCCGCGCGGCGCGGCCTTCACCGCCGTTGTAGCCGGCCAGCGACAGTTCCACGTTGTTGTTGAGCTCGCGCATGCGCTCGTTGAGGTAGCTGGCACTGGCTTCGGCGGCGCTGCGCGCATCGAAGCGGGTGTCGAAGCCGGTGCCGTCCGGGCCCAGCCCGAAGCGGCGCCCGGTGGCCGGCATGAACTGCATCAACCCGGCAGCGCCCGCGCGCGAGGACGCATGCACGCGGCCGTTGGATTCCTTGGCCATGATCCCGAACAGCAGCGCCTCGGGCAGGCCGCGCTTCTCCCATTCCGGCCACATCACCGCGCGCAGGGTCTGGTAGTTCTCGTAGGTATTCATCAGCGCCGGGCGCATGTCGGTCAGCCAGCGGCGGATGCCGGCCTGCACCGCCGGGTTGTATTCGACCATGGTGTCGAAGGCGTGGCGCTTGTCGTTGAGCAGCGCCGCTGCGCGGGCCGCTTCGGGCACGTCGGCGGCCAGCGGACCGAGGTGGTCCGGGTCGGCCTCGAGCAGGCCGCCATCGCTGGCCACGCCCTCGACGTCGTCGGCGTCGCGGGCGTCGGTATTGGTCTTCAGCAGCCGCTTGTAGGTGACCAGCAGATTGCTGACCTGGCAGCCCTTCTGCACGACGCAGGCGCTGATCACGTCCTCCATGTCCTCCAGCGCGGCGTCACTTTCGTTCTTGCCCTTGGGGTCGGCGTTGTTGACCAGCACCAGCGCGTCGGCATAGCGCTTCTCGGCGGCGGCCATGCGCTGCTCCAGCACCTCGATCTTCGCCTTGTCGCGCGCCGAGACGCGCTGGGCGTGGGCATCGGGCACGAACGACAGCAGGGGAAACAGCGCCAACAACGGCCAAGCACGGGAAAGCAGGACAGGAACGGGCATTTTTGGCACTGTGGGCGAAAGACAGGGCAGAGTAGCCGTGCCGCTTGCATCGGGGCAACCCGGTCTGCCCGCCCCTGCCTGCCGACGTTTAGAATCCTGCCCATTCACATAGCCCGTCCACAGAGCGAGTTGACCATGGATCCGATCCTGCTCGGCAGAGGCACCACCGACGACATTCCCGTGACCCTGCTGCCCGCGCTGGGCAACCGCCACGGCCTGGTGGCCGGCGCCACCGGTACCGGCAAGACGGTCACCCTGATGACGCTGGCCGAAGGCTTCTCGCGCATCGGCGTGCCGGTGTTCCTGGCCGATGTGAAGGGCGACGTGTCCGGCCTGGCCGTGCCAGGCGCGGGCAGCGAGGCGCTGCTGCAGCGCGCGAAGGAAATCGGCGTGGCCGATTACGCGCCGGCCGGCAGCCCGACCGTGTTCTGGGACCTGTACGGCAAGCTCGGCCACCCGGTGCGGACCACGGTCAGCGAAATGGGCCCGACCCTGCTCGCCCGCATCCTGGAACTCAACGACACCCAGGCCGGCGTGCTGGACATCGTGTTCAAGCTGGCCGACGACCGTGGCCTGCTGCTGCTGGACCTGGACGACCTGCGTGCCCTGCTCGGCCTGGTCGCCGACGAGCGCAAGGACATTTCCACCGAATACGGGCTGGTCAGCGCGCAGACCGTGGCGGCGATCCAGCGCGCCCTGCTGCGCCTGTCGCAGGACGGCGGCGAAGCCTTCTTCGGCGAACCGGCCCTGGAGCTGGCCGACCTGATGCGGGTCAACCATGACGGGCGCGGGGTGGTCGGGATCCTGGCCGCCGACCAGCTGGTGCTCAAACCGCGCCTGTACTCGACCTTCCTGCTGTGGTTGCTCTCGGAGCTGTTCGAAACCCTGCCCGAGGTGGGCGACCTGGAGAAGCCGAAGCTGGTCTTCATCTTCGACGAAGCGCACCTGCTGTTCGACGATGCGCCGGCCGCGCTGGTGCAGCGCATCGAGCAGGTGGTGCGGCTGATCCGCTCCAAGGGCGTGGGCGTGTACTTCTGCTCGCAGTTCCCCGACGACGTGCCGGCCAACATCCTGGGCCAGCTGGGCAACCGCGTGCAGCATGCGCTGCGAGCGTTCACCCCGCGCGACCAGAAGGCGGTGAAGATCGCCGCAGAGACCTTCGTGCCGAACCCGAAGCTGGACGTGGTGGCGGCCCTTTCCCAGCTGGGTACCGGCGAGGCGCTGGTGTCCACGCTGCAGGACAAGGGCATTCCCTCGCCGGTGCAGCAGACCCGGATCGCACCGCCGCGCTGCCGGATGGGCGCCATCACCGAGGCCGAGCGCGCCCAGGTCCGCGCCGGCAGTCCGGTCGGCCCGCGCTACGACACCGCCGTGAACCGCGAATCGGCGGCCGAGCGGCTGGCCCAGCGCGCGGCCAAGACGGTGGAACAGGCCGGTACGCCCAAGGCACGCACGCGCGAACAGGACGATCAGCAGGACGGCGGCTTCGGGCAGTCGATGAAGGACGCGGTCTTCGGCACCAAGCGCCGCCAGGGCATGATCGAAACGATGGCCAAGCAGACCACGCGCACCCTGGGGACCAAGCTGGGCAACCAGATCGTGCGCGGCATCCTGGGCGGCATCTTTGGCGGCAAGCGCTGAGGCCATCGATGTCGCGTTGGCGTCCCCCTGCGGAAAAGAGTACGGCCCTGATCACCGCGCAGGGCCACCAGCGCTTGAAGAGCGAGCTGGACGAGCTGTGGCGTGTGCGCCGGCCGGAGGTGGTCAAGGCGTTGGCCGCGGCCGCGGCGGAAGGTGATCGTTCGGAGAATGCCGAATACACCTACCGCAAGAAGCAGCTGGGCGAGATTGACCGGCGCGTGCGTTACCTGACCAAGCGGCTGGAGTCGCTGCGGGTGGTGGACACCGTGCCGACCGATCCGCAGGCGGTGTTTTTTGGCGCATGGGTGGAGCTGGAGAACGTGGACAGCGGCGATGTCAGCCGGTATCGCATCGTGGGGCCGGATGAGACCGATGCGGGTGCCGGCTGGATCAGCATCGATTCGCCGCTGGCGCGTGCGCTGTTGAAGAAGCGCGTGGATGACGAGTTCGAGGTGGAGCTGCCGAGCGGGCGCACCGGGTTCGCGATCCTGGCGGTCGAGTACCCCGGTTGATCGCGCACCCACGACCAACGGTCGTGGGCTACCGGGCTGGTGGCACCGCGACCCACGACCAACGGTCGTGGGCTACCGGGCTGGTGGCATCTCGACCCACGACCAACGGTCGTGGGCTACCGGACTGGTGGCACCGCGACCCACGACCAACGGTCGTGGGCTACCGGGCTGCGGCCGGGGAGCGGTAGGTCACGACCGTTGGTCGTGACGCAGGGGCGCCGGATACTGCCTGCCCTCCCGCAGGGGCCGGAAATAGTCCACCCGCTGGTAGAAGCCCGCGCCCTGCGCGGCATGCCAGCCGGGAACTCCCATCAACGGCAGTGGCCGCAGTTCCAGCGGATCATTGAGTACGTCGGCACGCGCGATGGCCTGCGCTACCTGCTCCACCACCTGCGCATCATCATCGCCTTGCACCACTACACACTTGCCCACCAGCAACCGCGAAGGCAGCAACGCCTGTTCCATCAACGCATGCCCGAACACGGCAGACACGGCGATGTCGCCGCTGCGCCACTGCACCGCGCTGTCGACGAACAGCGCCTGCCAGTCGTGGTGGTCCCAGGCGCGCAGCAACGACGCATGACGCACCCGCACGATCACGCCGGTTTCGTCGAACTGGGTCAACGCGGCCTGCGCGCGCGTGCGCTGGCCGGGCGGGTTGCCCTGGATGTCCTGGCACTGGCGTGCATTGAGCGCAGCCTTGACTGAGGGATACCGCGCCCACGCCAGTGCATTGAACAGGTCATGCCAGTTGCACGTTCGCGTGGCGATCTGCCCGCGTGCAATGCGCTGCTCGTAGTGCAGGCCATCGGCCAGCAGTTCGTCGTCCTGCTCCACCAGCTGCTTCCCCGATAAGGCGAGCTGCCGGTTCAACGCGGAAAGGGTCGGCCAGTCGGCCGCCGCCATCAGGTCCTGGTACGCCGCGAACGCCGCAAACAGCGGATGGGCGAAGCACGTCCGATCCACGACCGCGCGCGCCGGCGCGATGAAACGCCGGCGACCGACCGCCCCGGGGGCGGCCGCGTCGGTCACAGCACCTTGAGGTCGAGCAGCTTCTTCGCCGGGCTTTCGTCGATGAGCGCATCCCCGTAGAGATCATGGTCATCGCTTTCGGTGATCTCCACGTCCACGAACTGGCCCACGCGCAGGCGCGCATCGTCGGCGTTCTGGATATGGACCAGGCCGTCGATCTCCGGTGCGTCGGCCTTGGAACGGGCCACCGCGATGCCGTCTTCGATCGCATCGACCAGGCACTGCTGCACCGTGCCGATCTTTGCTTCCAGCCGCGCCGCGGAGATCTCCGCCTGGCGGGCCATGAAGCGGGCCAGACGCTCCTGCTTCACCGCTTCCGGCACCGCGCCGGGCAGGTCGTTGGCGGTGGCGCCGGTCACCGGCGAGTACGCGAAGGCACCCACGCGGTCCAGCTGCGCAGCATCCAGGAACGACAGCAGTTCCTCGAATTCGGCCTCGGTTTCGCCCGGGAAGCCGACAATGAAGGTGGAGCGCACGGTGATGTCCGGGCACAACTGGCGCCAGCGCTGCACGCGCTCCAGCGTCTTGTCCACCGCGCCCGGCCGCTTCATCAGCTTGAGAATGCGCGGGCTGGCGTGCTGGAACGGAATGTCCAGGTACGGCAGGATCCGGTTCTCGGCCATCAGCGGCACCACCTCGTCCACGTGCGGGTACGGGTACACGTAATGCATGCGGGTCCAGGCATCGAGCTCGGACAAGCCTTCGCACAGCGACTTCATGCGGGTCTGGTAGGCCTTGTCGCGCCACATGCGCTCGGCGTACTTGACGTCCACGCCGTAAGCCGAGGTGTCCTGCGACACCACCAGCAGCTCCTTCACGCCACCACGCACCAGCCGCTCGGCTTCGCGCAGCACCTCATCCACCGGCCGCGAGACCAGCTTGCCGCGCATCGAAGGAATGATGCAGAAGCTGCAATGGTGGTTGCAGCCCTCGGAAATCTTCAGGTAGGCGTAGTGCCGCGGGGTGAGCTTGATGCCGTAATCAGGCACCAGGTCCACGAACGGGTCGTGCTTCGGCGGCAGCGCGGCATGCACGGCCTCCATCACGCTGGTGTAGTCCTGCGGACCGGACACCGCCAGCACGTCCGGGTAGGCCTTGCGGATCTCCTCCGGGCGCTTGCCCAGGCAGCCGGTCACGATCACCTTGCCGTTGGCGTTCATCGCCTCCCCGATGGCGTCCAGCGACTCGGTCACCGCCGAATCGATGAAGCCGCAGGTGTTGACCACCACCACGTCGGCCGAATCGTAGGAGGGAACGATGTCGTAGCCCTCGGCCCGCAGCTGGGTGAGGATGCGCTCGGAATCGACAAGGGCCTTCGGGCAGCCAAGGCTGACGAAGCCGACTTTGGGGTTCAGCTGGGACATGGATCGCGGGACTCTGGGGGCCTGGGCCCACGCCGGAATGGCGCGGGGACCTGGGGCCGGAAACGGCGGCAAGTATACCGGCGTTGTGGCCCGGGCCCTGAATGCACCGGCTGCCCGGGCAATGCCAACCGCCAATCCGTGCATGCCCGCGACGCCCCGCTAACCTGCAGCGCGCCGATAATGAACGCCTGAACCAACAGGAGTCTGGCAATGGGTGAGTGGGTCACGCTTGATACGCATCACGGTCCGGTCCGGGCCTGGCAGGCCACGCCGGAAGGCAAGCCGCGCGGGGGCCTGGTGGTCATCCAGGAGATCTTCGGGACCAACGCGCACATCCGCGAGGTGGCCGAAGGCTTTGCCGAGCAGGGATATGCGGTACTGGCCCCGTCCTTCTTCGACCTGGTCGACGGGGCCGATGCCGACCCGGATGCCCTGCCCTATGACGCAGACGGAGTGAAGCAGGGCCTGGACCATGTCACTGCGCTGGGCGTGGAAAAGGCGCTGGAAGTGGTGCGGGCGGCCGCCTCGCGGCTGGCGCCGGCCGGCAAGGTCGGCACCGTGGGCTACTGCTGGGGCGGCAGCATCGCCCTGCTCTCGGCGCTGCGCCTGGGCCTGCCGTCGGTCAGTTACTACGGCGCACGCAACGTGCAGTTCCTGGACGAAACGCCCAAGGCGCCGGTGATGTTCCACTTCGGTGCCCAGGACAAGAGCATTCCGCCGGAGGCCATCCAGGCCCACCGCGAGAAGCTGCCCCAGATGGCCACCTACGTCTATCCGGCCGACCACGCCTTTAACCGCAGCGTCGGACATGCGTATGATCCGGACAGCGCCGCACTGGCGCTGACACGCACCCTGGACTTCTTTTCGGAGCATCTTGGATGAGCGATTTTGAACTGGATTCACGCCTGGCCGCCAACAGTGTGCTGGTGGACCAAGGCCCGTTGTCGCAAGTGCGGCTGATGAACGACGAACGTTTCCCGTGGCTGGTCCTGGTGCCGCGCGTGACCGGCATCACTGAATGGCTGGAGCTGGACGGCCACCAGCAGGATCAGCTGCGTACGGAATTGAACCGCTGCTGCCGGGCGCTGAAGGGCACCGACGGGGTGGAGAAGATCAACTTCGCCACGCTGGGCAACATCGTGCCGCAGCTGCACTTCCACGTGGTCGGCCGGCATGTGGGCGATCCGGCGTGGCCGGCGCCGGTGTGGGGCCATGGCCAGGCCCATCCCTTCGACGACGCGGTGCTGAAGGAGCGTGTCGCGATGTGGAAGGAACGGCTAGGATATTCGCCCCAGCCCTAAGCGGACCCCGCCCCTGATGCGCTCCAACCTTGTCGCCGCCATCGTCCTGATCCTCGTCGGCCTGTTCCTGCTGGCCAGCAACCTGGGCTGGACCAACATGAACCTCGGTCGCCTGATCCTTACCTGGTGGCCGGTGCTGCTGGTGGCGGTGGGGATCGGGTTGTTGTTCGGACGCAAGTAAGGCCGGGCGCTGCCTGGCAGGCATGAAAAAAGCGCGGAGCGATCCGCGCTTTTCATTTGTGCGCCAAGAGCAGCCGACCAACGGTCGGCTCTACCCATTTATGCCAGGAGCAGCCGACCAACGGTCGGCTCTACCCATTTGTGCCAGGGGCAGGCGACTAGGTGCGTGGCAGGGTGACGCCGGTCTGGCCCTGGTACTTGCCGCCGCGGTCCTTGTACGAGGTTTCGCAGATGTCGTCGCTGTCGGCCTGGAAGAACAGCATCTGCGCCACGCCTTCGTTGGCGTAGATGCGCGCCGGCAGCGGCGTGGTGTTGCTGAATTCCAGGGTGACGTGGCCTTCCCACTCCGGCTCGAGCGGGGTCACGTTGACGATGATGCCGCAGCGCGCGTAGGTGCTCTTGCCCAGGCAGACCACCAGGGTGTCGCGCGGAATGCGGAAGTACTCCACGGTGCGCGCCAGCGCGAAACTGTTGGGCGGAATGATGCATTCGTCGCCGACGATGTCGACGAAGCTGCCGGGGTCGAAGTGCTTGGGATCGACGATGGTCGAGTTGATGTTGGTGAACACCTTGAACTCACGCGAGCAGCGCACGTCGTAGCCGTAGCTGGAGGTGCCGTAGCTGACGATGCGCTGGCCATGGGCCTGCTTGACCTGGCCCGCTTCGAACGGCTCGATCATGCCGTGCTGCTCGGACATGCGGCGGATCCAGCGGTCACTCTTGATGCTCATGGGGGGTCCTGGGTTCGGTATCGGGCGATTCTAAACAGATCAGAGCAGCGAGGAGAGGATCGGAATGCTCGCGCGCGGCCGCTTGGCCACTTCTTCCACCAGCCGTTCGGCGGCCCGCAGGTAGGCCTGCGCGGCCGGCGATTCCGGCGCGGCAGCCGTGATCGGGGTGCCGGCATCGCCCTGTTCGCGGATGCCGATGTCCAGCGGCAGCGAGCCCAGCAGCGGCACGCCGTACTGCGCGGCCATGCGTTCACCGCCACCGTCGCCGAACAGGTGCTCGATCTGGCCGCAGTTGCTGCAGGTGTGCACGGCCATGTTCTCGACGATGCCCAGCACCGGCACCTCGACCTTCTCGAACATCTTCAGCGCCTTCTTCGCATCCAGCGTGGCGATGTCCTGCGGGGTGGTGACGATCACCGCGCCGGCCAGCGGAATCTTCTGGGTCAAGGTGAGCTGGATGTCGCCGGTGCCCGGCGGCAGGTCGATCAACAGGTAATCCAGGTCGTCCCACAGGGTGTCGTTGAAGAACTGGGTCATCGCCGAGGTGGCCATCGGCCCGCGCCAGATCATCGGGGTCTCGTCTTCGATCAGATAGCCGATCGACATGGTCTCCACGCCGAACGCGCGCAGCGGCTCGATCGACTTGTTGTCCGGGCTTTCCGGGCGACCGCTCAGGCCCAGCATCATCGGCACGCTGGGGCCATAGATGTCTGCGTCCAGCAGGCCCACCCGGGCACCCAGCCGGGCCAGCGCCACCGCCAGGTTGACCGCGGTGGTGGACTTGCCCACCCCGCCCTTGCCCGACCCGACCGCGATCACGTTGCGGACGCGCGGATGAAGGGTCAGGCCCTTCTGCACCTGGCTGGCATGGGGACGGCGGGACGGGCTGGCACTCACTGCGGGTACTCCGGGAAAGCGGTACGGGAAGCCCGCCATGATAGTGCAGCCGGCCGCAGCGCGTGGCCCGGTGTCCTGCGCTGTCCCGAGCCCCCTGCAGCAGGACAGGAAACGGTCATTGACGGATTTGGAACGCCCCCTCGGCCAGAAATCCACGCGTACATACGTCCACGTATTGATCCACCAGCATCCCCAAGACTGCGTGAAAAACGCTTCTACATCAATAGATTACGAGACGCCTGAAAACGAAAGATGGACTCTGCCTATCTTGTGTTTATGACTTCCTGATGAACAGTTGACAGGTCGCGTTAAGGCCGTGTTAACCTCGATCATCAGCTCGTGAAGCTGGTGATCAGGGGGGGCACATCGCTGCCAGGACCTGATCCGAGGGCACACGGAGACGCCTGCTGGTCCATGTCACCGGTGTTTGACGCAATCGATCGTTCGAAGGGGATCCACACATGATGAATCGCAAGTCGCTCAGCCGGAATCCGCTGAGCTTCGCCCTGGCCACCGCGATGGTGTTCGCGGCCGCACCGGCATTCGCCCAGGACAGCACCTCGACCCAGACGCCTGAAGAGACGGCCAAGTCGACGAACACCACGACGTTCGACACCGTGACCGTGACCGGTTCGCGCATCGCCAAGGACACGTTCAACTCGGTGTCGCCGGTGCAGGTCGTGACCCGCCAGGAAACCCTGCTGGCCGGCTTCAACTCGACCACCGCCGCGCTGCAGAGCACCGCGGTCACCGCCGGTTCTTCGCAGATCAACAATGCCTACGGCGGCTACGTCACCGACGGCGGCCCCGGCGCCAACACCCTCGGCCTGCGTGGCCTCGGTCCGACCCGTACCCTGATCCTGATGAACGGCCGCCGCATCTCGCCGGCCGGCGCCCGCGGCGCGGTCGGTTCGACCGATCTGAACGTGCTGCCGAACGCCATCGTGGACCGCGTCGAGATCCTGAAGGACGGCGCCTCGTCGATCTACGGTTCCGACGCGGTTGCCGGCGTCATCAACATCATCACCAAGAACAAGGTCGACGGCGTCAGCCTGGAAGCCCAGCACAATGCCACCGACGGCGGCGGCGGCGATGAGCGCCGCTACTCGCTCGTGTTCGGCAGCACCGGCGAGCGCTCGCACTTCTCCGGTTCGTACGAGTACTACACCCGCAACGAACTCAGCCTGCGCGACCGCGACTGGACCCGCTGCGCCACCGACAAGTACCGCGACATCGATGCGGGCGACTACTGGGGCAGCGGCGATTTCATCGATCCGCTGACGGGCAGGTCCAAGTGCTACACGCTCGATGCCGGCGGCGTCACCATCAACACCATCGGCACCAACACCCGGACCGGCGTTGCCGCCCCGGGCACCACGGGCACCCGCTTCAACCGCTGGCGCCCGAACTCGGGCGTCACCACCGGCCTGGTGGGCTACGAAGGCGTGAACACCTGGTCGCGCGATACCTTCGACGACGCCATGCTCAACCAGTCGCTGATCTCGCCGGCCAAGACCCACACCCTGTACTTCCAGGGCGGTTTCGACCTCAACGCAATGGGCGACGCCGAGCTGTACTATGAGTTCCTCGGCAACAAGCGCAAGTCGACCCAGACCGGCTACCGTCAGCTGTCGCTCGACTATGCGGTGGGCAGCCCGCTGATCCCGGCCAACCTGCGCGACAGCGTCGCGGGCCCGGCGACCAACCTGACCAACGGGCAGCCGATGGGCGTACGTGCCTTCATCGGCTTCGGCAACGACCAGAGCAAGCAGAACGTGGACTTCCTGCGCTTCAATGCCGGCGTTCGCGGAAACCTGGGCTCGGAGTGGAAGTACGACTTCAATGCCATGCATTCGAAGAGCGACGCCGACTACACCTTCCAGAGCTTCCTGACCAGCCGCCTGGCGCAGAGCCTGAACGTTGTCGGCAACGGCGCCGGTGGGTATTCCTGCGTCGACCCGTCCAACGGCTGCATCGCGGCGCCTGCGCTGAACAGCAACACCATCGGCGGCAACCTGCCGAGCGACTGGAAGAACTGGGTGTTCGTGCCGGTCACCGGCAACACCGTGTATGAAGAGTCCACCTTCAACTTCAACGTCAACGGTCCGTTGTTCGACATGCCCTACGGCTCGGCCGGCGGTGCGTTCGGTGTCGAATACCGCAAGGCGAAGATCGATGACAGCCCGTCGCAGTACTCGATCGACCAGGACCTGTTCAACCTGACCGCGTCGGCCCCGACCCGCGGCAGCGACTCGGTGTTCGAAGCCTACGGCGAACTGGAACTGCCGCTGCTGTCGGGCGTGACCGCCGCCGAGGAACTGACCGTCAACCTGTCCGGCCGCTACACCGACTACAAGTCCTATGGCTCGGATGAGACCTACAAGATCGGCGGTCTGTGGACCCCGGTGAAGTGGCTGTCGTTCCGCGCGTCCTACGGTACCTCGTACCGCGCCCCGGCGCTGTTCGAACAGTTCCTGGGCGGCACCACCGGCTTCCTGGCCGCGTCGGCCGACCCCTGCGACACCTACATCGAAGCCAACCCGAATTCGATGCGGTACCAGAACTGCGCCTCGCAGGGCTTCGACCCGGAGTTCATCCAGACCAATGGCGTGACCGTGATCACCCAGGGTGGCGCGGAAACCGGCCTGTCGGCGGAAACCTCCACCGCCAAGACCGCCGGCATCGTGCTGCAGCCGGACTTCGGCAGCTTCGGCGACCTGTCCTTCGCTGTGGACTACTTCGACATCAAGGTCGAGAACGGCGTGCGTGACGCCGGTGGTGCTGCGATCCTGACCAACTGCTACAACAGCTCGGCCGCTGACTTCGCTGCCGGCAATGGCGTGTGCCGCCTGATCTCGCGTAATCCGGACACCAACGCGATCACCGTGACCAACGGCTTCATCAACGTGGCCACCGAAAAGGTCCGCGGCCTGGACTTCACTGCACGCTACGTGCGCGACATCGGTCCGGGTGAGTTCCGCTCCACCCTGCAGGTGACGCACTTCATCGAGCAGACCGACCAGCTGTTCCCGGAAGATCCGAAGGTGGACTACGTCGGCATGCTGCGTACCCCGCAGAATACCGCCACCCTGGACCTGGCCTACAAGTGGAAGAACTGGCAGGTCCGCTACGGCCTGGACTGGATCGACAAGACCGACAGCTACGACTACTACGAGGAAAACAACCCGGGCCTGTTCGATCCGGCGACCTCGCAGTACAAGCTGTACACCCCGAACTACTTCCTGCAGGCATTCTCGGTGCAGTACGACGCAGACAAGTGGTCGGTCACCGCTGGCGTGCGCAACCTGGCCGACAAGGATCCGCCGACCATTTCCCAGGGTGTGTACAACACCGTCGGCAACGCCCCGCTGTACAGTGGCTATGACTACTTCGGTCGCAGCTACTTCGTAAACGTCACCTACGCGTTCTGATCGCGTGATTGACCCGCCGCCGCCCTCCGGGGCGGCGGTTTCGTTTCCGGCCCCGGTGCGCCGCGGGCCGACCCGCACCATGCATAGAGGTAGTGAATGAAGCGGATTCTTCTCGCGGCCGCCCTGGCCAGCACCTGTGCGTCGCTGCATGCCAAGCCCGCAGTCCCCACCATCGAGCAGATGGCCGCGTTCCCGGCCATTTCCAGCCTGTCGCTGTCCCCGGACGGGAAGCAGATCGCCGGCCTTCGTGCCAATGGCGAAGAGCGCACCATCGTGGTCTGGGACACCAACGCCCTGGACAAGGCGCCCACCGTGATCGGTGCCGGCCGCATGAAGTTCCAGAGCGTGAGCTTCATCAAGAACGGACTGCTGGCAGTAACGCTGTGGCAGCCCTACGACCTGCGCACCGATCGGATCAACAAGACCTTCATCAGCAAGTTCCTGATCACCGATACCGAAGGCAAGCAGTGGAAAGAACCGATCTCGCCCCCGCGCGCCACCAGCCGCAATGAGGAGCTCGAGCAGGCCCTCTCCAATTCCACGGTGCTTGACACCCTGCCCAACGACCCGGACCACATCCTGGTGGTGAACGGCTCGGGCAGCAATTCCGGTGACGTGTACAAGGTCAACCTGCGTAATTTCACCTCGCAGCGCATCCAGAAGACCGAAGAACGCGTGGCCGGCTATGTGACCGATCTGAACAGCGAACTGCGTGCGCGCCTGCGCCAGGACCTGGACGGCACCGGCGCCTACGTGGCAACCGAATTCCGCAGCCCGGCCACCAACACCTGGGAGGAGCACTTCCGCTCCTACGTGAAGGACCGCGACGTGACCCAGGTGGTCGGCTTTGCCGATGACCCCAACATCGCTTTCATCCAGAGCAACGTGGGCCGCGACAAGACGGTCATCTACGAATACGACATCGCCGCGCGCAAGCAGAAGGAAGTGCTGTTCGAGCACAAGTTCTTCAATGCCGGCAGCGTGGTGCTGAACCGCTACAGGAACGTGGACGGCGTGCCGTTCGGCGCGCTGCTCGGCGTCGGCTACAGCGGCCCCCGCGAAAACGAGATCCAGTGGACCGATCCGACCTTCAAGGCGCTGCAGCAGGGCCTGCGCCAGGCGCTGGGCATCACCACCAGCGAGGTCACCCTGGTCGACCCGGCCACCGGCCAGCGCGCCACCACCCAGCTGGATGGCGGCAAGTCGATCCGCCTGCTGGATTACAGCGCCAACCTCAAGACGTTCCTGGTGGTGGTGTCCGGTCCGTCCGACCCGCCCACCTACTACCTGTTCAACAACGGGCAGCTGACCGAGCTGGCCAAGTCCTACCCGCAGATCGACCCGGCCGCGCTGGGCACGACCAGGCTGGTCTATTACAAGGCGCGCGACGGGCTGGACATTCCCGCCTTCCTGACCACGCCGAACACCGAGCTGTGCGGCGCAGGACCGTGGAAGGCGGTGGTGCACCCGCACGGTGGCCCGTGGGCGCGCGACGGCATGGATTTCGACGGCTCGATGTGGGTACCGCTGATGGCCTCGCGCTGCATGGCGGTGCTGCGCCCGCAGTTCCGCGGTTCGGCCGATTGGAGCCGCAAGCTGTGGATGGCCGGCGACGCCGAGTGGGGCCAGAAGATGCAGGACGACAAGGATGATGGCGCCAAGTGGATGATCGACCAGAAGATCGCCCAGCCCGGCCATATCGCCATGTTCGGCTTCTCCTACGGCGGCTATTCCGCGTTTGCCGCCTCGGTGCGCCCCAATGGCCTGTACAAGTGCGCCATTGCCGGTGCCGGTGTGTCGGACATCAAGAAGATCTGGTCGCGGTTCTACACCAACCCGTTCTTCCGCCAGGCCCAGGCCAAGACCGTGGACGGCCTGAACCCGCTGGACAAGGCCGGCGAGATGAAGATCCCGCTGATGGTCTACCACGGCGATCGCGACCGCACGGTACCGATTGAACAGTCCGAATGGTTCGTGGCCAAGGCGAAGAATTCGGGCCAGCCGGTCGAGTACCACGCAATCGCCGACTACGCGCATGGCCCGGCGTGGACGCGCGCGATCATGGGCGACCAGCTGCGGCTGATCGACGACTACCTGGGCAAGGGGTGTGGCGGCGGCGGGCTGTAAGCCCGCGGCCGGCGACGGCACCCGACCCGCGGTCGGGTGCCATCCCTGCATGGGTCGGCCACCTTCGGGTGGCCTTTTTTACGGGTGCAGGATGGCCTGTGCCGCGTTGTAGCCCGGCGCGCCGGTCACGCCGCCGCCGGGATGGGTGCCCGAGCCGCACAGATACAGCCCGGGCAGCGCGCCGCGGTAGTTGGCCTGGCCGAGCATCGGGCGGGCACTGAACAGCTGGTTGAGGCTGAGCGCGCCGTGGAAGATGTCGCCACCGATCAGCCCGAAGGTACGTTCCAGGTCCAGTGGACTCAGCACCTGGCGTCCGAGCACCAGTGCGCTGAAGCCGGGAGCGTGCCGCTCCACCGTGGCGATCATCAGGTCGGCGACTTCGTCGCGGTGATCGTCCCAGCTGCGCCCACCGGACAGCACCGGCGCCACGTGCTGGCAGAACAGGCTGGCCACGTGCTGGCCCGGCGGCGCCAGCGAGTCGTCCAGGGTGCTCGGTATCAGCAGTTCCACGATCGGCTCGCGCGACCAGCCGTGCCGGCGCGCATCGTGGTAGGCACGCTCCATGTACTGAAGCGTCGGCGCGATGATGATGCCGGCGGTGAGGTGGTCCCCTGCCCCGGGCAGCACGGTGAACGACGGCAAGGCCGACAGCGCCACGTTCATGCGGAACGTGCCGGACCCGCAGCGCCAGTTGGCCATGCGCTCGCGGGTGGCCGGCGGCACCTGGTCCGGCGCGAGCAGCTGCTCGTAGAGCAGTTTGGGATTGACGTTGGCCACCACTTTGCGTGCGCGGATGACCTCGCCCTGGAGGGTTTCCACGCCGACCGCGCGGCCCTGCTCCACCCGTACCCTGCGAACCCCGCTGTCGGTGCGTATGTCGGCGCCCGCGGCGATGGCCGCACGCGCCATGGCCTGGGTGATCGCGCCCATCCCGCCGATGGCGTGGCCCCAGGCACCCTTCACCCCGTTGCTCTCGCCGAACGCGTGGTGCAGCAGCACGTAAGCCGAGCCGGGCGCATCCGGGCTGGCGTAGTTGCCCACGATGCCGTCGAAGCCGAACAGCGCCTTGATCGGCTCGCTTTCGAACCAGCGGTCGAGGTACTCCGACGCGGAGATGGTGAACAGGTCCAGCAGTTCCTGGCGCAGCGCCGGGGCCAGCCCATGCAGCCGACGGCCCAGCTGGCCGGCCTGCCACAACGCCGGCAGCTGGGTCAGCCAATGGCCCTCCCCCACGTTCGGCGGCGCCTGCAGGGACAGCGCACGCAGCACATCGGCGAAGGCGTCCAGGCGCTGTTCGAAGGCCGGCAGGCGCTCGGCGTCGCGCGCGGAAAACCGCGCCACCTCCGACCGGGTCAGGCCGGCGCCGGCGAGCAGGTAATCGCCCTCCAGCGGCAGGAAGTTGTTGATCCGCCGCGGCACCACGCGCAGGCCGTGACGGGCCAGCGCCAGCTCGTTGATGATGCGCGGCTGCAGCAGCGACACCGTATAGGAGGCCACCGAGTTGCGGAATCCTGGATGGAATTCCTCGGTCACCGCCGCCCCACCCACCACCGGGCGCCGCTCCAGTACCAGCACCCGGCGTCCGGCCCGGGCCAGGTAGGCCGCGCAGACCAGGCCGTTGTGCCCGCCACCGATGATGACTGCATCCCACGTGTCGGAAGTGCCCATGGCTGGCTGTATACCATGACCTTCGACACCCTTGCAGCGCGGTCCAGCGGCGTATCGTCTGGCCCACGGCCCTGCTGGGGTCCCCCTGAAAGATTCTTCGGCCCGGAGGCCAACACGTGATCTCTCGCACTCCCAAGATGGTTCTGCTGACCCTGGCCGTTTCGGCCGCGCTGGTCGGCTGCGGCAAGAATGAAACCCCGGCGGCGGACAGCGCCGCCACCGCTGCCGCCCCCACCGCGGCCCCGGCCTCCACCGACTTCAAGCTCGACGAAAGCAAGCTGCCGGCGTACAACGCGTTCCACCCGTCCGACCTGGACACCAGCCTGGACGCCTGTACCGCCTTCGGCGACTACGTGAACAGCAAGTGGCTGGCCGCCAATGAGATCCCGGGCGACCGCACCAGCTGGGGCGCCTTCACGATCCTGGACGAGCGCTCGGTGGCCGTGCAGCACCAGCTGGCCGAACAGGTTGCAGCGGTGAAGAACCCGACCGGCATTGAAAAGATCGTCGGCGACTTCTGGGCCACCGGCATGGACGAGGCCAAGATCAACGCGCAGGGCATCGAGCCGATCAAGGCCGAGCTGACCGCGATCGACGGCCTGCAGGACAAGGACGCCATCGCCAACTACCTGCGCACCACCGCCGCCAAGGGCGAGAACGTGCTGTTCGGGTTCGGGCCGGAAGCGGACTTCAAGAACTCCAGCATGAACATGGCCTACGCCAGCCAGGGCGGCCTGGGCCTGCCGGACACCACCTATTACACCGACGCCAAGAACGCCGACAAGCTGAAGGCCTACCAGGCCCATGTCGCCAAGGTGCTGGAACTGTCCGGCGTCGCCGCGGCGGACGCGGCCAAGCAGGCCGCCGATGTGGTCACGTTCGAAACCCGCCTGGCCAAGGCCTCCAAGTCCAGCGAACAGCTGTCGCGGGATGTCTCGCTGTTCTACAACCCGGTCAGCGTGGCTGACGCCGACAAGCTCACCCCCAACTTCAGCTGGACCGAATTCTTCAAGGCGCAGGGCATTGCCGCGCCGGAGAAGTTCTCGTTGGCCATTCCCGGCTTCCACCAGGAAGTGAGCAAGGCGCTGGGCGATACCGATCCGTCGGTGTGGCGTTCCTACCTGCGCTTCCGCACCGTCGACGCCGCCTCGCCGTATCTGGCCGACGCCTTCGTCCAGGAGAACTTCGAGTTCTACGGCAAGACCCTCAACGGCCAGAAGGAAATGAAGCCGCGCTGGAAGCGCGTGCTGGGCACCATCGAGAACGATGCCGGTGAAGCGTTCGGCCAGCTGTACGTCAAGGTCGCCTTCTCGCCGGAAGCCAAGGCCAAGATGGAAGAACTGGTCAAGAACCTGGCCGCCGCGCTGAAGGAGCGCATCCAGGGCCTGACCTGGATGAGCGATGAAACCAAGGCCAAGGCCATCGCCAAATGGGAAACCTTCACCCCGAAGATCGGTTACCCGGACAAGTGGCGCGACTGGAGCGGCCTGAGCACCGGCCGTGACAGCTACTTCGGCAACGTGCGCGCGGCCAACGAATTCAACTACAAGTTCGCCCTGTCCAAGATCGGCAAGCCGGTGGACAAGACCGAGTGGGGCATGACCCCGCAGACGGTCAACGCGTATTACAACCCGCTGCAGAACGAGATCGTGTTCCCGGCCGCCATCCTGCAGCCGCCGTTCTTCGACCCGAAGGCCGACGATGCGCTGAACTACGGCGGTATCGGCGCGGTGATCGGCCACGAAATGACCCATGGCTACGATGACCAGGGCAGCCGCTTCGGGCCCACCGGCAACTTCGAAAACTGGTGGACCGACGCCGACACCAAGAACTTCAGCGGCCTTACCGGCAAGCTGGTGAACCAGTTCAACGAGTACAAGGTGGGCGACCAGGCGGTCAACGGCAAGCTGACCCTGGGCGAGAACATCGCCGACCTGGGTGGCCTGGCCACCGCCTACGATGCGCTGCAGAAGGCATCGGCCGGCAAGGAAGACCCGAAGGTCGACGGCTTCAGCCGCGACCAGCGCTTCTTCTTCAACTGGGCCACCGTGTGGCGCACCAAGTACACCCCGGAGAACGCCAAGGTCCGCCTGGCCACCGACCCGCACGCCCCGGCCGCGTTTCGTGCCATGGGCGCGCCGTCGAACCTGCCGACCTTCGCGGCCGCGTTCGAATGCAAGCCGGGCGCACCGATGGTCCGCGCCGGCGACAAGCAGGTCGTGATCTGGTGATCCATCGCGCCACTGCGTGATGCGTGAATGCGCAAGAAGGCCCGGGCAGACGCCCGGGCCTTCTTGTTTCCATGCCGCGTTTTCATGCGGGCTTGCTATAGTTCCGCGGTCTTCAATCCTCCTGGATTCGCTTCGCATGCCCAACCTTCGTCCGCTTGCCATCGCCCTCGGCCTGGGCCTGGCCACCCTGGTCGTCACCGACGCCTCCGCCGCCCCGAAAAAGAAGGCCGCCAGCCGCGCCCCCGCGGTCAGCGCGCAGTGCAGCGATTTCCACGACGCAACCAATGCCGCCTGGTTGAAGGCCAACCCGGTGCCGCAGTCCGGTGCCACCACCGCGCTGGGCCAGCTGGCCGAACGCGCCCGCGTGCAGCAGCGTGAACTGCTGGACAGCGCGATGAAGTCGCCGCAGGGCAACGTGCAGCAGCTGCTGGGCGACTTCTGGGCCAGCGGCCTGGATGAAGCGGCGGTGGAAGCCGACGGCTCCAAGCCGATCGCGCCGCTGCTGACCCGCATCAATGCGATCAAGAAGGCCAAGGACGTACCGGCCTCGATCGCCGCACTGCACCAGGTGGGCATCCCGGTGGCGTTCAACTTCGCCCCGGACATCGACCTGAAGGCGCTGGACCGCCACATCGGCTACTTCATGCAGGGCGGCATGGGCCTGCCCGATCCGGCGTTCTATACCCGCACCGACGCCGACACCGTGGCGCTGATGGGGCGCTACCGCGCCTATGTCAAGCAGATCCTGGCGCTGACCGGTACCAAGCCGGCCGACCTGGACGCCGAATCGCAGGCGGTGATCGCGCTGGAAACCGAGCTGGCACGCAACGCGCAGTCGCTGGCCGGCATCAACAACCCGTTCAACAACTACGCGCCGATTTCCACCAAGGAACTCAACAGCCGCTACCGCAACCTGCAGCTGGACGCGTTCCTGAAGGCGCAGGGTGTCAACGACGACCTGGTGTCGCTGTCCGACCCGGCGCTGTTCAAGCAGCTCGACGGCATGGTTACCCGGATCAAGCCGGAGCAGTGGAAGGCGTACCTGCGCTGGCGCGTGGGCGATGCGATGGCGCCTTACCTGTCCAAGGCGTACCGCGATGCCGAGTTCGAATTCCGCGGTCGCGTGATCCGCGGTGAAACGCTGGCCGCACCGCGCTGGGAGCAGGTACTGAATGCCATCAACGTCGCCGCCGGCCCGATGCTGGGCCGCGAATATGCCGCGCGCCATCTTTCGGCCGAAGACCGCCGCCAGGCGGCGCTGATCGCGGACAAGATCCGCGAAACCCAGATCGAATCGGTCAAGGCCAACAGCTGGCTGAGCGCCGAAGCCAAGACCGAAGCGCAGGCCAAGCTGGCCGCGCTGAAGATCGAGATCGGCACCCCGCTGCGCGACCTGGACTACAGCGTGCAGCCGATGGGCCGTGGCAGCTTCGGCAGCAACATGCTGATCGCTTCGACCTGGCGCCATCGCGAAGAAATGAAGCGGATCGGCAAGGGCAATGCCGACCGGCGTTGGGACGTGCTGCCGCAGCAGCCGGCGCTGGCCTACGACATCGCGCAGAACCGCCTGATCGTCACCGCGGCGGTGCTGCAGGGCCCGGTCTTCAATGCCAAGGCCGACAACGCCGACAAATTCGGCAGCTACGGCGCACTGGTCGCGCACGAGTTGACCCGCGCGATTGACGCCAAGGGCTCGCTGGTGGACGCCAAGGGTGAACTGCGCAGCTGGTGGACGCCGGCCGACAAGACCGCGTGGGAGCTGCTGGGCAGCCGCGTGGCCGCGCAGTTCAGCGGCTACGAGTTCCCCGGCGTGAAGGGTGCCAAGGTCAACGGCCAGCTGACCCGCGAGGAAAACCTGGCCGACCTGTCCGGGCTGGAGCTGGCCTGGGCGGCCTACCGCTCGGCCGAGCCGGAGGCCAAGCCGGCAACCCAGCAGGGCTTCTTCCGCGCCTGGGCGAGCCTGTGGCCGCAGCAGCTGTCGCCGAACGAAGCCGCGCAGCGCCTGACCTCGGACACCATGGCACCGGGCAAGTGGCGCACCAATGGTCCGCTGTCGAACCTGCCGGCCTTCGGCGCCACCTACAGCTGCAAGCCGGGCCAGCCGATGCAGCGTGTGGAGACCGACCAGATCAAGGTCTGGCGCTGAGTCCAGCGCTGGTAAGAACAAAAAGGGGCGCTCCTTCGAGCGCCCTTTTTTTTATTGTTCTCCCCTCCGAGGGGAGCGCGCGCTGCAGCAGACGCGGTTGCCGGTGGGGCGAGCGCGGGGCCGCCGTGCCCTTGTGGGCGAATGTCCCCCGGCGTCGGCCTGCGGCGGCCACCTTCCTCCTTTTAATTCGCCCACAAGGGCACGGCGGCCCCACACTCACCCCACCGGCGTGGCACCGCGACATCTGCTTTTCCATTGCCAACCGCAAGCCGAGCCCCGTCGCGGCCGGTAGGTCCCTGGCAAAGTAAAGGAGGAGGTGGCGGCCGCAGGCCGACGCCGGGGGACATTTGCATAGGGGCCTGCCGGCCGCGACGGGGCCCTCCACGCTCGCGACAGCCATGATCGAAGATGCACCAGGCTTCCAAGCCACGCGCAAAGCGACGCGTCACCCCAACGGGGGAAGCGCTTTTTTTTCCCTACATCGAGGGTAGCAGCGTGCCCCTGTAGGCGACGATCAGGCCCACCAGCGGCGCGGCAATCTCGACGTTGAACACGAAGTGGCCGTCCACCTCGGTCTCGAAGGTGCTGCCCTGCGGCAGCAACGCGTTCGGCAACCGGATACCCAGCACCGCCCAGCGCCGCGGCACCAGCAGCAGCCGGTCGCCCTGCTGCAGCAGCGCCAGCGACACATCGATCGGCCCGAACCGCTCCACCAGCAGGCAATCATCACGCCCGCTCCCGCGTCGCTGCCACGACGAGAACCGGCGCCCAGCAAAATCGCGTGTCCAGCGCTCACCGCCGCGCTCGGCGGTAAAGGTCACGCTCACCGGCACGTTCACGCCCGCCTTCGGGAAACCGAACAGCGCCGCGACGAGGCGGGCGAGCACCCCGCGGCCACGCCGCACCTCGGCCACGCCGGCCCAGCGCTGCGGCGCGGTCGGCCGGTGCAGTGCCTGTACCTGTGCAGGCAGTGCGTCGAAAGCATCATTGAGCAGCTGCTGGTACAGCGACGTTCCGACCTGCTCGCACCGGACCTCCACGCCTGCGCCCTTCCTGGACCGGTCTTCCATCGTTCGGGGCGGGCTATACGCTGCGCAGGTGATTGGGGCGTTTCGGGCCGCCGGGCGGACGCCGCTTGAACGGCGGTTGCCCGCGCCAGTAGCGGATCAGCAGCCACCCGAACAGCATGCCGCCGAGGTGCGCGAAGTGGGCCACGCCCGGCTGCCAGCCGGTGGCGCCCAGCACCAGTTCCATCGCGCCAAAGACGATCACGAAGGTGCGGGCCTTCATCGGAATCGGTGGGAACAGCAGCATCACGCGCTGGTTGGGGAACAGCATGCCGTAGGCCAGCAGCAGCCCGAACACGCCGCCGGAGGCGCCCAGCACGGTGGCCGGATCGGTCATCAGCAGACCCACCAGCAGCTGGCACAGGCCGGCGCCGGCCACGCAGACCAGGTAGTAGACCAGGAAGCGCTTCTCGCCCCAGGTCTGTTCCAGCGGCGCACCGAACATGAACAGTGCCAGCATGTTGAAGAACAGATGGCCGAAGCTGCCATGCAGGAAGCCATACGTCAGCAGCTGCCACGGCTGGAAGTTGCCGCCCGGCGAGAACGGGTCGAAACCACCGCGCAACGGTTGCAGCATGAACGGCTCGAACGTGCCGTTACCGAGCAGGAACGGCTGCTGCAGCAGGAACAGCACGATGTTGGCGATCAACAGTGCCTTGGTGACGGTGGGCAATCGCGGGAACATGGGGGCATCCTTTGGAACCGCGCCCATCATAACGTTACCCCGGGCCCCACACCGCCGCATCCAGGTCGTCATCGCCCCGAGGCATGCACTTGACCCGCCCGCGCTCCATCACCACCCCTTCGGCGCGCAATCGCTGGTTCTGTTCGCGCCAGCCACGCGAGCCCTCGGGCATGGCGATCCGGCCGTCCGAACGCAGCACCCGGTGCCAGGGCAGGTCCGGGTCCTCGTTCATGCCCAGCACCCGCGCGGTGAGTCGCGCCCGGCCCGGCAGACCGGCCCTGGCCGCCACCTGCCCGTAGCCCATCACCTGCCCGCGTGGAATCGCGCGGATCACCGCCAGGATGCGCGCGCGGGCCTGCGCTGCGGCATCTACCGCATCCGCATTCACGCGCGCACGCGGCTGACCAGCAGCACGCCGACCAGCACCAGCGCCGTCCCCAGGATCTGCCAGGGACCCATGGGTTCGTCGAGCAGCCATAGACTCATCACGATGGTGGACACCGGCCCGAGCATACCCACCTGCGCGGCCAGCGACGAGCCGATCCGCTTCACCGCGAGCATGATGGCCGCCACCGGCAGCACGGTGCAGACGGTCGCATTGACCAGCGACAGCCAATACACCGGCGGCGGCTGCCGCAACAGCACGGGAAGCGGATGCAGCACGGCAAAGTGCAGCACGCACAGCACGCATGCCACGCAGCTGGCATAGGCGGTCAGGCGGATGGCACCGATCCGCGCCACCACCTGGCCACTGCCGAACAGGTACAGCGCGTAGCTGAGTGCACTGGCGAAGACCAGCGCGCTGCCCAGCACGATGCGCCCGCCTTCCAGCTGCAGGTCATGCCCGAACGCCAGCAGCACGCCCAGGTAGCTCAGCAGCAGCGCGACCAGCTGCCACCGGCCGGGGCGCTTCTTCAGCAGCACCAGGCTGATCAGCAGCACCAGGGTCGGGTTGAGATAGAGGATCAGCCGTTCCAGGGTCACGCTGATGTGCTGCAGGCCCTGGAAATCCAGCAGGCTGGACAGGTAATAGCCGGTGAAGCCCAGCCACACCACCTTGCCGCGGTCGGCCCACGACAGCGGCGCGGCGCCGCGTGCCGACCACACCGCCAGCAGGGCGAACAAGGGAAACGCCATCAGCATGCGCAACGCCAGCAACGTGGTGGCATCCACGCCATGGCGGTAGGCCAGTTTGACGATGACGGCCTTGCCGGACGCGGCGATGGCGCCGACGGCGGCGAGCAGCACGCCGGACGTGGCCAGGCGCGGGGACGAGGTAGGGAGAGCGTGCGACATCGCCGTCATTGTCGCACCTCCAGGCGGCACGAAGGCTCACCGGCGACCGGAGTTCGGCAGATCAGGCAGCCCCCTTGAGCCAGGGAGCCCACGGTTTGCGCAGCACACCGTGGGCAGCGTAACGCCGCAAAGCGGATTTACGTTTTTACCGCATCAACACGACCTCTTCCGCGCTTGTGGGGTGAATCGCCACGGTGTCGTCGAGCTGGGCCTTGGTGACGCCCATCTTCACTGCCACCGCGAAGCCCTGCAGGATTTCGTCGGCGGCTTCGCCGAGCAGGTGCACGCCCACCACGCGCTCGTCCTCGCCCACGCAGACCACCTTGAACAGGCTGCGCTGGTTGGCGTCGGCCAGTGCCTGCAGCATCGGGCGGAAGTTGCTGCAGTACACGCGCACATCGCCGTGGCGCTGGCGCGCTTCCTCTTCGCTCAAACCCACCGCGCCCAGGGCCGGGTGCGAGAACACCACGCTGGCCACGTTTTCGTAGTCCATCTTCGCCTGCGGCTGGCCGCCGAACAGCCGATCCATCAACTTGCGCGCCGCCGCGATCGCCACCGGGGTCAGGCCGACCCTGCCGGCAATGTCGCCCACCGCATGCACGCTGGGCACGGCGGTGTCCTGCCAGTCATCCACCTCGACCTCGCCCTTGTCGCCCACCGCAATGCCCAGCGCTTCCAGCCCGAGTCCGGCGCTGTTGCCGCGTCGCCCGGTGGCGAAAAACACCTGGTCGAAGCGCGCCTCCGCCGGTCCGTCATGCCCGTAGGCAACGATATCGTCACCGTCGCGGCACAGCTCACGCAGCCGGTAGTTGAAGTGCAGCTGCACGCCCTGATGGCGCAGGTTCTCGGCCAGCTGCAGGGTCAGTTCGGCGTCGAAGCGCTCAAGCAGGCGCTCGCCGCGCACCAGCAGCGTGACCCGGCTCCCCAGCGCCTGCAGCAGCCCGGCCAGTTCCACCGCGATGTAGCCGCCACCGACGATCGCCACGCGCGCCGGCGCGCTGGTCAGGTTGAAGAAATCATCCGACACCGAGCCCAGTTCCGCGCCGGGAATGTCCGGGCGCTGCGGGTGTGCGCCGGTGGCCAGCAGAATGTGCTCGCCGCTGATCCGCACCCCGTCGCTGCACTCCACCGTATGCGCGTCCAGCAGCCGGCCCCTGCGCGGTACGCGCACCACACCGGTGTCGTTCAGGCGCTTGAGGTAGCTGGCATGGATGTTGGCGATGTAGCCCTGGCGATGCACCACCAGCTCCTTCCAGTCCAGCGCGGGCCGCACCGGCACGTCGAAGCCCATCGCCGCCGCGAGACCTACCCGGGCGGACAGATCGGCCGCCAGCCACATCGCCTTCTTCGGCACGCAGCCGACATTGACGCAGGTGCCGCCCAGTTCACCGGGTTCCAGCATCGCGACGCGCTTGCCGTGCTGCGCGGCCCGAAACGCCGCAGCCAGGCCGCCGGAGCCGCCGCCCAGCACGATCAGGTCGTAATCAAAGTGCATAGTCATGGGCGCAAGCATGCCATGCGCGCGTGCGCGTCACGCGTGAGGACGCGGCAGCAACCGTCTCAGCGGCGCAACGCTGGCCAGCGGCCATAGGTCATCGCACGCCACACCCATTCGAGCGGACCGAAGCGGAAGTGGCGCAGCCACACATGGCTGAGCAGCACCTGCAGGGCGAACAGCACCAGCGCGAACGGCACCTGCCAGGCGCGCGGCAGCGTCTCGAACGCGCCCAGCCCGTAGCCGTAGAACAGCCACGTGCAGACCAGCGACTGCAGGATGTACTGGGTCAACGCCATCCGCCCCATCGGCGCCAGCACGCGCAGGCGCGCGCGCCAGTGCACGATCCACGCCAGGTAGCCCAGGCACATCAATACGCTGGCCAGCGAGGACAGTGCGTACGCCGCACCGGTGACCGGGGTGAACGTCCCTGGCGCCAGGTACGGTACCCATGCCGCACTGCCCAGCATCAGCAGCACCCCGACCGGCAGCGCGATCCAGCGCAGGCGACGGTACAGGCGTTCGAACCGGGGCGGATCGGCCAGCGCGCCGCTGCGCGCGAACCAGCTGCCCAGCAGGAACATGCCCAGCACTTCCGGGCCGATGATCAGGGCGCCGGACAACGCCGTGCCCAGGTCGCTGGCGCGTTGCGCCACGGCCTGGCTGAAACTGCCATGGCCGTAGGCCTGGCGCTGCAGTTCAATGGTGTGCTGGCCCTGCGCGATGGCGCTGGCCATGCCACCGCCCTCGCCCTGCACCTGCGCGGCCATCCCGACCAACGCGCCCAGCAGCAGCATCATCAGCGCCGCGCAGAGATAGGTGCCCACTCCCATCGCCGGCAGCCAGCGCTGCGGTGCCTCGCGGGTGGCCAGCAGCGGCAGCGATACCAGGGCGTAGATCACCAGGATGTCGCCCGACCACACCAGCAGGGCGTGGCACAGACCGATCAGCAGCAGCCCGGCGCTGCGGCGCAGGTAGAACGGGGTGAAATCGCGGTGCGCCGCTTCGGCACGCTGCGCCATGATCGCAAAGCCGGCACCAAACAGCAGCGAGAACAGGGTGAAGAACTTGCCCTGCACCAGCACATACACGGCGGCGTCGACCGCGTAGTCCAGTCCGGTCCAGTGCGGATCGATCCCGGTGAAGGCCAGGTCGAGCGGACCGCTCAGCGCTTCCATGTTCATCAACAGGATGCCCAGCAGCGCAACCCCGCGCACGATGTCGATCACTTCGATGCGGTCGTTCGACGCGACCGGCTGCAACACAGGGGAAACAGGCTTCACGGGCGACCCGACAGTGGCGATAACAAAGACGGCCCGCCAAAGCGGGCCGTAGCGCCACGCCCTGCGTGGCTGCGCAACACCGGCGTGGCGGCCGGCTTAGTGGTGGTGGCCACCGTCACCATGCACGTGACCGTGTTCGATCTCTTCGGCACTGGCTTCGCGCACGTCCACGATCTCCACCGAGAAATGCAGGTCCTTGCCGGCCATCGGGTGGTTCAGGTCGACGTCGACCACGCTCATGCCGACCTTCTGCACGGTCACCGCGCGCGGGCCGAAGTTGGTCTGCAGCATGACCTGCTGGCCCGGGGCCAGACGGGCGTTGCCGAAATGCTTCTTCGGCACGCGCTGGGTCAGGCCGTCGCGGCGCTCGCCGTACGCATCGGCGGCGGACACGTCCACGTCGAAGGTCGCGCCGGCTTCCTTGTCCATCATGGCGTTTTCCAGGCCCGGGATGATGTTGCCGTGGCCGATCAGGATCGCCAGCGGGTCACGGTCCTTCGAGCTTTCGATCGGCTCCTGCCCCTGCTCGGCAACGGTGTAATGGAAGCGGACGACGCGGTCTTTCTCGATCTTCATGCGGTGGACTCTTGTGCTGGCTGCCTGGGCAGACGGATGGGACGGGTTGTCGCCCGCCGGATACGCCGCCATGATGACGGCCTTCTGAGGTCGCGCATTATCCGGACATCACGCACATGACGCCAGTTCCGCGCCTGATCGGCCCGCTTTCGCGGGCTGCCGCCCTGCTCAGCCTGGCCCTGCTGGCCGCCTGCGGCGGCGGCAAGGCCACCCGCCCGGCCGCGCCGCCGGCCGCTGCCCAGGTCTGGCCGACAGTGGTGCCGAACGATCCGCAGGCCGCCAATGCGGTGCTGATGCGCGCGATCGGGCTGGTCGGCACGCCGTACCGCTACGGCGGCAATACCCCGGAATCGGGCTTCGACTGCAGCGGGCTGGTGGCCTATGTGTACCGGGAAATGCTCGACCTGAAGCTGCCGCGCACCTCGCGCGACCTGGCGGCGGTGCAGGGTCCGAAGATCGACCCGCAGCGGCTGGCGCCCGGCGACCTGGTGTTCTTCGGCGACCGCGGCAATGTCTTCCACGTCGGCATCTATGTCGGGGAAGGGCGTTTCGTGCACGCACCGAGCACCGGCGGAACGGTCCGGCTGGACTCGCTGGCAGGCAGCTACTGGAAGCAGCACTACACAGGGGCGAAACGCGTACTTCACTGAAATGAATGGGGGAAAGGTTCAAAAATGTGACGCAAAGCACATTGATGTAAACGAAAATTTAACGGAATTTGTACCAAATCACACGTCTTACACGGCATCATCACCCATCGTTTTTATTCAGTGACCGCCGCGTGACGACAGCCGACCTGACGTGCCAAGGCCAGACCGCCACTTCCCGGCGCACTGCCCGCCCCGCTCTTCTCGCTTTCGCCCTTTGCCTGGCCAGTGTTCCGGCCTGGGCACAGTCCGCACCGACGACCGCCGTCGATGCCGCGCCGGTTGCCGCTGTTGCCGTCGCCGAAGCACCCGCCGCCGCCAAGCCCAAGGCTGAAGCGCCGGTCCGCAGCAAGGCCGATGCCGCTGCCAGCGCTACCCTTGCCGCCCTCCTGCCCCACCTGGCGGCCAACGACACCATTCCGCTGATGGACCGCTCGGCGATGTTCGCCGGCGACCTCAGCCGGCTGCTGGCCAATTACGATGCCAGCACCGGTGCCAACGGCGCCGTGGTGGGCGGTGAAGCCGACAACGGCAAGGTGCAGTCGCTGCTGCGCCGCGCGATGACCCTGCTGGGCACGCCCTACCGCTGGGGCGGCACCTCCCCGGACAGCGGGTTCGACTGCAGCGGCCTGGTCGGCTACGTATTCAAGACCGCGCTGGGCATCGAGCTGCCACGGGTGTCGCGTGAAATGGCCCACGACGGCGAAGCCCAGCTGATCAACGACCGCAACGCGCTGGCCGCCGGCGACCTGGTGTTCTTCGGCCGCAAGGGCCGGGTCGACCATGTCGGCATCTACGTGGGCGAAGGTCGCTTCCTGCATGCCCCCAGCACCGGCAAGGACGTCCGCGTGGACAGCCTGGTCTCGGGTTACTGGGGCGGCAAATTCATGCAGGCCCGCCGCGTCGAGCTCTGAGCCGACCCTGCCGATCGCCGCCGTGAAGGCCGCTGCCCTGCAGCGGCCTTTTTCGTTGGGCCGGGCATTGGCCGCTACCGGCGGCAACCCGCGTTGTCCCTACTGTCGTTCGAGCAGATCGCTCTGCACGCGACCAGCCCCGGCCGGGTTCGGCGGGGGCTGTTGTTTCCGGCGGGGGGCGGCCCGTCGGGGCGCGCCGACCTGCAGACACCGCCCGGGATTTTTCTCTCGAAGGTGACGCATGGCGGCAGTCCCTGAATTTCCGGCCCGGTGTGTAATCTGGTTTGGGCACCCCCACGCGGCCGAGCGCGCCGCCCTTGCAGCGGAAGGATGGCAGGTACGCGGGGTCGCCAGCGACCAGTGCGTGGCGATCGGCATGCGCAGCAACGACCTGGTGGTGGGGCTGCTGGATCTGCGCGGCCCCCCTCCCGGCAATCTCGAGCACCTGCAGGGGCTGCTGGCGCAGCACCGGCACATGCGCCTGCTGGCGATCCTGCCGACCGGTCCGCTGCCGGCCGATACCGCGCTGCAGGCCCTGCTGGCCTGTTGCGTGGACACCTGGACGGCACCGCTGGACGTGGCTGGGCTGGTGCTGCGGCTGCAGCAGCTGGCCGACGGCGAGGCGCCGGGCCAGGCGTCCGGGGCCAAGGCCCTGGTCGGCGACAGCGCGGTGCTGCAGGTAGCGCGGGCGGCGCTGCGCAAATTCGCACCGGTCGAGCTTCCGGTACTGATCACCGGGGAAACGGGCACCGGCAAGGAACTGGCGGCGCAGGCACTGCATGCGCTGTCGCCCCGGCATGGGCGACCCTTCCTGGCCGTCAACTGCGGGGCGATTCCGGCGGCCCTGGTGCAGTCGGAGCTGTTCGGGCACGAGCGGGGGGCATTCACCGGGGCGGCGACGCGTCGGCTGGGTCTGTTCGAGACCGCCAGCGGCGGCACCGTGTTCCTGGACGAGATCGGCGACCTGCCGCTGGACGCGCAGACCAATCTGCTGCGGGTGCTGCAGGAGGGCACGATCGAGCGGGTGGGCAGCAATCATCCCTTGTCGGTGGATGTGCGCGTGGTGGCCGCCACCCATGTGGACCTGGAGCAGGCGGTGGAGCGCGGACAGTTCCGTCGCGATCTGTTCTACCGGCTCAACGTGCTGCGCCTGCCGATGCCGCCGTTGCGCGAGCGCGGCACGGACATCCTGTTGCTGGCCGAGCATTTCCTGGCCAGCTTCCGCCGCCGCCACGTGACGCGTGCGCGTGGCTTCAGCACGGAGGCGTCGCGGGCGCTGCAGCGCTTCAACTGGCCGGGCAATGTCCGCGAGCTGCTGAACCGGGTGCAGCGGGCGGCGATCGTCAGCGAAGCCGAGCTGATCAGCGTGGCCGACCTGGAACTTCTGTCGCCGCAGGTGGAGATGCCGCAGCGGCTGCTGCACGATGCACGCCAGGCGGCCGAGCGCGATGCCCTGCTGCAGGCGCTGCGCGACAACGCGTTCAACATCACCGCGTGCGCGCGCACCATGCAGGTATCGCGGGTGACGGTGTACCGGCTGTGCCGGAAGCACCAGCTGGCGTTGCCTGAGCTGCGTTGACCTCAAAGCATGTACGGCACTTTGAAGGCCAGGGTGAAATCGGGCGCGTCCGGGGTCAGGCCGATCCCCAGCAGGCTCACCAGCGTGGTCTTCTGGTTCAGCGCGTAGGTGATGCCCAGGTTCAAGGTGGCGGCGTTCGCGTCGCTGCCCACGATCTTGACCCACTCGCCGCCCTTGTAGCGCGTGGACGCGCGTGCGCTGAGCTTGTCGCTGAAGGAGATGCTCAGGCTGGTGCGTTCGTTGAAGGCGAAAGCGACACCGGCACCGAAGTAGTACGAGCCCCCCAGCCTCACGTCGCCGGGGTTGACGGTGTCGGGGTTGGCGTCGAGGTCGTCGAAGCTGTTTTCGAAGGAGTGGACGTAGCCGATGTTGGCGAACAGGATCGCCGGGTCGGCGGTCTTCACCGCCGACAGGCCGATGTTGGCCTGCCACACGCCGTTGCCGGTGGGCTGCTCGCTCGGCACGGCGAAGCGGATGAAGTCATCGTCGTCGCGCTGCAGCACTTTCCAGTCCAGGCCGTAGGGTTCGCGACCCGTGGGTGCGGTGGCGCCCACGGTGAGCACGGTTTCCGGCAGGCGGCCGCGTTCGGAGAACAGCTTGTAGTTGGCGCTCAGGCTGACGTCGCCGATGCCGTTGCCGGTCGTCTCTTCCTGGGCGATGGCCGCGGCCGCGCCGCCGGCGCCGCCCTTCTGGAATACCGTTTTGCGGGCCAGGTAGGGTACATCGAGGTTCAACGCCAGGCGTGGCGTCAGGCCCCAGCGTGCGGCCAGGTTGTAGGTGAGGGTGTCGGACTCGACGTTCTCGATCGCAATGTTGCCCAGGAAGATGGCGTCGAGCGCGAGGAAGCCGTTGAGGGTGAGCTGCTTGCGGTCGTAGCGCGCATAGGTGAGGCTGTTTTCCAGGGTGAAGCGCCGGGTGAACAGCGTAGCGGTCTGCTGTTTGACGTCGTCGACGCTGCGCCGCGAGGCCTGTTTGGCTTCCTGGGCTTCCGCCGCGCTGCTGGCGTAGCCGTCGCCTCCCACCGGTGCGGCCGGGGTGGTCGCGGGCAGCGGTTCGGGCGCGGCGGCAGCGGCGGCCAGCGGCGCGGTCTTGCCGCTCAGCCGGGCCTGCATGGCCTGCACCTGCATGTCCAGTTCGCGCAGCCGGCGCACTTCCTGGGCGTAGTTGGCCTTGAGCGTCTCCAGCTGCTGCATGAGCGCCTTCACGTCGGCTTCGTCGGTCGGCGACATGGGCGCGTTCTGGCCGCCTGCGGGTGCCGGCGCTGCCGGGGCATTCTGCGCGGCGGCGGTGGTCGCCGAGGCGAGTGCCAGCGCCGCCAGCGCCAGCGGGGTGCTGCGTATCGAGGTGTGCATTTCCTTGCCCTGCGGTTCTGTGTGGTTCCCCCACCGACCAGAGTTACTGGCCGGGCCCCATGCCAACACCGCGCACCAGGTTCATCGCCTGGGCCACGTTCTGGTTGAGCGATCCGCTGCTGGCCAGGGTCTGCCGGACCAGGTCGATCTGCATGCGGTTGCGCACCGCCTGGCCGTCGCTGCTGATCGCAATGCTCTGTCCCACGCTGCCGTTACGGATCCACTGCTGCACCTGGCCCACGCCCTGGATGTCCAGCTTGACGCTGGCGCTGTTGCCGTCCTGCTGGGCCACGGCGCTCACGCCGCCCTGCTGCACGCTGGCCTGCTGGCTGCTGGCCTGCTGCACGTCCACCTGCGGCGCGTCGGCCTGCGCCGTGCTGGCCTGCGCGGTGACCTGCTCGGGCGTCGCCGGCGCGCTGCCGTCGCGCACGTTCAACCGGGTGCTGTTGCTGGCCACGTTGTTGTCGCCGGCCACCTGCACGCTCTGGGTGAGCCCGGCCACGTTCTGCAGGCCACTGGCGTCGACACTGCGGCCCGGGGTCACCGGCAGCGGTGCATCGGCGGCGGTGACGGTCACGCTGGGGGTGAAGCTGACCTTCGGGGTCTGGGCGCCGTGGCTGAAGTCCATGCCCAGGGTCAGCGCGCTCTGCGCCGACTGGGTGCCGGCCTGCCACTGCGACACCATGGTGACGCCGAACCAGGCGACCGATGTGCCGTTGACGGTGTAGCGGCCGCGCATGAGGTTGAGTTCCGGGTCGGGGATCTCGCTCAGGCCTTTGCCGGGCCGTCCCCGTTCTGCGGTCGGCGCGTCGGCGGCATGCACCGGGGCCATGCCCAGCAGGGCCATCAGCAGCGCGACGGGCGTCCATGAGGTGATGTTCATGCTGTCTCCTAGAACAGATCGGCGTGGGTAAAGCCGAAATCGACCAGTTCCGCGTCGGTGATCGGCCCCTGCCGTGCATACAGCGAACGCGCACTGGGCCGTTCGCCGGGCTGCAGCAACACCGTATTGCGATCGAAATCGGTACCGATCACGACGAACACGGCGCGCGACGGCCACGCATCGAGAAATTCGTTGATGGGAACGCTGCGGTTGCCCAGGATCGGGTCGGCCACGTCCACCAGCTCGCCGCGGACCTGCTTGAGGACCACGAAATGGCGGAAGCCGCGCACATCCATCAACACCAGTCCGGGCACGCGCAGCGAGCGCAGGCGCTCTTCGTTGACGCGGTAGCCGCGCCCACGCATGCCCATCGATTCCACATACCGTTTGATGTCCAGCAGCGAGAAACCGCGCTGGTGGACCAGTTGGGGGTCCGACACCCCCATCATGCCTTCGATGACCGTGCCTTCGTCCGCGTCCAGGTGGTAGGCGTAACGCAGGATCGTGGCCAGTGCGGCCGCGCCGCAGCTGTAGTCGGTGTGCTGGCGCACCACGTTGCGGAAGCGCCGTTCCTGCATGCTCTCCACCTTCTGGGTGAACACCGCGCCATTGGGCAGCACGCCACTGAACGCCACGTCACCCGCGCGCGAGGCGCCGACCGGCAACAGCAACAGCGACAACGCGCAGCACAGGGCTCGGGTGGACCACATCGGCGAGGCTCCGGGGATGACGCAGGAAAGGAAGGAGCCCCTGCCCCAAAGGGGGAGGATGGGACAGGGGCTCCCGGGGGAACCCGGCCATTGGCGGATGGCCGGGCTTGTTGCGCTCAACGCGTGTTGCCTGCGAAAGCGGACAGGCTTACTCGCCGCCACCACCGCCCGGGTTGCCGCCGGTGGACGGCTGGGCCACGGCCAGGGCCAGGCTGTTGGCCTGCAGGTTGCCGGTACCGGCCGCCACGTTCACCCCGATGTTGCCGCTGGCGCCGCGGAACGCATCGCCGGACAGCGAGGCATTGTTCTCGGCCTTCTCGACCACCCAGCGGGTGGTGGCAACGGTGCCGCTCAGGCTGGCATGCAGGTCGGCGTAGCCCACTTCGCCGTAGGCCAGAACGCCCTGCTCTTCGGTGTCGAAGGCAAACCCGCCCACGCCTTCGCGGTTCGGGTTCTGCACGGCGCCCTGGGTATCGCTGTCGAAGTCGATATGCCCGGTCGAGTTGCCGCCGGAATGGCTTTCGCCGGTCCAGCTGTCGGCATACAGGTTCGACTGCTGGAAGGCCTCGCCCTCGCCACGGTAGGCGCCCAGGCCGATGGCCGCGGTGCCGCCGCGCACGTTGCCACGCAGGGTGACCTGGGTGGTGTCGCGCATGGCCTTCACGTAGCCTTCGTTGGAGACGCTGTTGTCGGTGGAGACCTGGTTCGAGCTGATGCTGGCGGTCGCCATGCGTGCGGTGGACACCGACGCAGCCAGCGCGTTCTTCTGCTCGTTGTTGTTGCCGGCGGCGCTGTTGACGCCGATGTTGCCGGTGGCGCCGCGGAAGGCATTGCCGCTGAGGCTGGAGTTGTTGGCCACGCCGTCGTTGTAGGTGTGGTTGCCGGCGCCGTACTGGTTCACGTACACCTGGGCATCGGACATGCCGAAGGTGAACGACGCGTCGGCGGCGGACAGCGACGCGGCGTTGTCCTGGGCGTTGTTGTCACCGGCGGCGGTGTTGAAGCCGAGGTTGCCCGACGCGTCCTGCGCCACGTTCTCGCTGATCGACGCGTTGTTTTCCAGCAGCTCGTTGTCGCCGTGGTTGTCGGTGACCGACTGGCGATTGTCGATGATGGCGATCGCCGCCGAGTCGACGGCCAGGTCACCCGACACGGTCGGACGGCCGCGGAACTGGACGTCCGCACCTACCTGCAGGTCCGATTCCAGGTTGACGTCGACGCCATGGTTGTTCTTTTCCTTGCGCTCGTCGGCCTGGATGTTGCTGTTCTTCTGCACGTTTTCGTTGACGCTCACGTTGCGCGTGTGGTTCACGTCGCGGGTGTCGCTGTAGCTCTTGGTGGTGGTGGTGGTACTGGTATCGCTGCTGGTGTTGGTGGTGCTGTTGTTGCGCACCCGGGTGCGCGAATCCCAGTCGTTGCGGATGTTGGTGTCGATATTGGTATCGATCGCCGTGGTGATGTCGGTGTCGATGTTGGTATCGACGTCGGTATCGATGTCAGTGTTGATGTTGGTATCGACGTCGGTGTTGAGGTTGGTGTTGGCGTTGGTGTTGAGGTTGGTGCGGGTTTCCCACACATTGTGGACGTGGTTGATGAACGCGCTTGCGTTCTGGTTGTCCTGGGCCGAAGCAGAAGCGGTAGCCGCAACAGCGATGGCCAGCGCCAGTACCGTCTTGTTCATGGTGTTCATGGTGCCCTCTCTCTTCACGGTCAATCGGGTGGATGGAACTGCTCACGGGGTGGACTGCACCGACATGCTCAACTGGTTGGCAGTGGTGTTGCCGGTACCCGCGATTTGATTGAGTTGCAGAACGCCGTCGAATCCCTGCAGTGCGGTGTCCTCCACGGCGACACTGCGGGTTCCGGCGGAACCACCGCGTGCTGCGGTGCCCTGCCCCCCTGCGGACGCGAGTGCCCCCGACGCGGCCAGGGCCTCGTCGTTCGTCTCGCGTATGCCCTGTTGCGCCAGCGTGGCCGTGACGATGTTGAGCGTCGCGTTGCCGATGCCGCTGGCCTGGTTGATCATGGCGACGCCGCTGGCGCCGCTGAGTGCCTGCCCGCCGATGCTGGCGCGGGCCTGGAGTGCGCCGTTGGCGCGTACCCGGTTGTTGGACTGGAGTTGCCGCGCGTCGATGTCGACCTGCGCGGTCCCGCCGCTGGCGATGCCCAGCAGGTTGGCCTGCTGGTTGAGGTCGCCGGCGGCCATGTTGACCACGATGGCGCCGCCGGCGCCGGTCAGCGCGCGGCCGTCCAGGCGGGTCTGGTTGAGGTAACCCAGCATGTTCGCGTAGTCATCGGCCTGCTGCGCCGACAGCGGCAGCGGCGACAGGGTCAGCAGGCCCAGCGACAGCAGCAGGGAGGCGCCTTTCATTTGCCGTTCCCGCCTGCAGGCTGGCCCAGCGGGAACTGGGCCAGCGCGCCGCGCACCTGGTCGCCGATGCCGCGGGTGGCATTGCCCACCGCGCCCATCGGACCACCGATGCTGCGGCCCAGCGTGTTGCCGGAAAGCACGCCGCTGGTGGTGGCGCGCCCGAGGGTGTTGTTGACGGTGCCGGTGGTGACGCGCTCTACCGTGGTCTGGTGGTGGCTGGAGGCGATGCCGGCGTTGGAGCCGAGCGAGGCGTAATCGTCGTCGCTCAGTTCATCCATGCCGTTGGGCGTGCCCAGCGCGCCGCTGACTTCCCGGCGCGGGGAAGGATCGGCGATCAATGCCACGCCCGGTGGTGCGGGCCGGTAGGCCGGTCGTGCGGACACGTCGCGCAGCAGGACGATTTCGCCCGGTTGCTGCTTCACGCCCTGGCGTGCGCCCGAGGCCTGTACGGCTGCCGGTGCCAGCAGCAACGCCGCCGCCACCACCCATGCCATCGTGCCTGCCCTGCCTGCTGCGTGAACGCTGTCCATTGCGGCCTCCCGTCAAGATGCGGGAGGAAGGAGCAGCAATCGTGCCAACGTCCAGAAGCCCGTTTCATGGGCCTTTACGGCTGCGGCCCGGCGTGCGCCTGGAACGTGGGTGTTACACCGACGCGGCGTTCACGCCGCCTGAACACGGCGACCACGGTGCCCGAAGCCTTATAACGCCTGCTTCACACTTGGGTGTATCAACGATGTAACAGCGCGCGATACAGGTGTCACAGCACGCAGTCAGCAAACAAAAACGGGTCGGCACTGCCGACCCGTTTCGATCCAGACCGTGTCGCTGCGCTCAGCGCGCGGCCGGCTCGTCGCCCTCGTCCACGCCCAGGTTGGTGGACGGGTTGTCGTACACCCCGCGGTCGAGCAGACCGGTCTCCTTGGCGACCAGCACCGGCACCAGCATCTGGCCGGTCACGTTGGTCATGGTGCGCATCATGTCCAGGATCCGATCGATGGCATACAGGTAGCCGATCGTCTCCAGCGGCAGGTTGGCCGCACTCAGCACCACCGTGGCCATCACCACCGCCGTGCCCGGCACGCCGGCAGTACCGAAACTGCCCAGCACGGAGGCGATCAGCACCACCACGTACTGTTCCGGGGTCAGCGGCACGCCGGTGTACTGGGCAATGAACACCGCACACAGCGCCGGGTAGATTGCCCCGCAGCCATCCATCTTGATACTGGCGCCCAACGGCACCGCGAACGACGCGTAGTCCTTGTTCACGCCCAGGTTGTGGGTGATCGAGCGCATCGCCGCCGGCATCGCCGCGAAGCTGGACGAACTGACGAACGCCACCTGCATGCCCGGTGCCGCGCCACGGAAGAACTTCAGCGGGTTCAAGCCGTGCACCAGCAGCAGGCTGCCGTACACCAGCACGATATGCAGCGCGCAGGCCACGTACAGGGCCAGCACGAAGTTGCCCAGGGGCAGCAGCTTCTCGAAGCCATAGCTGCCGACCAGTCCGGCGATCAGCCCGAACGTCCCCAGCGGGGTCATCTCCAGCACGAAGCGGGTGACCTGGATCATGATGTCGCTCATCTGTCCGGTCAGCCTGCGCGCCTCGGCGACCTTGTCGCCCAGCTTGACCATGGCAAAGCCGAGCAGGCCGGCGAAGAAGATCACCGGCAGGATCGAGCCGCGCCCGGCCGCCAGCACCGTTTCGCCGGCGGCGTTGACCCGGGTGCCGATGCCGGTCAGCGCGTAGAACACGTTGGACGGCACCACGTCCATCAGCACCTTGACCACGCTCGGCACCTCGCGCGGGGTGTAGCCATGGGCCATGCTCAGGCTCAGGTTGCCCGTGCCCGGCTGCATGATCGTGCCCACCAGCAGGCCGATGCCCACCGCCAGCGCGGCGGTGATGATGAACCACAGGAAGGTACGTCCGCCCAGCGCGGCGACCGACTTCTGGCCGTGCAGCGAGGAGATCGCGTTGATCACCGCGAAGAACACCAGCGGCACCGCGATCATCTTGATCAGGGTGACATACAGGTCGCCCAACGGGCCGAACCAGACCTCGGCCACGGGACCCAGCAGCCAACCGGCCAGCGCGCCCAGCACGAAGCCGCCGAGTACACGCTGCCAGAACGGGATCCGCAGCCACGCCGATACCAGCGCCATGAGCCTTCCAGGGGGAGAGTGATACAGCTGGCCACCTTAGCCCAAGCCGCCCGTGCGGACGAGGCGTACAGGGAAAATCAGCGTGTCATCGGCGTGCCTTGCAGCGTTCTGCATAATGAACGCCCGTACCATCCGTGAGATCCGCGCGTCCATGCCCCGTTCCACCCCTCTGCTGGCGGCCCTGGCCACCACCCTGCTGCTTGGCGCCTGCGCCACTCCCGCTTCTTCCTCCCGCATCGGCGGCGGTTCTGTTCAGGTCGATGTACCAGCAGTGGCCCACCCGTCCGGTGAAACCCCGCAGTGGTGGTACCGCAGCGGCGCCGCCCGTGCCGCCGGCAGTGGCGCGATGGACGGCCGCGCGAAGAACGTGATCCTGTTCCTGGGCGATGGCATGAGCCTGACCACCGTGGCCGCCGCGCGCATCTTCGAGGGCCAGCGCAACGGCAACCCCGGCGAGGAGAACCTGCTGTCGTGGGAACGCTTCCCGGCCACGGCGTTCAGCAAGACCTACAACACCGATTCGCAGACCCCCGATTCGGCCGGCACCATGACGGCCATCACCACCGGGGTGAAGACCCACATGGGCGCCATCGGGGTCAGCGCGGGCAGCCGCAGCGACTGCGCCGACAGCCTGGGCAAGGGCCTGCTGACCTGGTTGCAGCTGGCCGACAGCGCCGGCATGGCGACCGGCGTGGTGTCCACCGCGCGCCTGACCCATGCCACGCCGGCGGCGACCTACGCCCATTCGCCGGAGCGCAACTGGGAGAGCGACGCGGACCTGCCGGACGCGGCGAAGGCCGCCGGCTGCCAGGACATCGCCCAGCAGCTGCTGTCCACCTCGCGCTATGGCCGCGGACCGCTGGTCGCGCTGGGTGGCGGCCGCGGCCAGTTCACCACCGTGGAAGAGACCGACCCGGAGTACGACGACAAGGTGGGCCTGCGCCTGGACGGGCGCAGCCTGGTCAGCGAATGGAAGCAGGCGCATCCGCAGGGCGCGTATGTATGGAATGCACGGCAGCTGCAGGCCGCGGCCACCGCGCCGGCGATCCTGGGCCTGTTCGAGCCGGACCACATGCGTTATGACGCCGAACGTGGCGAAGATCCCTCCGGTGAGCCCAGCCTGGCCGACCTGACCCGGGCCGCCATCGCCAACCTCTCGCGCCACAAGGAGGGCTACGTGCTGATGGTGGAAGGTGCGCGGATCGACCATGCCAACCACAGCGGCAATGCCTACCGCGCCCTGAGCGACACCGTGGCCCTGTCCGACGCGGTGCGCGCCGCGGCCGACGCCACCTCCGACCAGGACACCCTGATCATCGTCACCGCCGACCATTCGCACACGCTGAACTTCGTCGGCTACCCGGCACGTGGCAACCCGATCCTGGGCAAGGTCAAGGACAAGGGCGGCGAAGACGGCGCCGGCGCGCTGGACCTGGCCCGTGACGGCACCGGCCTGCCCTACACGACCCTGAGCTATGCCAACGGCCCGGGCTTCACCGGCGCCAGCAACCAGCGGCCGGCCGGCCCCAAGACCTACCCGCATGCGCCGAGCAGCTTCGACCCGGCCAAGGGCCGGCCGGACCTGACCCACGTCGATACCGAACACCGCGATTACATGCAGGAAGCGCTGGTGCCGATGAAGAGCGAAAGCCACGGCGGCGAAGACGTGGGCATCTGGGCCCGCGGCCCCGGCAGCAGGGCGGTGCGCGGCACCATGGAACAGAACACGATCTACCACATGATCGTGCAGGCCACCCCGCGTCTGCGCGAGCGGCTGTGCCGGGCGGGCACCTGCGACGCCCACGGCGTGCCGGTGGAACTGCCGACACCGAAGGCGTTCGAGCGCGCGGTCGAGTGACGGCCGGGCAGCGCCCGGCGCGTCACGTCCGCACCCATTCCGATGGCGATGGATCGCGTCAACGCCGATACTCCAACCGTGCCTGACCCAACCGCCCCGATCAGCCCATTGCCCCCCGTGCCCGACCTGCCCGCCCCGGTGCTGGTCGGGTTCAGTGGCGGGCTGGATTCGACCGTGCTGCTGCACTGGCTGTCGCAGTCCGCCGCGCAGCGGGCGGCCGGGCTGCACGCGGTGCACGTCCACCACGGCCTGCAGGCCGATGCCGATCGCTGGGCCGCCCATTGCCAGGCGATCTGCACCGCCTGGTCGATTCCCCTGCAGGTGGTCCATGTAACCGTTCCACGCGACACCGGCGAAGGGCTGGAAGCGGCCGCCCGGCATGTGCGACGTGACGCCTTTGCGCGGGTGCTGCGCGACGGTGAACACCTCGCCCTGGCCCACCATCGCGACGACCAGGCCGAAACCTTCCTGCTGCGTGCGCTGCGCGGCTCCGGCGTGGACGGATTGGCCGCGATCCGCGCGCATGCCCCGTTCGCTGCCGGATCGATCTGGCGCCCGCTGCTGCACCTGCCTCGCAGCGCGCTGCAGGCCCATGCGCAGGCGCATGCGCTGCACTGGATCGACGACCCCAGCAATGCCAGCGACGCAGCCGATCGCAATTTCCTGCGCCTGCACGTGCTGCCGCTGCTGCAGCAGCGCTGGCCGCATGCCGACGCGGCGTTCGCGCGCAGCGCCGAGCTCAGCGCCCAGGCCCAGCGCCTGCTGGATACGTCCGACCAGGACACCCTGCGCCGCTGCACGGTATCGCCGGGGGTGCTGGACTGCGCGCGGCTGCAACGGCAGCCGCGCGAACGCCGTGCGCGCCTGTTGCGGCACTGGGTGCGCAGCGCCGGACAGCCCCCCCTGCCGGCGGCCGGGGTACAGGCGATCGAACGCGACGTGCTGCCGGCGACGCAGGATGCGGATGCGCAGTTCGCCTGGCAGGGCGTACGCATCCGGCGCTGGCGCGGGCACCTGTACCTGCTGCCCATGGCATTGGCGCTGCCCTTGGACTGGCGCGTCAACTGGGACGGGTCCACGCCGCTGGCCCTGCCCGATGGCGGCGAACTTGCGCTGCTGGGCCGGCGACGCCTGCCCGAGCCGGTGCAGGTCAGCGCGCGCCGCGGGGGCGAGCGCATCCAGCTGCCGGGTCGCAGCCATACGCACGCACTCAAAGACCTGCTGCAGCAGCGCGGCCTGCCCCCCTGGCAGCGCCGCCAGCTGCCGTTGCTGTATGCAGGCGATGCCCTGCTGGCCGCTGGCGACCGCGTGATCGGCGCGCCGTTGCAGCACTGGCTGGATGAACACGACGCGCAGTTGCGATGGACGCCGGGCACGGCCTGAATTGACCCCCCGCAGCTGGCGCTTCACACTTGCAGCATGGCCAAGAAATCCCCCACAGACGCCTCCCCGGTCGCCCACTTCGAGCATTCGCTGGAAGAACTGGAGCTGCTGGTGGAGAAGATGGAAACCGGCGAGATGAGCCTGGAACAGTCGCTCAGCGCATACGAACGCGGGGTTGGGCTGTACCGCCAGTGCCAGCAGGCGCTGGAACAGGCCGAGCTGCGCGTTCGCCTGCTCAGCGACCCGGCGCGTCCGGACACCGCCGAGCCGTTCGACCCGCCCCGCCATGACGGTTGAGTCCACGTTCGCGCGTTGGCGCGAACGCATCGAAGCCCAGCTCGACGCCAGCCTGCCCTCGTCGCACCACGCACCGCAGCGCCTGCACCAGGCGATGCGCCATGCGGTACTCGGCGGCGGCAAGCGCATGCGCCCGCTGCTGGTGTACGCCAGCGGGCAGGTGTTCGGCGCGGACGAGGCTGCGCTGGACGCGCCGGCGATGGCCGTGGAGCTGGTCCACGCGTATTCGCTGGTGCATGACGACCTCCCGGCCATGGACGACGACGCATTGCGCCGTGGCCGCCCCACCACGCACATCGCCTTCGACGAAGCGACCGCCATCCTGGCCGGCGATGCGCTGCAGACGCGCGCGTTCGGCCTGCTGGCCGACGCCGCGTTGCCGCCGCTGCTGCGCGTGCACTGCCTGCAGGCACTCACCCACGCCTCGGGCGCGGCCGGCATGTGCGGGGGCCAGGCCCTCGATATCGCTGCCACCGGGCAGGCACAGCCGTTGGCCGACCTGCAGCGCATGCACGCGCTGAAGACCGGCGCGCTGATCCGCGCGGCGGTACGCATGGGCGCGCTGTGCGGCGACGCAGCGCAGGCCGACCTCGCCCAGCTGGACGATTTCGCCGACGCGCTGGGCCTGGCCTTCCAGGTGCGCGATGACATCCTGGACGTGGAAGCCAGCTCGGAACAGTTGGGCAAGACGGCCGGCAAGGACCAGGCACAGGCCAAGTCCACATTCCCGGCATTGTTGGGGATGGACGGTGCGAAGGCCGAGTTGGCCGCACTGCGCGAGCGCATGCACGCCAGCCTTGCCGGTTACGACGAGCGCGCCGATGCATTGCGTGCATTGGGCCGTCTGGCGGTCGAGCGCAACCACTGACGGTAGGTACCGACCGCAGGTCGGTACGGCAGCCACGCAGGCCGTGGCGTTACGGATCAGAACGAAAAACGCCCGGCATTGCCGGGCGTTTTTCGTGGAATACCGACCCACGGTCGGTATCTACCGTGATTCTCGGCGGGCACCGGGCGTTGCCGGTACACGCCAGCGGTCACTTGACCAGGCGCAGCGCGAACGGATAGCGGTACGCCTCGCCGTTGTTGGCCTTCACCGCGGCGATGATGCAGAACACCAGGTTGAGGATCCCGACCAGCGGGGCCAGCAGGCCGCCGATGATCACGATCATCAGGATGAAGCAGATGATCATCGCCAGGGTGACGGTGATCTGGAAGTTCAGCGCTTCCTTGGCCTGGTCGGTGACAAAGCCCTTGCTGCTGTCATCCTTGCTGATCAACCAGATGATGAGCGGGCCGATGAACCAGGTGAAGATGCCCAGCAGGTGCGCGGCCAGGGCCATCGTGCGCTGGTCGCTGGGTACCGGGCCGACGCTGGTCGGCGGCGGCGGCGGCGGGGCGGTGACGTTGTCGAATTCGCTCACGTGAAACTCCTTATCCAGTGTGTGGGTGGTGCGCGGCAGGCTCCCCGCCTGCCCAGGCAGCCGGCACAGGATACGTCAATCGATGCCGTCAATCGTTACCGGCCACCGTCATTCGTCCCACCAGGATCGAGCCGACCTGCACGTGCGAGCGGCGATCGATATCGCTGCCCACCGCCTCGATCGACGCGAACATGTCCTTCAGGTTGCCGGCGATGGTGATGCCGTCGACCGGGTACTGGATCTCGCCGTTCTCCACCCGGAAGCCACCGGCGCCACGCGAGTAGTCGCCGGTGACGCCGTTGACGCCCTGCCCCATCAGTTCGGTGACCAGCAGGCCGTCGCCCATCTGCCGCGCCATCGACGTGAGATCGCCCGCGTTGGCGCGCACCAGCAGGTTGTGCACGCCACCGGCATTGCCGGTGGTGACCAGGCCGAGCTTGCGCGCCGAATAGCTGCCCAGCACATAGCGCTGCAGCACGCCCGCGTCGATCAACGCCGAATCGCGGGTGGCCACACCGTCCCCGTCGAAGGCGGTCGATCGCAGCCCGCGGCGCAGCAGCGGCCGTTCGTCCACCGCGAACCAGTCCGGGAACAGCTGCGTGCCCACGCTGTCGAGCAGGAAGCTGGCCCGGCGGTACAGCGCCCCGCCGGACACCGCACCCAGCAGGTGGCCGATCAGGGAACGGGCCACTTCCGGGGAATACAGCACCGGCATCTGCGCGGTGGCCATCGAACGCGGCTGCAGGCGGGCCACGGTGCGCTCGGCGGCGCGCCGGCCGATCGACGCGGCGTCCTCCAGGTCTTCCCGGGCCAGTGCACTGCTGTACCAACCGTCGCGCTGCATGCCGTCGCCCTGCCCGGCGATCAGCGCGCAGCCCACCGAATGGTGGCTGCTGCGGTCGCGGCCGATGAAGCCATGCGAATTGGCATACACCGACAGGCTGGTGGCGGTGGCGGCCGAGGCGCCGTCGGAATTCTGGATGCGGGGGTCGGCGTCGCGCCCGGCCGCTTCGCAGGCCAGCGCCAGGTCCACCGCCTGGTCGGCCTGCAGCGCCCACGGGTGCCAGCTGTCCAGGTCGGGGAAGTCGCGCGCCATCAGCGCCGGGTCGGCCAGCCCGGCGGCGGCATCGTCTTCGGTATGCCGGGCGATCGCGCAGGCCTGGGCCACGGTTGCCTCCAGGCTGGCCGGCTGCAGGTCGGCGGTGCTGGCACTGCCCTTGCGCTGGCCGAAGTACACGGTCACGGCGATGCCGCGGTCGCGGGTGGATTCCACCGTTTCGACCTCGCCCAGGCGCACGTTCACGTCCAGCCCGCGTTCTTCGCTGCAGCTGACCTCGGCCTGGCTGGCGCCCATCGCCCGGGCCCGGGCCAGCAGCTGCTGGGAAATGTCGGCCAGCTGTTCCAGCCGCTGCAGGCTGTCGTCGGCGGCGGGCGCTTCAGGGGAGATCACGTTCAATGCTTTATCCTGTACGGGTGAGTGCCGGGCGCAACGCCGGGCGCAGTTCTGGAAGTGGAAACAAGACGATGCGCGGACGCGACGAAGAAACCGGTGAATTCCTTGACATCAGCCGCAGCCAGAACCGGCGCGACGCGCTGGACGTGCTGGCCCTGGGCGAGAAGCTGGTGTCGCTGACGCCGGCGCAGCTGGCCCGCGTGCCGGTGCCGGAAGACCTGCTGCCGCACATCGCCGAAGCCAAGCGGATCACCGCACACATCGCCCACAAGCGCCAGCTGGCGTTCCTGGCCAAGCACATGCGCCGCGAGGACGAGGCCACGCTGGACGCGATCCGCGACGCGCTGGACGTGAACAGCGAAACCTCGCGCCGCGAAGTGGCGGCCCTGCACCGCGCCGAAGACTGGCGCGAGCGCCTGCTCAAGGACGGCGACAAGGCGCTGTCGACGCTGCTGGAAGAATACCCGCAGGCCGACCGCCAGCAGCTGCGCACGCTGGTGCGCAACGCGCAGGCCGAGCGGGCGAAGAACAAGCCGCCGCGGGCCTTCCGCGAGCTCTACCAGGTGCTGCGCAACCTGTTCGTGCCGGCTGCGCTGGGCCTGGACGGCGTTGCGTCCGAGGCCGGTGCCGCCGACGACGACCTCGACGACGACAGCAACGACTGAAGCGGGCAGGCAGGACGGGCGCATCCGGCGGATCAGGCCTGGGTGCCGCCCACGGTGATGCCGTCGATCAGCAGCGACGGCTGGCCCACGCCCACCGGTACGCTCTGACCGTCCTTGCCGCAGACGCCCACACCTTCGTCCAGCGCCAGGTCGTTGCCGATCATGCGTACCTTCTGCATGGTTTCCGGGCCATTGCCGATCAACGTGGCCCCCTTCACCGGCGCGGTCACCCGACCGTCTTCGATCAGGTAGGCCTCGGTGGCCGAGAACACGTACTTGCCGCTGGTGATGTCGACCTGGCCGCCACCGAAGTTGACCGCATACAGGCCACGCTTGACCGAACGGATCATGTCTTCCGGGTCGTGCTGGCCGGCGCGCATGTAGGTATTGGTCATCCGCGGCATGGTCATGTGCGCGAACGACTCGCGCCGCCCGTTGCCGGTGGGCGCCACGCCCATCAGGCGCGCATTGAGCGAATCCTGCATGTAGCCGACCAGGATGCCGTCCTCGATCAGCGTGGTGCACTGGGTCGGGTGGCCTTCGTCGTCGATGTTGAGCGAACCGCGGCGACCGTCGAGGGTGCCGTCGTCGACGATGGTCACGCCGGGCGCGGCCACGCGCTCACCGATGCGGCCGGCATACACGCTGGTGCCCTTGCGGTTGAAGTCGCCTTCCAGGCCATGGCCCACCGCCTCGTGCAGCAGCACGCCCGGCCAGCCCGGACCCAGCACCACGGTCATCACCCCGGCCGGCGCCGGAATCGCCTCCAGGTTCACCAGCGCCTGGCGCAGCGCCTCGCGGGCAAACGCCTCCGGGCGTCCATCGGCGAACAGTTCGGCATAGCTGTAGCGACCGCCACCCCCGGCATACCCGGACTCGCGGCGGCCCTGCTGTTCCACGATCACCTGCACGTTCAAGCGCACCAGCGGGCGGATATCGCCGGCCAGCACGCCATCGCTGCGTGCGATCAGCACCGTATCCACCCCGCCGGACAGGCTGACCATCACCTGCTGCACGCGCGGGTCGGCCGCGCGCAGGTAGCGGTCCAGGCGCTTGAGCACCTCCACCTTGGCTTCATTGCCCATGCCGTCGATCGGGTCCAGGGCCGGGTACAGCGCGCGCGCCGTGCCACGCACCAGCGCACGCGCCGGCTGTGCGCCGCCGTCGCGGGAAATCGCGCGCGCCGACTGCGCCGCGGCCAGCAGCGCATCGCCGTGGATGTCGTCGGAATAGGAGAAGCCGGTCTTCTCGCCGGCGATGGCGCGCACGCCCACGCCCTGTTCGATGGAATGGGCGCCGTCCTTGACGATGCCATCTTCCACGCTCCAGCTTTCGCGGCGCGCGTGCTGGAAATAAAGGTCGCCGAAATCGATGCCCGGTCCGAGCAGGGTGCCGAAGGTGCGTTCCAGGCCGCCCGCGTCGAGTCCGGCGGGCAGCAGCAGGCGGTCTTGGGCAAGGGTAAGTGCGTTGTCGGTCATGGTCTTGATCTATGGGCGCCGGCCGCCTTCGCAAGCCGGGCGCGGGAAAGAGGGGTCAACGCGGGGGCGCCTGGTCACGGTCGATCACGTCAACCTTGGGCTCGGCCCAGGGGCCGGTAACGCGGTAGGTCTTGGCCCCGATCTCCCCGAGGGGCTTGGACAGCACGGCATTGGCCGCGGCACCTACCGCCGCGCCCACCGGTCCGCCGGCGACCGCGCCGACCACGGTGAGCAGGTTGCCCGCGCGCGGATTGACGTCGATGGTCTGGTCGAACTGCTGGCGGCGCAGGTCGGTGCGGCCGCGGATGCTGATGTTGGCCGCCGGGCCTTCGATCAGCACCTTGTCGGTGGTGGCCATGCCATCGGCGAAGTCCAGCGTGCCGGCCACCTGGTTGAAGGCAAAGCCCTTGGAGAAGAAATCGCGGAAGTCGAACATCAGCCGACGCGGCAGCTGGGTCACGCTGAGCAGGCCCAGCACGCGGCCCGCACCGGGTTCCAGCTCCAGCAACTGGCCGTTGCGGGCATGTACCTGCATCCGGCCCTGCAGCGCGCCCAGCTGGAAGTCCGACGGACCGCCCTCCCACCCGGCCTCCAGGCGGATCTGGCCCTGGCCGCCGCGCAGCTGGCCACCGTAATCCAGGTTCTGCATCAACCCGCCCAGGTCGTCGCTGTCCACGTTGACCTCCACGTGGGTACTGGCCGCCGCGCCCATGCCCAGCCAGCGGCCCTGGATGTCGATGGCCTGCTTCGGCGCGCGGAACTGCAGCTTGTCCACGCTCAGCCCGTTGCCGAACGGCCGCGTGCGCAGCACCGCCTGGCCCAGCCGGGCCTTGCCGAACTGCAGGTCGGCCACGTCCAGCGACAACGGTGGGATCTTCGCCGGGTTGGTGTCGTTGGCACTGGCCTGCACCCGCGCCGGGAGCGTGGTCTCGGGCGGAAGCAGGATCGGCGCACCATCCCCAGGCGCCTTGATCGGCGCAGGCGGCGACTGCCAGTGCACGCGTTCGAGCGTGCCGACGATGGGCGCGCCGTCCGCGCTGGGCACGCTCAGGCTGCCGGCCAGCGACGGACCGTCCAGGCGCACGTCCACGCCGTGGCCGGCCGGGCGCAGCTGCAAGCGGGTCTGCGGGAACATGCCGCCGGCCAGCAGCAGCTGGCCGACCTGCACATCGACCTGGCGCAGCGGCATCGGGTCGGCGCCGGGGGTGCCGCCCGGCGAGCGCGCCAGCGCGATCCAGTCCAGTGCATCCAGCGAGCCGCTGCGTCCATTCACCACCAGCCCGCTGGCCGGCGGGTCGCGGTCGACCTTGTCGCTGCCCAGCGTGACCTGCACGCCGGTCTGGCCGTCGTGGGTACGCGCGGCCAGGGCCAGGCGCTGGCCGAACGCCACGTCCACGCGGCCGACGCCCATCGGCAGCTGCACCGCGACGGCCGTGTCCAGCGGCGTCCCGGCCGGCTTGTCCAGCGGCGCCGGCAGGTCCAGGCGGGTGCCGACCAGGTCCGAATGCAGCTGCAGCAGCGTGGGCGGCGCGGCCTTGCTGCCCGCGGCCACCTTCGGCAGGGTCACGCCGATGGTCCAGCGCGAGGTGCCCTCGATGTACGGCTTGAGCCAGCCCAGTTCGGGGGCACGGTCCAGCAGCAGCCCGGCGTCCAGCGCCGCGCCAAGTTCCGCTTCAAAGGCCTGCTGCGGGTCGCGCACGTAGCCGCCGGCGCGCAGGCTCAACTGGCCGTCCTGGCCAAGGTGGCGGACCGCCAGCGCTTCGGCGCCGAAGCCGTCCTGGCTGTAACGGGCCTGCCCGCGCATCGCATCGAAGGTCAGGTCGAAGCGCTTGTCCGACAGGGTCGCACCGTCCAGCTCCACCGTTCCCTGCAGGTGGCCCACGCCCTGGTCGCGGTGCAACGGCTGCAGCAGGTCGAAGCTCACGGCGGCCGGGCCCTTGGCGCTCAGGTTGTCCAGCGAATCGGCGTAGGTCCGGTGCAGCGGGCTCTGCTTGAGCATCGCCAGCAGCGCACCGGCATCGCTGCGGCTGTTGGCCTTGACGTACAGCGCGGTGGCACCGAAATCGGGGATGCCCGCATCGAAGTGGTCCACGGCCACGCCGGCCAGGTCGCCGCGCCCGTGCATTTCAAACCCGGGGCCGATGAAGGCGATATCGCCATCGACCTTGTCCATGGTCGGCCAATCGCGCTGGAAGCGGATGCTGCCATTGTCGATACGCCCGGTCGCCTCGAAGCGACCGTTGTGCTGGTCGAACGGCCAGTCTTCCAGGTCACCGGTGACCAGGCCGATGCCGCCGCGGACGTAACCGCCCACCAGCGCTGCATCCAGCCAGTCGGTGGCGCCCTTGCTCATCTTGGAATGGATCCAGAAGCGCTTGGCGGCGGTCATCGGCACGTCGTCCAGGCTGGCGGCCAGCTGCATCCACGGCCGTGTGCCATCGCCCTGGAACCACAGCGTGCCGCGCACGTCGGCGGCGTAGTCGGTGCCCTGCACCCGCAGCGCCGGGGTGCCGATCCGCCAACCGCCGCCTTCGTCGCGCCACCCCACCATGCTGCCGGCAAGGCGGACGTCGTGGCGCACGCCAAACCCGGTAGGCCAGTCGAACTGCATCATCCGGGTGGGCTGCAGATCGAGCCGGAAGCCGTCGGCGTCGCCGTCGAAATGGCCGCCCACGCCGCTCAGGCCCGGCGCGTGGCCGACCGGGGCGAAGCGAATCTCTTCCAGCTCGCCGTCGATGCTGAGCGGGCCATCGCGCTCGCCCGCCACGCGCACGCGGCTCATCCGCACCTGCGGTGCCGCCGCGTGCAGCCAGCCGCGCAGGCCCGGTTCGATCCGGTCGGTGAGTGCCAGCCCGCGCAACAGCGCGGTGGCGTCGATGTTGTCGCCGGCCAGCGCCATGTGCTGGCCGCCGGCAAGCAACAACCCATCCAGGCGCTCGGTGCGCCCTTCCATGCCGATCCGCAGCGTGGGCGCGTCCGCCCGCCAGCCGCCCTGCACCCAGCGCCAGCGCGCACGCAGCTGCAGCGCGTCCAGTGTCATCACCGGGCGCGTGCCGTCGGCCAGGCGCGCGCCACGCAGCTGGACGCCCTGCAGGTTCGCGTCGCTGGTCAGCATCACCACCCGGTGGTCGCGCAGGTCCGCCCAGGCGTCGAGCCTGCCGGTGCCCTGCACCAGCGACACACCGCCCACGGCCAACAGCGCGCCCCAGCTGCGGAAGTCGGCCGGGTCCGCCCCCAGCCAGGCCTGGCCGTCGCCCTTGGCACGATCAAATCCCAGCACGGCGGTCAGGGGTGCGCCCTGCAGGTCGGCCCAGGCGCGCGCCCCGACCGACACCCGCTCACCGTTCACCCGCAGGCGCAGGTCGATCCGCGGCAGTTCGGCCTGCAGCTTCAGCGACGGCGCCTCCACCCGCAGCCGGCCGCCAATCACCTGCAGCTCGCCCAGGCGCCGCAATGTCTCCAACGGGTCGCCGCCGGCCTTCGGCTGCGGCAGTCCCTGCACCGACCAGCGACCGTCCTCGGCCCGCTGCAGCACCAGCGCCAGTCCGCGCAGGCGCAGTTCGGTCAGCGAGTGACCGGGCAGCACCCCGGAATACAGCGACACCAGCACTTCGGCCTCGCCAATGCGCAGGCCGTCGCCGCTGCCGATGCGCAGGCCCTTGAGCGCAAGCAGCGGGCCGCGCCGGGTCCAGCGGGTCTGCAGACTGTCGAACGCCACCGGCTGTCCGGCGCGCGCGCTCAGCCAGCCGGCCACCTTGTCCGGATGACGCTCGGCCAACGGCAGCAGCTGGCTGACGCTGCCCACCAGCACCGCCACGCAGACCAATACGATCGCCATGGCATAGACGGCATGGCGGCGAATCCTTCGCAGTCGCAGGCGCAGCGGCGCGCTCATCGGGCCGCGCGTGCGCCCGCGCGGCCGTGCGCGGGCGGGCTCAGGTCACAGCAGGACGACATCGAACTGCTCCTGCAGGTACTGCTCGTCGGCCTGGAAGCGGATCGACTTGCCCAGGAATTCCTCCAGCTCGGCCACCGCCGCCGATTCCTCATCGGTGATCCGGGCCACCACCTTGGACGAGGCGATCACCAGCAGCCGCGCGGCATCGAACTGGCGCACCGCCCGGGTGATCTCACGGAAAATCTCGTAGGTCACCGTTTCGGCGGTCTTGATCGACCCGCGCCCGCTGCATTCCGGGCACGGTTCGGACAACTGCCGCTCCAGGCTCTCCACGGTGCGCTTGCGGGTCATCTCCACCAGTCCCAACGGCGAGAACTCGTACACCGTGGTCTTGGCATGGTCGCGCGCCAGCGCCTTTTCCAGGGTGCGCAGCACCTGGCGGCGGTGTTCGGCATCGTCCATGTCGATGAAGTCGATGATGATGATCCCGCCCAGGTTGCGCAGCCGCAGCTGGCGCGCCACCGACTGGGCGGCCTCCAGGTTGGTGCGGAACACCGTCTCCTCCAGGTTGCGCTGCCCGAGGAACGAGCCGGTGTTCACGTCGATGGTGGTCATCGCCTCGGTCTGGTCGATCACCAGGTAACCGCCGGATTTGAGCGGGACCTGCTTGTCCAGCGCGCGGCCGATTTCATCTTCCACTCCGAACATGTCGAAGATCGGGCGGTCGCCGCTGTACAGCTCCAGCTTCTCGGCCAGCACCGGCATGTACTTGGCCACGAAGGCCTGCAGCTGGGTAAAGGTTTCCTTGGAATCCACCTTGACCTTGTCCACGTCCTTGCGGATCAGATCGCGCACCGAGCGCAGCGGCAGGCTGAGGTCTTCGTAGATCACGCTGCACGGGGTCGCCTCGCGGCCACGACGCTCGACCACGTTCCAGACCCGCGAGAGATAGGCGATGTCTTCGGCAATGGCCTCGGCCGGTTGGCCTTCGGCATTGGTCCGCACGATGTAGCCGTAGCCGCCATGCTGGGCGGACAGTTCGGTGACCAGCGTCTTCAGGCGCGCGCGCTCGGCTTCGTCTTCGATCCGCGCCGACACGCCGACCACCTTGGACTGCGGCAGCAGCACCATGTAGCGCGACGGAATGCTGATCTGCGTGGTCAGGCGGGCGCCCTTGGTGCCGATCGGGTCCTTGACCACCTGCACCACGATGTCCTGCCCGTCGCGCAGCAGTTCCACGATCGGAACCGACGACGGCGGCGGCAACATGGTGCCTTCGGTGTCCGGGCTGGCGACCGGGGCCGGGCGGACCACGTCATTGGCGTGCAGGAACGCGGCGCGCTCGAGCCCGACCTCGACGAAGGCCGCCTGCATGCCCGGCATCACCCGCTGCACCTTGCCCTTGTAGATGTTGCCGACCACCCCGCGGCGCCAGCCACGTTCGATGTGCAGCTCCTGCAGCATGCCGTTTTCGATGACCGCCACGCGGGTTTCACGTGGGGTGACGTTGACCAGGATTTCTTCAGACACGGGCGACTCCCTTCGATTCGAACGCCTTCAGCAACTGCTCGGTCTGTTGCAGGGGCAATCCCATCACACCCGAATAGCTTCCCGCCAGATGGCGGATGTATCGCTCGGCCCCGCCCTGGATGGCGTAGGCACCCGCCTTGCCCATCGGCTCGCCGCTGGCCACATAGGCAGCAAGGGTGGCCTCGTCCAGCGCGATGAATTCCACCTCCGACACCACCTGCACTACCTGTTCGTGGCCGCGGGCGACCAGCGCCACCCCGGTCATCACCTGGTGCGTACGGCCGGACAGCCGGCGCAGCATGGCGGCGGCATCCTCGGCGTCGACCGGCTTGCCGAACACCTCCCCGTCCAGCACCACTTCGGTGTCCGCGCCCAGCACCACCGCCTCCGGGTCGTCGGCCAGCAACGCAAACCCGGCCCGGGCCTTGTCGAGGGCCACGCGCTGCACGTAGGCCTGGGCGGTTTCCGTGGCGGCCCGGACCTCGGGCACGTCCAGGTCGAGCGCGCGGAACGGTCGGTCCAGGCGCGCCAGCAGTTGGGTTCGTCGGGGCGAACGAGAGGCGAGATAAAGCATCGCGGAAGCATAACCTGCGGGCCCTGTCTGAATCGCGAGCAACGCGGCCGAATCGTCATCAACCCCGATAAACCTCACCAGACGTTCATCGCTCCGACACCAACCTCAACGCCTTCACATGGAGAGACCTATGCGCCGCCCGTCCTTGTCCCCGCTGCTGCTTGCCCTGTCCCTTGCCCTGGGAACCTCGATGACCGCCCACGCCCAGACCCCGCCTGCCATCGCCGTCCCCGCCGACAGCACCCTGCTCAACATCTCGGCCAACGCCGAAGCCCGCCGCGTGCCCGACGTGGCCACGCTGTCGGCCGGCGTGGTCACCCAGGCCACCGACGGCAACACGGCCATGCGCCAGAACGCCGAACAGATGGTCAAGGTGCTTGCCGCGATCAAGGCCGCCGGCATCGCCGAGCGCGATGTGCAGACCAGCGGGGTCAACCTCAGCCCGCAGTACCGCTACGCCGAGAATGAGGCGCCGAAGATCACCGGCTACCAGGCCAGCAACACCGTCAGCCTGAAGGTGCGCGACATCGCCAGGCTGGGCAAGGTCCTCGACGCGCTGGCCGCACAGGGCGCCAACCAGATCAACGGCCCGCAGTTCGAGATCGACAAGCCCGAGCCGGTCTATGACGAGGCCCGCCTGGCCGCACTGAAGAAGGCCCAGGCCCGCGCCGAAACCTATGCCACGTCGCTGGGCCTGCGCGTGCGCCGTATCGTCAGCATCTCCGAAAGCGGCGGCGGCAACTTCCGGCCGGTGATGATGCGCGCCGCAGCCGCACCGATGGCCGCCGATGTCTCCACCCCGGTCTCGCCCGGCGAATCGACCGTGTCGGTCAACCTGGACGTGGTCTTCGACCTGGGCCGGTAAGCCCGCCCGGTAATCGACCTGGGCCGGTGAGCCCACCCGGTAATCGACCTGGGCCGGTGAGCCCACCCGGTCGTCGACCTGGGCCGGTGGCCCACCCGGTAGCAGCGGACCGTTGGTCCGCTGTTTTCCTGACCGGCAGCGAAACACCCACGCCCCCCCTGCCTTCCGGCCCGCGCCGGGCTGCGGTATTGCTGTCATTGCGGGGGCCCCGCCCCTGCACGTTGATGTTCCCGCACGCACATCTGGCAAGGAGAGTGGAGCATGGTCCGTACGCATCCCCCGGTGGTACCGCTGCAGATCGACGTCCCGCGCGTGCTCGGCTGGAGCACCGCGCTGGCCCTGCACCTGCTCGCGCTGATGCTGCTGCTGATTCCCGCCGCCTATGTGGCCGCCCCGCTGCCACGCGAGCGGACCGTGGTGAACCTGATCGCCCCGCCGGTGCCGCAGCCCGATCCGCCGCCGCTGATACAACCGCAGGAACCGGTGCCGGTGCGCGCGCCGACCACCACCCCGCGCGTGGCCCCCTTGCCCCCACCCACCGCCACGGCCGACGACGTGCTGGCGGTGCCGCCCCTGCCGGCCAGCGACGTGCAGGCGCCGACCCTGGCACCGGTCGAGCCGGCCGCGGCGGCCCCCGGGAGTGGCGTGCAGCTGCAGTACCGCACCGCGCCGCCGCCGAGCTACCCCATCGCCGCCCTGCGTGCCGGCGAGCAGGGCACGGTGACGCTGCGGGTGCAGGTCGACGCCGACGGCAGGCCGAGCAGCGTGTCCATCGAGCGCAGCAGCGGCTCGCGGGCGCTGGACAGCGCGGCACGGCAGCAGGTACTGCGCCATTGGCGCTTCGTCCCGGCCCAGGTCGACGGGCAGGCCGTAGCGGCCGTGGGTCTGGTCCCGGTGAGCTTCTCGCTGCCACAGTGACGTGAACGACGTGGGGAGCCGGTCCGGGCTCCCCACGTCCCTTGACGCGCGTCACGAATCATACGAATTAAGCAATTTTTCACGGTTACGTCACCTGTTGGAAACCTAGATTGGCCCCGACGCGTCAATCCATTGACGGCGCCCAGCCCAGACCCAGGTTTTCCAGTCAGGAGAGAAGCTGTGAAACACCCGATCCAACAACGCTACAACCGCCGTCGCAACCCCCTTTCCCGCTCCATTGCCATGTCGCTTACCAGCAGCGTGCTGCTGCTTGCCGGCGCCTTCGCTTCCTCCTCGGCCCTGGCCCAGGATCAGGGCGCCACCAACCTGGACCGCATCACGGTCACCGGTTCCAATATTCCCCGCACCAATACCGAAACCCCCTCCCCCGTGCAGGTGGTGACGCGCCAGGACATCGACCGCAGCGGCAAGACCACCGTGGCCGAATACCTGCAGACGCTGACCTCCGACGGTGCCGGCTCCATTCCCAAGACGTTCGGCAACGGCTTTGCCGGCGGCGGCGCGGGCATTTCGCTGCGTGGCCTGGGCGCCGGCTCCACGCTGGTGCTGTTGAATGGCCGCCGCATGGCCACCTACGGCCTGGCCGATGACGGCCAGAAGGTCTTCACCGACCTGAGCACCATCCCGCTGGATGCGGTCGAGCGCGTGGAAGTGCTCAAGGACGGCGCCTCGGCGATCTACGGCTCCGACGCCATCGCCGGCGTGGTCAACATCATCCTGCGCAGCGATTTCGATGGCGTGATCCTGCGCGGCTCGTACGGCCTGTCCGGCGACAGCGATGGCGACGCCAAGAAGGCGACCTTGACCGCCGGCACCGGCGATATCGCCGAAGACGGCTGGAACGCGTTCTTCAGCCTGGATGTCGGCAAGACCGACGCGATCAAGATCAGCGACCGCAAGAACCGCGACTGGATCGGCACCGGTGACCTGCGTCCGTGGGGCATCAGCGCGCGGGATTCGCAGTTCCTCGGCGGCGCATTCCTCGGTGGCGGCACCAGCGGCGGCGCCGGTCCCAACGGCTCGGTGTTCGATGACCGTGCCGTGACCGCCACCAGTCCGGCGTTCCTGGTTCCCTTGCCGGGCTGCGAAGGCCTGACCACCATTCCCGGGCAGACCGCCGCGTCCATCGCCGAAGACGGCTGCCTGTGGAACCCGGCCCAGCTTTACCGCGACCTGAGCCCGAAGGAGGAATACGTCAACGTGTTCGGCCGCGCCAGCTTCGCGTATGGCGAAGGCGGCGAAATCTACACCGAAATCGGCTACTCGAAGAAAGAAACGGTCTTCAGCAACACGCCGTCCGGCGTGTCCGGCAGCTGGGGCTACCCGCTGGGCCCGGTCAACGCCAACAGTGGCCCGGACGCCACCGTGCTCGGACCGACCCACCCGGACAACCCGATCCCCGGGCAGGCATCGCGCCTGCGCTACTCGGCGTGGGATGTGGGTCCGCGCGTGACCACCAACACCAATGAGTTCACCCGCTTGCTGGTTGGCACCAAGGGCAACTGGGGCGATTGGGGTTACGACACCGCCTACCTGCATTCGAGCACCAACCTGGTCAACAAGCGTACCGGCTTCCTGCGCTACAGCGCCGTGCAGTGCGCGTTGGGTGACCCGGCCTGCCCGGGTGGCGTCTGGCGCATCGGCGACAATGCCGGGCTGAACTCGCAGGCGCTGTACGACTACATTTCGCCGGAAATCCAGGCCAACGCCAAGTCCAGCCTGGACATGTTCGACTTCACCGTGTCGCGCAGCCTGACGGACCTCAAGGGCGGCCCGCTCGGCCTGGCGATCGGTACCGAGTGGCGCAAGACCAGCAACAGCCTGACCCCGCAGACCTATACCGACGAGGGCGACATCATCGGCCTGGGTTACTCGGCCTATGACGGTACCCAGAATGTGTACGCCGGCTACGTCGAACTGTCCGCGCCGGTGCTGGAGCAGCTGGAATTGTCCGGTGCCGTGCGTTACGACAAATATGAAAGCGGCGATGGCAAGGCCACGCCGAAGTTCGGCGTGAAGTGGACCCCGGTGGACTGGGTGGCGCTGCGTGCCACCTACGCCGAAGGCTTCCGCGCGCCGAACCCTGCCGAGAACGGCGATGGCGGCCTGGCGGCGTTCTCCACCGCGCGCGATCCCGTGCGCTGCGCCGTCAGCCCGCCGGATAGCGTGACCACCAATTGCGGTGCGCGCCCGGTCGCCATCATCACCAGCCCGAACCCGGACCTGAGGCCGGAAGAGTCCAAGAGCTACTCCTTCGGCATCGTGCTGCAGCCGACCTCGACCACGTCGTTGACGGTGGATGCATGGGAAATCAAGCGCACCAACGAGATCGCGCAGGGCAGCACCGCCGATGCGATCGCGGCGGGCAGCGTGCTGCGCGACACCGACCTGATCAACGGCATTCCCGGCACCGGCACCATCCTGGCGGTGAATACCGCCTACGTGAACGCCAACTCGTCGCGGGTGCGCGGTATCGATACCGATATCCGCCAGACCTTCGACGTCGGCCCGGGCCAGCTGGAGATGGACCTGCAGTGGAGCCACGTGCTGAAGTTCGAACGCACTGAAGGCGACAACACGGTCGATTACGTGGGCACGCACGGCAACTGCGACGTGACCAACTGCATCGGCACGCCCGAAGACCGCATCAACTTCGGCACCACCTGGAAGCAGGATGCGTGGAGCGTCAGCGGCGTGGTCAACTACATCAGCAGCCTGGAGAACAAGGACCGCCGCGGTGGCGACTACCTCGCGTTCTATGCCGATGGCACGCCGGTGGAGAAGATCTCCTCGTTCACCACGTTCGACCTGTCCGGTCGCTACAACATCAGCGACGCGTTCGAACTGAACGCCTCGGTCCAGAACGTATTCGACCGCACCGCCCCGCTCGACCCGACCACCTACGGCGGGGTGAACTACAACCCGCTGCACTTCAGCGGCGCGATCGGCCGTTACTTCACCGTGGGGGCCAAGTACAGCTTCAACTGATCCACATCGCACTGAACGCCGACGCCCGGGCATTGCCCGGGCGTTTTTTTTTGGTGCTGGGCAGACGCAAGACGCACCCGGGCATGCGCGCAAAAAAAAGCCTCACATTGCTGTGAGGCTTTTCAAAACCTGGCGCCCGAAGTTGGACTCGAACCAACGACCCCCTGATTAACAGTCAAGTGCTCTAACCGGCTGAGCTATTCGGGCGGGGTGTGCATTCTAACCAGTTTTTGGCGCCGTGTAACCCTTCCGCGGCAAATTTCTTCACGCGCGGTGATAGGGATGATTGGCCAGCATCGCAGCAGCACGGTACAGCTGCTCCGCCACTACCAGCCGCACCAGCATGTGCGGCAGCGTCAGCGGGCCGATCGACCATGTTTCGTCCGCCAGTGCCGACACGTCGCTTGAATGCCCTTCCGGGCCACCGATCAGGAACGCCAGGTCCCTGCCCTGCCCACGCCAGTGCTCCAGGCGCTGGGCCAGCTGTTCGGAACTGAGCTGGCGACCGGGTACGTCCAGCGCCACCACATAAGCGTTCTTGGGCAATGCGGCGATCACCCGCTTTCCTTCGTCCTCCGTGGCGCGGCGCGCGTCGCGGCCCTTGCCGCGCAGGCCGGGTTCGATTTCCACCAGGTCGAACGGCAACCAGTGCGAGAGCCGTTTCTGGTACTCGGCAAAGCCCTGCGCCACCCAGCTGGGGGCGCGCTCACCGGTGGCGATCAGCCTGGCTTTCATCGTCGTGCTCCTTCAAATGACAACGGCGCCACCCGGCGCCGTCGTCGTCACCACGCCCGCAACGCTCAGCGCGCGGCGTAGTCGTCTTCGTCGTCGCCCTCATCGAGCAGGCTCGGCGGCTGGTCGCCAACCGTCCACAGGCGCTCCAGCGCGTAGAACTCGCGCACCCGCGGCAGCATGACATGGACCAGCACGTCGCCCAGGTCAACCAGCACCCACTCGGCTTCGCGCTCGCCTTCCACGCCCAGCGGCATCACGCCCAGGTTCTTGGCGAACTTCACCACTTCGTCGGCAATCGACTTCACGTGGCGGCTGGAGGTGCCCGAGGCGATCACCATGAAATCGGTGACGCTGGACTTGCCGATCACGTCGATCTCGACCACGTCCCTGGCCTTCAGTTCTTCGGTGGCCTGGCGCACGCATTCCAGCAGCTGCTGGGTGGACGGCGCCGGGTTCGGCATGGTGACCTTGATGGTCACGGTCTGGGGCTGGGCTTGGTCGCTCAAAGCAGGGAGACTCGATAAATGTGGCGACGATTATACGGCCCACTTCACCTGAACGCGTTCACGGGGCGCGGACCCCGTACAGGCGGTGGTCAACGATGTACTCCGCCACGCGCTCCGGTACCAGCGCGCGCCAGTCGCCGCCGTCGGCGATGCGCAGGCGCACGTCGGACGCCGATTCACTGCGCAGCGGCGCCTGCAGGTGCAGCAGGCGACCGGCGGGCGCGTCGAACACCTCGCGTTCGTGCCTGGCCCAGCGCCCCTGCACTGCCTGCTGCAGCGGCGCGGGCAGGCGCTGTTGCAGGGGGCTGCCGGGGCGGTCGGCAACGATGAAATGGGCCAGCCCGAACAGCGCCTCCCATTCGTGCCAGCCGGGCAGTCCCAGCAGGCTGTCGGCGCCCACCAGCCAGGCCAGCGGCTGGCGCGGACCGAGCTCGGCACGCAGCTCGCGCAGGGTATCGACGGTGTAGGACGGGGTCTGCGGGTGGCGCCGGGCGCGCTCCAGTTCGCGCAGGTCCAGGATCAGGCCGGCGTCGTCCTGGATGGCCAGGCCGAGCATGTCAGCGCGCTGGCGGGCGTCGGCACCGGGGGCGGGACGGTGCGGCGGGTCGGCGGCCGGCAACAGTCGCACCGCCACCTGCAGCTGGTCACGCGCCGCCCGCGCAATGGCCATGTGGCCCCGATGCACCGGGTCGAAGGTACCGCCGTAATGAATGCGCAGGCCCATCGGGCTCAGGCACGGGCCAGCAGGCGTACCGCGCGTGCTTCGGCCACGGCCACCAGCAGCCGCTCCAGGCCCAGCCAGGGATCGCCGTCGGCGCGCCCCTTGGCCATGCGGTCAACCAGCCCGGCTTCGGCCACGAAGCGCTCCCAGCGCCTGGCGTCCGGGTGGCGCTGCAGGGCGCGCTTGAACGGCGCCTGGCGCGATTCCCAGATGCCCCGGCTCTTCATTTCGGCGGCAAGGTTGCCACCGCGCGCCTGCACCCGGGCCAGCGCGGCCGTGGCCAGCATCTCGCGGATCACCATCGGCATCAGCGCCGCCACCGCCTCGCCTTCACCGCGCAGCCCGGCCAGCATCCGCAGCACCGCCGCCGGTTGCCCGGAGAAGGTGGCGTCCAGCAGCCGGAACACGTCGTAGCGCGCCGCGTCGGCGACCAGCGATTCCATGGTGTCTACATCCAGGGTCTGGCCATGGGCCAGCAATGCCAGTTTGTCGATTTCCTGCGCGGCCGCCAGCAGGTTGCCTTCGACCCGCTCGGCCAGCCGCTGCACGGCGGCCGGGTCGGCGCGCAGGCCCTGCTGGCGCAGACGGCGCTCGATCCAGTCGGGCAGTTCGTGCGGCTTGATCGCCCACGCCACCGAGAGCACGCCGACGCGATTGACCGCCTCGGCCCACTTGCCCTGGTGGGCCTTGCTCCATTCGTTGCAGGTGATCAGCAGGATCACGTCCGGCGCCGGGTTGGCGCAGAACCCGGTGATCGCTTCCGCGCCGTCCTTGCCCGGCTTGCCGGTGGGCAAGCGCAGCTCCACCAGCCGGCGCGCACTGAACAGGCTGGGCGCGTTGAAGGTCGCCTCGAGCTGGTTCCAGTCGAAATCGCGGCCGTCGGCGTCGAACACCTCGCGCTCGCTGATGCCATCGGCGCGCGCCCTGGCGCGCACCGCGTCGGCCGCCTCCAGCACGCGCAGGGTTTCCGGCCCGGCGATCAGGTACACCGGCACCAGCGCCTGGTTGGCCAGGTGCCCGGCGAGTTGTTCGGGGCGCAGTTCCATCGTCAGGCCGGTCCGTGCGCGACCGGTCAGCCGCCCTGCGGCGGCGTGGCCGGTGTCGGCGCGGCCGGGGTGGCCGCAGGTTCGGCCGCCGGCGGGTTCAGTCGACCGCGTTCGATCTCGGCGCGCACCACGCTGTCGATGCGGCGCAGGATCGAGGCCGACATTTCACGACGCAGTTCGTCGGCCAGGATTTCGCGCTCGGTGGTGGTACCGGTGGCGTCGGTGGGCGGCGACACGTAATCGCGCGACAACTCGATCACCTGCTGCGGAACCAGGTCACTGCCGTCCTCGCGGCGGAAGACGAAGATCACCGCGTAGCGAAGGCTGTATTCCTGCGCGCGCCCCTGCGCGTCGATGGCGATGGGCAGGTCGCCCCAGCGCTCGGACAACACCTGCAGCTGCGCTGCCGGCTGCTTGCTGTCGGCATCGGCAATCTGCGCGCCGGACGCCATGAGGCCGCGACGCAGCAGCTTGGCCAGTTCACTGTAGGGGGCGGTGGACACCACCTTCACCGCTGCGGTATCGGCGGGCAGCATCAGCTTGTTGCGCAGATGGAAGCCACACCCGGCCAGGGTAGCGGTGAGGACAAGGGCAAGCAGGAATCGGGTCATATGGACAGTCTGGATGAGCCGGGCTCGCCCGGCAACAGGAAAGAAGGGTCCCTCGTACGATGCCCGACCCCACGTGAACACCGCTTGAGAACAGCGCCGTCGTCCTGCGCACGCAACGATTCGTGGTGCCACGCCCTGCGCGGCAGCCATCCGAAGACGGGGCCGTGACCCTCCACGGCCCGCCCGACCGACGTTTACGCCGCCACGATGTTGACGATCTTGCCCGGCACGATGATCACCTTGCGCACGGTCATCCCTTCCAGGAACTTCGCCGCATTCGGCTCGGCCAGGCCCAGCGCTTCGATCTGGTCGCGCGGGGCGTCGGCCGCCACCTCGATGGTGCCGCGCAGCTTGCCGTTCACCTGCACCGCCAGGGTCAGCGCATCGCGGACCAGCGCGGCGCTGTCGGCCTGCGGGAACGGCTGGTCTTCCAGCAGCGTTTCGCCATGGCCCAGCACCTGCCACAACGCATGGCTGGCATGCGGGGTGATCGGATTGAGCAGCAGCACGGTGGCCTGCAGCGCCTCCTGGCGCACCGCGCGGCCCTGCGCCGAGCCGTCATCGAACTTCGCCAGCGCGTTCATCAGCTCCATCACTGCCGCGATGGCGGTGTTGAAGCTGTGGCGGCGGCCGTAATCGTCGCCCACCTTGCCGATGGTTTCATGGGTCTTGCGGCGCAGCGCCTTCTGTTCGGCGGTGAGCGCAGCCACCTCCAGCGCCGGGGCAACGCCCTCGGCGGCATGCTTCTGCACCTGCGCCCACAAGCGGCGCAGGAAGCGCGCCATGCCGTCCACGCCGGCTTCGTTCCACTCCAGCGACTGCTCCGGCGGCGCGGCGAACATCGAGAACAGGCGCACGGTGTCGGCGCCGTAGCGACTGACCATGGCCTGCGGGTCCACGCCGTTGTTCTTGGACTTGGACATCTTCTCGGTGCCGCTGATCTCCACCGGCTGGCCGTCGGCGATCAGCACCGCCCCGGTGATGCGGCCGCGCTCGTCGCGCTGCACGTCCACGTCGGCGGGATTGATCCAGTCCTTCGAGCCGTCCGGGTTCTGGCGGAAGTAGGTCTCGGCGATCACCATGCCCTGGCACAGCAGGTTCTGCGCGGGCTCGTTGCTGTCCACCATGCGCGCATCGCGCAGCAGCTTGTGGAAGAAACGGAAGTACATCAGGTGCAGGATGGCGTGTTCGATGCCGCCGATGTACTGGTCCACCGGCAGCCAGTAGTTGCCGCGCTTGTCCACCGCGTCGCGGGCACCCGGCGAGGTGTAGCGCGCGTAGTACCAGCTCGACTCCATGAAGGTGTCGAAGGTGTCGGTTTCGCGCTCGGCCGCACCGCCGCAGTCCGGGCAGGTGGTCCTGCGCCATTCCGGGTCGGCCTTGATCGGCGAGCCGGTGCCGACGAAATTGACGTTCTCCGGCAGTACCACCGGCAGCTGTTCTTCCGGCACCGGCAGTGCGCCGCACTTGGCGCAGTAGATCACCGGGATCGGGCAGCCCCAATAGCGCTGGCGGCTCACGCCCCAGTCGCGCAGGCGGTAGTTCACGCGACGCTGGCCCTGGGCCTTGCGCTCGAAGCGTTCGGCCAGCGCCTCGAAGGCGCCCTGGAAGTCCAGGCCGTCGAACTCGTCGGAATTGACCAGTTCGGTCTCGCGGGTCTTGTCGCCGTACCAGTCCTGCCAGTTGCGCGGGTCGTAGGCGGTTTCGTCCTTGCGTGGGGATTTCAGCGCGATCACCTGGCGGATCGGCAGGTCGTACTTGTTGGCGAACTCGAAGTCGCGCTGGTCATGCCCGGGAACGGCCATGACCGCGCCGGTGCCGTAGCCCATCAGCACGAAGTTGGCCACCCACACCGGCACCTGGACGCCGGTCACCGGGTGCACCGCGCGCAGGCCGGTGTCCATGCCGCGCTTTTCCTGGGTTTCCAGTTCCGCCTCGGACACGCCGCCCTGCTTCATCTCGGCCAGCAGCGCGGCCAGCGCCGGGTTCGACTTCGCCGCGTGCTGGGCCAGCGGATGCTCACCGGCGATCGAGACGAAGGTCACGCCCATCACCGTGTCCGGGCGGGTGGTGAACACGCGCACCGAATCCAGCGCGCTGCCATCGGCGTCGCGCACGTCGAACTGGATCTCCAGCCCTTCGGAGCGGCCGATCCAGTTGCGCTGCATGGTCTTGACCGATTCCGGCCAGCCCGGCAGTTCATCCAGGCCGTCCAGCAGTTCCTGGGCGTAATCGGTGATGCGCAGGAACCACTGCGGAATCTCGCGCTTTTCCACCAGCGCGCCGGAGCGCCAGCCACGCCCGTCGATGACCTGCTCGTTGGCCAGCACGGTCTGGTCGATCGGGTCCCAGTTCACCACCGCGTTGCGGCGGTAAGCCAGGCCCTTGCGCATCAGGCGGGTGAACATGCGCTGCTCGTGCACGTAGTACTCGGGCGTGCAGGTGGCGAATTCGCGCGACCAGTCGATGGCGTAACCCATGGCCTTGAACTGGCCACGCATGTGCTCGATGTTGGCGTAGGTCCACTTGGCCGGCGCCGTCTTGTTCTTGATCGCCGCGTTTTCCGCCGGCAGGCCGAACGCGTCCCAGCCCATCGGCTGCAGCACGTTGTGCCCGGTCATCCGCTTGTAGCGGCTGATCACATCGCCGATGGTGTAGTTGCGCACATGGCCCATGTGCAGCGCGCCGGACGGGTACGGCAGCATCGAAAGACAGTAGTACTTCGGCTTGTCCGAAGACTCGGTCACTTCGAAGGCACGGGTGGCGTCCCAGAACTTCTGGGCGGCCGATTCAACCTGCTGCGGATCGTAAACGTTGGGTTCGACGCTGGTCATGGAAAACACAGTTGCGGCGGCAAAGCGGCACAGGGTACCGCAGTGCGGCAAAGGGCTCCAATCGCCGCGATGGACGACGCCGAACCGGAACGCCATCCCGTTGATAAATCAGGGAATTGCCCGGCCAGGCCGTCCCGGGCCCGGCGCCGCGCCGCGCCTTGCCGCGTCGATTGCGGCCCACCCGGCCCGATCAGGCCTGGCGAACCGTGGCCGCAACCGGCACGGCGGCCGCCAACCACGCCGCCCAGGCGACGAAGGCCAGCCGCTGGGCCACCGGCGCGGGCATCACCGCCTGCAGCACGAACGCGCCCACCAGCACCGCCAGCCCCGCCGCCACGTGCAGCGCGGCCAGTCGCCCCCACCCGGCCAGGCGACGCGCGCCGAACCCGGACATCACTGCCCCGGGAACGAACGCCAGCACCCAGACCATCCACGCGCTGGCATGGAACTGGCTCGCGGGGCTGTCGATATCGGTCGGGTCAAGCGGCAATACGCCCATGGCGGCGAAGGCCAGCCCGGACAGCACCAGCATCTGCCCGCCCACCCGCAGCGTCCACGGCGCGGTGACCGGCACCCGCGTCAGCAGGCGCAGCGCGACCAGCGCGGCCAGCAGGCCCGGCAGCACGAATCCGAGCAGATCGAAGGCCAGGGCATGCGGCACCCCGGTCGCGCCCAGCAGGGCCACCGGATGGCCCAGCGGCAGGTAGCCGGGCAACACCGCGCCAAACCCCAGCACCGAGGCCAGGAACAGCACCGCCGCCAGTGCGCCCAGCAGGGGATCGAATCGTTGCAGGGTCTTCATGTGGCCGTTCTCCGCCGATACGCCGCGCCCGTGATTGGGGTTGCTTCTCAATATGGCCGGCACCATACACTGGGTACATCATTTATCGTTGATTCCGACCATGAGCGAACTGTCCTACGTCTTTGACGCCACCACCGAGACCTTTGAAGCGCAGGTGCTGCAGAAGTCGCTGCAGACCCCGGTGCTGGTCGATTTCTGGGCGACCTGGTGCGAACCCTGCAAGACCCTGGGCCCGATGCTGGAGAAGCTGGCCGACGAGTACAACGGCGCGTTCGAGCTGGCCAAGGTGGATGTGGACAAGGAGCAGCAGATCGCTGCTGCGTTCCAGATCCGTTCCGTGCCGACCGTGTTCCTGGTGAAAGGCGGCCAGATCGTTGACGGCTTCCCTGGCGCGCTGCCGGAAGGCCAGCTGCGCGAGTTCCTGACCCAGCACGGCGTGCTGCCGGCCGAAGCGGTCGCGCCGGAAGCCGACGCACCGGCACCGCTGGATCCCCAGGCGCAGGTCGACGTCCTGCGCGCCAGCATCGCCGCCGAGCCGGGCAAGGACGAACTGAAGCTGGACCTGGCGCTGGCCCTGCTGCAGACCGGAGGCACCGACGAAGCCAGCGCACTGATCGACGCGTTGCCGGCCAACCTGTCCACCGACGACCGCGCCGTGCGTGCGCGTGCCCGCCTGGATTTCGCCAAGGCCCTGCAGAACGCCCCTACCCCGGAGCAGCTGGAGGCTCGCATCGACGCCGACGGTGGCGACCTGCAGGCTCGCCACCTGCGTGGCGTGCAACTGCTGCTGGGCGGCAATGACGAGGCGGCGCTGGAGCAGTTCCTGGCCATGCTGCGGCAGGACGGCGCCTACAGCGACGGCCTGCCGCGCAAGCTGCTGATCGATGCCTTCAAGGTGATCGACGACGCCGCGCTGGTCGGCCGGTACCGGCGTTCGATGTCCGCCCTGCTGTTCTGATCGCCGCCGGTGCGGTGAGGGCACGCGCAACCGGGCCCTGGATGCCCGCCACGGCCCGCCCCGGGGAGCACGGGCGACCCGGCTGCGGGCCCCGGAAACACGGCGTCCGGGTCCCCTGCTGGCCCCCCGTGCACGGAAACCAGTAGCGCGGGCCACCCGCAACCGGGTAGAAGTGGTGCGCGCCGACCAGCCGGAGATTGTGTTGTTCGCCAGGGACACCGCCGACGCCCCGCTTACCGTGCCCGACCTGCCGCCCGGCGGCGGTTGCAGGCTGCCGCTGTGAAGCCGGCTGCGCTTTCCTGGCCCCGGCGCCTCGTGCTTGCGGTGCTGGCAGGCGTGCTGGCGGCCGCGGCCAGCGCCGGGCAGTGGCTGTGGAAGCAGGACGAGGCGGTCTACGACACGTTCGTCGCCCAGTGGGATTACCCCCCCGACCCGCAGCTGCTGGTGGTGGCGATCGACGACGCCAGCCTGCAGCAGCTGGGGCCCTGGCCGTGGCCGCGCTCCACCCATGCCCGCCTGCTCGACCGGCTGACCGCCGCCGGCAGCCGCCGCGTGGCGCTGGACCTGGTGCTGTCCGAGCCGGATCGCCAGGACAGCGCGCAGGATGCCGAGCTGGCGGCGGCGATCCGCCGCAACGGACAGGTGGTGCTGCCTGTCCTTGCAGCGTCCTCGACCGGGTCGCACATGGCCGAAGAACGGCTGCCCATTCCGCTGATCGCCGCCAATGCCTCCACGCTGGGCCACAGCGATGTCGACGTGGACGCCGACGGCGTTGCACGCGGCCTGTACCTGAGCGCCGGGATCGGCTCACCGCACTGGCCCGCACTGGGCCTGGCCCTGGCCAACCTGCGCGGCCCGTTGCCCGGCCTGCGCGCCCCCGATCCGCTTCCGGCCTCGCCCTACCAGTGGCACCGCAACCATTACGTCCGCGTGCGCTTCGCCGGCCCGCCCGGGCGCATTCCGCAGGTGTCCTACGCAGCCGTGCTCAACGGCGACATCGATCCTGCCCTGCTGCGCGACCGGTTGGTCCTGGTGGGCATGACCGCCAGCGCCCTCGCCCCGCGCCTGCACACCCCGACGGCGCGCGGGCGCGGGATGAGCGGGACCGAATACCAGGCCAACGTGGCCTCGATGCTGCTCAGCGGCAAGGCCATCAACGTGCTGGCGCCACCGTGGCAGGCCCTGCTGAGCGCCCTGCTGGTGGCGCTGTGCGCGCTGGGCCTGACCGCGCCACGCGCGCTGGCAAGCGCGGTGCTGGCCCTGCCGCTGACCCTGTTGAGCAGCTTCGCCTTGCTGCGGGTGGGCCAGCTGTGGTTTGCGCCTGCCGCCGCCCTGGCCTGCATGCTGGCGCTGATCTGCGCGTGGGTGCTGTGGCGGATCATCGCGTGGCGCCGCCAGGCCAGCAGCGATGCGCTGACCGGGCTGGGAAACCGGCTCCGGTTCGAACAGGTGCTGAAGCAGGAACACGACGCCGCCCGACGCAGCGGTCGGCCATTGACCCTGGCGTTGATCGACGTGGACCACTTCAAACAGCACAACGACCGCCACGGCCATCCCGCCGGCGATGCCGTGCTGCGCCGGATCGCCGCCGAGATGCGCGCCCACGCGCGTCGCCCACGCGACATGGCGGCCCGTTTCGGCGGGGACGAATTCGGCCTGCTGTTGCCCGACACCACCGCCGAAGGCGCGGTGCAGGTGATCCAGGACCTGATCGCATCCGTCCGGCAGATGCCGCTGGCTGACGGCGCCGCAGACCCGGACCAGATCACCCTCAGCGTGGGCCTGTACACGCATGTCCCTACACCCACCACCGAACCGCGCCACTATTTTGAGGGCGCGGAGGCAGCGCTGTGCCGGGCCCAGGCCGCCGGCCGTGACGGCTATGCCGTGGACGAGGGCGGTAACGAGGTGCCCTGACAGCCTGCGGGACACGCATGGCGTGTCGCTACGTCCATACGCCTGCGAATGTTAGACTCGCGCCACCTCCCCCTGCCCGACCGTCGCCGATGAAAGCCAGCCTGTTCCGCCTCGGACTCAACCTGTGGCCGCCGTTCCTGTTTACCGGGATCCATGTCACCGAGGTCGATGCCGACTATCGGTTCGTCCGGGTCGAACTGCGCATGCGGCCGTGGAACCGGAACTATGTGGGCACGCATTTCGGCGGCAGCCTGTTTGCGATGACCGATCCGTTCTGGATGCTGACGGTGATGCAGAACCTGGGCCGGGATTACTACGTGTGGGACCGGGCCGGGGAGATCGAATTCCTGAAGCCCGGCCGTGGAACGGTCAGCGCCGAGTTCCGGCTGGACGATGCGCTGCTGGACCAGCTGCGGGCGGCCACCGCCGGCGGGGAGAAGTACCTGCACTGGTTCAGCAACGACATCGTGGATGCACACGGTGAGGTGGTGGCACGCGTACGCAAGCAGGTGTACCTGCGCCTGAAGCCCAAGGCCCGCGCGTAGGGACACGCCATGCGTGTCCGGGGCGATGTCCGGCACCCCGTGGGACACGCATGGCGTGTCGCTACGCCGGGCTGGGACGTTCCGGCGGCCCGCCGCCCCGGTACACTACGACGATGTCGCCCGAAGCCCCCCACCTTGTTCCGCGCCCTTCCCTGCAGCGCCTGTTCCTGACCGGCCTGCTCACCCTGCTGCCGATCTGGCTGACCTGGGTGGTGATCAAGTTCGTGTTCGTGCTGCTGTCGGGCATCAGCAGCCCGGTGGTGGTGCCGCTGTCGGCGCAGATCGCCGCCTCGTTCCCGCACTACCTGGGCTGGGTCAAGGTGGAGTGGATGCAGAACGTGATCGGCCTGCTCGCCACGCTGCTGGTGATCCTCAGCGTCGGCGTGCTCAGTCGCCGGGTGATCGGCCAGCGTCTGCTGCGCTGGTTCGGCGCGGTGATCAAGCGCATTCCGCTGGCCAGCACCATCTATGAAAGCGCCAAGAAGCTGCTGGACATGCTGCAGACCGAGCCGGGCACCACCCAGCGCGTGGTGCTGATCGACTTCCCGCACCGCGACATGAAGGCGGTGGGCCTGGTGACCCGGGTGATCCGTGAACAGGGTACCGGGCGCGAACTGGCGGCGGTGTATGTGCCGACCACACCGAATCCGACGTCCGGGTATCTGGAAATCGTGCCGGTGGAGCTGCTGACGCCCACCGACTGGACCGTCGACCAGGCGATGAGCTTCATCATCTCCGGGGGCGCGGTGGCGCCTGAGACCGTGCCGTTTACGCGCGCTGGGGAGCGCTGAACAGGGATTCCTGGCGTCGGCCCAGGGTTCGTGGGACACGCGTGGCGTGTCTCTACGCTGTATGGACGGGGTGCTGAGGTGGTTGTGGCCGACTGATTCAGGCAAGCTCCCGGGTCTGTATAGGATTTACGGAAGCGTTTCATGCCTTATCCCGCCCGTGCCCTGGCGCTCGCCATCGCCTCGCTGCTGATCTTCGGGGCCGCCGCGCCTGCCGAGGCCGCCAAGAAGAAGGCCAGCCGCCCGGCCGCCGCGCAGACCCGCCAGGCCAAGCCCAAGGCCAAACCGCGCGCCCGCCCGGCCGCCGCACCCGCGCGCCAGCCGCTGGTCCGCCAGCAGAGCAAAGCCGCCCAGCTTGAACGCATCTACGACGAGTACTGGGACGCCTCGATGCGGCTCAACCCGCTGCAGGCCACCTTCCAGGGCGACAGCCGCCACAACGACCAGCTGCCCAACATCCTCTCGGCCGCCTATCGCCAGCAGACCCACGACTTCACCGAGCAGTGGCTGGGCAAGGTCGAAAAGATCGGACCCGACGGCCTGACCGGCCAGGACCTGTTGAGCTACCAGATCTTCGTGCGCGACGCGCGGATGTCGCTGGCCAACGAGAAGTACCCCGGCTGGATGCTGCCGGTGAGCCAGTACTACAACCTCGGCAGCATCATGGCGATCCTGGGCTCGGGCTCCGGCGCGCAGCCGTTCAACACGGTGCAGGACTACGACACCTGGTCCAGGCGCTCGCTGGGCATTCCGCCGCTGTTCGACCAGGCCATCGCCAACATGCGCGACGGCATGCGTGCCGGCGTGGTGCAACCGCGCGACCTGATGGAAAAGGTGCTGCCGCAGCTGGATGCAGTGATCAAGCCGACCGCCGAGGAAAGCATCTTCTGGGCGCCGGTGCGCAACCTGCCCGATGACTTCTCCGACGCCGACAAGGCGCGCATCGCCAGCGAATACAAGCGCATGATCGAATACCGGCTGATGCCGGCCTACCGCGCCCTGCGGGGTTTCATCGCCACCGAATACCTGCCCGCCACGCGCAGCAGCGACGGGCTGTCGGCGCTGCCCAACGGGCTGGCCTGGTACAGCCAGAACATCGTGCAGAGCACGGCCAGTACGCTCACCCCGCAGCAGATCCACGCACAGGGCGAACAGCGCGTCGCGCAGCTGCAGGAGCAGATCGCGGCGGTGATGAAGCAGAACCGCATCCGCGGCTCGCAGCAGAAGCTGCTGCGTACCATGCGCACCGACAAGGACTTCCAGTACGCCACGCCGGAGGCGTTGCTGACCCGCTACCGGCAGCTGCAGCAGCAGGTCGGCGCGCGCCTGCCCACGCTGCTCGGCACGCTGCCCAAGGCGCCGCTGGAAGTGCGCCCGGTGGAACCCGACCGGGCCGCCGGTGCGGCCGCCGTGAGCTACCAGCCGCCGCTGCCCGACGGCATGCGCCCGGGCGTGCTGTTCGTCAACACCAGCGCGCTGCCCAGCCGCCGGCGCTGGTCGGCCCCGGCGCAGTACCTGCACGAAGGCATTCCCGGCCACCATGTGCAGTTGGGGCTGCAGCAGGAACTGGACAAACTGCCGCGCTTCCGCCGCCTGGGCGGCGATGTCGCCTTCGTCGAGGGATGGGGGCTGTATGCCGAGTCGCTGGGCGACGAACTGGGCGTGTACCAGGACCCGTACGAGCGCATCGGTTACCTGCACGGGGCGCTGACCCGCAGTGCCCGCATGGTGGCCGACACCGGCGTGCATGCGCAGGGCTGGAGCAAGAAGCAGGCGGTGGATTACCTGGTCAAGACCGCGGACATGCCGGTCGACGATGCCAGCGCCGAGGTGGAACGTTTCATGGCCCTGCCCGGCCAGACCCTGGCCAATGGCCTGGGCGAACTGAAGATGATCGCGCTGCGCGACAAGGCCAAGGCGGCGCAGGGCGCTGCCTTCGACCCGAAGCGCTTCCACGCCGAAGTGCTGCGCGACGGTTCGATGCCGCTGGATATCCTGGAAGCGAAGATCGACCGCTGGATTGCAGCGCCCGCCGCGGCCGAAGCAGCGGCGGCACGCTGAGGAGTGCAACGGGCTGCCATGCGGCCCGTTGCCCAGGTCAGTGTTCCTCTGGCTTGGGACCCAGCTTTTCCTCGTCACCGAAGATCATGGCCTGCATGAACTCGTGGCACCACCATTTGCGCGCCATCTCCCGGGTCACCTCCGCGATGTCCGGTGGCATCGGCTTCACATCGTGGCCCGGCTCAGGCGGGTTGATGCCCGGGTCGTCCACGGCGGCCTGCAACCGCTGCATCAGCGACTGCTGGCCGGCCTCCAGGCTACCTGCATTGAAGGGCGAGACAACGCCCAGTTTCTCGATCATCGTTCCACTCCATTCGGGGTCAGGGGCAAGGGCAGGCGTTCAAGCCGGCTGTTGATCGCGGCGGCATACGCACGGGCGCGCGCACGCGCGGCCGTGTCCAGGGTTCCAGCATCCACGCTGGCTTCCACGGCGGCCGCGATGGCGTTGACCGGGTCCAGTTCAAACAACAACGGTCCGGCCTTGAGCATCGGCAACGCCGAGCGTGCGGGCAGGATCTGCAGCGGGGGGGAATTTTCACGCTGCGCCAGCAAGGCCAGCACCGCGTCGCCGAGCCCCGGGGTGTGCTCGGGCACATGCAGCGCCAACGTGGTGGGCGCCTGGCCAAATACCTGCTCGCAGCGACGCACCACCAGCGCGGCATCCACGCCTTCGGCCGCCAGACTGGTCGACACCACCTCGCGCAGCTGGCCCAGCACGGACGCGCGCAACGCCTGCACGTCGCCCAGGGCAGCGGCCAGCAGCGGCACGGCTTCGCCGATCGCGTCGGCGTAGCCCTGGGAGAAACCGTCCTCCCGCGCCTGTGCCAGCGCCGTCTCCACCTGGGCCGGTACCGCGCCCAGGACCTGCGACGCGCGGCGGCGTGCCGCCGCTTCCAGCTGGTCGGCGCGCGCGGCCTGGCCCAGGGCGCTGGGCGCGATCACCCCGCCCTGCGCATGCGCCAGCACGTGCTCAGGAAAGCTTTTCAACATAAGTCACCGCATTCCAGAAAAGGTCCAGGTCCGGGTGCTCGGCCGACGGCGGGCGCACCTGTTCGGCGCGGGTCGGCACGAACGGAAGGCACAGCCGGGTCGACAGCCACGCCGGCAGCAGCAGGCTCAGCGGCTGCAGTTCGGCACCGCCCCAGGCCAGCAGGGTGTCGTGCAGGCTGGCGGTGCCGGGCGCCGGCAGCGCGCTGGGCCGGTTGCGGCCGTACCCGGCGCGCATGAAGGCCTGCACCGTGGCCGGCAAGGCGGCGCAGCCACGCTGCGCCGGCAGCCAGTCGCGCAGGCGGGCGGCGGCCATCAGCGTGGCCACCTGCGGCAACTGCGGCCACAGCCCGACCAGCCGCCGCGCCAAGGGGTCCGACGACGGCTCCAGCGACGTGGGCAACGGCAGCCGCCGCTGCCGCAGCAGCGTGGTGTTCAACCACCGCTGCTGCTCGACCGTGGCGCCGGCGTACAACGCCTGCCACGGTCGGTAGTACGCCGCGGGCGCGTAGGCGATGCACAGGGCGTCACGCGCCACGCCAGCGGCTCCAGGCGGGGGCGGTGCCGCGCCGTGCGGCCACGCGCTGCCATGCCGCGCGCAGCCTGCCGCCCATGGCCGGCACCAGTCGCACCAGCACCCAGCCGCCCAGCAGCAGCACCAGCGCGATGCCGGCACAGGCCAGGATCCAGGCCAACGGCACGCCGCGCTCGCTGCCGGCCGTGACCGCCAGCGTCCGCGGGCCTTCCACTTCCGTCAGGATGACCGAGACGTTGTCGTACTCGATGCCGTCGAAGGTATTGCGCAGGAAACGCTTCACCGACTGCAGCAGCACTTCCTCGTCGATGCCGGGGTCGTGCGCCACCACGGCCGCCACGTGCATGCGGCGGCGCTCTGCGCGGCGACCTTCCGTGCCCAGGTTGGCGTCATAGTTCAGGTGGACGCGCGTGGAATGCACGCCGTCGAGCAGCTGCAGCGACTCTTCCAGCCGTTGTTCCACTGCCGAAATCAGCCGGGCACGTTCGCCCAGTGGCGTGCTGACCAGGCTGTCGGCCGGGAACGCCGCGGCCACCTGGCTGCGCGGTGCCGACGGCAGGTCGTTGCGCTGCATGAGTTCAATGGCTTCGGGCAGGTCGCGCGGCGTCACCTGCACCTGGTAGCCGCCCTTGCCCACGTTGAGTTTTTCGGCGTCGATGTTGTGGCGGAGCAGCACGGCGATGACTTCGTTGGCCTGGCGCTCGTCCAGGCCTTCCAGCAGCGGCTTGCGCGCGCACCCCACCAGCAACAGCAGCATCAGCACGGGCAGCAGCAGGCGGCGCCCGCTCAGGCCGCGCACGGCCGCTGCAAAGGGCGGCATGTTCATGACTTGAGCAGCGTCTCCACGGTCTTGTTGGCGTGGTTGGCCAGGCCGGCGGCGACGATCATGCGCTTGGTGTAATCGGCCAGGTTCAACTGCAGCTCATACAATGCCGCCGGGCTGGAGGCGGTGGCCGGGTTGTTGCTGGCGGCCTGGATCATCGCCAGGTCCTCGCCGGCGCCGACATAGGTACGGGCAAAGGCCTGGCCCATGCGTTCGGACAGTGGCACCGCGGCCGCGCCTTCGCCCTGGCCGGCATCGATCTCTGTTGCGATCTGGGTGACTAGCATGTGGATCTCCTGCGGGTTGCGCCCGCGTGGGGGGCCGGCACCGGCAGCGTGGCCACCGGCACCGGCGTTACGTCAACCCAGGTTGCGGGCGTTCTGCTTCTGCATGTCCGACAGGCTCTTGGCCGAGTTGGACTGCAGGGTGCGGTAGGTGGTGTAGCCGGACAGGGCGGTCTGGTATTCGGCCAACTTTGCCGGGTTGGTTGGATCCCCCCCTTCGCCGTTCTCGTCGCCCGCGATAGCCTTGAACGCCTGGTCCAACGCATCCTTCAGCCTCGCCACACCATGATCGAACCGATCGCTGTGGTCGCCCAGCCAACCCCACTGCGGGCCCTGGACATCGCCATCGAAATCGTCGCCCACGGTGACCGGGGCACCCGGCTTGATAACTTCAGTCATTGCATTTGCTCCAAGAAAATTGAAATGGTCAACGGCTACCCGCCGTGGAAAACTCCCAGCGACCTTCGCCCACGGAAAGCAGCTGGTCCTGGGAATACTGGTAGGAACGCCCCTTGAGCAGGTCGTCCCACAAACGGATGGTGATGCGCACGCGGCGCTCGCCCCACTCCTGGACGAAATCGTCGCGATAACGCGCCATCGCGTGCAGCGACGCGTCGTCCAGGAATACATCGTTGGCGATGCTGGCGCGGCCGGCCTGCGCCCCGGCGCGTGTGCTGATGCCGCGTGCACGCAGTTCGGCGCGGGCAATCTCCACCAGCTGCGCATCGCCGACCGAACGCACGTCGATGCTGCTGGCGTAGGGCATTTCCGGGCCCAGCAGCGTCTGTACCTGGCGGCGCCGCTCGGCGTCGTTCAGGCCCAGCGCGGTGATCACCACTTCCGGCTGCTGCGGCGTGCGCAGGCGGATCACCGCATAGGGCACGCCGGCACTGTCCAGCACGGCGCCAATCCGTGCGGCTTCGGCATGCCGTTCGCGGTATTGGTCGTGCAGACGGCCGGCACGCTGGCTGGCGCGCTGGCCCCAGGCCACCGCTTCGGCGTTGTCGCCGAAGGCATACAGGCGCCCGTCCGCGTCGTGCACCACGCTGTAGGTGTAGGGCGACTTCGCCAGTGCCGCTTCCAGCGTGCGTACCTGGGTAGCGGGACGCTGGCGGTCGTAGGCCCACCAGCCGCCGGTGGCCACCACCGCCACCACGGCCGCAGCGGCGGCCCAGCGACGCACGCCGCCGGCACGCGCCACGCGCGGCGCCGGGGGCAGTGCCAGGCCGTCGTCAAGCACGACCGGAAGCCGGTGGTCCAGCACCGCAGCCGACCACGGCTCGCCCTCGGCCCGCACCGCCAGCGCGAGGCCGGCAACGTGGACCACGCTGTTGAGCGGCAGCGCCTGCAGCGACCAGCTGTCGTGTCCTTCAGCGCGCACTTCCAGACGGACGCCATCTTCTGCCACGTGCACGCGGAACGAGGCAGGCGCCAGGTCACCCGGAATGTAGAAGACGTTGTCGGCGTTGGCCAGGGTGGCGCCCAGCTGATTCTGATGCAGGGTGCGTGCCGGGCCGACATGGAAAATGGTGTCGCCGGGCGAGAGGGTGAATTCCACGCCATCGAGCGGGCCGGAAAGCAGTTTCAACTTGTGGGCGGGGAGCATGGGTATCCGGGGAAGCAGAAGCGGAAGTACGCAATGCAAGGGGCATTGCGGCGACGACGCGCAGACTGACAGCTACCCGGAAACCCAACCATGAAAGAAGTTTCAATGTCCCTGCACTACATTTTGTTGCAGTACTGCAGACGGGATGATGCAGGTGCGCGCAAGCCGTGCGGTGCTGCTCAATGCGCCCGTGCGCGGTACAACGCAGTGACCCGGGCAACGTACTGGCGGGTTTCCCTGAAGGGAGGAATGCGGTTGCCATGCCGCTGCACCGCGCCTTCGCCGGCGTTGTAGGCGGCCAGCATCAGGTCCAGGTCGCCCTTGTAGCGCCGTTGCAGCCAGACCAGATAGGCGGTGCCCGCGCGCAGGTTCTGCAACGGATCGAACAGGTCCTCGGCACCAAAGCGCTTGCCGGTTGCGGGAATGACCTGCATCAGGCCGAGTGCGCCCGCGTGCGAGCGGGCCTGGTGGTTGTACGCGGATTCGACCCGGACGATGGCGTGCAGCAGGTTCGCGTCCACGCCATGCTCCTGCGCGACCTGCTGGATCAGCGGGTTCCAGCGCGACGCCGCCGTGGGCATGGCGCTGGGCGTCGGCACGCTGCGCGTGGCCGCCGCTGCCTTGGCCTTGGCCGTGGCGTTGCGCGCGGTCGGCACGTAGGGCCGATGCGGGTCAAACGCCTTTGCCCCCGCAAGGGGGGCATCGGTGACCTGCAGCTTGCCGTTGCGGTCCAGGCTGGCGAACACCGCGCTGGCCGAGGCCGACGGCGCTGCGGCAGCCAGCGCCACCGCCAGCGCCGCCGTCCAGCGGGTCACGTCACCGCTTCCGGACCGGCGATCGCAAGGTGCAGGTCGGCCAGCGTGATCACGCTGCGCAGGGCGTCAGCGTCCGGCAGGGCGGCACCGGCTTCTTCGATCTGGATCAACAGCGCGTGCATCTCCAGCGAGTCAATGTCCAGGTCCTCCACCAGCCGCTGTTGCGACCCGATCTCCTCCAACGGCCGCCCCAGATGGGCGGCCGTCAGTCTGCGCAGGTCCTGCAGGGTCAGCGCAGGTGTCACGACGCGAGCCGCTCGGTCTTGCGCAGGGTCAGCCGGCTCGGATCACGCTGCACCGCCTGCAGTTCGTCCAGGAGCGCGCGCTTGGCGTCCACCGGCGCCCGGTCGGCGACGCGGTCGATCCTGTCAAGCGTGGTGGGATCCCAATCGGCGGCCTCCAGCGGACCGGCGTCGGTTGGAGATTCCGTGCCGGAATCAACGCTGCCCGGAATCGCCCATTCCGTAGCGTCTGCGTCCGTAATCACCCAGGGGGCATCGCCATCCGCATCGGCGGAAATGGACGTCTCTTCCCAGTTTTCCCCCACCAGCAAGTCCATCGCATCATTGCGCCTCACCGCTTTCGGGGTCTCGTCGACAGACGCCTGACGCACCAGTTCCGCACGCGGAATCCTTGAATTGCTGATGATCTCACGCGCCAGTGGGTTGAGCATGCTGCCGGCATTGACCATCGATGCCGATCGAACGCGCATGGCACTGAGCCGGTCGGCGCGCGAGGGCAGAACCACGGAGCGCGCAAGCTCGGGAATGGCAGAGGCCCGCGCCGGACGCGATGCCCCGCTCACCGGGGTGCTGACGCTGGTAGCAGGGTCAGCAGACGCGGAGGCTGTCTGCGGCGGGTTCGGCTGGCTGTCGCGGCTGAACTCGGCAGCCACGCTGCGGATCACGGCGGGTCCAAGCAGCGCTTCCTCGCGCGGCGACATGAACAGCTTCGGCGCGCGCCCGTGGTCGGCGGCCACGCTCGGCCAAGCACCGCGCGCAGCGGCCTTGATCTTCCGGTCCTGCAGCGCCGCGAACTTCTCGGCGAGCGGGGAGTCGGCCTCGCGGATGGTCATCGGGGTCGGCGGGACGGCAGCCAGCCCCCGGCGCGCCAGCACATGACCGGGCGCGAGGTTCTCCTGGCCATGCCGCTGGATGAGGTCCAACAGCTCAGGCAGCTTGGCCGTCTCGGGCGCACGAATCGGACCGGTGCTGAAGGGACGGTAGGGCTGGCCCATCCTGCTGGCCCGTGCCTTGAAGAATTCCTGGGCGTTACCGGGCTGCAGCGTTCGATTCGCGCTGGGACGCTGCATATCCGGCTCCACGTCATGCTCGGTCATCGTCCACTCGCCAAGCGGCCGGAACGGATCGAGGGGCATCGGACGCTCTTCTATGCCAAGCGCCTGCAGGTAGCTGACGAATTCGCCGACCATCGACGTACCCGCGGCTGCACCGCCGCTGCTGCGTGCATCATGCAGGTCAGTGCGCGCCTGCACACGTTGCTGCCCGTCGCCCAGACGCTGGTGCTGCTGGTTGCGGTTCGACTGATGGGTCTGATCCAGAACGCGGGCGTTCCGTTGTCCGCCGTCCGGGCGCGCCGCGTCGTCCAGCTGCCCGTTGGGCGGCAGCTGCTCGTTCGACGCGTTGTGCAACTGGCGTTCGCCATGCTGGTTCTCGTCCGTCCGGTCGAGCTGGTGGTTGCGGTTGCCCTGCGTGTGGCGGGTGCTTTCATCCTCCTGGCTGCGCTGGTTGCGGCCCAGGTGCTGGGCGCCCTGCCCGTTCAGCGCGTCTGCATCCTGCTGGCTGTTCCGATCTGCCTGGTCGAGTTGCAGCCACGTGAAGTCCCACGCGTTGTGCCCACTGGCGATCGAGTCAGTATCTTCATCCGCGGGGATGGCGTTGTCAGACGCCTGGCGCAGGGAATGCTGCCGTTGCAGGGCACGACTGGATTCTTCGGCGGTTGGATCGCTGGGCTGCAAGCGGACGTGCGCCTGACCGACGTCATCGAGCCAAAGGGGATCCAGCTCGCCGCCGGGCGGGAGCACACCCTCCGATGCCTGAGCAACCTTCTGCGCAAGAGGTTCACTCCGGATCAGCCCGGCGCCATTGCTCTCCCGTGCCGCCTTCAGCGCGCGCTCCAGCTGATCAACGCGGTGCTCAAGTTGACGATTGCGCTCCAGCTGGCGGCCGAAGGCAACGCCATTCCGGAATGCGTCGCGCGTCAGATTGCGTACGTAGTCCATCTGCAGCGGCGCGCTGTGGGACTGTTTGGCCAGGTCGCTCACTTCATTCTTGGCGACGTTGTAGATGAACGGCGTGTTCGCTCTGGCGAGGTCGCGCAGCCATGTCGGCGCGTCGTCAGGCAGCTTCGACTCGTTGGACGGCGTGATCGGACCCTTCGCGCCACCCGGCTCACCCTGAATGATGTACTCCGCCGTCTTCAGCACGTGCAGGATGGCGGCGTTCAGCGCCTCCGGACCGCCGGCATTCAAATTGCCGACGATGCGTTGCTCCAGCTTGCCGGCTGCCTGCGCCTGCAGCGCATCCAGCAGCCTTCCCTGTGCCGTGGGACCGATGTACTTGTCAGCCACCAGAGAGAGCCTGTCCTGGATGGCGTGCGTGATCGACCTGGGCAGAATGGATTGCGCGATGCCGCGCAGCAGCTCCTTTCCACCCACGCTCCCGGCGCACTCCACCATGGCCGCCTTGCCTTTCCGGACCGCTGCACAGAGCTGGCCGGACGCCTTGTCCGTGAGCACCGCTTCGGGAATACCCTTGCATTTTCCGGCTTTGACGCCGATGTCCACGATGCAGGCGTCGAGCCTGCGCAGCAGGGGTCCCAGATCAGTCCGTTTACCTTCGCGGATAAGTTCCTGCACACCGGCCCGTGCTGCGCCCAAGGTGGTCAGGTTCTCGACCAGCGTCGGCCCGACCTGCTCAGCGCTGGTGGCACCAAACAGATGGACGGTTCGCTTGAGCGCCACTGCATCTGCGCCAGACTGCGCATCGAGCGCACCGCACATCACATTGCGGGCCGACTTCATCGCGTCCGCGCAAGCCATGGACTCGTAGTCCCCCGCAGAGTAAGCCAGCCGGCAACGGGCTGCATCCGAGGGACTCCTCAAGGCGGCGGCGTCATTCCGAAGCTCGTTCAACTGCAGCTTTCCAACAACATCACCCAGGACCGGCACACGGTCTCTGCGGGGCGGGGCAACGGGCGCGGCGGGTGCCGCAATCAGATCAGGCATGACATTTCTCCAGGGGATTGCATCCGCAACGCGACGTGCATTCGGTACGGATTGACGTTGCCCATCTTGGCAATGGGCACGCCATTAATCTCTACAATGTATTGAGTATGAAGTTCGACCGGGGACGGTCCGATCCTGGCGGTCTGGTGCCGGATGGATCACGTATTGCGCGCGTAAGCGTTATTCGCTTCCGACATCTTCTCGATGGACGAGCTGAGAATCTTCACGATGTTGTCGTACTTCTGGGTCATTTCATTCAACTTCTCGCCCAGCACTTTGCTCACGTGTTTGATCTGCTCCATGTTGCTGTCCTTCGCGCTCACCCAGGCGTTGTAGCGTGCGCTGTCCATCACGTGGCCGGCGGGCAAGGGATTACCCGCCTCCGATGGCCTTCCACTTTCCATGCTGGTGATCAGGTCGGTGACAGGGGAGAGATCCATCTTCACGTGGTAGACGCCATTGGCGTCAGGTCCGGTCGCTTCCAATCCGGGTAGACCCAGCGACTGCTTGAAGGCCTCTGCGGCCCCCTTGCTGCTGAAACTCGCCAATGCGTTCCCGTCGAGCGCATAGTCACGGGCAAGCAGGGTCAGCTTCAGATGGATCGCGGTGAAATCAACCGCCACCGCTCCTTTGTCACCGGACGCGGCCACCTTCAGCCGTTCCATGATGTCGGAGAACTTCTGGTAGAACTCGATGAACCCGCTCACTGCGTCCTGGTACCTGCTCAACCACTCTGTCTGCAGTACGGCCAGCAGCACCCCGATCTGTTCAAAGAAGTCGGCATGCGACTGCCACACCAGCGCACCGGCGTCCAGCTTCTCGGCACTTTCGCTCAGCGCGTCGATGACCGCTGCCTCGGCCTCCGATTGCTCATCCGGGTCCATGCGTGGCAGCAGGAAGGCCATCGCGCGCTGCGCATCCGCTCGCGAGCGGCGGCTTGCCTCCTCGGTGTGCTCAAGGTGCAGCAAGGCCGTCTTCGCCGCCTCCGCGCCCAGGGCCGACGTCGCCGCCTGCGAGAATCGCTCCGCGTCGCGGCTCGAGGTCTGCAGCACACGAAGCGCCTGCTTCAGTCGGGACCGCAGCTCGGGATTCATGTCCGCCGCTTCCACCGGCACCGTGAAGGACTCGGACGGCGGCAGACCGAACGGACGAAGGACGGCGACCGGCGATGGCGCCTGGGTGATGTAAGGCACGGCGTTGCTCCTCTCCATGTTCCGCTGATGGGACGCCGGTGCCAGGGAATGGCACCGGCCGAGTGATCATCTGCTGCGCACGGTTGCTGCTCGGGCCGCGGTGAGATCGCCGCGCGGCGAGTGATCAGGTGTTGTGCACGTAGGCATTGTTGGCTTCGGACATCTTCTCGATGGACGAGCTGAGGATCTTCACGATGTTGTCGAATTTCTGGGTCATCTCGTTGAGCTTCTCACCCAGCACCTTGCTCACGTGCTTGATCTGCTCCATGTTGCTGTCTTTGGCGTTCACCCAGGCGTTGTACTTTGCACTGTCCCATTTCACCGGATACGAGAACGAAGGGTTGTTGGGCAGATGCGGCATCTGCCCCACCAGGTCCGAAACCGCCTTCATATCCATCTTGACGTGGAACGTTCCGTCTGCCGATTCCGTGATCGTCAGCGGGATCCCCATCGACTTGACGAATGCTTCCGCAGCGGCGCGCGTAGGGAAGGAGGCCAGCGCATTGGCGTCCTGCCCGTACTTCTGCATCAGATCCTTCAGCGCGTGAGCAATCTTGTTGAAGTCGATGACGACATCGCCCTTGTCACCCGACGCTTCTGGCTTGATCTGCTCCATGATGTCGGAGAACTCCTGGTAGAACTCAAGGAACTTCGCCAGCGAATCCTGGTACTTGCTCAGCCATTCGGTCTTGAGGACTTCCAGCAGCGCGCTGATCTGGGCAAAGAAATCGGCATGGGAGTTCCAGATCAGGCCGCTCATGTCCATGTCGGCCGGGTTCTTCATCGGCGACTGGAAGCCCGGCAGTCCGATGTCCGGCTCATCCTCCGGCAGCATGCCCGGGGTGATCTGCGGCAGCAGGAAGGAGAAAGCGGCCAGCAGGTCGGCCTGGGTGCGGGCCGAGTCATCCAGCGCCTTGCGCAGGCTCGACACCAGCACGCGCTCCTTCTGCTTCTTCCTGTTCAGCTCTTCCAACGCACCGGGATCGCTGAGCACGTCGGTATGGGGCGGGCCCGCGGTACCCACGCCCTCCTCCATCAGCTGCCCCGTAAGCATCAGCTGTGTGGTGGCAGCGCGGGAGGCGCTGCGGATGACGTTCCCCAACTGCAGCAGGCGGGAGCGGATCTCCGGATCCATGGCAGGCGCCTTCAGCGATTCCAGCTGCAGGTCGGACTGGAGATTCTGCATGAACTGCGTCCCGGCACGGAACGCAGTGGTGTCAATGGCATTGGTCATGGTCGGACTCAGGACTTCGAAATGATATGGGCGCTGGTGGCCGAGATCAGGTTGAGCAGGGCTTCATACAGCTGCGCGGCGGCGTCGCGCATTTCGCGTGACCGGACCGACTGGTCCTGCTGCCCATCGGCGATACGCCGGAACACGTCGGCCACCTGCAGGAACAGCTGGCGCTCGGCTTCGGTCATTTCGGCTTCGATCTGCACGCCGGCGGACACTGATCCGCCGACGGCGGGCGCCATCATGTTCAGCATCATGGCGTGGCTGGCGGGAATCCGGGCCTTGGCCATGTATTCGGCGTGACCTGCCTGGGCGCTTTCCTCGCTGGCACGCTGGCTGCTGTGCTTGGCTGCGGCATCCATGGCCGACCGATCGGCGTCGACGTCCGCCTGCAGGTCTGCCCGCACCCGCTCGTTACCCTTCTGCGCTGTGGGCCTGGCGCCGTCGACGTTGCGCGCGGCGCGCAGTTCGTCGCTGGGGGTACCACTGGAGCGGATGCCACCCGGCGCCGTCTCACTGGCGATCTTGGTCTTGTTGGCGACGTTGAGGTTGTTCTTGATGCTTCCCACCTCCATCGACGTCGCTTTGGAACTCTGCTTCAGCGACGCCGCACCCACTGCCGCGGTCACAAACGCCGCGCCAATGGCACCGGCCAGCCCCTCACGAGCCTTTTCAACCCCCTTCTCGCCCGCGATGACGGTGATGTCCCGCTGGATCTGGACCATCTGCGCGCTGTTGTCGCGATCCAGCTTTTCGAACTTGAGCAGGATCTGGCGCAGCAGCGCCAGCAGGTTGCTGAACGGGCTGCTCTTGAGCCATGCGCCGACGTTCGCCGAGCGGTCTGCGATGTCGGTGTCCGCGCCGGTCACCGGCACCTGGCTGATCGTGGCTGCGGGGCCTTCCACGGCCGCGCGCGGCGGCGACTGGACGGCGACCCCTTCACTGATACGCGCTTCCGTGCCGGCCTCGGTCTGGACCGGGTCGCGGGCGGTTGCCAGCGCGGCCAGCAGGTTGGGCAGCGTGATGATCACGCCTGCGAGCACCAGCTTGGCGGCCGCCTCGTCCATCGCCGGCTCGCGCAGCTGGACGGCGCTGGCGCCGGCGCTCTTGCCGCGGGTGCGCTGCTCTTCGGTGGTACCGGAGGTGAGCGCCTCGACCAGCGTAGCCAGCGTGTCGAGGTTCATTTCCTGGGGGAGCCCGGCGGTGCTGGGCGGCTGGGTCAGCGCGTGGTGGCGCCGCAGGAAGTTGGTGGCGTGACCGGCCTGCCGGAGGGTATCGAGTTCCATGTTGATCCTTGTGTGACGTAATGGCGGGACGACGCGCTCAGGCGTTGCCGTTGCCGATGCGGGCGGTGACGAAGCGGGCGGCGTCGTGCTGCGATTCCTGCACGTTGGTCATCTGCTGGAACAGGTCGTTGACCAGGTTGTTGGTCTGCATGAAGTACTGCAGGATCTTCTGGATCAGGTCGCGGAAGATCTTGCTGTCGGCCATGCCGATTTCCAGTTCCTTCAGCAGCTTCGCAGCATCGACATACATCTCCGCGATCACGATGGCCCCAACGCCCTGGCTGGTCTGATTGGCGAACTGCAGGGTGTGCGAGGCCTTGATGGCCTGGCCGGTGCGTACCGCCAACGTGTCGGCGTTGCTGTGGGTGAGCTTGGCGACGGTCTGGCTGAGCGACCTGGCCACATCGTCCACGGTCTGGCTGACCGAACGCGCGGCGGCCTTGATCATCTGCGGCAGCGCCTTGCTGATGGCCTCGGACACGGCCCGGGTGACTGCCTTGGCCAGCTGCTGCACGGCGACGGTGCCGGCCACGCGCTTGGTGAACACCACGGCGGCGATGATCATGGCGGCCACGGCGATCACGCCGAGCACGTCCTTGATCTTGTCCACGAACGCGGAGGAAACGCCCAGCGAGGTCAGCACGTCGCCGATGATGTTGCCCACCTGCTTCACCAGCTCCATCACCAGCTTCATGATCGGCTCCATGATCTTGCCCATCACGTTCAGGCCCAGCTCTTCGCCGATCGCCAGGGCCAGGCCCACGCCGGCCAGCACCATGCTGGCGCCGCCGGTGAACGGTGCGGCGACCACGGCCACGGCGGTCACCACCCAGCCGATGATCTTGCCGATGCAGCCCATCTTCTTCTGCGCGGCTTCGGCCTTGGCCAGTTCGTCCTGGTATTCCTGCGAGCGGCGCAGGTTTTCCGCCTCACGCAGGCGCAGCACTTCCTGCACCAGCCGGGTGTCGGCCTCCAGCTTGGCGTCGTTGGCCTTGCCGATGATTTCCTGCAGCACGGCCAGCAGCTCGCCCAGCATCGCCGCATTGGTGCGGGCCTTGTCGTCGCCACGGGCACTCACGCTGCCGTTGGGGTCCAGCTTGTCGGCCTCACTCTTGAAGGCGTCGAGGTCGCCCAGCGCCTTGTCGAGCACGGCCACCGCGTCGGCCAGGGCCTTGGTGGCCTCGCCCACGCGGGCCTGCTGCTCGGTCACCTTGCCTTTGGCGGCTTCGAGCTGGGCGCGGAGGGCGTCCTGCTCTTCCGGCGGGGCGTCGGCCAGCGCCTGTTCCAGTCGAGCCACTTCTGCCTCGGCCTTCTTCAGTGCTTCCACTGCGGCCGCGAGCTCGCCTTCGGCAGTGCCGACATCGCCCATGGCGGCGTCCACCAGGGCCTGGGCCAGGCGGATGGCTTCGGACAGCTCGGCGGCGCTGGCGGCGCGCTCGGCCAGGCGCAGCTTGACCAGCTCCAGCTGCGCGGACAGGCTGCGGCTGTTTTCCGTGGTGATCAGCTCGCTGAGCTGCATGGCCAGGTAGTTCATCGCCGCTTCCGGCGTCATTGGCACCTGCGATGCACCGCGGGCGGCAGCCTGTTGCTGGGCGGCCCGCAGCAGGCGCGGCAGGTCGGCCCGGCGCAGTGCCGGTGCATTGGGGTTGGGTGCTTCCGCCTCGGACGATGCCGCCTGGCGCTCGCCGGCGGCGTCGGCCAGCAGCTGCTGGACCTGGCTGTCGATGGCCTGGATGCGCTGCAGCGACACCGCGCCGAAGCCGGCGGCGACAGCGGCGGCGTCGTTGCGCGCTGCGGCGGTAGAGGTGAAGGCCAGCGGCGTCAGGCCGGCGGAAGCAATGGTGTTCATTCGGAAATCGTGTCCTCGTTGTTGTCAGGCGGGACGGCAGCGGTGCTGGCCAGCGCCTGCAGGTAAACCCTGGCCCGCGCAAGCAGGGCCGGATCGGTGGAACGCAGCTGCACGGTTTCGAAGCAGCCCTTGGCCATGGCGAGCTTGCCCATGGCCAGGTGGCACTGACCGACATGCAGCATCGGTCGCTCGTCGCCTTTCAGCAGCGCATAGGCCAGCGCGTACATGTCGATGGCCTTGGCGTATTCCTTCTTCATCTGCAGCACCGCGGCCAGGCCGAGGGCGTAGTCGCCGTTGTAGAAGTCGTACAGGTACAGGAAGCGGAAGAACGTTTCGGCTTCGTCCAGGCGACCGTCGGTGTAGAAACGGTGCGCGTAGGCGTAGACACTCTCCAGCAGGTCGTCACTGACCCCTTTCAGGTCCTTGATCGCGGCGCCGGTCTGGGCGCCTTCGAACAACAGCTGGGCCATCTGGTCGAGCTGGGCCTGTTCTTCATCAGGTCCGGTGGGGGTGTCGTGGGCGTCGGAGGCAGGGGTCATGGTGGGTTCCGGGTTGTGGCCAACGGCGCTGCAGGACAAGCACAGTCTGGCGGGGTTGCAAAGGGGGGGCTTTCGGGATTCCCTCATCCCGCAGGAGGACGCGGGGGGGCCTGGTCAAGCGGGGGCGTCGGATCCGGACCGGAATGGCTGGCAGGATCGGAATCTGATGGCGGGTCGGCGTGATTGCGCTCGATGTCTTTCAGCCAGGCCAGGATCCGGGTGATCGGCGCGGTGAGGTCGGCCGGCACGAACTGGTAGCGCCGCGTCTTGAAGTAGACGGCGCGCGCGACCGGAATGTCGCGGACGACCGGAATGCCCCACTTCTCGGCCAGCGCGATCACCTTGCGTGCGCGGTTGCCGCGTTCGCGCACGGACACGAACTGCAGGCCGGGGTAGTCGGGGTGGGTGAAGATGCCGACCGCGATGTGGGTCGGGTTGGCCAGGATCATCGACGACCCCGCCACGTCGGCCTGCACCTGGCCAGACAGCTCTTCGCCGATCTGGCGGCGGCGCTGCTTGATTTCGGGGTTGCCGTTGTGGTCCTTGTGCTCCTGCTTGACCTCGTGCTTTTCCATGCGCATTTCGCGGATGTACAGCCGGTATTCGATGAAGGCCGCGGCCAGCACGATCGGCGCCAGCACCGCCAGCAGCAGCGCGGTGCTCTGCCAGCCCACGCGGTGCCAGATGGCGCCGGCAGCGTTGTCGGGCATCTGCACCTGCGCGAAGATGATCGGTGAGAACAGCGTCCAGGCCAGCACGACGAACACCAGCCCGGCCAGCAGGTACAGCGCAGCGGTGATCACGCTTTTGACGGTCTTCAGCGAAAACAGGTTCTTGAAGCCTGAAATCGGATTGACCCGGGCGAGGTCCAGGCGCACCGCTTCGGCGGCGATCACGCCGCGGCTCTGCACCAGCGAGATCAGCACGGCGGCCACGATGGCGGACGCGCCCACCGGCACCGCAATCCACAGGAACGCCTGCGTGGCCTGCCAGGCGGCTTCGGACGGCGTCAGGCCGAAGCCGCGCTCGGCCATGCCGCGGTAGAAGCCCTGCAGCGCCCGGGTGGAGGTCAGGGTGGCCACGGCGATCAGCCCGGCCACCAGCATCGCCGCGGCAGCAAGGTCACGGCTGACGTAGCTCTTGCCCTTCTTCGATTCCTTGAGCAGGCGGTGCGGTGTGGGCTTTTCGGTCTTCATTGCGGCACCGCCAGCAGCAGCTGCAGCGCATCGGTGGTGTCGCGGATGAGCGGCACCTGCTGGACCACCGTAGGCATCAGGTAGAACAGCAGCGCGATGAAGGCGATGTACGACTTGACCGCCAGCGAGATCGAGAACGGGTTCATCTGCTGGGCGAAGCGCGACAGCACGCCCAGCAGCACTTCCACCAGGAACAGCAGCAGCAGCACCGGCAGGGCCATGCGCAGCGCGCCGGCCAGCAGCGTGCCGGCAAACGCCTGCAGCCGCGCCAGGTCGAGGGTCATCCCCGCGCCCATGGGGATGAGCGCGTAGCTGTCCTGGATCACTTCCAGCAGCACGATCATCCCGTCGGTCGCCAGGAACACCACCACGCTCATCATCTGCAGCAGGTTGGAGGTCTCCGTGGCTTCCATGCCGCTGACCGGGTCGAGCATGGCGCCAATGCCGGCGCCGCGCTGGTTGTCGACGATGGCGCCCATGCCGTGGAAAATATGGAACGGCAACGCCACCACCAGTCCGATGGCGGTGCCGATCAGCACCTCGCGCAGGACCACGCCGGCCATCGAGAGGATGTCCGGCGGCACCGTGGCGCCCGCCGTGGCGGGCCACAGGCCGATCAGGATCATCATCGCCACCACGGTCCGGGTCATCTTGGCCGGCATGACGCCCGGCGACAGGTACGGAATCCAGACCAGGCAGGCGCCAATGCGGGCCATGCCCAGCAGGGCGGTCAGCCCATGGTCGCGGGCCAGCGCAACCAGTTCGGCGTCGAGCGCGGAAAGCTGCACTGCCCTACCCGTTCAGCGCGGTATGCAGCGCCAGCCGCGCGAAATCCAGCATGCGCGCGGACATCCAGGTCATCAGCACCAGCAGGCAGGCAATCACCGCCAGCAGCTTGGCACCATAGGGAAGGGTCTGCTCCTGGAGCTGGGTCACGGTCTGGAACAGGCCGATGGCCAGGCCCACGAGGGTAGCCACCGCGACCGGCGCAGCCGAGAGCAGCAGGATGAGCAGCAGGCTTTTGTTGCCCATGAACATGATCGCGTCCATGGCTACATCGGCACGTCGAGGTACTGGCGCACCAGACCCTGCGAGAGCAGGCTCCAGCCGTCCATCGCCACGAACAGGATCAGCTTGATCGGCGCGGAAATGGTCACCGGGCTCATCATCATCATGCCCAGCGACAGCAGCACGCTGGACACGACCAGGTCGATCACCACGAACGGCAGGTACAGGTAGAAGCCGATGCGGAAGGCGTCCTTGAGTTCGCTCAGTGCGTAGGTCGGCATCAGCGCGAACAGCGAGCGCTCATGCGGCTCCAGGTCGGGCATCGGCACGCCGGTCCCGGCGTGGCGCGCACGTTCGAAGAACTTCAGCAGCTCCGGGTCCGAGTAGGTGGCCAGGTAGACCTTGTAGCCGTCCAGGCTGCTGTCGAGGAAGGTCACCACCGCGGCCACCGAGTTGAGCGGGGCCTCCAGCGCAAGATAGGCGTCGTACATGTTCTGCACGATGGGCTGCATGACGTAGAACGCCAGCATCAGCGCCAGCGCATTGAGCACCATGTTGGAGGGTACCTGCTGCAGGCCCAGCCCGTTGCGCAGCAGCACGAACACCACGGAGAACTTCAGGTAGCAGGTGCCCGCGGCGATCAGGAACGGAAGCAGCGCCGCCATCGACATGACCGCGATCAGCGAGATGTCGTTGTTGACGAAATTCATGGCAGCAAGGGCGCCTGCGCCAGTTGTACGCCGAGCTGGTCGCCCACCTGGACCAGCTCGCCACGGGCAACGGTCTGGCCGTTGACGCGCAGCTGCAGCTGCTTCCAGGCGTCGACCGGCAGGTTGAACACGGTGCCGGGCTGCAATCCGTCCAGTTCACCGATGGCCTGCTGCAACTGGCACAGCACCACGTCCACGGTAACCGGCAGCTGGCGCAGGTCGATCCCGCCGGCGTCCGCTGCGGGGGCGGCATGGGCGGCCGGTGCCGCAGGCAGGGCGAGGTCGGCGGCGCCGTCTTCGTCGTCGAGGAAATCGAAGGGTGTATTCACGGAAATGGTCTCAAGGGTGAAATCGAAGGCGTACAGGCGACGGCGCGCGAGGCGTGCGATGGGTTCAAGCTGGTCCAGCAGCACCACCGCGCCCGGCGCCAGGCGGCGCAGTCGCTGCAGCGGCAGCTGCAGGCGCGAGATGCCCAGCTCCACCGGCAGCCGCAGGCGGCGGGTGATGGGGGTCAGGGCGTGGCCGGGCCTGGCGTCGATGCGTTCGATCCAGGCCGGCCCCTGCGTGGTGGGCAGGCAGGGCTGCGGACCCTCGCCCCGTGCGAGCACGCTGACCGGCACCACCTCACGCAGCGTTGTCCGCGCCTGCGTGAAAGGGGGCGCGGCGATGTCCAGCAGGTCCTGTTCGGGCAGCCAGCACGCCAGGGTCTGGCGGTCGACCAGTTCGGACCACGCCAGTCCGGCCAGCTCAGGCAGCATGGCCGCGCACCACGGCTCGGCGGCCACCGCCAGGCGCAGCACGCCGGCCGGCGCCTCGACATCGAAGCGCAGCATCGCGCCGCGTGCCGGCAGCGGCTGCGCGTCGGGCACGATGCCCACGCGTGCACACCCGGCGAGCGTGGCGGCGTTGGCCACGTCGGCGGCGCCCAGCACGGGAAAAGGCCAGCGCTGCGCGTTCATGCGTGGCCCTGGTGGTCGCGGCGGCGACGGCGTTCGTCGGTGGCGCTGTCGCTGCTGTCCACGGCGATCACCAGGTCGCTGCCGGCCGGGGCCAGCGAGGCCGCCAGCGCGTTGCCGACCCGTGCGCTGGACGGCAGCATGTGCAGACGATCTGCCTCGAGACGCGCGATGACCGAATGACCCGCGCCCCAACTGCTGAACGCGACATTGATCTGGCTGCCGGCAACGGTGCGGGCGGTCATGGCGGTCTGCAGTGCCTCGGCCTGGCGGGCGGCGCGCACCAACTGGCGGGTACCCAGATTGGCTTCGGCACGGCGCGCGTCGGCCAGCGACTGGCTGTCATGGGGTTCGCCACCCGGCTGCGGTGTGGCAGTGGCCGTGGCGGAGGTCGCGGGGTTGGCTGCGGTGGCATCGACGGCGAACGCGCTCTCCATGGCCACGGGCGCCGAGGCGGTGCGACTGTCGCTGATAACGGCCCCCGGCGACGCAGCAGCGGCCGCTGGTACGACCGGTCGCGCAGCCAGCGCGCGCGCGTTGCGCTGGGGCGCGCCGGACGCAATGGCGGCGTGCGGCGCGTCGGCGGTGGATGCCGCAGATGCTGCCGGAGATTCGCCCGGCGTGTGCACGACCGTACTGCCCGCCACGGCCGGAGCACGACCCGGCACTGCTGCGGACGCATCCGCGACCGGGGCCCCTGCATCACCGGCCTTCCCGGCAACCGGCAGCGCCGTGGCGAGCGACGGCGTCGCTGTCTGCGGGGACGGCATTCCCATGCGGATGCGCGACGTGGACGCCGCGCCTGCGTGACCTGGCTGCGGCTGCAGCGCGCGCGGGCCCTCCATGAGCGGCCGTGGTGCGTCGTCGGGCGCGTCGCTGCGGTCGGGAGCCGCCTCGCGCGGCACTGCGGCATCGACCTGATCGGGGCGGTCGTCCTGATCCGGCGTATCGCCCTGATCCGGCACCTCGACCGCTTCCGGAGGTACCGACCACGCGTCCTCGGCGTACGGGACCTCGAGCGGCCGATTCGGGTGGGCCTGCACCCGTTCGCTCAACGACACCGCGTCACCCGGTCCGGTGGCCGCGATGGCGGCCGGCTGGGGTTGGATCTTTACCGACATGCGTGTTCCTCTTGAACCTGACGCTCCTGGCGGCGCTGACGCGCCTGCCGGAGCCGTTGATGGATGTGCGAGCCCACCGCCTCCAGGCGGCGCGCTCGTGAGTGATGGGCCGCAGCAGCCTGGCGCAGCTGCTGTTCCTGCGCCTGCGCAGCGGCGGCCTGTTCCAGCAGGTGCTCGGCACGCAGGCCGCACTCCAGAACGTGCGCGCGCGCGATGGCAACGCCACGCAGCCGTTCGAACAGGGTTTGCCGGTCCAGCCCGTGTTCTTCGCCAAGCTGCGCCTGCTGCAGTTTCTCGTCGGCCTCGCCGCGCAGCGAGCGCGCCTCGGTTTCGTGCTGCGCGGCCTGCTCCGCCTGCCCACGCGCTTCGCCGCGCAGGCGCTGCGCACGGTGGGTCAGCAACGTGGCCAGCTGCGCCGGATCAGCGGGCGAGCGCATCGAGTGCCTCCACCGCGTCGTCGAACGCAACCGGTTCATGCAGGCCCTGGCGCAGGAACGCCAGCAGTCGCGGTTCGCGCGCCACGGCGTCGTCCTGTTCGGGCTGCGCGCCGGGCCGGTACTCGCCGATGTCGCGCAGCAGCTGCAGGTCGTCCAGCCGCCCCATGACCGCACGCACGCGGGTGGCGGCAGCGGCCTGGCCCGGGCTGGCCAGCTGCGGATAAAGACGGCTGGCACTGCGCAGCACGTCGATGGCCGGAAAATGACCGCGCTGCGCCAGGCGGGGGCTCAGGTAGACATGGCCGTCCAGCAGCGATTTGACTTCCTCGCCGACCGGGTCGGGGTCGGCGTCGTCCTCCAGCAGCACCGTGTAGAAGGCGGTAATGCTGCCGCAGCCCGCATTGCCCGGCCGTTCCACCAGCCGTGGCAGCGCCTCGAACACCGAGGCCGGAAATCCACGCCGTGCCGGCGGCTCACCGGCGGCCAGCGCCACATCGCGCAGGGCCCGCGCATAGCGCGTGGCCGAATCCATCACCAGCAGTACCCGGCTGCCCTGGTCGCGGAAGAACTCGGCGACACGGGTGGCGACCATCGCCGCGTTGACCCGGGTCGCCGGCGAGGAATCGGAGGTGGCCTGCACGACGATGGTGCGTGCCGCCGCAGGGCCCTGCCGGATCGCCGCCACGAACGAGGCCACTTCACGGCCGCGCTCGCCGACCAGCGCCACCACGCGGACGTCGCAGTCGGCATTGGCCAGCAGCATTTCAACCAGGGTGGTCTTGCCGCAGCCGGCCGCGGCGAACACGCCCATGCGCTGACCCTCGCCCACGGTCAGCAGCGCGTCCAGGGCGCGGATGCCGGTGGCGAACGGAGTCTGGATGGGGCGCCGCTGCCGGTAGTCCAGCGGCACTGCCTGCACGGCGGCGGCGGTCGTGCCGGCATCGGCGTCGAGCGGCTGCCCCTCGTGCAGCCGCTCCACCACCTCGCCAAACCCGTCCAGTACGCTGCCCAGCAGGTGATTGCCGAGCGCCACTTCGAGCGGGCGGCCGGTAGCCGCCACCACCACGTCGGCGGCCAACCGCACCGGCGCGCCGATCAACGCGAGCGTGGCCACGCCGTGGTCGACCCGGGTCACCACGCCGTGGGTCAGCACGCGGTCATCGCAGGCCGAGCGGCGCACGTGGCAGTGCTCGCCCACCGCCACGTCCGCCAGCGGTACCCGCAGTTCGCCTGCGCGCATCGCCAACGGGGTGGCGCAAGGGCGCCAGCAGGGCACGGCGGCTGTCACCGCAGCATGCCCTGCAGGTCCAGCACGCGCGCGTGGAACCCTTCGATCGCAGCAGCCAGCAGCGAGGCGTCGTGCCGGCAGTCGGGTTGCAGCACGCCGCCCACCAGGCAGCCTTCGTCCAGCTGGCGCAGGGCCAGGCAGCCGTTGGCGAAGTGCGCGGCCGGCGCGGACAGCGCGCTCAGCAGCTCATCGGCGCGATTGCTGAAGCGATCGTTGGGCGAGGTGTCCAGGCGCCCCCACAGATAGACCATGTCGTCCACCGGGTCGAGCAGCAGCTCGCCCACGTCGGCAAAGCCCATCACCACGGACGAATGGGTGTCGAACTGGAACCGCGACGGGTCGCAGCCCAGCTCCTGGAGGGCGGCATTGAGGGTATCTAGCAGGGAGGTCATATGCTTCTCATCACATCAAGGGTGACCGTGTCGGAAATCTCGGCAAACGAGAGCACCGGGGTCGCGGGGAGGCGGTTTTCAATGAAGCGCTTGACGAAGCGGCGGATGTCCGGCGCCACCATCAGCACCACGTCGGGACGGTGGGCGCTGACTTCGCCGACGTGCAGGGCGAAGCGGTCCATCAGCGCACCGGATTCGGCCGGTTCGAGGTTGAGGTAGGCCGCGCCCTGGCTCTGGCGGATGCCGGCGCGGATCTGGTCTTCCACCGGGCTCGACACCAGGATCGCGGGAATGCGGCCGTCGCGCGCGAAGCGCGCGGAGATGTAGCGGGCCAAGGCACCACGCACGTGCTCCACCAGCAGGATCACGTCCTTCTCGCGCTGGCCCCACTGCGCCAGGGTTTCCAGCACGACCTTCATGTTGCGGATGGAGACGTCCTCGCGCAGCAGGCGCTGCAGCACTTCGGCCACGCGCTGGATCGGCATGTGCCGGTAGGTTTCCTTGACCAGTTCCGGGAAGCGCTTCTCCAGCGCGTCCAGCACGTGCTTGGCTTCCTGGATACCGAACAGTTCGCCCACGTTGCGCAGCACCGCGCCGTGCACCAGCCGGCGCAGTTCCTCGTAATCGCTGGACACCTCGCAACCGAGCGCACGCACGTCCTCCTGCGCCCCGGCCAGGACCCAGCGTGCGCTGCCGCCGTCATGCGGCACCACCAGGCCCATGTCCAGCACGTCCAGTTCGTCCTGGCGTCCCCAGACCCGTACGTGCCCGTTCACCACAGGTGCGCTGGCCGCCGGGATCTCGTTGATCAGGACCTTCACTTCATGCTCGCGCGTCGGCACATGGCCACGCAGCACCAGCGGCGCAAGCTGCATGCCGGTGTTGATGAAGGCGTCATGGCGCAGCTGCTCTTCCCAGTTGCCGGCCACGCCCGCCTCGTGCAGCGGTGCCGGCATCAGCAGGATCAGCGGCAGGGTTTCACTGGTCAGGCGCGCCGCAGTGGCGTCGCCCTTCCCGGCGGTCGCGGTGGACGCACCGCCCTGCCCGGCACCGGCGCTGCCGGCCGCCTCGTCGGTGCGGGCGCGGCGCAGGCGCCAGACCAGCATGGCCCCCAGGCCCACCGCCAGGCCGGCGAACACCGGCAGCGGGAAGCCCGGCAGGAAGCCCAGCAGCAGCACCAGCACCGCACCGGTGCCCAGCACCAGGTTGCTCTTGAACAGCTCGCCGAGGATGTTGGCGCCCAGGTTGTTGCTCTCGCCGCTGACCCGGGTGACGATGAAGCCGGCACTGATGCAGATGAGCAGCGCCGGAATCTGCGCCACCAGGCCATCGCCGATGGTCAGCAGGGTGAAGGTGTTGAGCGCCTGGGAGAACGCCATCCCATGCTGCAGCATGCCCACGGCGATACCGCCGAACAGGTTGACGAACACGATCACGATGCCGGCGATGGCATCGCCCTTGACGAACTTCATGGCACCGTCGTAGGAGCCGTACAGCTGGCTTTCGCGCTCCACGTCACGCCGGCGACGCTGCGCTTCCTCCGAAGTGATCGCTTCGGCACGCAGGTCGGCGTCGATGCTCATCTGCTTGCCGGGCATGCCGTCCAGGGAGAAGCGTGCCACCACCTCACCGATGCGTTCGGACCCCTTGGTGATGACGATGAACTGGACCAGGGTGATGATGGCGAAGATCACCGCGCCCACCACCAGGTTGTCGCCCACCACGAAGTCGCCGAACGCACTGATGATGTGCCCCGCGTCGGCGTCGAGCAGGATCAGCCGGCTGGTGCTGACCGACAGCGCCAGCCGCATCAGGGTGGTGAACAGCAGCACCGACGGGAACGTGGAGAAGTTGAGGATGCGCTCCACGTAGAAGGAGCTGAGGAAGATGACGATGGCCACGGCCATGTTCAGGCCGATCAGCAGGTCGACCAGGAAGGTCGGCAGCGGAATGATCAGCATGGCCACGATCACGGCCATCAGCACGACCAGGGCCAGTTCCGGGCGCAGCACGCCGCGCGCGCGTGCGCCGAAGCCGGTGGTGGCGGTGGGGGCGGTGCTGCTCATACGCTGATTCCTCCGGCGTGGCCGGCACGCCAGCGTTCACGTTTCATGCTTTCCACCACCAGTTCCTCCAGCGCGTTGGCGGTGCGTTCGCGCGCCAGTTCATCGCTCCATACCGCGTCGGGCAGGCCACCCACCGCGCGCCGCAGCGCCTGCACGAAGCGCGCGCGCTCCGGCGCCGACAGCGCCACGCGCATGTCCGCCAGCGGCCCGGCGAACAGCCCCGCCCAGTCCTGCAGGCCGCGCACGACGTCCAGCAGACCGCCCACCATCGCTTCGGCGCTGGTCGAAAGACGCGCCAGCAGTCCGTCGCGGGTCGCTTCCTGGACCAGCAGCTGGTCGGCCGAGCGCAGCACGGCCAGGTTGCGCACCTGGTGCAGCAACTGGCCGAACTCCAGGTGCGAGGCGCTGGGATCCAGCGAGTACATGTCCGCACCCAGGGCCTGTTCCATGAAATCCACCACCTGCGCGCGCCGGTCGAAACCGAACGTGGCGATCCAGCCGGCGTATTCGCCCACGCAGTCGCGCGGATTGCCGATGAAGTCGCGGTAGCTCTGGCGCAGTGCCCGCGCCGAGAAGCGATTGCCGCTTGCGGCCAGCCGGGCTTTGACGGCCACGTTCATGCCGCCGCGCATGGCGGCGGCATTGCCCTGCGCGGCCTGTTCGGCAAGCAGGTGCTCAAGCGCAGCCTGTAGCAGCTCGCGCAGTTCCTGCAGTTCCTCGTCGGTCAGCAGCGCGCGCAGCACCGCCAGCATGTCGCTGGGATCGGGGAAAAACTGCTTGAGCAGGCCGAGCAGCTGCACCGGGCTGCGCAGGCCATCGAGCAGCGCGCGCAGGTCGCTCATCTTGCTGTCAACCTGCTCGTCGAGCACGTGGTCGATCCACGCCTGCGTCTCGCCGGTGCCGCTGCTGCTCTGCCTGTCACGGCGGCGCTGCAGCGACGCGATCAGGGCGCCCACGTCGTCCTGCATGGAGAACGCCGTATGCAGCTCACTTTTCTGCGAGGACCGCCCTGATGACGACAGAGAGCCCTTCTCCGTGTCTTCTCCTCTGCCGCTGCCACCGGTCTGACGCGGTGTGTTGGGCAATAGGGAAGTGACCGGGCGATTAATGGCCGGCAGTGCCATGCGCGCCCTCCCCGTCGTTGAGCTGCGGATGCAGGCCGCGGATCGCATCACGCACGGAGTCACCCACGGTCGGACCGTAGACGTCCGGCATGCGGTAGGCATCGACCGGATCGCTGCCGGTGAGCAGCCGCGGCTGGATCAGGAACACCCGCACCAGGTTTTCGGACGAGGTGCTGTCCTGGCCGAACAGCTTGCCTACGCCGGGAATGCGGCGCAGCCCAGGAATGCCGCTGTAGCCCTGGTCGGACTGGCTGCGGGTGTAGCCGCCCACCAGTAGGCTGAGCTGCTGCGGCACGCGCGCGACCGTGTCGATCACGGTGCGGTTGACCAGCGGCAGCGCGTCGACCGAACGCGTGCCGTCGGCCGCGCCATCCTCGATCTTCAGCTGCATTTCCACGTCGTTGCCACTGGAAATGCGCGGATGCACACTGACCAGCGTGCCGTAGGTGACCTGCTCCAGCGACGTCGCGCGCTCACCGATCAACTGCGTATAGAAGGTCTGGTTGCTGTCGAAGTACGCCGGGATGTTTTCCTGGGTCAACAGCACCGGGCGCGAGATGATGTGCGCGTCGCCCTTGCTGGCCATGGCCTGCACCGACGCGAGGAAGCGGCTGCCATCGAGCGTGCTGACCGAGGGCGACTGGTTGATGCCGATCGACAGACGATTGCCGATGTTGATGCCGCCACTCCAGTTCACGCCCAGGCGGTCGAGCTCGGTCTTCTTGATGTCGATGATCCACAGCGACAGTTCGATCTGCTTGCGCGGGATGTCCAGCTCGCCGACCAGGCGCTTGACCTGTTCGATCTGCGCCAGCGTGCCGCGCACGATCAGGCTGTTGGTTTCCGCATAGGCCATGACGACCGCCGGGGTCGGGCCGGTGGGAACCGAGGTGGCGGCCTGCGCCACCGGTTGCGCGGTCGGCGCGGCCGGCAGCAGCTGCTCGGTGACGGTGGCCGCAGCGTCCGGCATCACCGGCTGCTTGACCACGGCACCGAAGTCGCCCAGCTTGAGCACACCGGCCAGCACATCGGCCACGCCCGGCAGCGATCCCTCGCGACCGCGCAGCCCGTAGCTGCGACCATTGACGAAACTGTGCTCCAGCTTGATCACTTCCACGTGGTGCGGGCTGGCGTCGGCGCCTTCGTACAGGTCATCCAGGTAGCGCGCGGCGTTGAGCACGATGTCCACGTACACCGGCGGCCCGGCCACGTAGAAGGTGCCGTCGGCGCCGCCCCCGCGCACCGGATAGCGCGCATCGGCCAGCCGCGCCTTGCGCAGGAAGTCCGACAGCGTGGCCACCGAGGTGGAGCGCAGGCGACCCACGGCATTCTTCTGTTCGCTGGCGTCGTAGACATAGATGGAGGTGCTGTCGCTGTACCAGACCAGTCCCAGTTCGGCGGTGACCTTGGCCAGCACGTCGAACGGCCGGGCCAGGTCGAAGTTGCCGGTGATCTTCTTCTTCTGGGCCTTGGGGCTGATCACCAGCGCCTGGCGCGCGCGGACGCCGATGGCGTTGAGCAGATGGTCGGCGCTGTCCGCGCGCGAGACAAAGCCCGAGGCATGCGGCAGGTCGGCGCGGTCGGTGATGGCGGTGCCTTCCAGCGGCGTCTGGGCGACAGCCGGCACGGTGAACGACAGCAACAGCAGGTACAGCGGCAGGGAACGCATGGCTTACTCGTGGGGGGTTGAAACCGCCCGGTAGACGGAGAGGGGTGAACGACCGATCAGGGATTTCACGTCGGTGCAGAAATGCGACAGCGACGCGTAGCCGTGATCGGCGGCGAGATAGGTGAACGAGCGCGCCCGCCCGGGATAGGCAAGCAACGCCCGCGCGGCGCGCTGGATGCGCAGCTCGCGTTTCAACGGGCGACCCAGGACCTGCCGGCAGCGCCGGTGGAACTGTGCCGACGACAGGCCGTAACGCTGGGCCAGCGCGGCGACGGTGTTGTCGCCGCCTTCCTCCAGCAGGAAGCGCATCAGGCCGTAGCTTTCGCTGCGCGCCAGGTGCCGCAGCAGCTGCGCCGGCGGGCGGTCCTCGACCTGGCCGGCGCCACGCGCCAACTGGCCGATCAGCCAGGCCGCCGCCACGTCGGGCACTTCCAGGGCCGCCGGCACCACCCAGCACAGGGGCTCAGGCTCTCCCGCCGCGCGTTGCATGCCGCTGGCATGGTCGTAATGGGCCAGGGCGCGGGGCATGCCGCTGCCGGCCACCGCGACCGTGTCCAGCCCGCTGCCGCGTGGCAGCGGCAGACCGGCCAGGAGCAGGCGATCGCCGGGCAGAAGGCGGACCGGCCGCCCCCCGGCCGTGAGCTCGGTGGCGGCCTGCCCAGCATTGACGATCACGTGCATCCGACCACTCCCGTTCATGCGTACTTCGACGCAGCGCAGTGCTGCGCCGCCTTCGACAAGGGCTGCATGGTGAAGACGGGGCCGGGGCAACGCTCTACAACAAATTAGAAAGCCGACGCAACTTGATGTATTTGTATCGATCCCGCTCAGACAGTCGCGCATCCGCGCCACCAGGAATCGATCCCCATGTCACTGTTGCTTGGCATCCACCACGTCGCCGTGATCTGCGCCGATTACGACAGGTCGCGCGATTTCTACGTCCGCGTGCTCGGCCTGGCGATCAAGGCAGAGCACCACCGCGCCGCCCGCGACTCCTGGAAACTGGACCTGGCCCTGCCCGATGGCGGACAGCTGGAGCTGTTTTCGTTTCCCTCGCCACCGCCGCGACCGAGCCGACCCGAAGCCCAGGGGCTGCGCCACCTGGCGTTCCGGGTGGCGCGGCTGGAACCGATGATCGAACGGCTGGCCGCCGCGGGGGTGGCCTGCGAGCCGGTCCGCACCGATGAGTACACCGGCCGGCGCTTCACCTTCTTCGCCGACCCCGACGGGCTGCCGCTGGAGCTGTACGAAGGGGGCTGAACGGGTTGCCGCGCCCCGCGCCGCAGCGTTCCGTACCAGGGCGAATGGGTATACAGTCCAGCTGTCCCGGCCCTGCGCCGGCATCCACGTACATCCCTGGGAGGGGAAACATGCGCAAGACCTTCAAGACCCTGCTGCTGGCACTGCCGCTGGTGATGGCCGCGATGTCCGCTTCGGCCGCCGACGGCGCGGTCGGCCGCTGGAAGACCATCGACGACAAGACCGGCAAGGTGAAGTCGATCGTGGAGATCACCCAGGCCGCCAATGGCACGCTGAGCGGCAAGGTGGTGGAAGTACTGCATTCGGACAAGGGCCCCAACCCGGTCTGTGACGACTGCAGCGGCGCCAACAAGGGCAAGCCGGTGAAGGGCATGACCATCCTGTGGAACCTGAAGCAGGACAAGGGCAGCACCACCCAGTGGTCCGGCGGCACCGTGCTGGACCCGGCCAACGGCAAGACCTACAAGTCCAAGCTGGAGCTGAAGCCGGACGGAAAGAAGCTGGACATGTCCGGCTGCGTGGCGTTCATCTGCCGCGCCCAGACCTGGATCCGCGAGTAACCCCCTGCGCGGCAACGCGCTGCAGGATCAACGGCCCGGGGCCGGTGCGGGGTGACCGCCCCGGCCCTTCGTCTTTTCCGGGAGCATGCGATAATCCCGTGTTCCCCCGCACCCGTGCAGCCCATGACCCGCACCGCTCTCGTCACCACCGCCCTGCCCTACGCCAACGGCCCGCTGCACCTGGGCCATCTGGTCGGCTACATCCAGGCTGACATCTGGGTGCGTGCGCGTCGAATGAGCGGCGGCAGGACCTGGTTCGTGTGCGCTGATGACACCCACGGCACCCCGATCATGCTGGCGGCGGAAAAAGCCGGCGTGACCCCGGAAACGTTCATTGCCAACATCCAGGCCAGCCACGAGCGCGACTTCGCCGCCTTCGGCGTTGCGTTCGATCATTACGACTCGACCAACTCGGCCGGCAACAAGGCCCTGACCGAGGCGTTCTACCTCAAGCTCGAGGCGGAAGGCCACATCTCGCGCCGTTCCGTGGCCCAGTTCTACGACCCGGCCAAGGGCATGTTCCTGCCCGACCGCTACATCAAGGGCATCTGCCCCAACTGCGGCACGCCGGACCAGTATGGCGACAACTGCGAAGTGTGTGGCGCCACCTACGCCCCCACCGACCTGAAGGACCCGCGCTCGGTCATTTCCGGCGCCACGCCGGAAATCCGCGATTCGGAGCACTTCTTCTTCGAGGTGGGCCGATTTGAACGCTTCCTGCGCGAATGGCTGGCCGGCGATGTCGCCCTGCCCGGGGTGAAGGCCAAGCTGGGTGAGTGGCTCAATGCCGAGGGCGGCCTGCGCGCGTGGGACATTTCCCGCGATGCACCCTATTTCGGCTTCCAGATCCCAGGCCACCCGGGCAAGTACTTCTATGTCTGGCTGGATGCGCCGATCGGCTACCTGTCCAGCTTCCAGGCGCTGTGCGCGAAGAACGGCGAGGATTTCGACGCGCACCTGCGTGCCGGCACCAGCACCGAACTGCACCACTTCATCGGCAAGGACATCGTCAACTTCCACGGCCTGTTCTGGCCGGCGGTGCTGCACGGCACCGGCCACCGCGCGCCGACCCGCCTGCACGTCAACGGCTATCTCACCGTGGACGGCGCGAAGATGTCCAAGTCGCGCGGCACGTTCGTCATGGCCCGCACCTTCCTGGATGCCGGGCTGGAGCCGGAAGCGCTGCGCTACTACTTCGCGGCCAAGTCCTCCGGCGGCGTGGACGATCTCGACCTGAACCTGGGCGACTTCATCGCGCGGGTCAACGCCGACCTGGTCGGCAAGTTCGTCAATTTGGCCAGCCGCTGCGCCGGCTTCATCAGCAAGCGTTTCGATGGCCGCCTCGCCGACGCGCTGCCCGATGCCGCACAGTACGACCGCTTCGTGGCCGCGCTGGCGCCGGTGCGCGAAGCATACGAGCGCAATGATCCGGCGGCCGCGCTGCGCCTGACCATGGCCCTGGCCGACGAGGCCAACCGTTACATCGACGAACAGAAGCCGTGGGTGATCGCCAAGCAGGAGGGCGCCGACGCGCAGCTGCAGTCGGTGTGCACCCAGGGCCTGAACCTGTTCCGCGTGCTGGTCACCGCGCTCAAGCCGGTGCTGCCGGCTACTGCCGCGCAGGCCGAAACATTCCTGGCCGCCCCGGTGCAGCGCTGGACCGACATCGCCTCGCCGCTGCTGGCCCACACCATCGCCGTGTACAGCCCGCTGTTCACCCGTATCGACCCGAAAATGATTGACGCCATGACCGACGCTTCCAGAGACACCCTCGCCGCCCCCGCACCTGCGGCCCCGGCCAAGCCCGCCAAGCCGGCGGCGCCTGCTGCCGCGCCTGCCGCCGCTCCCGCTGCGACGGCGGAAGGCCCGGCGTATATCGGTATCGACGATTTCGCCAAGCTGGACCTGCGCATCGGCAAGGTGCTGGCCTGCGAGTTCGTCGAAGGTTCGGACAAGCTGCTGCGCTTCGAGCTGGATGCCGGCGAACTGGGCAAGCGCCAGATCTTCTCCGGTATCCGTGCCAGCTATGGCGAACCCGAAGCGCTGGTCGGCCGCAGCGTGGTGTTCATCGCCAACCTGGCCCCGCGCAAGATGCGCTTCGGCCTGAGCGAAGGCATGATCCTGTCGGCCGGCTTCGACGGCGGCGCGCTGGCGCTGCTGGACGCCGACAGCGGCGCCCTGCCCGGCATGCCGGTTCGCTGAGGCCAACGTGCCACGACCTCCGGTCGTGGCCTGCCGGGAGGGTGTAGATGGAACTGGCCCTGGTTGACTTCGACCACACCGTCACCGACTGCGATACGTATGGGCGTTTCCTGCGCCGGGTGGCCACGCCCGAGCAGCTGGCCCAGGCGTGGTGGAAGGTGGGTCCGTGGCTGTTGGCCTATCGGTTGAAGTTGATTTCCGCCGAGCGCATCCGTGCGCGCGTGACCCGGTTGACCCTGCGCGACCGCCACGCCGACGATATCGCCACCTTGGCGGCCGGGTTCTCCCGCGAGGTGCTGCCCGAGGTGGTGCGCCCGCAGATGCTGGAGCAGATCCGCTGGCACCTGCAACAGCGGCATACGGTGGTGATCGTGTCCGGCTCGCTGGACCTGTACCTGCGCCCGTGGTGCGAGGCGCTGGGCCTGGACCTGATCTGCAACCGTCTGGAAAGCCAGGACGGGCGCTTGACCGGGCGGTATGCCGACGGCGACTGCGCGCCGCACAAGGCGGACCGGATCCGTGCGCGCTACGATCTGTCACGTTACGTACGCATCCATGCGTACGGCGACAGCCGCGAAGACCGACCGATGCTCGCATTGGCGCAGGAACGCTGGTACCGCGGCAAACCCCTGAAATGAACCTCCCGCGCAGCCGACGCCACGCATGACATCGCCTTCCCTGCCCCTGGTCGAACGCCTCGACCGCCTGTTGCCGCAGACCCAGTGCGGGCAATGCGGCTACGACGGCTGCCGCCCGTACGCCGAGGCCATGGCGCGCGGCGAGGCGGGCGTGGACCATTGCCCGCCCGGCGGCGATGCCGGGGCGCGTGCGTTGGCCCGCGTGCTGGACGTTCCTGCGCTACCGTTCGACCGCAGCCGCGGCGACTGCACGCCGCCCCAGGTGGCGCGGGTGATCGAAGCCGACTGCATCGGCTGCACCAAGTGCATCCAGGCCTGTCCGGTGGATGCCATCGTCGGCGGCGCCAAGTACATGCACACCGTCATTGCCGATCTGTGCACCGGCTGCGCGCTGTGCATTCCACCGTGTCCGGTGGACTGCATCGACCTGGTACGGGCGCCCTGACCGGTACCGCCACGCAGGCGTGGCGGTACGCGATGGCGGCGGGTGTTCAGGGCAACGCTGCGGTGATGACGATCTCCACCTTCCAGGCCGGGTCGGCCAGCTTGGCTTCCACCGTCGCGCGGGCCGGGGTCATGCCCGGCACCACCCACTCGTCCCACGCAGCATTCATGCCGGCGAAATCGTTGATGTCGGCCAGGTAGACCTCGGCGCGCAGCACGTGCTGCTTGTCGCTGGCGACCAGCGCCAGCAGCTTGTCGATCTCCGCCAGCACCTGCCGGGTCTGCCCGGTGATGTCCTCGCTGGTGTCTTCGGGAATCTGTCCGGACAGATAGGCGACCTTGTTGTGCACGGTCATCTCGGACATGCGCGGACCCACGTCGTAACGTTCGAACATGGTGAGGGCTCCTCTGTGGTGGTGGCCCATTGTCACCGATGCCACCCGAAACCGCTCGATCCGAAACCGCTCGACCCACGGTCGTCGTGACACGCACCTGTATCAACGCCATCCGCGTCTTGGCAACAGCAGCCCGGAAGCGCACGATTCGGCAGCAGGCACGGTGGCGTGCCCGGAGCCCGCTGTCCCGATGACCGAACCCGTCACTCCCCCCTCGTCCCGCATCGGCTGGCGCCGCGCGGCGACCGTGATCTTCAGCCTGGGGATCCTGGCGCTGGCCCTGCATGGCCTGGCCAACGAATTCGACGATCACGGCTATGGCGCCATCCGCGACGCCTTCCGCCATCTGGGCGCAGGCCAGGTCGCACTCACGGTGGTCCTCGGGCTGGCCAGCTACGCCTGCCTGATCGGTTTCGATGCCATCGGCCTGCGCCGCAGCGGCAAGCACCTGCACCCGGCACGGGTGGGCATCACCGCGTTCCTGGCGCACACCCTGGGCCAGACCCTGGGATTTGCCGCACTGACCGGCGGCGCGGTGCGCCTGCGCGGCTACGGCAGCGCCGGCCTGGGCCTGGCCGACATCGGCCAGGTGGTGCTGATGAGCACCCTGGGCTTCGTGTTCGGCGCGTGGCTGCTGCTGTCGCTGGCGTTCCTGCTGGAACCCGGCGCGGCGGCGCTGGCGCTGCCGGTGTCGGTGCAGGCGGTGCGTGTGCTTGGCGCACTGGGGTTGCTGGCCTATGCCGGCACGGTGCTGCTGGTCGGACGCGAGGGACGCACCTTCCGGGTACGCGGCCACGCGCTGTGGCTGCCTGACCGCCGCACCATGCTGGGGGTGACCGCGCTCAGCGTGGTGGAGCTGGTCCTGGCCAGCGCAGCGTTCTACGTGTTGCTGCCGATGGATACGCCGACCGGCCTGCCCGGTTTCGTCGGGCTGTACCTGGTCGCGGTGCTGGCCGGGTTGGTGTCCAGCGTGCCGGCCGGGTTGGGCGTATTCGAATGGAGCCTGCTCAAACTGCTGCCGCAGGTGGCGCCGGCCGCAGTGCTGGCCGCCGCGCTGGTGTACCGGGTCACCTACTACGTGCTGCCGCTGTTGCTGGCCACGCTGCTGGCGGTGGCCCCGGCGCTGCGTCGCCCGCTGCGGGTGGGTGCCGGGGCCACCCGTGCCGGCTGGAGCGCGTTGCGCCCGTGGCTGCCGCAGATCATCGCGCTGGCGGTGTTCAGCGTGGGCGCCGCGCTGGTCATCGACGGCACGTTGCCGACCCCGCGCCGGCACCTGCTGCATGCCTCCCTGCCCATCCTGGAAACCTCGCACCTGCTGGGCAGCCTGGCCGGGGTGGTGCTGCTGCTGATCGGCCAGGGCCTGCAGCGGCGCAGCCACGCCGCGTGGGTGCTGGCGCTGGCGATCTGCGTGATCGCCCCGCTGCCGATCTGGCTGCGGGGTGGCCAGGTGCTGATCGCGGGCGCGTCGGTGCTGGTGGCGATGGCGCTGTGGGCCTCGCGCCGCGAGTTCTACCGGCAGGGCGCGCTGCTGGACGAAGCCTGGTCGTGGCCGTGGATCCGCAACCTGGGACTGGTGCTGGTGGCGGTGATCTGGCTGCTGTTCTTCGTCTACAGCCATGTCGAGTACCAGAATGAACTGTGGTGGCAGTTCGCCGCGCAGGGCAATGCGCCGCGCGCGTTGCGTGCCCTGCTGGTGGTGGCCATCGCGTTGGCCATCTTCGGCCTGGCGCGGTTGCTGCACAGTACGCGTACGCCCCTGCCGGCGGCCGACCCGGACACCCTGGACGCGCTGGCGCCGATCCTGCAGCAGGCACAGGACACCCAGGCCTGCCTGGTGCTCACCGCCGACAAAGCGGTGCTGCGCGACGCCGCCGGGCACGGCTTTGTGATGATGCAGCGCTATGGCGGTTCACTGATCGCGATGGGCGACCCGGTCGGTCCACCGGACGTGGCGCGCGCCCTGATCTGGCGGTTCCGCGAGGAAGCCGACCGGCTGGGCCTGCGGCCGGTGTTCTACCAGGTGGGGGAAGCCTATTGGCAGACCTATCTGGACCTGGGCCTGACCCTGGTGAAACTGGGCGAGGAAGCGATGGTGCCGCTGCAGGATTTCGGCCTGGAGGGTCGCGATCGCGCCGACCTGCGCCAGGCCTGGAACCGCGGCAAGCGCGGCGGACTGAGCTTCCGCGTCGTGCCGCCTGCGGAGGTACCGGCAATGATCCCGGCGCTCGCGGTGGTGTCGCGGCAATGGCTGGACGACAAGGCCGGCGACGAAAAGGGCTTCTCGCTCGGCAGTTTCGACCCGGACTATCTGGCGCGGTTCCCGCTGGCGGTGGTGGAAGCCGAGGGCCGCATCGTGGCCTTCGCCAACCTGTGGCAGGCCCCGGCCGGGAAGGAGCTGTCGGTGGACCTGATGCGACACGTGGACGATGCGCCGAAGGGGACCATGGATTTCCTGTTCATCGAGCTGTTCCTGTGGGGCCGCGACCACGGCTTCCAGCGCTTCTCGCTGGGCATGGCGCCGCTGTCCGGGCTGGCCCAGCACCGGCTGGCCGGGCGCTGGAACCGTTTCGCCAACGTGGTGGCGCGGCACGGCGAGCGCTTCTATGGATTCAGCGGGCTGCGGCGCTTCAAGTCCAAGTTCGCGCCGCACTGGCGGGCGCGTTACCTGGCCGCCCCGGGTGGCATGCACCTGCCGGCGGCGTTGCTGGATGCAACGCGGTTGATATCGATGGCCCCGCGCAAGGGTGGCAACGACGCGCTATCGGGATGAACGCATCGCCATGCGCCCGTGGCCTGGAGCATTTCACGCAGCGCTGCTGGACATGCCGAACCAAGCGTAATCAGTGGACCCACGGTCCGCTTCAGCCGGTTACGTTTTTCGGCATGAAGGCCTCTGCGAAGCGCGCGATGCTGTCGCTGCCGTGCACGGCGTGCAGGGCCTGATCGGCGAGCGCACGCTCTTCCCATATCCAGGCGAGCTTGGGTGCTTCGCCCAGTTCGCGCCACACCGGGGCCAATGCCTCGGCGGAGGGTGTCTCTCCCGCGAACAGCGCCTTTGCATACTCCAGGCTTGCAGGGCGCCAGGTGAGGTAGGCCACCGCACGCTGTGACAGCGGGATGGCGCCGACCGCCTCGGGCAGGAAATAGCGGGCGCTGGCGGGCCAGTGCGACGGCGCTGCAGGCGACGCCGTTGGCGGGTCCATCAGTTGCTGCAGCGAGGCCCCACTGACCTGCAACGCCTGCGGCGCTGCCTTGCCGCCGGCAGGCTGGGAACGCTTGTCCACACCCAGCGGGAACCGGTAGGTCATCGTGGGCTGCGCACGCGTTGCCATGTGGGCCACCGCATTGCGCAGCTTCACGCAGTCCGCGCCGATGGCCGTTGCACCACCGGCCTTGGTTTCGCCCACCAGTACCGCGTCGTCGCCATGCATCAGCAGGAAGTCGAGCTCAGCCTTGACGTGGCTGCCGTCCGCCGGGCGCAGGGCGGGCGGCACATTGGCGCTGCGGACGATGCGGAAGCCGTCGGCGTCGCCCGCGGCCAGGTTCATCGCATTGCACAGCACGGTCAGCGCGGCGCCTACCCGATCCTCGACCGCACGCCCGCGCGCGGCGCCGCCCGACGACGCCCCCTGCGCGTTGGGCAGCGCCAGCATCGCAATCACGTCCTTGTCCGTCTCCAGACGTTGCTTCTTGATCAGCAGAGCCCGGTGCGGTTCGAAGCGATCGGCGAGTGCGGGTTTCACTGCGCGGGCGGCGGACTGGACACTGTTCCAGTCTCCATGGCCAGCCCGGGCAGCGTCCACGGCGGCGGCCAGTGCCTGCAGCTGCGCCTTCCGTGCGGGGTCGGTTTCGCGCTTGATCACTTCCGGATGCGCGGCATCGCCGAGCCGCTTCGCCTCACGCAGGGCGACACCGCACGCTGGGTTGGCGACCAGCTGCCGGTACGCTTTCACTGCGGTGGAGTCGTGTTCCATGATCGCCCTGTGCAGGTCGACGTCATTGTCCTTGACCCGCTGCTGGAGAATCGCCTTCAACCCGTCGCAGAACAGCTCGGACGTGGATGCCGCCTGGTTGCCGGCACGCCAGAGCGACATTGCATCGGCCATTTTCTGCGCTGCGGTCGCGGCCGGCGCCGGCGCCGGCGCTGCGCGGGCATCACTGGCCAACAGCGAATACAGCTTCGCTACCGTTGCGTCGTTGCGGATCATGGCGATGGCCAGCGCAGGTGCGGGCGCTGCCGACGGCACCGCGGCAGTCGACGCCCGGGAAACCTGCGACGCCGGCCCGGCTGCGGAAACAGAACGCATGCGACACCCCACCAACGATGATCAGTACGCAGGATCGGCCGAACCGGCGCGAGGCGCTTGCAGGATTCCATCAGCGAGGGGGCAGATGCGCCAGCAGGGTGGCCGCCAACCGGTCGTAGTCGCCCTTGAAGTGGTGGTCGCCCGGCAGCGCGATCACCGTCGCCTGCCCCTTGGGCAGTTCCGGACACAGTGCGTCCCCGTCCTGCTCGCCATACAGGCACAGCGTGCGTCCTGCCGGCAGGCGGGCGATCTCGGGGGCGATCGGCAGGCCACCGTCACCACTGCCCAACCAGTTACTGACATGGAATTCGTAATCGGCCTTGCGCCCGACCGACATCAGTCCGATCAGCACGACCGAGTCGCGCACCGTGGGCGCGAGTTGGTTGATGGCCGCCGGCAGCACGTCCGCGCCCTGCGAGAACCCCACCAGCAGCAGGCGCCTGCGCTGCCATTGCGCGCTGTAATGGCGTGCGATGCGTTCCAGGTCACGGGCGAAACCCTCGGGGGTACGCGCCGTCCAGAAGTAGCGCAACGAATCCACGCCCACCACCGACACGCCCGCGTCGCTAAGCGCGGCGGCCACGTCCTTGTCCAACCCCGCCCAGCCGCCGTCGCCGGAAACGAAGATGGCCAGCGTGTCGCCGGGCACCTTCGAGGGAATTTCCACCACCGGCAGCCCCTTGAGATCGTCCGGCGGCGGCGCCAGGCTCACGCCCCTGCGCGCGCCCATCACCGCCACGGCAGCCTGCAACCCGGGCAGGTCCGAGCCGCTGGCGGTGCGCTGGAATTCACGCCCCATCGCGACCCGGCGCACGAACGCCGCCGCGTTGCCCGCCGCACACCGACGGTCGCCCGCCGCGTTCAACCAAGGGAAGTCCAGTTCGGTGGGCTGTAGACGGCCATGGCTGACACCGGCACCGCATACCGCGCGTTCGTGGGCCTGGTCCGGGCAGAATCCACTGGTGACCAGGCCCGCGAAGATCCCGCTGTCGGCCTGTGCCGCCACCGCATAGGCCAACTCGGCACCGGCGCCGTCGCCGCCGATCAGTGGCAGGTGATAGCCCGGCACGTGCAGGTAGGCCTGCACCCAACGCGAGAAGTTCTCGACGTCGCCGGCGCCGAACGCACAGCTGCCGCTTCCCTCGCCCGCCAGGCCTTTGCGCAGCCGGTGCACGTCGACCTGCGCCACCAGGGCACCCTGCCCGCGCAGGGCGTCCAGGCGCTGCCGGGTCGCGGCGGGGTCCTGGCCGCCGTCGAACCAGATCACCACGCGTTGCGGGCGGCCGTCGGGGGCGTGGATGGGGATGTCCTGGAAGCGTCCGTGGCTTACCTGTTGCGTGGCCGCCGACGCGCACGCCGCGCCGAGCATCGATGCCACCCCCAACACCACGCCAAGGCTCCTGCACACACTGGTTCGCCGCATTGTCACGCACCCGGGAAAAGTCACTCAACGATACGCCCGTCCACCGCCAAGGGCATGTACACAGGCTGGCCGCAGCGCTCAGGGGTCGGTGCCAGCCGCCGCAGCCCGTCGCGCCTGGCGCCATGACTGCAGCGCCGCACCTGCCAGCCACAGCACCACGGCGGCGATCACCAGCTTCTGCCCGGCACCGCGAGGCGGGCCCCGCCACAGCACGTGCAACCAGAGCAGCGCGAAACACAGCCACGCCCACCCCCAGGCAATGCCAGCCCAGCGCGCCCAGTGCGGGTCGGCGCGCAGGTACCAGCTCTGCAGCAGCATGGCCACGCTCACGCACAGGAAGGCGGTGTTGGCCGCCACCGCGTGGACCAGCGGCGCCAGCAGGGGCGCGCGCTCCGGTAGCCAGCTGTCGCCGATCGCCACGCCCATCAGGCCCACCGCGGCCATGCAGAACAGCAGCGGCGCCGCCACGCTGCGCCGCGGCGACCCACTGCCGGCGTGCAGCGACCAGGCCAACAGCATGATCGCCAGCGCCAGCACGCAGTACGCCGTGCGCAATGCCAGGCCCCACGGGCCGTGCAGGTACAGGCTCAAGGTGGCCTGCACCCAATCCAGGTCGCTGCGCACCCATTGCGTCCATAGCGCGGTCAGCACGAAGCCGGCCAACGCCAGCAGCGCCAGCTGCGCTACATGGGCATGGACGGTCGCGCCGGTGCGCGGTTCAGCGGTTGCCAACGGGGCCAGCGGCATTCACGGCTCCGCATCGGGGTGGCGCAGTCGCCAGGCGGCCAACGCGGTCCGGTATCGCTGCAGCTCGTCGCTGTACAGGTCCAGCACGCACAACGGACAGCCGCTGCCACAGCATTCGTTGGGACCCGGCGCGTCCGGCGGCTGCGGGCGTGGATCGGGGTCGGTGACGAGGGTGGGCAGGGGCACGGGCATGGGCGTGGCGGCAGTAATAGCCCGACCAGTGTAATCGACCCGGCTCAGCGCCCCAGGCGACGGCGCAGGTTGTCGCGCGCGGCCGCGTCGAGTCGCTGGTGGAAGAAGTCGCTGAGGAAGATGCGCGGGCTGCGCAGCAGGTGACCGAGAAAACGCCGCCGGTTGAGCCGGAACAGCAGGCTTGGCACATGCCCGGCGTATTCCTCGGCGATGCCGCGGTCGTAGGCATCGAATACCGTCGCCGGCGCCCCCAGAATGGCCATGTCGCAGTCCAGGAACAGGGCCGCTTCGGGGTCGACATCGCCCACGCCCAGCGTCCCGTGGCGCGCGGTCAGCAGGATCAGCTGCTCCACCCGCTGCGCGTCGACCCCGGCCCCGGGCAGCCAGCGTTCGATCTGCGCCAGCGCCAGTGCGGCCGAGCGCGCCTCGTTGTCCTTGCGCCCGGCGTCATAGATCGCATCGTGGTAGAGCGCGGCCAGCTGCACCTCGCCGGGGTGCCGCCAGCCGGGCCCGTCGGCGACGTCCTGGCAATGCGCCAGCACCGCCCGCGCGTGTGCATACCCGTGATACGCCCGCGGCGGGACCGCGTAGGCGGCTTCCAGATCGGCCTGCATGGCCGCCGGCAGGGAGAGCGGTGCGAAGGTCATGGCCGCATCATTGGCCGCCGCCGGGGCCCGTGGCAAGCGCGATCAACGTTGCGGCGGGTCGGCAGGCACTGCCCGGGCCTGGGCGACCGTGGGCACACGGGCCCGACAAGCGGCGTACCGGCGGCCGCCAGCGGGCCTAGACTGGGCGCACGAACATCCCGTCGGCTGCGAGGTGAGGGCGATGAAACGCTGGCAATCGCTGGTCCTGCTGGTCCTGCTGGCGTGCCCGGCAGTGCCTGCATCTGCCGGGCCGCCGCCCCCCCTGCTGGCGCCGGTCAACGCCCTCCAGCCGGTGCCCTCGCCGGAAGACATCCTGCGGATTCCACCCGACCTGGCCGCGTTGCTGCAGCAGCGGGTGATCGCGCCGGTCAATTCGCGCGAACAGCGGCTGGAACGGCTGGTGCACCTGATCTTCGACGCCGATGGCATGCACCTGGAATACGATCCTTACGCCACCAACACCCTGGCCGAGACCTGGCAGACCCAGCGCGCCAACTGCCTGTCCTTCACGCTGATGTTCGTCACCCTCGCGCGCGCGGCCGGTATCGACGCGCGCGTCCAGGAAGTGGCACAGGTGGTGACGTGGCACCAGGACGAAGGGGTGATCTACAACGTCGGCCACGTCAACGTGGGGCTCACGCTGAACGGGCGGACCGCCGTGGTCGACCTGGACCGCAACGTGCTGTACGACCGCTACGGCCCACGGCCGATCAGCGAAGCGCGCGCCTTGGCGCATTTCTACAACAACCGCGGCGCGGCGCAGATGGCCGACGGCAACACGGCGCAGGCACGGGCCTACCTGGACGCGGCGCTGGCCATTGCCCCGGCCTTCGCCGCCGGGTGGAACAACCTCGGCGTGCTCGACACCCGCATGGGCGACCTGGGCCAGGCGCGGCAGGATTATGAAACGGCGCTGCAGCTGCAACCGCGGCATGTGGCGGCGTTGACCAATGCCAGTGCCCTGTATCAGCGCCTGGGTGACGGGCGTCGCGCCGAGCGGCTGGCACGGCGCCTGGAGCAGGTGCAGAAGGCAGACCCGTTCGCGCAGTTCCGCATGGGCAACGAGGCCGAACAGCGTCACGACTACGCCCAGGCCATCGAGTACTACACACGGGCGATCCGTCTGTATGGCACCGCGCACCAGTTCCATTTCGGGCTGGCCCGCGCGTATTTCCTGGCCGGCGATACGCGCCGCGCGTCGTTGGAGATGGCGCGCGCGCGCGATCTGTCCGGCGATGATGCCGATGTCCTGCGCTCCACCTACCAGGCCAAGCTGGACAGCCTGCAACGCCTGCGGCAGCGGACGGCCGCCAATTGAAGGGCGGCGTGCGGGACGGCGCCGGCCGCTGGCCGGCATCTACACGTGCAGGCGTTTACGCCTTCTTTAGGAAACAGGTCTTGAGGACCAGCCCCTTGATCTTTTCCGAATTGCCTTCGATGTGCTCGGCGTCGTCTTCGACCAGGCGGATGTTGCGGATCACGGTGCCCTGCTTCAGCGGAATCGAGGAGCCCTTGACCTTGAGGTCCTTGATCACGGTGACCGTGTCGCCGGCCACCAGCACGTTGCCGTTGCTGTCGCGCACCACCGGCGCCTGGCTGCCTGCGTCCCCCGCCGCCCACTCGTGGCCGCAGTCGGCGCAGATGAACAGCGCGCCATCGGCATAGGTGTTTTCAAGGGTGCACTGCGGGCAGGCGGGTACGGCGGACATGGTGAAGCCTTCAGGAATCGAACAGCGGCCATTGTAACCGCCCGGCCCGGACGGGCCTTGCACCGGCGGTCCGCTTGGCGCACAGTGCGCGCCCCCTGACCCGTTCGGCCCGGCCTGCATGAAAATCGGCATCGACTTTGGTACCAGCAATTCCGCCGCCGCCGCCGTGGTGGAGGGCCAGGTGGTGCCGATCCGCTTCGGCGAGGCCGAACAGTTCCGCACCACGGTGTACTTCCCCGAGGTGATGCGCGACCCCAACGACTTCGAACTGACCCCGGCGCTGGAACACGAGCTGGCGCGGCTGATGGACGCCGCGGCGCGCGACGCGCGCGCGGCCGGCCAGGAACGCGCGCCGGACGCGCTGCGCCGCGAAGCGCTCCGGGTGGTGCGCCGGCAGTGGATGGAGGAGCAGATGCGCGCACCGCTGAGTTCGACCCGGCTGCTGCAGAACGCGCTGTACGGCGACGACGCGCTGGAAGCCTACTTCGAGGAAAACGAAGGCAACCTGGTGCAGAGCCCGAAGTCGATGCTGGGCTACAACCTGCATCCGCGCGCGCGCCAGACCATTACCGGCATAGCCACGCACATCCTCGAACACATCCGCTTGACCGCCTCGCGGCAGCTGGACACGCCGGTGCGTACCGCCACGCTCGGCCGCCCGGTGCAGTTCCGCAGCTCGATCGGCGCAGCCGGCAACGACCAGGCGCTCGACATCCTGCACACCGCAGCGATCGCGGCAGGTTTTGACAGCGTGGATTTCCTTGAAGAGCCCGCGGCGGCGGCCATGCACTACCACGCCGGAAGCACGCAGGAACACGACGCGGTGGTGGTGGATATCGGCGGTGGTACCACCGATGTGGCGCATGCGCGGGTCGGCGGCGCCCAGGCGCCGCTGATCCACCGCGCCTGGGGTATCGCGCGCGGCGGCACCGACATCGACCTGGCGCTGAGCCTGGGCGCGTACATGCCGCTGTTCGGCCGCGGCAGCAGCCGGGTGCCGGCCCATCACTACGTGGAAGCGGCGATGGTGCAGGACATGACCCGCCAGCGCGACTTCCGCCAGCATGCCTACCGCGAGGTGGACGCACCCTGGGGCACGCGGCTGCAGGCCCTGCAGGACACCGGCAATACCGCGCGCCTGTACCGCGAGGTGGAACGTTGCAAGATCGCGCTGAGCACGGCGCAGGCGCACGCCAGCGCGCTGGATTTCATCGAACCTGGCCTGGGCGTGGACGTGGACCGTTCGCGGCTGGAGACCGCCGCTGGCAACTACCTGGCCGAGCTCACCGCCCTGCTTGAACAGGTTCGCGCCGACATCGGCCACGATCCTGCCGCGGTCTTCCTGACCGGCGGCATGTCGCGCGCCGGCTACCTGCAGGCGGCGGTCGGCGCCGCCTTCCCCGGCTCGACGCTGGTGCGCGGCAATCCCTCGTTCGGGGTGGTGCACGGCCTGGCCTGGGCGGCCGCCCGCTGATCGTGCCGCGGCGCAGAGCCCTTGCACCGCAAGGGTTTCGGGGCGTGGAACCGGCGCATTAACAAAACGTTACGCCGGAAGCGCTATCATCTTTCGGCTTCGATGCGCAATGCGCATGTCGTACCCAGCCTCGAAGAGGCCACCGTCCCTTACCGATACCGCCGCCGTCCGGACCTGTCCGCGGCGTTGGCATCGCTCACCGCTGAGATCCGGCTCGCTCCCAGCACGCTGTACTCCTGAGCCGCCACGAGAGATTTCGATTGGGCGCATCCGCCACGCCTGACCCCATCGACTGCCGCCGCTGCGACGCTGTGTGCTGCCGGTTGTCGGTGACCGTCATGCCCGACGATGCGGTGCCCGGCTACCTGCTGGATACCGATGAAGCCGGCCGCACCGTCATGGCGCGTAACGACGAGGGCTGGTGTGCAGCGATCGACCCCTATCACCTGCGCTGCACGATCTATTCGCAGCGTCCCGCAATCTGCCGCCAGTTTTCGATGGGCGGCGATGACTGCCGCTCGGTGCGGCAGGACTACCGTCGGCAGCAGCATGACGCGTCGACGATTTTTTCCACGTAACACCCATGACAGGAGCATCCATGGCCCGTTCGCCAAAGACCTCCCCCAAGGCAGGCAACACCGTTCGCGTTGACCGCAAGCAGGGTTCCACCACTGCGCTGAGCAGCGCCAGCATCGCTGCCGACCTGGCTGCGTTCCGCAAAAGCGGTGGCAAGATCGAAGTACTGGGCAATACGCTGGCGCTGAAAAAGGCCGGCTGATGCCGCAGCCGTCCGCACCGGCCCCGGGCCGGTGCGGGGGCCGCACTCAGCGGCCGTCCAGCGTGACCCGCACATTGCCCGAGTGGGCATTGATCGAAATATCGCCGTCGCCCCCGCCCAGCCGGGTATCCAGGCTGCGGCCCGGGCCGTAACGCGGCCGTTCCACCTGGCCGGCATCGGACTGGATGTCGCCACTGAAGGTCTTTACCGCCAGCTGCGCCGACACCTTCGCAGGCAGGCGCAGCGCGATGGAGCCACTGACCGTCTGCAGACTGACCTTGCCGCCGGGCGCCAGGCCGGCTGCGGCCACCGTCAGGCTGCCCGACACCGCCTCGGCGTCCAGTCGCCGTACCTGCGCCGCCTCCAGGCGGATGCTGCCTGACACCGTCTCCGCCGACACCTCGCCCGCCGCGCCCCCGCCGGCCTGGATCGAGCCACTTACGGCCCGCAACGACAGGCGCGGGGTCTGCACCTGCGAACGGATGCTGCCGCTGACCGTGGCCAGCGACGCGTCGGTGCTGCGCCCGGTGGCCGCGATGTCGCCGCTGACCGCGTTGGCCTGCAGGCGGCGCAGGTCCACCTCGGCCACGTCGATATCCGCACTGACCGTGCCCAGCTGCACGTCGACCGAACGCGGTACCCGCAGCTCAAGGGTGGCGCCGCCGTTGTTGCCGTTGCGCGGGTAGATCACCTCCCAGCGCACGCGGTTGGCGCTCTTGTCCTGCCGCAGGCGCAGGCCGTCGGCCATGCTGCCGCTCAACGCCACTTCATTGCGGTCCCAGCCACGCACGCTGACCTTGCCGGCGATGTTGCTGAGTTCCACCCGTCCCCCCGCCGCGAGCGGATGGCGTTCGTCGACGCGGGTGGCGGCCTGCGCCGCCAACGGCAGCAGCAGGGCAAGGGCAAGAACGAAACGCTTGGGCATGGTCATGGAAGTCTCCGTCAGGACGCGAGGCCAGCGGCGCTTACGGCCTGCTGGGTCAATTCAAGCCGCAGCGCATAGGTGCGCTGCAGCTGGGAAAGCAGGAAACCGGAGCGCGGGCTCTCGGCGATCGCGGCGCGGATCGAGCGTGCACTGGCATCCAGCTCGTGCAGCGCTGGTTGCCATTCGCTTCCGATCCGCGTGGCAGGCAGGGAGGCCATCGCCTGCTGGTACTCGGCGGCGATGACATTGGCCTGGCGCTGCAGCGGCGACGGACGTGGCGTCGGCGGCGTGGCGGTCGGTACCACCATCAGCACCGCCACTGCGGCCGCCAGGCCCAGTCCGACCCGCAGCGGCCAGCGGCGCGCGGTGCGCCGCGGCGCAGGCGCGGCCGGGGCGGGGGCCGCTGCGCGCGGCGGCAACTGCGTGGCGATCCGCTGCCAGGCCTGCGCAGGCGGCAGCCGCTCGGCTGGCAGCGCGCGCAGGCGTGCCTGCAGGTCGGCATGGAATGCGGGGGTGTCGTGATCGTTCATGCGGGTTCTCCCAGGCGCGCGCGCAGCAGGCCACGCGCGCGGTGCAGCTGTGCCTTGGAACTGCCGACGGCCATCTGCAGCTGGTCGGCGATTTCGTGGTGTTTCCAGCCTTCGATGTCGTGCAGGACCAGGACGGCGCGGGCGCGGGGCGGCAGGGTTTCCAGCGCGCGCTCAAGGTCCAGGGCGGTGCCGGCGCAGCGGTCCAGCGCGGGCACCGATGCGAGCAGGTCCCCGCCCTCATCGCCGCTGTCGGCGGCGTCACGGGCGGCATTGGCGCGCAGCTCCATCAACGCTGCATTGACCCCGAGTCGATGCAGCCAGGTCCCCAGGCTGCTGTCGAAGCGGTACCCCGGCAGCGCGCGCCACGCCTGCAGGAAGGCTTCCTGCAGCGCGTCTTCGGCGCGTGCGGCCTGGCCGCCGCACAAGCGCCACAGCACGGCATACAGCCGTGGCGCATGCCGATGGTAGATGCGCTCATAGGCGGCCGTGTCACCGGCGACGGCAGCCCGCACCAGCGCGGCGTCGTCGGCAGGGTCGGCGTCATGGGCGGCACGGTGGGCGGGCATGGTCGTATCGAGCATAGCCGTTGGATGCAGCGACGATCGAAAAGGTTTAAACCCGAGCGGTTAAACCTTTTCGCTTCCGGCCGCATCCAAGCTTGCGTCGCCCGCGCGGGTCAGGAGCGTTCCATGCCACACCGTTGCCTTGCCCTGCTGTTGTCACTGGCCAGCGCCTGCACGCTGCCGGGCAGTCCGGTGACCGTGCGTGTCTCGCTGCCCCCACAGCCGGACCTGTGCGTGCGCTACCGGCAGGAGGCGCCGGTGTGCGTTGCGGCGATCATCGCGTGGGTCCAGCCGGGAGGAGCCCGGCGCGACCTCGCAGTCCGTCGCAACGGGCCGGGGTAAACTGCGGACCCCACGTCCCGTCCTTCGCTGTCCATGAAAGAACACCTGCCTGCCTGGACCCACGAGTGGCTGCACTACGGGGTGCCTGCCCTGCAGATCGTAGTGACCCTGCTGGTGGCATGGCTGCTGCGCCTGGTGGCGCGGCGCCTGCTGCGCCGGGTGGGCGAACATTACACCCTGCCGCCGGAGATGGTCATGGGCGCGCGCCGGGTGTTCACCTTCGTGGTGTATTTCGCGGTGTTGATGGTCGTGCTGCAGATCATCGGCGTGCAGGCCAGCGTGCTGTGGACGGCCTTCACCGGCTTCGCCGCCGTGGGTGCGGTGGCCTTCTTCGCCGCGTGGAGCGTGCTGTCCAACATCTTCTGCACGCTGCTGATCTTCACCACCCGCCCGTTCCGCCTGCACGACTACATCGAGGTGCTGGAAAACGGCGAAAAGCCCGGGCTGAAGGGTCGGGTGATCGACGTCAACCTGATCTACACCACCCTGCAGGAAAACAGCGGCGGGCACGAGGGCACGGTGCTGCAGATTCCGAACAACATGTTCTTCCAGCGTACGGTGCGGCGGTGGCGCGATCCGTCGCAGGCGCCGGGTGGGATCCAGGGGGACGGCTGACGCCGCGAGCCGACCCACGGTCGGCACCTTCCGGATACGCAATCGGATACGCAATGACCGTCAGCGCAGCTGGCTGTCCTTGCTGCCGCGCCGGTTGACCCCGCCCGCGTCGTGGTGGGAGGCGTCTTCGGCTTCCTGGCAGCGCACGCACAGGCGCACGCCGGGAACGGCCCGTCGGCGCGCTTCCGGGATGGGCGCTTCGCATTCCTCGCAATGGGTAAGCCCGGGGCCGTGCCGCAACCGCGCACGGGCACGCTGGATGGCGTCGTCGACGGTGGCGTCGATCTGGTCCTGGACCGCACCGTCTCCTGCCCAACCTGTCGCCATGGCCTCTCTCCCGATAACCGCCTGCGATCAGCTTAGTCCCGGGTGATGCAGGTGGTGCGAAGGCTGGCTGAATGCCGGGGGCGGGACTGAATGCTTCAGGCGCATCGCGCCGCGGCCATGCGGGCGCGCGCGTTACCAGATCAGGTCGTCAGGCACCTGGAACTGCGCGTAATACGCATCATCGTCGGCATTGCCGGTGCTGGGCTCGGTCGAGGCCCCGCGGTCCTTGCCGTTGTCCACGACGATCGCCGATGCATCGCGTTCGCGGATCTTGTCGGCGGCAGGGCGCGGTACCAGCTCGACGCCCTCGCCCAGGCGCACGATCACCAGGCTGCCCGCCGCCAGCTGGCGTCGCAGTGTTTCGTTGACCAGCAGCGTGCGGATCCGGGTGCCGTCGTTGAAGCGATACTCGCTTTCGCCTTCGCGCTTGACCCGGTTGCTTTCAATGATCTGCCGCACCTGCGCCTGCAGTTCCTGCTGGCGGTTCTTTTCCTTGCGCTCGGCTTCGATGGCGCGGTCGCGCTCGGCCTTTTCCACGCGCAGGCGCTCGGCGTCGCGCTGGCTGTCGGTGGGCGCCTGCGGGGCTTTGCCGCGGCGGGCCTTCACCTGTTCGCGCGCGGCCTGGGACACCTGGGACTTCTTGACCAGCCCGGCCTTGAGCAGCTGTTCCTGCAGGGGATTTGCCTTCGCCATTGCCTGTGCATTTGTTGTCGCGGGATTCCTGGCGCCATCATACTGCCCTGGCCACCGCTCCCCAACCGCCGCATGACCGCCCTGAAGTACCTCGCCGGCTACCCTGACGCCCTGCAGCAGCAGGTGCGCGAGCTGATCGCAGCCGACCGCCTGGGACCGTGGCTGGAGCAGCGCTACGCCGAGCTGCACACGGTCCGCAACGACCGCCAGCTGTATGACTACACCCAGGCGCTGAAGGAACGCTACCTGCGGCAGTCGGTGCCGCTGTCCAAGGTGATCTACGACAGCCGCCTGCAGGTGCTCAAGCATGCCCTGGGCACCCACACCACCGTATCGCGCGTACAGGGCAGCCGGCTCAAGGCCAGTCGCGAAATCCGCATCGCCAGCGTGTTCCGCGAGGCCCCGGCGCCGTTCCTGAAGATGATCGTGGTGCACGAACTGGCGCACCTGAAGGAATCGGACCACACCAAGGCGTTCTACCAGCTGTGCACGCACATGGAAGCGGATTACCACCAGCTGGAATTCGACCTGCGCCTGTACCTGACCCACCTGGAACGCGGCAACGGCTGACGCCTACCCGACCCCGGCCCAGCGCAGCAGTGCCGCCGCTGCCGCGCCCAGCACCACCACCAGAAGGAACGGCAGCCGCAGCAGCAGTGCCAGCGCTGCCACGGCCAGCGCACCCAGCCGCGCATCCAGCGCGACCGCCGCGCCATCGGCCACCGCATTCATTGCCGTCAGCGACGCCAGCAGGCCAATGGTGAGGGTGCCGGCAACCCGGGTCATGCGCGGCGATTCCAGCCAGCGCGCCGGCACCCGCCAGCCGGCCAGTTTGATCGCATAGGCCGCCGCGCAGGCCACCAACAGCCATCCCCACAGGTTCATGCGCGCTCCTGCGTCGAACGTGGCTCGACATCCGGCTCGAGCCCCTCGTCACGCGGCCCCGGCACCAGCGCGCCCCAGAGCGCGGCCACGGCGGCGGCCAACAGGATCGGAATGCCGGGCGGTACCCACGGCAGCGCCAGCACCGTAACCAGCGCGGCCACGATCGCGATGGCCACTGCATCGCGCTGGCGCAGGCGCGGCCACAACAGCGCCAGGAATGCCGCCACCGCGGCCCCGTCCAGTCCCCAGCGGCGCGGGTCGCCAAGCGCATCGCCGGCCAGCGCGCCCACTGCGGTGAACACATTCCACAGCACGAACACGCCGATACCGGCGGCCCAGAACCCCCGCCGCTGTTCCAGCGCCACGACCTGGCTGGACGCGGTCGCCGCCGATTCATCGATGGTGACCTGCGCGCCCAGCCAGCGCCGCCAGCCGCGCAGTCCCAGCATCCGGTTCATCTGCATGCCGTACACCGCATTGCGCACGCCCAGCAGCGTGGCGGCGGTGAACGCCGCCGACCCGGCGCCGCCGCCGGCGATGACGCCAATGAAGGCGAACTGCGAGCCGCCGGTGAACATCAACAGGCTCAGCGCCTGCGCCTGCCACGGGCTGAGCCCGGCAGCCACTGCCAGGGCACCGAAGGAAATGCCATACAGGCCAGTCGCCACGGCAATCGAGAGGCCGACTTTCACGACAGGGGATGCGCGCCAGTTCATCATCGGATCATGCCAGCACCGACGCGCCAGCGCAGCGCGCACGGCGCGGCCGGCGCCAAGCCAGTACACTCCCCGCCCGCGTCCTGCCTTCTGTTGCCCCCCTGATGACCGACCCGATCCGACTCGACAAACGCCTGACCCAGCTGATCGGCTGTTCCCGGGGCGACGCCCAGCGCTACATCGAGGGCGGCTGGGTCACCGTCGATGGCGTGGTGGTGGAGCAGCCGCAGGCGATGGTGACCGACGAAGCCGTGGTGCTGCGCGAGAACGCCGAAGCGACCCGCGCCGAGACGGTGAGCATGCTGCTGTACAAACCCGCCGGCGTCCCCGCCGACGAGCTGTGCGCGATGGTCACCCCGGACAGCCGCAGTGAACTGGACGCCACCGGCGTGGCCCTGCTGCAGCGGCATTTCCACGCCCTGCAGCTGGCGATGCCGCTGGCCGCCGAAGACAGCGGCCTGGTGGTGGTCAGCCAGGACGGTCGCGTGCTCTCGCACCTGAAGGACCGCGGCGCCACGCTGGAGCAGGAATACCTGGTGGAAGTGAGCGGCGAACTGGTGCCGTACGGCATGAAGCGTCTCGCCCACGGCCTGAGCTTCCGCAGCTGGCCACTGCCGCCGTGCAAGGTCAGCTGGCAGAACGAAACCCGGCTGCGCTTCGCGATCAAGCCGGTCGCCCCCGGCCAGCTGCGCGACATGTGCCGCCAGGTGGGGCTGGACGTGGTCAGCGTGCGTCGCCTGCGCATCGGCCGGGTGGCGCTGGGCAAGCTCGCCCCGGGCCAGTGGCGCTACCTGGCGCCCGACGAACGCTTCTGATCCGCGCGCCGGCCGTGCACTCGCAGTGCACGGGCAGGCCGCTTACGATCATGCGATGACCGAAAAGAAGCCGTTGTGGCGCCGGTTGCTGCGCGGCATCTGCGTAGTGCTGGCGATCCTGATCCTGCTGGTGCTCAGCGGCCTGCTGCTGGGCGACCACCTCACCCCCAGGGCGATGGGCCCCCACAGCACGGTGCTGCCGCTGCAGCCGGCGCAGGGCCCGATCGACCGCGAGGTGGCGCGATTCCAGGCCGAGCATCCCGGTCGCTCCGGGGTGGCGTTCCTGGCCGAAGGCCTGGATGCGTATGCCGCGCGCGCGGTGGTCACCCGCCACGCGGCGCGCAGCCTGGACCTGCAGTACTACATGTGGAAGGACGACCTGATCGGCCACCTGATGGCCCGCGAGCTGTACCAGGCCGCCGAACGCGGCGTGCGCGTGCGCCTGCTGCTGGACGACATGAACGCGCTGGACAAGGATGCGCTGATGATGGCGCTGGACGAACACCCCAACATCGAGATCCGCCTGTACAACCCGTTCCGCAACCGCGACGGGCTGTGGCGGCTGGTGGAGATGGTGCAGCGCTTCTTCAGCGTCAACCACCGCATGCACAACAAGCAGTGGATCGCCGACGGGCGGGTCGCCATCGTGGGCGGGCGCAACATCGGCGAAGAGTATTTCAGCGCGCGCAGCGATGTGAACTTCCGCGACCTGGACCTGCTGGTGGCGGGCACGGCCGTGCGCCAGGCCAACGCCATCTTCGACGACTACTGGAACAGCGATGCGGCGGTGCCGATCGCCGCCCTGGCCTTCCATACTCCTGCCGAACTGCGCCTGCTGCTGCTGGAATCGGACAACGAAGCCAAGCTGGCGGCAGCGCAGCCGTTCCTGCAACGGGTGCAGCGCGCGGCGTCGGCGCAGTCCTACTACCGCAATGCCGTGGACCTGCATTGGTCGGCGCAGGTGGAGATCCTGTCCGACCCGCCGATGAAGCATCGCCGCGACGACCCGGGAAACTGGCTGGTCACCCGCCTGGTGCGTGAGATCGAGGCCACCCGGCACAAGGCGTTGCTGATATCGCCCTACTTCGTGCCCGGCGACGCCGGAGCGCGTGGACTCGGCGAGCTGGTGCGGCGCGGTGCCTCGGTCGGGGTGGTGACCAACTCGCTCGCGGCCAATGACGTGGCTGCGGTGCACAGCGGCTACATGCACTACCGCCTGCCGCTGCTGCAGGATGGCGTGCACCTGTACGAACTGAAGTCACGCGGGCATGCCGGCGGTGGCAGCGGGCCGTTCGGCAGCAGCGGCGCCAGCCTGCACACCAAGGCGTTCATGCTCGACGACCGCCGCGGTTTCGTCGGCTCGTTCAACCTCGACCCGCGCTCGGCCTACCTCAATACCGAGATGGGCGTGATGTTCGAGGACCCGGCGCTGGCCGCGCAGCTGCGCGGGGAATACCTGCGCCTGGCTGGCCCTGACCTGAGTTACTGGGTCATCCGCACGCCCGGGAACCAGGTGCGCTGGCTGGATCGCGCCGCGCAGCCGCCGCGGATGCTGGACCACGAACCGGACACCTCATGGCGTCAGCGCGCCATCGCCCGCGCGATCGGCTGGCTGCCGCTGGAGTCGCAGCTGTAGCGGCCACCATGCCAGCGGCAGCCACGCAGGGCGCTACGCCTCGGTGGCGTCCTCTTCGGCATCCAATGTCTCCACGCCGCGCCCGTGCAGGCGCCGCCAGATCCATTGCAGGGCGTGCGCCGGGGTTCCCGGCAGCTGCTCCAGCAGCGCCATCGCCTGGGCCTGGCTGATCCGGCCATGGCGGCACAGCAGACTGGCCGAGGCCGCAGCGCGGGCGAACTGCAGGCTGGCCGCCAGCCCGGCGCCGCTGGGCTCGGGATCGCGCAGCAATGCCTCGTGCACCGACGGCGGCAGCTCCCAGGCGGCAGCGATGCGACTGGCGACCGGCAGGCTCCAGCTGTCCAGCAGTCCGGTGGCCAACGCCTGCGACGGCACCGCGCCCTGCTGCCAGGCCGCATCCAGCAATTGCCGCATGACCAGGGCCGCGCCCAGGCCCTGGGTCAGTCCCATCCATTGCGCGGCAAAGCCATCTTCATGGGTGACCAGCCGCGCATGGTCGGCCGCGGCCCGCGAGGCCAGCAATGCGTGTTCCCACACCACCGTGCCAAACTGCGGAAAGGCGTCGCTGTGGAGCTGCATCACCGGCTGGACCAGGACCGCACTGATGATCTGGCGGATGCCGTCGGTGCCGACCAGGGTCACCGCGCGCTGCAGGCTGTCCACCGGCTTGGCCTGCAGGCGGTACACCGGGCTGTTGGCGATGCGCAGCAGGTTGCCGGTCAGCACCGCGTCCTGGCCGATGATGGCCGCCATGCTGCGCGCCGACGCATCGTTGTCGTTCACGGTCTGGATCAGCTGGGGCAGCAACTGCGGCCGGCGCGGCAGATGCCGGGCCGACCAGTCCTGGGCGTCCAGCGCCGCCGCCACGGCCGCCTGCAGCGCGACATCCTGCGCGCGGGTAGCACGCTCGACACCCCCACCAGGCGCCAGCGCCAGCGCATGCAGGCCTGCCTGCAGGATCGCCCCGGTATCGCCCTCGGTGGGGCCTGCCGTCGGCGCGGCCGGGCGCGCGCCCGGCTCGACCCGGGCCCGGACCACGGGTGCCGCGGCCGGGCGCCGGTACAGGCCCCAACCAACGCCGGCCGCCACCAGCAGCCCGGCGGCCCCGACCAGGAGGCCGGTCATCGGCACGGTCCCGTCACGGCGCGGCTGTTCACGCGCATTGTTGCCACTGCACCCACGTCGTTCCGTCCTGGCTTGCCGGTACCGCGCACCGTTGCCACGGCATCGGCCGCGCGCCGGGCAACTTTAGCGCCGACCTGCAATGGTCACCGCCTGCAGACAACGCCGTCCGACGGAATGCACTAGAATGGCGCCGCGCGACCGTCCCGGCCAACCCGTGACGTCGCCTTTTTTGTTTTACACCCAACCTTTTCCTGCCGCGTTCGCCGGCGTTTGCCGACGTTCGCAGCATCGGAGTCACCATGTTATTTGAAACCCTCGAAACGACCGGTCACGAACAGGTGGTGTTCTGCCACAGCCGCGATGCCGGTCTGAGGGCGATCATCGCCATCCACAACACCACCCTGGGCCCGGCGCTGGGCGGCGTGCGCATGCGCCCGTACGCCAGCACCGACGAGGCGCTGGCGGACGCGCTGCGGCTCAGCCGCACCATGACCTACAAGAACGCGCTGGCCGGGTTGAACGTGGGCGGCGGCAAGGCGGTGATCATCGGCGATCCGCGCAGGGACAAGACCGAAGTGCTGTTCCGCGCGTTCGGTCGCTACGTGGATTCGCTGGGCGGCCGCTACATCACCGCCGAAGACGTGGGCACCGACGTCAATGACATGGAAAACATCTACCTCGAAAGCGAGTACGTGACCGGCGTGCACCAGGTGCATGGTGGCTCCGGCGACCCGGCGCCATTCACCGCCTACGGCGCGCTGCAGGCGCTGATGGCGGCCATGCAGCACAAGCTGGGCCACGAGGAAGTGGGCAAGGTCAGCATCGCGGTCCAGGGCCTGGGCCACATCGGCATGGAACTGGTGAAGCTGCTGCGCGATCGCGGCGCCAAGCTGTTCGTCACCGACCTGGACAGCGCGCTGGTCGAACGTGCGGTGACCGAGTACGGCGCCGAGGCGGTGAAGCCGGACGATATCTACGACGTCAACGCCGATGTGTTCGCGCCCTGCGCGCTGGAAGGGGCGATCAATCCGCAGACCCTGCCGCGCCTCAAGTGCAGGATCGTCTGCGGCACCGCCAACAACCAGCTGTCCAGCCCGGAGATCGGCGACGAACTGCACGCCCGGGGCATCCTGTATGCCCCGGATTACGCGGTCAATGCGGGCGGCGTGATGAATGTGTCGCTGGAAATCGACGGCTACAACCGCGAACGCGCGATGCGGCTGATCCGCAGCATCTACCACAACCTGGGGCGCATCTTCGCGCTGTCCCAGCAGGAAAACATCGCACCGCAACGCGCCGCCGACCGCATCGCCGAGACGCGCATCCAGTCGATCGGCAAGTTGAAGATGCCGCTGGGCCGGGCCCGGCCACGGCTGGGTACGCTGCGCGGCGGCTGAACCTGCCGGAGCTGGAAAAAAAAGGGCGCGACCCTGTCGCGCCCTTTTTCCCTGCCGCGGCGGCGCCGGCCGCCGCGATGCGATCAGAACGCGGCCGAATAGCGCAGGGCCACCTGGCTCAGGTCGCCACGCGGGCCGAAACGCTGGTCGTAGCCGAACGACAGCTGCGAGTTACGGGTCAGCCAGGACTGTACGGACACGCCGAACAGACCGCCCGAGCGCGCCGGCTGCAACCCGGCAACCGGTGCCCAGGCATCGACGCCGACAAAGCTGGCATCGAATGCCAGGCCATCGCTGGACAGCGTCTGCTGCCATTCGGCGTAGCCGCGCAGCGACCAACCCTGCAGGCGCGTCTCGGCCCGCAGGCCGGCCAGTGCCTGGCTGCGGCTCGACGCGCGGCTGTCGGCACGCAGACCGAACCCGAAGCCGCCGTTCTCGCTGAAACCGTCGCTGCGCAGGTGCGCGTAGTCGGCGCCGAGGTACGGCGTCAACGACGCCCCAGCGCCGCCGAAGCGGTAGCCCGACTCCACGCTGGCGGTACTGAAGTCGCCGCCGTAACGGGCGTTGACACCATACTGCCCCGGCCCCAGCAACAGCTGGCGGTCGATCTCGCGGGTGAACTGGCCCGCACCCAGCTGCGCCAGCGTGTAGGCCGCGCCGCTCTTCCAGCCGGCATACAGTTGCGCCTGCGACTGACGGTCACGACCGCTGTCGCCGCCCCACTCGCGGCTGCTGTTGCTGCGGGTTTCACCGAAGGCAAAGCCCATCACGCCGTTGCTGCCCAGCGCCATGTCCTGGCCCATCATCCAGCCCTGGGTCTGGAAGCCGCTGCCGGCAAAGCTGCCCTGCCCGGCCTCACCCAGCGCACTCTGCCACGCGCCGCGAAGACGGGGCGCCGCCGATACCGTGTCGAATCGCGTCGACAGCGCGCGGCGATTCATGTCCAGGTTGTCGAAGGTCATGCCGTTGGCCAGGCTGTGCGCCTTGCCCGACAGGCTCTCCAGGCTGGCCTGCAGACCGGCAGCTCCCTGCACCCGCTGCAGCTCGCCGGCCGCGTCGGCGAAGCCGGGCGTCCCGATGCCGGTACCGGTGTCGAGGACGTCGAAGGCCTGTTCCACGCGCAGGGCCGATGCAGCCGAAATGGTCCCCAGACCGGCCGCTGCGGCCGCGCCGGTCACGCTCACGCGGTTGATGTTCAGCCCAGCGGTGTACTTGTCGTAGGAGAACGTCGCATCCAGCAGCACGATGTCGCCCAGCGCGGTGTAGCGGGCAAAGGCGCCATTCACGCCCTGGGCCGCGACGATCAGCTCCTGCCGGATGCCGGCCTGCGGCACGTAGCCTTCCACGACGCGGTCGATGACCACGTTGCCGCCGTTGAGCTGTGCCGTACCGCTCACCTTCAACGACTGCGCGCCCAGCGCGGTCGAGAACACGCCGGTGGCCTCCTGGGTGAAGTTGCCGTCGATGAGCGCGTTCACGCCCGCCTCGAACATGTACAACGTACCGCTGTTGACCAGGTTGCCGGTGACCCGGGTGCTTCCCGTACGGAACTGCAGGCCACCGGCCGGCAGCACCTGCACGCTGGACCCCAGCGCTGCGCCGTCGCGCAGCGAGAGCGCGCCCGAGCGGACGATGGTGCCGCCGGTATAGGAATTCTTGCCGGTCAGGATCAGCGTTCCGGCACCGGACTTGTCCAGCCCGCCGGCACCACTGATGTCGTTGCCCCACTCGGTCAGCGAATTTTCCCCGGGCACGTTGACCACCATGGTGCCCCAGTCGAACCGACCGGGGCCGTTGATGGCCTTGCCGACGTTGAGCAGGCCATGCCCGAACACCGCGTCCACGCCCGGCTCGCCGAGGTCGGTGGCGGTGCCCAGCAGGGTCTGCCGCACCATGTCGTTGGTGAAGTACGGGTAGCTCTGCCAGACCAGCGCGGCCGCACCGGAGACCAGCGGTGCCGCATACGAGGTGCCGCCGCCCCACAGGTAGCTGGGGGTGCCGCCGGTGCTCTTGGGGTCGACGAACACTGCTTCGCCGGGTGCGGCCAGGCAGTAGTTGGCCGCGATGCCACAGGCATTGGCGTAGCTGGACAGGGTGTCCGGCTTGGCGAAGTCCACGGCGGTCACCGCCAGCCAGCCGCGCTCCAGGTCGGCAGCCGGACGCGTGTTGTTCGGGCCGGGCTGGCTGGGCAGCGCCGCCATGTTGGAGGGATCGGCCTTCTTCTCATTACCCGTGGCGAACACCACCAGGCCATCGTTGGCGATGATGAACGGACGGTACTCCGCGGCGATGGACGCCGTGGCGGAGGCGTTGGTCCAGTACAGCCCGCCCCAGGAGTTGTTCATGATCTTCACGCCGTCGGCGATCAGATCCTGATGCACCGGCGCCAGCCCCAGCGCGCCATTGACCTGGTTGCCGTTGCCGGTGCCGTCGTCGGCCGGCGCCTTGTCGGCGATGATGCGGGCCGACACGATCTCCGCGCCGGGCGCCACGCCACCGGGCCAGTTGCCGAAGGCGCTGCCGGCCGCCAGCGACGCCACGCTGGTGCCGTGGCCGACGACGTCATCCACGGCGAGATTGTTGACCTTCGGATCGACGTAGGTATGGCTGGACACGACCCGACCGGCCAGGGTGGGATGCGCGCGGTTCACGCCGGAATCGACGATGCCGATACGCACGCCGCTGCCGGTCAACCCCTGCCGCTCCACGGCATTGATCAGGGTGAGATGCCCGTCGATCGACGGCTGCGTGGGCGTGACCGGCGGCGTCACCGGTGGCGTGACCGGTGGCGTCACCGGCGGCACCACCGGTGCGACCGGCATGTCCCCGCGGGTATTTCCGCCGCCACCCCCACCGCCACACGCGCTCAATGCCACGGCCAGCGCACCGGCCAGCACGTTCCTGCTGAAAACTGCCTGCTTCATCCCTGTTCCCCGAAATAAATGAAAACCACCCCTGGTTTCCGGCCCTTCCGGCCGACACCGGTGGTAAACCCTGACCCTCTATACTGGGTCACCCCCACGCAGTCTGCCGGGAAACGCGTCGCCATACCATGCCCTGCGTTCCCTTTTCGTAAATCGCTCACGCAACAAACGAGATTGCCATGTCCAACATTGTCATCGCCGCTGCCAAGCGGACCGCCATCGGTTCCTTCCTCGGCCAGTTCAACGGCGTGCCCACCCCTGCCCTGGGCGCCACCGCGATCGCGGCCGCGCTGGAACAGTCCGGCGTGCCGGCGGCGGATGTTACCGAAGTGATCATGGGCTGCGTGCTGCCGGCCAACCTGGGCCAGGCGCCGGCGCGCCAGGCCGCGGTCGCCGCCGGCATTCCCTACTCCACCGGCGCCACCACCCTCAACAAGGTCTGCGGCTCGGGCATGAAGGCGATCATGCTCGGGCACGACCTGATCAAGGCCGGCACCGCCAGCATCGTGGTGGCCGGCGGCATGGAATCGATGTCCAATGCGCCGCACCTGCTGCCCAACTCGCGGACCGGCAACCGCTTCGGCAATTTCCAGGCGGTGGACCACATGGCCCACGACGGCCTGGTCAATGCGTACGACGGCAAGGCCATGGGCGAATTCGCCGAATGTGCGGTGGACAAGTACCAGGTGACCCGCGAGGAGCAGGACGCCTACGCCATCGAATCGGTCCGCCGTGCGCAGGCCGCGCAGGCCGCCGGGGCCTTCGACGATGAGATCGTTGCGGTGAAGGTGGCCGGCCGCAAGGGCGAGGTCGAATACCGCCAGGACGAACAGCCCGGACGCTCGGATATCGCCAAGATCCCCACCCTGCGCCCGGCCTTCAGGAAAGACGGTACGGTCACCGCCGCAAGTTCGTCGAGCATCTCCGACGGTGCCGCCGCCGTGGTCCTGCTGGCCGAAGACGATGCCGCCGCGCGTGGGGTTCAGCCGCTGGCCCGGATCGTGGCACATGCCACCCATTCCCAAGAGCCGGAGTGGTTCACCACCGCGCCGATCGGGGCGATCCACAAGGTGCTTGCCAAGGCCGGCTGGCATCTGGACGAGGTGGACCTGTTCGAAATCAACGAGGCGTTCGCGGTGGTGGCGATGGCGCCCATCCGCGAGCTGGGCATCGCCCATGAGAAGGTCAACGTGAATGGCGGTGCCTGCGCACTGGGTCACCCGATCGGCGCTTCCGGTGCGCGTCTGGTGGTCACCTTGGTCAACGCGCTGCGCAAGCGTGATGCAAAGCGCGGAATTGCTACACTGTGCATTGGTGGCGGCGAGGCCACGGCCATCGCCATCGAATTGATTTGATTGGAATTAACACCCGTTTCGCAAAAATGAATGCGGGATCGCTTGACAGCCCATCGTGGCTTGTCATCATGTTGCCGGGCGCGCAATAGCGCGTTGCCTAATCTAACGACGAGGATTCACACTAATGAGCATCAACAAGCTGCTGATCGCAATGGCCCTGGGCCTGGCTCTGACCGCCTGCTCGAAGCAGGAACAGGCTGCTGACGCCGCTGCTTCGGCCAACGAAGCCGCTGCCGACGCCCAGGTCGCTGCCGACCAGGCCGCTGCTGCTGGCGCCCAGACCGCCGACGCTGCCCAGGCTGCCGCCGACACCGCCACCACCGCTGCTGACGCTTCGGCTGATGCCGCTGCCCAGGCTGGCGCTGCTGCCACCGACGCTGCTGCCGACGCCGCTGCCGACGCTGCCAAGGCCGGTGAAGCCACCGCCGAGCAGGCCAAGGACGCTGCTGAAGAAGCCAAGAAGTAATCACTTCTTTCTTCAGGCAAGTCTGAAAAAGCCGCTGGTTCGCCAGCGGCTTTTTCTTTGGGGAAGCGTACCGACCAACGGTCGGTACCTACCGGCTTTGCGCGTACCGACCAACGGTCGGTACCTGCCGGCTTCGCGCGTACCGACCAACGGTCGGTACCTACCGGCTTCGCGTGTACCGACCAACGGTCGGTACCTACCGGCTCCGCGTGTACCGACCAACGGTCGGTACCTACCGGCTCCGCGTGTACCGACCAACGGTCGGTACCTACCGGCTCCGCGTGTACCGACCAACGGTGGGTACCGCCCGGCTTCGCGGGTGCCGACCGCGCCTTCACGGTCGGCTAAATAGGATCGGCTCTCCCTGGAACCCTGATGGAGAGCGCCATGAAGATTCGTTCGATCACCACGCCGCTGATGGCCGCTTCGCTGCTGCTGGCGCTGGCTGCATGCAAGGGCCCGGAAGCCGAGCAGGCCCGCGCCGACGCCGCGCAGGCGGCCGACAGCACCGGCGAGGCGGCGCGTGCAGCGGTTGACCAGGCCGCCGCCTCCACCCGCAACGCCGCAGACGAGGCCGCTGCCGCGTCCGAACGCGCTGCCGCCGATGTGCAGCCCGCACTGGATCGCGCTGCCGACGCCACCTCAGCGGCGGCGGCCGATGCCAAGGTCGCCGCGCGCGATGCCGCTGCCAATGCCAGCGACGCCACCGCCAATGCGGCGGAAAAGGTCGCCGACAAGGCCCGCGACGTGGCCGATGACGCCCGCCAGAACGCGGACGACGCCAAGCATTGAGGGAGGGCGTGATCGCCGCGCGCGGTTCCCACCGCGCGCGGCGTCATGGCAGCGCGCGCTGCATGATCGCCTGGCAGTCCACCGCGTCATCCAGCGTGCCGAACGCCATCCCGTGCCGTCCCCCCAGGCGTGACCTCACGAACGCCTCCGCCAGCGGGCTGCCGCTGCGCAACAGTACCGCCGCCTGCAGCAACAGCGCCAATCGTTCGGTTACCGTCCGCGCCTGCGCCTCGGCCGGCGCAGCGGCAAGCATCGCGCGCAGCGACTGCAGCGCACCATCGTAGTCGGCATCGCGCCCGGCCACCGCCTCCAGTTCCGCCTCCAGCACCGGCAGCACCTGCGGCTCCCGCGCCAGCGCACGCAGCACATCCAGGCACTGGATGTTGCCGCTGCCTTCCCAGATCGAGTTCAACGGCGCCTGCCGGTACAACCGCGGCAGCATCGACTCTTCCACGTAGCCGGCGCCGCCCAGGCACTCCTGCGCTTCATTGACGAACACCGCCGCGCGTTTGCACACCCAATACTTCCCTACCGCGGTGGCGATGCGCGCGAACGCCGCAGCCTGCGCATCGTGCGGGGCCTGGTCGACCGCGCGCGCCACGCGCATGGCAAAGGCCGTGGCCGCCTCCGATTCCATCGCCAGGTCGGCCAGCACGTTGGCCATCAGCGGCTGCCCGCTCAGGCGCAGACCGAACGCACTGCGGTGGCGGGTGTGGTGCAGCGCCTGTGCCAGCGCCATGCGCATCTCGGCGGCGGCGCCCAGCATGCAGTCCAGCCGGGTCATCATCACCATGCCGATGATGGTTGCCACGCCCCTGCCCTCCTCGCCCACGCGCCGCGCCCACGCACCGCACAGCTCCACTTCGCTGGAGGCATTCGACCAGTCGCCAAGCTTGTCCTTGAGCCGCATCAACCGGAACGCGTTGCGATTGCCATTGCCCAGCCGCCGCGGCATCAGGAAGCAGGTGAGCCCGGCCGGCGCCTGCGCCAACACCAGGAACGCGTCGGACATCGGCGCGGAGAAGAACCATTTGTGCCCGACCAGCGCGTAGCTGCCGTCTTCGCGCAGTTCGGCGCGGGTGGTGTTGCTGCGTACGTCCGAGCCGCCCTGCTTCTCGGTCATGCCCATGCCCAGGGTGATGCCGGCCTTGTCGGCCATCGGCACGTCGCGCGGGTCGTAGACCGGCGCGGCCGCCTTGTCGGCCCACTCGGCCAGCAGCGGATCCTGGCGCAGCACGGCAACGGCCGCATGGGTCATGGTCAACGGGCAGCTGGTACCCGCTTCGGCCTGGTGATGCAGGAAACTGAGCGCCGCGCGTGCGACATGCGCGCCGGGTCGACCGTCCTGCCAAGACAGCCCGGCCACGCCGTTGCGCTTGGCCAGGTCCATCAACTGGTGATAGGCCGGGTGGAATTCCACGGTGTCGATGCGGTGGCCCTGGCCGTCGTGCGTGCGCAGACGTGGCCTGTCGCGGTTGGCCTCGAAGCCCAGCCGGTACAGCGTGTCGCCGGCGATCGCGCCATAGGCCTGCAGCGCGTCGATGAAGGCTGCGCCGCCTTCACGCTGCACGGCCTCGGCCAACGCCACGTCGTCCGCCCACAGATTGCGGCCGGCGAAGGGGGGCGGCTGGTTGTCGACCTCGTGGGTCTCGAATGCGGTGGGCGCAGGTGTCATGGTGCAGGCCTCGTGCGGATCGCCCGATTCTGCCGCATCCGCGGGCGGGGCGCCGTTCAGCTGGATTCTCACCTCCTGCACGAGTGCGGCGGCACAGTGCAGGCATGAGCACGACTGCTGCAGACAACGACCTGGTGGTACTGCGTCCGGAGGGCCTGTACTGCCCCGCAGGCGATTTCCATATCGATCCCTGGCGCCCGGTGCCGCGGGCGGTGATCACCCATGGCCATGGCGACCATGCACGCAGCGGCATGGGTCAGTACTACAGCAGCACCGGCAGCGTGCCTATCCTGCGCTGGCGGCTGGGCGATGTGCCCCTGCAGGCCTTCGACTACGGTGAACCCTTCACCCTTGGCGCGGTGCGGGTGTCGCTGCACTCGGCCGGCCATGTGCTTGGCTCGGCCCAGGTCCGCATCGACGATGGGCGACAGGTCTGGGTGGCCTCGGGCGACTACAAGCGCCAGCCCGACCCGACCTGCGCGCCATTCGAGGTGGTGCCCTGCGATGTCTTCATCACCGAAGCGACGTTCGCCCTGCCGATCTACCGCTGGCAGGACACCGCCGAGGTGGCTGCCGAGATCGTCGCCTGGCGGCGCGAGTGCGAACAGCGGGGCGAAGCGGCGATCCTGCTCTGCTACGCGCTGGGCAAGGCGCAGCGGGTGTTGGCCGAACTGCTGCCGCTGGATGATCAACCGGCATGGCTGCATGGCGCCATCGCCAAGGGCGTGGCGGTCTACCGCGAGGCGGGGGTTGCGATGCTGGACACGCATACCGTGGCCGAGCAGGGGCGCGCGCCCGACGCGGCCGGCAAACTGATCCTGGCACCGCCCTCGGCGGCCGGTACCCCGTGGCTGCGTCGCTTCGGCAAGCACCAGCTGGGCTTCGCCTCGGGCTGGATGCGGCTGCGCGGCAACCGCCGCCGCCGCAACTACGAACGCGGTTTCGTGGTCTCCGACCATGCCGACTGGCCCGCCCTGCTGCAGACCATCGAACAGACCGGCGCGCGCCGGGTGATCGCCACGCATGGGAACACCGATGCGCTGATTCCGTTCCTGCGCGAACGGGGCGTCGCCGCCGAGGCCTTCCGCACCGATTTCGGGAGCGAGGAATGAGGGCGTTCGCCGCGTTGTACCAGCGCCTGGACCGCAGCACCGCCACCCTGGACAAGCGCGCCGCGCTGGTCGCGTATTTCCGCGACGCACGCCCGCACGATGCGGCATGGGCGCTGTACCTGCTCAGCGGTGGCAAAGTCGGTGGCGCGCGCCGGAAGATTGCCGCCAGCGGCGAACTGCGTGCGTGGATCGCCGAGGCCGCGGCGCTGCCGGCATGGCTGGTGGCCGACAGCTACGACCAGGTCGGCGACCTGGCCGAAACCCTGACCCTGCTGCTGGATGATCCGCTCGACGCGGCGCCGGACCGACCCCTGGCGGAGTGGATCGAAGTGCATCTGCTGGGCGTGGCCAATCAACCCGAAGCGGTACGCCGCGCTGCGGTCGAAGCCGGGTGGGCACAGCTGCCTGCGGGCGAGCGGCTGGTGTTCAACAAACTGCTCACCGGCGCGCTGCGGGTCGGCGTGTCGCAGCGCCTGGTCCAGCAGGCACTGGCCGAGCTGTCGGGCATCGACATCGCGCGCATCGCCCAGCGCATGCTGGGCGACTGGGTGCCGTCCCCGGGCCTGCTCGCCTCGCTGCTGAGCACCGAGGAGCTGCCGCAGGACCGTCAGCAGCCCTATCCGTTCTTCCTTGCCTCGCCGCTGGAAGCCGAGGTCGAACGCCTGGGGCCCGTGGACGACTGGATACTGGAATGGAAGTGGGACGGGATCCGCCTGCAGCTGCTGCGTCGCCAGGGTGAAGCCGCGTTGTGGTCGCGCGGCGAGGAACGCCTGGATGGGCGTTTCCCGGAAATCGAGGCGGCGGCGATGGGCCTGCCGGACGGCACGGTGATCGACGGCGAGCTGCTGGCCTGGCGCGACGACGACACCCAACCGTTGCCGTTCACCGCACTGCAGACGCGCATCCAGCGCCGCAAGCCAGGCCCGAAAACACTGGCCGATACCCCGGTCCGCGTACTGGCCTACGACCTGCTGGAGCTGGATGGCCAGGACCTGCGCGCCCACCCGCTGGCCGAGCGCCGCGCGCGGCTGGCCGACCTGCTGGACCGGCTGGACGACCGCCGGCTGCTGTTGTCGCCCACGCTGCGGGCGGCCGATTGGGACGACGCCGCCGTGCAACGCACGCAGGCCCGCGAGCGCGGCGTGGAAGGGTTGATGCTCAAGCGCCGCGATTCGCCCTACCAGAGCGGCCGACGCCGCGGCGACTGGTGGAAATGGAAGATCGAACCGCTCACCATCGATGCGGTGATGATCTACGCGCAGGCCGGCCATGGCCGGCGCAGCACGCTCTACACCGACTACACCTTCGGGGTCTGGGACGGCGAACGGCTGGTGCCGGTGGCCAAGGCGTATTCGGGGTTGGATGACAAGGAAATCCTGGCGTTGGACCGGTGGATCCGCGCCAACACCGTCGAACGTTTCGGTCCGGTGCGCAGCGTGCGGGGCGAGCAGGTGTTCGAACTGGGTTTCGAAGCCGTCAACCGCAGCAGCCGGCACAAGTCCGGCATCGCAGTGCGGTTCCCACGGATCCTGCGCTGGCGCCATGACAAACCGGCCAGCGAAGCCGACACCCTGGCCCAGCTGCAGGCCCTGGCCCGGTGACGCGCCGCGAGGCGATGGCACGGCTGGCCGCGTGGTTCGCCAGTCGCGGCTGGGCTCCCCTGCCCTTCCAGAAAACGATGTGGCGACACTACCTGGCCGGCGAGTCCGGACTGCTGCACACGCCCACCGGCAGCGGCAAGACCCTGGCGATGTTCGGCGGCCCGCTGCTGCAGGCACTGGCCGACCCGGTGCCGCGCGCAAAGGCCGGCCGCGGTGGCAAGACCGTGCCGGCGCTGCAGGTGCTGTGGATCACCCCGTTGCGCGCACTGGCCAGCGACACCGCCCGCGCGCTGCGCGAACCGCTGTCCGCACTGGGACTGGACTGGCAGGTGGGGCTGCGCACCGGCGATGCCAGTGCGCGCGACAAGCGGCTGGCGCGCGAGGGCCGGGTCGATGTGCTGGTGACCACGCCCGAATCGCTGGCGTTGCTGCTGAGCTACCCCGACACCCCGGAAAAGCTGCGCCGGCTGCGCTGCGTGGTGGTGGACGAGTGGCACGAACTGCTTGGCAACAAGCGCGGCGTGCTGCTGCAGTTGAACCTGCGCCGGCTGCGCGATGCGCTGCCCGCGCTGCAGGTGTGGGGCCTGTCGGCAACACTGGGCAACCTGGACGAGGCGCGCCAGGTGCTGCTGCCCGATCGGCCCGACGCGCCGCTGGTCGCGGGTGCGCGGCCGCGCCCGGTCGCGGTGGAAACGCTGCTGCCGGCGCACGGCGAGCGCTTCCCGTGGGCGGGCCACCTTGGACTGTCGCAGCTGCAGCGCGTGCAGCAGAAGCTGTTCGCCGTAGGCACCAGCCTGCTGTTCACCAACACCCGCGCGCAGGCCGAACTGTGGCACCAGGCGCTGGCCGCCGTGTGGCCGGAGGACGCGGCCACGCTGGCCCTGCACCATGGTTCGCTGGACCCGGCGCAGCGTCGCGTGGTCGAACAGGGCCTGCGCGATGGCGCGCTGCGGTGCGTGGTCGCCACCTCCAGCCTCGACCTGGGCGTGGATTTTCCGGCAGTGGACCAGGTACTGCAGATCGGCAGCCCGAAAGGCATCGCGCGCCTGGTCCAGCGCGCCGGACGTGCCCGCCACCGTCCCGGCGAATCAGGGCACATCGTGTGCGTGCCCTCGCATGCGCTCGAGCTGGTCGAATATGCGGCCGCGCGGCGCGCGCTGGCCAGCGGGGTGATCGAAGCGCGGCGCCCGCTGCAGCTGTCGCTGGACGTGCTGGCCCAGCACTGCGTGAGCTGCGCGCTGGGCGGCGGATTCGACGCCGATGCGCTGCTGGCCCAGGTGCGGCGCACGCATGCCTTCGCTGCGCTGGACGACGCCCACTGGCAGGGCGTGCTCGACTTCATCGTGCAGGGCGGGCGGGCGCTGGCGCAGTACCCCGACTTCCACAAGGTGGTGCGCGACGACGATGGCATCTACCGCGTCCACGACCGCCGCGTGGCCCTGCGCCATCGCTTGTCGATCGGCACCATCACCAGCGATGGCAGCGCGGTGGTGCAGTTCCTGCGCGGCGGGCGACTGGGCACGGTGGAAGAACAGTTCGTGGGCCGCCTGCGCCCGGGCGATCGCTTCCAGTTCGCCGGGCGCCTGCTTGAACTGGTCCGGCTTGAAAACCTGACGGCGTACGTGAAGACGGCGAAGGGCGGCGACGGCGTGGTGCCGCGCTGGCAGGGGGGGCGCTTGCCGCTGTCGGAGGCGCTGGGGCAGGAAATGGAGAGCGTGCTCGCCAGCAGCGCGGACAGCCCGGAGATGCGCTGGCTTGAGCCGCTGCTGCGACTGCAGGCGCGCGTGTCGGCGTTGCCGGGGCCTTCGTTGCTGCTGGTGGAACAGGTGCGTCGCCGCGAGGGCCAGTTCGTGTTCGTGTATCCGTTCGCCGGCCGCCAGGTCAACGAGGGCATGGCCGCGCTGATGGCGCTGCGCTGGACCCGGCTGCAGGCCAACACGTTCGGCTACGCGGCCAACGATTACGGATTCGTGCTGGCACCGGCGCGCGCGGTCGAGCTCGATGCCGAACGCGTCGGCGTGCTGCTGCGGCCCGAGGGCCTGTTCGAGGATCTGCGCGACAGCCTCAACCTCAGCGAACTGGCCCGCCGCCAGTTCCGCGACATCGCGCGCGTGTCGGGCCTGCTGATTCCGGCGCTGCCCGGGCGCACGCCGCGCAGCATGCGCCAGCTGCAGGCCTCGGCCGGCCTGCTCTACGACGTGCTGCGCCAGCATGATCCGGACCATATCCTGCTCGGCCTGGCCGACCGCGAAGTCCTGCACACCCAGCTTGAGCTGGGCAACCTGGCCCATGCCCTGCGCCGCTGCCAGTCGCGCACGGTATGCGTGCAGCAGCCGGCAACGCTGGGGCCGTTGTCGTTCCCGCTGTGGGCCGAACGGCTGCGCGGCCAGCTCAGCAATGAAGACTGGAAGACCCGCGTGCTGCGTGCGGTCGGCCAGCTGGAGAAACGCCATGCCGACTGACGGCGCCATCACCCTCGCGGGCGAACCCGTCCAGCTGCTGGGCGAGCGCGCCCTGTACTGGCCCGCTCGCCACGCCCTGCTGATCGCCGACCTCCACCTGGGAAAGGCCGACCTGTTCCGGCGGGCCGGCATCGGGCTGCCCAGCGGCGGCACCGGCGATGACCTGGCGCGGTTGACCCGCCTGGTCCAGCAGCATCCGGTGCGCACGCTGTGGATACTCGGCGACGTGCTGCACGGAGCCGCGCACCGCGCGTCCTGGTACCGGCAATGGCAGGGGTGGCGGGAGCAACACCAGGCACTGGATATCGGCGCATTGGCGGGCAACCACGACCGCGTGCTGCCCAAGGCGGACCTTGGCATCCGCCTGCTCGGCGAGCGTGTGCAGGAAGGGCCGTTCCTGCTGCGCCACGATCCGCAGCCGCACCCTACCCTGCACGTGCTGTGCGGTCATCTGCATCCGCTGGCGCGGCTGCCGGGCATGCAGCGGCGATGGCCTGCGTTCTGGCTGCGCGAGCGCCTGACCGTGCTTCCGGCCTATTCGCATTTCACTGCGGGAATCGCGCCGGTACTGGATGCGGGCGAACGCCTGGTGGCCTGCGTGGAAGACGCCACCATCGCGCTGCCGCTCCAGCGCTAGGGCGTCAGGCGGCGTCCATCAACCGGATTTCCGGTGCGTGCGGATTGCGCCGCACCGGTTGGCCCGCCACCTCGGCCAGCATGGAACGCGCTACCGAACGGATGCGCGCATGGTGTTCCGGCGCGGCATGGGTGATCAGGCTGGTGACATGGAAATCGAACACCTCTTCCATCACGTCCGGCTGGTCCTCATGCAGCATCTGCAACAGACCACGCAGCTTGCAGAGTTCGGAGTCGAGAACGTCGGGCCGGAACAGCATGATGTGTTTCTCCTTCAGGGGTACCCGACCCTTTTGCCATGAGCGAGGTGACTCCCCCGTCAATGAAGGGGAGGGCTTCGTTCATCCGCCCCCGTGCTCGCCGCCATCGCAGCGACGAACCCGGGCGACAGACCCAGCCTTCCCCACCAGCCCCGCTGGGTGCCGCTCAGCACGCGCAGCATGTGCCCCCGTCCGCCCGGCAGGTTGCCCATCGGCTTGAACAGGACGTTGCGTGCGCCGGCCAGCAGGTCCCGCTCGGACTGGAACACCGGCGTCAGCCAGCGGCTCCAGAACTGGTAGATGCCCACGTGTGCGCTGCGCTGCGCCTGGTACGCCTGCAGCGCGGCAGGCGTGGCCGCCGGGTGCGCGCGCAATGCGTCTCGCAGCGCCAGTGCATCCATCAGCGCCATGTTCACGCCCTGCCCCAGTTGTGGACTCATGGCGTGGGCCGAATCGCCGACGAGCACCAGCCGGTCGCGGTGCCAGCGCGTCATCACCGCATCGCGATAGCCGGCACGCGCCAGCTGGGCACCGTCCGTGACGCCCTGGAGGCGCGGATGCGCCTGTGGCCACAACGCCTGGACCTCCTCCAGCCAGCGCGGCAGGCCATCGCGCTCCCACTGGGCGAACCGGTCACGTGGCAGGCTCCAGAAGAAGCTGAGTCGCGGTTGTGCGTCACCTGGACGCGTGCCCACCGGCAGCAGGCCAATCATCTTGCGGGCGGCCACGTAGCGTTGCCGCAATTCGTCGTAATGCGGCCAGTCGCCGCGCGGCAGCAGGCACCACAACGCCCCCCACGGGTACTCGCGGTCCAGCCGCGTGGCCTGCACCTGCGCGCGCAGCGTCGACGCCGAGCCGTCCGCGGCGATGACCAGGTCATAGGGCCCATGCCAGTGCCCGCGCGCGTCGCGCAGGCGCCCGTTGGCGCAGTCGACGTCGACGATCGCGGTGTCGGCCTGCAGGTTGCCCGGCTGTTCCCAGGCGTCTGCAAGCAACGAGAACAGCGCACCGCGCTGCATGCCGACGCCGTGCAGGTGCGCATGCAGGGCCGCGTACCGCATGTCCATCACCGCGCGCCCACACGGGGTTTCGCCGTACAGGCGACGCACCGCTGCACCATGCTGCAGCACCGGCGGCAGCAGGTCCATCTGCCACAACACGTCCAGCCCACTGGGTTGCAGCAGGAACCCCGCGCCCACCGGCCCCGGCGTCGGCGCGCGCTCGTAGACGTGGACGACGTGATCGTCGCGTGAAAGCAGGACCGACAGCGCCTGCCCTGCGGTGCCATACCCGACGATGGCGATGGTGCGTGGTCGTGTCATCCGACGTCCTGTCCTGTCCCGGTCCAAAAAAAACCCCGCCGGAGCGGGGTTTTCAATGCGCGGTCGTGGAAATTACTCCGCAACCGGCACGATGTTCGAGGCCTGGGCGCCCTTCGGGCCCTGGGTCACGTCATAGGTGACCTTCTGGTTTTCCTGCAGACTGCGGAAGCCCTTGGCGTTGATCGCGGAGAAGTGCGCGAAGACGTCTGCGCTGCCGTCCTCCGGCGAAATAAAGCCAAATCCCTTGGCGTCGTTGAACCACTTGACGGTACCGTTCGGCATGGTAATGCAAGACCTTCTTCAATGAATGGGTGGTGTACGCTCAACCAGCGCACTGCCGGAGTATGCAAAGCTTGTCAGGCAATGACAATCACCCGCGTGCCAATTCGCCAATCAGTTCCGGCAATCCGGCGGAAGCCGCGTCAACATTGGCCAGCACTTCGGCCATGGTGATCTCGTCGCCATCGCCACACCCGGCCGCCCAGTTGGCCACGATGGCCAGGCAGGCGTAGTCCAGCCCCAGTTCCCGGGCCAGCCCGGCTTCGGGCATGCCGGTCATGCCGACCAGGTCGCAGCCATCCCGGCGCATCCGCGCGATCTCCGCATTGGTTTCCAGCCGTGGGCCCTGGGTGGCGCCGTAGCAGCCACCCTCCTGCAGGCGCACGCCGGTGACCTTCGCTGCGGCCAGTACCTTGCTGCGCAGCATCGGGGTGTAGGGGTGGCCAAAATCGACATGCAGCACCTCGCTGCCCGGCTCTTCGCTGAGCGTGGAGATCCGACCCCAGGTGTAATCGATCAGCTGGTCCGGGCACGCCAGCACGCGCGGACCGAAGTGTTCGGTGATGCCGCCCACGGTGTTCAACGCCAGCACGCGCGTGGCACCGATCTGCTGCAGTGCCGCAAGATTGGCGCGGTAATTGATCTTGTGCGGCGGCAGCGAGTGCCCCTCGCCATGACGGGCCAGGAAGGCCACGCGCTGGCCGAGCAGCGTGCCGACCCGGATGGGCCCGGACGGCGTGCCATAGCGGGTTTCCACCGCATGGCTGCTTACGTCATCGAGCTGGGCCAGCTTGTACACACCGGTGCCGCCGATCACGGCCAGGCTGATGGGTTCCATGGGCGCTGCTTATTCCTTCATCGCGTAGATGGCCGGCACGCCGCGCAGGCCTTCGTTGACATCCATGCCGAAGCCGAACACGTAGCGGTCGGGCAGCTCGACGCCGGCGTAATCGGCCTTGACGTCAGGCAGCGCGCGGTCGTGCTGTTTCACCGTCAGCGCGGCGATGCGCACGTCGGTGGCGCCCTGCTCCAGGCACCAGGTGCGAACGCCCTGCAGGGTGAAGCCTTCGTCCAGGATGTCGTCGACCAGCAGCACGCGGCGGCCGAACAGCGAGGTGGCCGGCTTGTGCTTCCAGACCAGCTCGCCGCCGGTCAGTTCGCCGCGGTAGCGGGTGGCATGCAGGTAATCGAACTGCAGGTCCTGGCCGCGTGCGCCCAGCTCGAGCGCCAGCTGGCCGGCGAACGGCAGCGCGCCGTGCATGATCGACAGGAACAGCGGCACCTCGCCTTTGTAATCAGCCGCAATGCCATCGGCGATGCGTGCGATGGCCGCATCGATGGTGGGGCGGTCGACCAGCAGGTCGGCCTGGGCCAGGGCCTGGGAAATGGTGAGGTTGGGCATCAGACGGTTCTTCCAAGGGTGTCGAGCAAACGGGATTGGGAGCTGCCATGGCGGGCGTCGGCGAGCAGGCCGTCCCAGCCAAGCGCGCCACGGCCGATCAGGCCCAGCAGCGCGGCAGTATTGAGGGGGCGGCCGTCGACCGCGCGCAGCGCGTCGTCGACCAGTTCCGGGTGGCAGACCAGCACCACGTCACAGCCGGCATCCAGGTGGGCATGCACGCGCGCGGCCACGCCACCGGCAGAGAACGAGGCGGCCATGCCGATGTCGTCGGAGAACACCACGCCACGGAAACCCATGTCGCCCCGCAGGATCTGCTGGATCCAGCGCGCCGAGTAGCCGGCCGGTTCCGGCGCGACCCGGGGGTAGACCACGTGCGCCATCATCACCGCGTCGGCACCGGCGTCGATGCCGGCGGCGAACGGCACCAGGTCCAGCGCGCGCAGTTCCTCGAGCGGGCGTGGGTCGCTGGCGGCGGCCACATGGGTGTCTTCCAGCACGCTGCCGTGCCCGGGGAAATGCTTGAGGGTGGCGGCCATGCCGACGCTGTGCATGCCGCGCACGTAGGCGCGGGTGAAGGCGGCAACGACCGCCGGGTCGGCACTGAAGGCACGGTCGCCGATGGCGCGGTTGCCGCGGCCCAGGTCGACCACCGGGGCGAAACTGAGGTCCACGCCGCTGGCGCGCACTTCGCTGGCCATCAGCCAGGCGTGTTGTTCGGCAAGGGCCAGGGCTGCCTCGGGGTCCTGTGCGTACAGGGAGTCGAAGCCCTGCAGCGGCGGCAACGCGCTGAAGCCTTCGCGGAAGCGCTGCACGCGGCCGCCCTCCTGGTCCACGCAGATCAGCAGCGGGCGCGGCGCGGCGGCGCGGATCGCGGCCGACAGCGCGGCGACCTGCTGGCGCGAGGCGAAATTGCGCTTGAACAGGATGACGCCGGACACGGCGTCGTGCTGCAGCCAATCGCGTTCCTGGGCGGTAAGTTCGGTCCCGGCAACGCCGATCACGAGCATGGGTCGATCTCCAAAACGGGGCGCCATGATGGCGCACTGCCGCATTGTCGCAGAAGCCGCATGTGGGAGGCCACGGGCGCGGGGCGCCTATTCAGGGCCAGCGGCAGTAGGGATGGGCGGCCAGGGCGAGGTTGTAGTAGCGGACGTCGTCGGTGACCTCCTCGCCCACCCAGTCCGGCAGGTCGATGGCCTGGTCCGCCTGTTCGAGCTCGACTTCGGCCACCACCAGCCCGGCGTTGTCGCCCAGGAACTCGTCCACTTCCCACAGCAGGCCGCCGTGGCGGACCAGGTGGCGGCGCTTGTCGATCAGCCCGCCGACGCACAGCGCCAGCAGCGCCCGCGCGTCGTCCACCGGGATCGGGTAATCGAACTCCTGGCGGGTGTGGCCGATCTCGCGCGATTTCAGGTTGAGGAACGCCGCATCGCCCTGGACACGCACCCGCACCGAGGCCTTCTGCGTACCCGCTTCGATCGACGCGGTGTCGTTGACGTACCCCTGCGCCATCGGGATCACCGCGTGCGCGGCGGCACGCCAGCCCTCGCCGCTGACCAGGAACTTGCGCTCGATCTCCACGCCCATCTCAGCGCTTCTCGAACACGGCGATGCTTTCCACGTGCGCGGTATGCGGGAACATGTCCATCGCACCGGCCGACACCAGGGTGAAGCCCTGCTCGTTGACCAGGTAGCCGGCGTCGCGCGCCAGCGAGCCGGGGTGGCAGCTGACATAGACGATGCGCTTGAACTGCTTGAGCGGCAGCTGCTGCAGCACTTCGATCGCACCCGAACGCGGCGGGTCCAGCAGCAGCTTGTCGAAGCCCTGGCGCATCCACGGGGTCTGGCGCTGGTCCTGGGTCAGGTCGGCGGCGAAGAACTGCGCGTTGTCCAGGCCGTTGCGCGCGGCGTTTTCCCTGGCCCGTGCCACCAGCCCCGCCTCGCCTTCCACGCCCACTACCTCGCGCACGGTGCGCGCCAGCGGCAGGGTGAAGTTGCCCAGCCCGCAGAACAGGTCAAGCACGCGCTCGTCGGGACCGGCGTCCAGCAGCTCCAGCGCCAGGGCGATCATCTTTTCGTTGAGCTTGGCATTGACCTGGATGAAGTCCAGCGGCCGGAACGCCAGCTCCACGTTCCACGGGGCCAGCCGGAACGAGAGCGGCACCTCGCCGGGCAGCAGCGGATGCACCGATTCAACGCCGCCGGGCTGCAGGAAGATCGCGAAGCCGTGTTCGGCACCAAAGCCGGCCCATGCGGCCTTGTCGGCGTCACTGAGCGGCTGCATGTGGCGGATGGTGAGGACGATGGCATCGTCGCCGGCGATGAACTCGACCTGCGGGATGTCGCGTTTGCCATCCAGGGTTTCGATGAAGGCCGACAGTGCGGCGACCTTCATCCCGATTTCCGGGATCACGGTCAGGCACTGGCTCAGGTCGGCGACGAAGCGCGGATCCTGCTCGCGGAAGCCGACCAGGGTCTTGTCCTTCTTTTCCACCCGGCGCACCGAGAAGCGCCCTTTGCGGCGGTAGCCCCAGCTCTCCCCGACCAGCGGCGGCAGCACGCTGCCGGGGCTGACGTGACCGATCCGGGTCAGGTTGTCCAGCAGCACGCGCTGCTTGGCCACGATCTGCTGGTCTTCGGCCAGGTGCTGCAGCACGCAGCCGGCACAGACCCCGAAGTGCGGGCAGCGCGGGGTGACGCGCTGCGGGGACGCCTGCAGGACCTCGACGGTCCGGGCTTCATCGAAATGGCGGTTGCGGGCGGTCGGTTCGGCGCGCACCACCTCGCCCGGCAGGGCGCCGGAAATGAACGTGACCTTCCCACCCTCGCCTTCACGGCGGGCAACGCCGCGGCCGTCATGGCTGAGGTCGAGGATGTCGGTCTGGAAGGGGGTACGGTCGAGTCGGGAGCGGGATCGGGCCACGTGGCAACAGGCTGCGGGCGAAAAGGGTGCGTATTGTCGCAGATACGCAGCGTGGACTGCCGTGCGTTCAGGCGCCGACGCTTGCAGGACGCCATATCGTGTTTAATATGCACATCGCTGACATGGAGGCAGCCCCAATGCAGATGACCCCGAGGGTTCCCATGCCCCGATTCCTGCTCGTCGAGGACGACACCATCAGCCGCGGCTTTTTCCGGGCCGCGCTGGAAACCCTGCCGGCGCAGGTGGACACCGCCGATTCACTGGCCTCGGCGCTGGAACGCGGCCGAGGCAGCGAACACGATCTCTGGCTGATCGACGTGAACCTGCCCGACGGCAACGGCAGCGAGCTGCTGCGTGCCCTGCGCGTGTCGCGCCCGGACACCCCGGCGTTGGCCCATACGGCCGATGGCGACACCAGCATCCACGCGCGGCTGCGTGATGCCGGATTCAGCGAAACCCTGGTCAAACCGCTGTCCCGCGAGCAGTTGCTGCAGGCGGTCCGTCGGGCGTTGGTCAACAGTCCCGGCAGTGCCGCAGCGGCGTCCACCGGCACGGGGACCGACACCGAGCGCGAGGATTGGGACGAGATCACCGCCCTGGCGGCCCTGAATGGGCAGCGCCAGCACCTGATCGCCCTGCGCGAGCTGTTCCTGGCCGAGCTGCCCGGCGTCCGCGACGCCGTGGCCCAGGCGGTCCAGCAGCACGACCTGGGCACCCTGAAGGGCCAGCTGCACCGCCTGCAGGCCAGCTGCGGCTTCGTCGGCGCCGCGCGCCTCGCGCGCGCGGTACGCCAGCTGCACCAGGCCCCCGAGTCCAACGGCGCCCACACCCAGTTCAAGGCGGCGGTGGATTCCCTGTTGCATTAGGCACCCCGCAGATACGCCCCCATCACCGCCTGCGCGCCAGATCCTCCAGCATCTCCCACGACTTCAGCCCACGCCCGCCCAGATGGTGCAGCAGCACCGCACGCATCCCCCGGCGCAGGCTGGCCAGATCCTCCGCCCCGGGCGCGACATCGCCGGCCAACGCCAACAGCGCACTCCCGGTCGCCGTGCCCCGCCGCGGGTCCACCCCACGCTCGCTCAACAGCCGTCGCGGTCCCTCCAGCGGATCCAGCTCATACCGGGCCGCGGGATCGATCGCTTCGCCGTCATTGCCATGGGCCAGGTCGAAACCAAACCCCAGCGCCTCCAGCAGGTCGCGTTCGAAGCGGCGCAGCGTCCAGGCCAAGGGCTCGGCCGCCGCCAGCCGCTGCCTCACCTGCGCGTAGTGGTCGTACAGGTCGGGCAGCGGGTCCTGGCGCGGCGCCAGCCGCATCACCAGTTCATTGACATAGAAGCCGGCGAGCATGGCATCGCCGTTCAGGCGCGGCGCGGCGTCCAGCGCCTCGGCGCCGCGCAGCTGGGCCAGTTCGCCGCGCTGCACGGCGCTGAAGCGGATCCACTGCAGCGGCTGCAGGGCCGCGCGCAGCGCCTGGCTGCGCGGACTGCTTACCCCCCGGGCCAGCAGGCCCAGCCGACCGTGCTGTTCGCTGAGCACTTCGACCAGCAGGCTGGTCTCCCGCCAGGAGCGGGCATGCAGCACGAAGGCCGGTTCATCGTCGATACGCATGGCCGGGGCGTGACGAGGCTACCCTGCCGGGCTTACTCGTAGCCGAAGGCCTTCAGCGCGGCTTCGTCGTCCGACCAGCCTTCACGCACGCGCACCCAGGTTTCCAGGAACACCTTGGCCCCGAACAGACGCTCCATCTGCAGGCGCGACTTGGCCCCGATGTCTTTCAGGCGGGTGCCGGCCTTGCCGATCACGATGGCCTTCTGGCCCTCGCGCTCGACCCAGATCACCGCGCCGATGCGCAGCAGGTTGCCGTCTTCGACGAAGCGCTCGATTTCCACCGTGGTCGCATACGGCAGCTCCTCGCCCAGCTGGCGCATGAGCTGCTCGCGGACCAGTTCGCCGGCCAGGAAACGCTGGCTGCGGTCGGTGATCTCATCCTCGCCGAACATCGGCGGGGCCTCGGGCAGCAGCTTGAGCAGGTCGCGCACCAGCGCTTCCAGCCCGTTGCGCTTCTGCGCCGAAATGGGGTGCACGGCGGCGAAGCTGCGGCCCTCGGTCACCTGCTGCAGGAACGGCAGCAGCGCGGCCTTGTCCTTGAGCCGGTCGACCTTGTTGACCACCAGCACCACCGGAATGCCGGCGTCGCTGAGCACATTGAAGGCCAGGGTGTCTTCCTCGTCCCAGCGACCGGCTTCGATCACCAGCATGCCGGCGTCCACGCCTTCAAGCGAGCCGCGCGCGGCGCGGTTCATCACCCGGTTCATCGCGCGCTTCTGCACACGGTGCAGGCCGGGGGTGTCGACCAGCACCAGCTGGCCTTCCGGATAGCTGGCAATGCCCAGCAGCCGGTGGCGGGTGGTCTGCGGGCGGTTGGAGACGATGCTGACCTTGGCGCCCACCAGGGCGTTGGTCAGGGTCGACTTGCCGACGTTGGGACGGCCGATGACGGCCACGCTGCCGCAATGATGGGGAATTGCTTCGCTCACTTGGAATCCAGTTGCTCGAGGGCGGCGGCGGCCGCCTGTTGTTCGGCCAGCCGTCGCGAGGCACCTTCGCCTTCGGTGCTGACGGCGGGATCGGCTACGCCGCAGCGCACGCGGAACGTCTTGGCATGATCGTCGCCCGATTCTGACACCAATTCGTACTGCGGCAGCGCCTTCTGTCGGCCCTGCAGCCATTCCTGCAGGCGGGTCTTGGGATCCTTCTCCGGCTTGCCGGTCGCCGGCAGCGCCTCCATGGAGGCGGCGAACCAGGGCAGCACCACCGCCTGGCAGGCCGCAAAGCCGGCGTCCAGGTAGATCGCGGCGACCACCGCCTCCAGCGCATCGGCCAGGATCGAGTCACGGCGATGGCCGCCGGACTTCATTTCGCCCGGCCCGAGGGTCAGGCGCTCGCCCAGTTCCAGGGTGCGGGCGATCACCGCCAGTGCGCCTTCACGCACCAGTTCGGCGCGGGCGCGGGTCAGCGCGCCTTCGTCGGCCTTCGGCCAGCGCTGGTACAGCGCATGGGCGACCATCATGTTGACGACGCTGTCGCCCAGGAACTCCAACCGTTCGTTGTTGGGCGTGCCGGCGCTGCGATGCGTCAGGGCCTGCTGGAGCAGGCCCGGATCCTGGAAGACGTGACCGATGCGGTCACCACGTTTGAAAGAGTTATTCGGCACCGCTGAGGGTCAATTCCTGATGTGCATCAAATTTCCCAACCACGTCGAGGTTGCCCACCAGGGGGCGACGCACTTCGTAGTTGACCTTCATGTTCCAGCCACCGCTCACGCGCTCGAACTTGACGTTGGCCGGCTTGACGCTTTCCGAGTAGCTCACGTCCAGGCGGCGGAAGAACATCTCCTGGACCTGGCCGGGCTCCTTGTTGGCGATGCCCGGCTCCTTGGCCAGGCCCTTGAGCGCGGTCTTCACTGCATAGAACTCGGAATACATCGGAAACAGCTTCATGCCGATGTAAAGACCGAACCCCACCACCGCCAGCACGACCAGGAACGAGGTCAGGGTCATGCCACGCTGCGTTTTCATCATCTTCATTGCGATCTCCCCAGATGCGCGTTAGACATGGAATCAGTTGATGCCGGTGCCGATGCGGGACGGCTCGAAGCCATCCTTGCAGAACCAGCCCGAGCAGTTCAGCCAGATCAGGAACGCCTTGCCGCGGAGGTTCTCTTCCGGCAGCAGGCCCCAGAAACGGCCATCGTCGCTGTTGTCGCGGTTGTCGCCCATCACCAGGTACTTGCCCGCCGGCACGGTCCACTGCCCCTCGCCACGCGGGTAGTCGGTCTCCAGCACGGTATGGGTGCGGCCCGGCAGGTGCTCCACCAGCAGTGACGCGCCTTCGCCCTGGCCACGGTGCCCAGCATACAACCCCTTGCTCTCGTACTTGAGGGGGGTGCCGTTGAGGATCACCTGGTCGCCCTGGAAGGCGATCTCGTCGCCCGGGACGCCGATCACGCGCTTGATGAAGTTCTCGCCCTTGTTGGGATCGTTGTCCGAGTGGCCCGGGAAATGGAACACCACCACGTCGCCGCGTGCCGGTTCGCCGATCGGCACGACCTTGGCATTGTTCAGCGGCAGGCGAAGGCCGTAGGCGAACTTGTTGACCAGGATGAAATCGCCGATCAGCAGGTTGGGCATCATCGAGCTGGACGGAATCTTGTACGGCTCTGCAATGAAACTGCGCACCACCAGCACGATCGCCAGCACCGGGAAGAACGCCCGGGAGTAATCCACCAGCACCGGCTCGCTGTCCAGCAGGCCGGCCCGCCGGGCGCGGCGCCGGGCGAAATACAGCTTGTCGGCGAGCAGGATCAGGCCCGACGCCAGGGTCAGTACGACCAGCAGGATTTCAAACAGTTTCATGCAGTGTCCTTGGGAACGGGAGCCTTACTTGTCCATCTGCAGCACGGCCAGGAAGGCTTCCTGCGGAATCTCCACGCGGCCCACCTGCTTCATGCGCTTCTTGCCTTCCTTCTGCTTTTCCAGAAGCTTCTTCTTGCGCGAAACGTCGCCACCATAGCACTTGGCCAGGACGTTCTTGCGCATCGCCTTGACCGTGGTCCGGGAGATGATCTGCGAGCCGACGGCGGCCTGGATGGCCACGTCGAACATCTGCCGCGGGATCAGGTCCTTCATCTTCTCGCACAGCTCGCGGCCGCGCCGGTCGGCATGGCTGCGGTGCACGATCAGCGACAGCGCGTCGACCTTGTCGCCGTTGATCAGCACGTCCACGCGGACGAACGGGCCGGCATCGAAGCGCACGAACGAATAGTCCAGCGAGGCATAGCCGCGGCTGACGGACTTGAGCTTGTCGAAGAAGTCCAGCACCACTTCGGCCATCGGCAGCTCATAGCTGATCTGCACCTGGCTGCCCAGGTAATTGATGCCGATCTGGCTGCCGCGCTTTTCCTCGCAGAGCTTGATGATGTTGCCGATGTACTCCTCGGGGGTGAGCACGTTGGCGCGGATGATCGGCTCGCGGATCTCGCTCACCATGTTCACCGGCGGCAGCTTGGCCGGGTTGTCCATGTTGATGATGGTGCCGTCGGTCTTGAGCACTTCGTAGACCACCGTCGGCGCGGTGCTGATCAGGTCCAGGTTGTATTCGCGCTCCAGCCGCTCCTGCACGATTTCCATGTGCAGCATGCCCAGGAAGCCGCAACGGAAGCCGAAACCCATGGCCTCGGAGCTTTCCGGCTCGAAACGCAGTGCGGCGTCGTTCAACCGCAGCTTGTCCAGCGCTTCGCGCAGGTCGGGGTAGTCTTCGGCGTCGACCGGGAACAGGCCGGCGAACACGCGCGGCTGCATTTCCTGGAACCCGGGCAGCGGGGTCGGTGCCGGGTCGGCGGCCAGGGTCAGGGTGTCGCCGACCGGCGCGCCGTGCACGTCCTTGATGCTGGCCGTGACCCAGCCCACCTCGCCCGCGCGCAGGGCTGGCAGCACCTTGCGCTTGGGGGTGAACACGCCGACGTTGTCGACCTGGTGGTTGCGGCCGGTGGACATCACCTGCAGCTTGTCGCCGGCCTTGATCTGGCCCTGCATGACGCGCACCAGCGAGACCACGCCGAGGTAGTTGTCGAACCAGGAGTCGATGATCAGCGCCTGCAGCTTGTCGGTATCGCGCGGCTGCGGGGCCGGGATGCGATGCACGATCGCCTCCAGCACGTCCACCACGTTCAGGCCGGTCTTGGCGCTGACCGGAACCGCGTCGGTGGCATCGATGCCGATGACCGCTTCGATCTCGGCCTTGGCGCGTTCGATATCGGCGGTGGGCAGGTCGATCTTGTTGATCACCGGCACCACTTCCAGGCCCTGTTCGACGGCGGTATAGCAGTTGGCCACCGACTGCGCTTCCACGCCCTGTGCGGCATCGACCACCAGCAGGGCGCCTTCGCAGGCCGCCAGCGAACGGCTGACTTCATAGGAGAAGTCGACGTGGCCGGGGGTGTCGATGAAGTTCAGGTGGTAGGTCTGCCCATCCTTGGCCACGTACGGCAGCGACACCGACTGCGCCTTGATGGTGATGCCGCGCTCGCGCTCGATCGGATTGGAGTCGAGCACCTGCGCCTCCATCTCGCGGGCCTGGAGGCCACCGCAAAGCTGGATGATGCGATCGGCCAGCGTGGACTTGCCGTGGTCGACGTGGGCGATGATGGAGAAGTTGCGGATATTCCGCATCGAATCAGAGGACATAGGTGGCGGCGGCGCGGCGCGTCGTCAGGATAACGGCACATTATCGCATGGCCGGCCCCTTCCCGCGTGCCGGGGGCCGGAAACGACCGGGCCCGCCGAAGCGGGCCCGGAAACGCAGCACTGGCGGGGCTTATTGCCCGGTCTTGACCGCTACGAAGCCGGTGGTGTTGCGGGTACGCGCCAGCAGCATGACCACATCGCCCTTCTTGTAGCCGGCCAACGCCTTGTTCAGCGCAGCGACGCTGCCAACCGGGGTCCGGCCGACCTGCAGCACCACCATGCCCGGCGAGAGGCCGGCATCGCGGGCGCCCTGGCCGTTCACCCCGGTGATGCGTACGCCCTCGCCCGACTCCAGGCCGAGCTGCTGGCGCTGCGGCGCGGTCAGGTCGGCCACCTCCAGGCCCAGCAGGGCATTGGCGCCGGCCTGCGGCGCGGCGTCGGCGGCGGCCGGGGCCGCGGCACCGCGTTCGGCATCTTCGGCCAGCTCGGTCAGGGTGGCGGTGATCTCGCGTTCGCGCCCGTCGCGCAGCACGCCCAGGCGGACCTTGCTGCCCGGCGCCTGCGCGCCGATCAGCGGCGGCAGGTCGCTGAAGGTGTTGATCGGGGTACCGTTGACCGACCGGATCACATCGCCCACTTCCAGCCCGGACTTGGCCGCGGCACTGCCCGGGACCAGATCATTGACCAGCGCACCGCGGCTGTCGGGCAGGTTGAAGCCCTGCGCGACGTCGCCGGTGATCGCACCGACGATCGCGCCCAGCTGGCCCCGGCTGACCCGCCCGTTCTTCTTGATCTGCTCGACCGCGCCCATGGCCAGGTCGATCGGAATGGCGAAGCTGATGCCCATGTAGCCGCCGGAGGCGGAGAAGATCTGGGAGTTGATGCCGACCACTTCACCCCGGGTATTGAGCAGCGGACCGCCCGAGTTGCCCTGGTTGATCGCCACGTCGGTCTGGATGAACGGCACGTAGCGCTGGTCCTGGCCACCGGTGCTGCGCCCGACCGCGCTGACCACGCCGGCGGTGACCGAGTGGTCCAGCCCGAACGGCGAACCGATCGCGACCACCCACTGGCCCGGCTTGAGCGTGTTGGAATCGCCCACGCGCACGGTGGGCAGGTTCTTCGCATCGATCTTGAGCAGGGCCACGTCGTACTGCTGGTCGCTGCCGACCACCTTGGCGGTGAACTCGCGGCGGTCACCCAGCTTGACCTTCACCTCACCGGCGTCGGCCACCACGTGGTGGTTGGTCAGCACGTAGCCGTCGGGCGAGATGATGAAGCCCGACCCCATGCCGCGGCCGCGGATGCTCGGGCCCGGGTCCTCGCCACCGGGCTGGCCCGGCATCTGGAAGTCCGGGCCGAAGAAGCGGCGGAAGAATTCGGGCATTTCATCCTCGCCCGGACCCGGACCGGCGCCGCGCGCCTGGCGGTTGCTGCGCACGATGGTGGTTTCGATGTTCACCACGCCCGGCCCAACCTGCTCGACCAGCTGGGTGAAGTCCGGCAGGCCACTGACCAGCGGCGCGGCCGGGGCACGCGGGGCGGCGGCCTGGGCGGCAGGTGCCGCGGGAGACGGGGACTGCGCGCAGGCCACCAGCGGCAGGGTGATGGCCAGCAGGGCCAGGGCGTGCGTACGGATACGGGCGGTCATCAGACTCGAACCTCCGGGTCAGGGGTCATCAGGGGGAAAGGGACGGCAGCAGGAGATCGAACCGGGCTCAATCGGCGCCGTCATCCTGCAGGCGCGGTTCGAACGGATAGAACGCGGCCTGCGGCTGCTGGGAACGGAAACTGGCATTGAGCGCGCCCTGCTCGCCCAGGCTCGAACGAGGCCACGGCCGCGCCTGAAGGCTGCTGACATCGCCGAACGGCAACGACCGGCCGGTCGCGGCCGGTACGGTCGGCGCCAGAGGCGCCTGGCTGGCGACGGCACGGATCGGTTCGACGCTACGGCTGGCCACGCTGCGCGCGGCCTGCTGGGTACGGGTGGCGCTGTTGCGGCGCGCGGTGGCCGCGGCAGGCACGGCCGCCACGGCCAGGGCGGCGTCTGCCACGACGGCCGGCACGGACGGCGAAGCGGGCGCGCGCGGCGGTGCCGGGGGCAGCTGCGCCTGGCTGGCGATGACCGTGGTCGACGGGACCGGCGCGGTCTCGCCGGGCAGCGGCTCGCGGGAGATGAACAGGGCAATGGCGGCGACCGAGGCGGCCAGCGCCGCACCGCCGCCCATGCGCAGCCAGCCGCGCCGGCGCACCGGCGTCGTCGGTGTCGCATTCGACTCCATCGGGCGCGGTTCGGCGGCCACGGCGAGCTGGATACGCTCGGCAAAGCCCGACGGTGCAGGCGCACAGGCCTGCCCGCGCAGCACGTCGCCCAGCAGCTGCCAGCGCTCCTGGCAGCGCGACAGGTCGTCATCGTGTTCCAGCCGGCGCACCAGGAAACGCGCCTGCTCCAGCGGCAGCTCACCGTCGACCAGCGCCGACAGCTGCTGGCGGTGGTGGGCGTCGAATGTGTCGGGATGTTGATTGCTCATGCGCGGCTCTTCTCGCGGGTGGCGCTGCCGATGTCCAGCAGCGGCCGAAGTTCAGTGTCGATCGCCTCGCGGGCGCGGAAGATCCGCGACCGCACGGTGCCTATCGGGCACCCCATCTTCTGCGCGATGTCCTCATAGCTCAGGCCGTCCACCTCGCGCAGGGTGATGGCCGACCGCAGCTCCTCCGGCAACGCCGCCACCGCCTTCATCACCGTGTTCTCCAGTTCCTGGCGCATCAGCTCGCGTTCGGGCGTGTCGGTGTCGCGCAGGCGGGTACCGCTGTCGAACTGCTCGGCATCGCCGATGTCGATGTCATCGGTAGGCGGGCGGCGGTTATGGGCGGCAAGGTGGTTTTTGGCGGTGTTCACGGCAATCCGATGCAACCAGGTATAGAACTGCGCATCCCCGCGGAAACTGTTGATCGCGCGGTAGGCGCGAACAAACGTGTCCTGGGCGACGTCCTGACATTCACTCCAGTCGGCGATGTAGCGCCCGATCAACGCAACGATCCGGTGCTGGTACTTGCGCACCAGTACGTCGAACGCCGCGCTTTCGCCGCGCTGCACGCGCCGGACCAGCTCCAGGTCCAGCTCCTGTGGTGTTTCAACCTCGGCCATGGGGGGCCGCACTCCTGTCAGCCCAACCGACGTCGGGCAATGAGACTGCCAATCCCGGGAAAAGTTCAGCGCCCATCCGTGAACGCCGCACCAGCTTTTAACTACGGTTCCGTTAAGGTTCCCTTTCTCCCCCTGCTATTGGGATTTGACGGGGGGGAAACAACCTCTGGATCATAGCCCCCTTCTCCATACACAACCGGATGGAACGTCCCCATGCTTTCAGGCTTCGATGGGCTCCGCTTCTCACATTGGCACCCCGAGATCCGTGACGATGGTGTCGTGGTGCTCAGCCTCGACCGCCAGGACAGCAGCGTCAATGCGATGTCGCAGGACGTGCTGCTGGAACTGGGCGATCTGGTGGAACGCCTGGCCCTGGACCCGCCCAAGGCGGTGGTGGTGCAGTCGATCAAGGCGGCAGGCTTCATCGCCGGCGCCGACCTGAAGGAATTCCAGGAATTCGATCGCCGCGGCACCGTCAACGACGCCATCCGCCGTGGCCAGACCACCTACCAGAAGCTGGCCGAGCTGCCCTGCCCCACCGTGGCGGCCATCCATGGCCACTGCCTGGGCGGCGGCACCGAGCTGGCCCTGGCCTGTCGCTACCGCGTGGCCTCCAACGACCCGTCCACCCGGATCGGCCTGCCCGAGACCCAGCTCGGCATCTTCCCGGGCTGGGGCGGCAGCGCGCGCCTGCCACACCTGGTGGGCGCGCCAGCGGCGATGGACATGATGCTGACCGGGCGCAACCTGTCGGCATCGGCCGCCCGCAACATCGGCCTGGTCGACAAGGTCGTGGCCCCGGCGGTGCTGCTGGATACCGCCGTCGCGCTCGGCCTGTCGGGCACCACCCGCCCGCTCAAGCAGCGCCTGACCGCCTGGGCCACCAACACCTGGCTGGCGCGGAAGCTGCTCGCGCCGCAGATGGCCAAGCAGGTGGCGCGCAAGGCGAAGAAGGACCACTACCCCGCCCCGTATGCGCTGATCAACACCTGGGCGCGCACCGGAGGCAGCGGCATCCAGGCCCGCCTGGATGCCGAGCGCCGCGCCGTGGTCAAGCTGGCCGGCACCCCGACCGCACGCAACCTGATCCGCATCTTCTTCCTGACCGAGCGCCTCAAGGCGCTGGGTGGGAAGGACCATGGCATCCGCCACGTGCACGTGGTCGGCGCGGGTGTGATGGGCGGCGATATTGCGGCCTGGTCGGCCTACAAGGGCTTCGAGGTCACCCTGCAGGACCGCGAGCAGCGTTTCATCGACCCGGCGATGGAGCGGGCCCAGGCGCTGTTCGCGAAGAAGGTACGCGACGACGCCAAGCGCCCGGCGGTCGCCGCGCGGCTCAAGGCCGACCTGGCCGGTGACGGCGTGGCCGTGGCCGACCTGGTGATCGAAGCCATCATCGAAGACGCCGAGGCCAAGCGCGGCCTGTACCAGACGCTGGAGCCGAGGATGAAGGCCGACGCGCTGCTGACCACCAACACCTCGTCGATTCCGCTGGTGGAACTGCGCGACCATATCCAGCGCCCGGCCCAGTTCGCCGGCCTGCATTACTTCAATCCGGTCGCGCAGATGCCGCTGGTGGAGATCATCCACCACGATGGCATGGCGGCGGAAACCGAGCGTCGGCTGGCGTCGTTCTGCAAGGCGCTGGGCAAGTTCCCGGTGCCCGTGGCCGGCACGCCGGGCTTCCTGGTCAACCGCGTGCTGTTCCCGTACATGCTGGAAGCGGCGACCGCCTACGCCGAAGGCATCCCCGGCCCGGTCATCGACAAGGCCGCGGTGAAGTTCGGCATGCCGATGGGCCCGATCGAGCTGCTCGACACCGTCGGGCTGGACGTCGCCGCTGGCGTCGGCAAGGAACTGGCGCCGTTCCTGGGCCTGCAGATTCCCGCCGCGCTGCAGACCGTGGAACCGGGCAAGCGCGGCAAGAAGGACGGCCAGGGCATCTACAAATGGGACAGCGGCCGCGCGCAGAAGCCGGACGTGCCGGCCAACTACCAGGTACCCGACGATCTGGAAGACCGCCTGATCCTGCCGCTGCTCAACGAAGCGGTCGCCTGCCTGCACGACGGCGTGGTGGCTGACGCCGACCTGCTCGATGCCGGTGTCATCTTCGGTACCGGCTTCGCCCCGTTCCGCGGCGGCCCGATCCAGTACATCCGCGCCACCGGCGCCGATGCGCTGGTGGAGCGCCTGAAGGTGCTGCAGCAGCGTCATGGCGACCGTTTTGCCCCGCGCCCGGGGTGGGACGCGGCGGTGCTGCGCGAACCGGTGATCTGACGATTGATTGACCAAAACAGAAACGCCACCGCCCGGTGGCGTTTTTGTTTGCCGTTGGTTGGTTGATCCCGATCTGCGGACGTTACGTAACAATCCGTAGCCCCGGCCGTTGGCCGGACACCGCGCGCAGCGCGGTCCAAGCATCCGAAGGCGGTTGCGCAACGAGGTCAACCCACCAACATCAAACGCGGGCGACCTGCGGTTGGCTGGAACAACCTGTTACCCGAACGGGCCATGCACCGGCCCGACCCGCGTGCCATCCTTTCGACCTGTCCCCGCCAGCGAGAAAGCCCGCATGACGACCATCATCGCCCCGCGCGTCCATGACATCGGCGGCCTGGAAGTGCGCCGCGCCGTGCCCAGCATCCAGGCCCGCAGCGTGGGCCCGTTCGTGTTCGTCGACCAGATGGGCCCCGCGGTGATGGGCGCCGGTGCCGGCATCGATGTGCGTCCGCACCCGCATATCGGGCTGGCCACCGTCACCTTCCTCTGGTCCGGCGCGATCGGCCACCGCGACACCCTGGGGTCGGACCAGGTCATCCGCCCCGGCGACGTCAACTGGATGACCGCTGGCCGTGGCATCGCCCACTCCGAACGCACTCCGCCGGTGGAACGCGAACACGACCACCCCATCCACGGCATGCAGACCTGGGTGGCGCTGCCGAAAGAGTTCGAGGAAACCGATCCCGGCTTCTTCCACCACAGCGCCGCCACCCTGCCCCAGCAACGGCGCAACGGCGCCTGGCTGCGCATCATCGCCGGGACGGCGTATGGCGAGGAGTCTCCGGTGAAGGTGTTCGCCGACACGCTCAATGTAGCCATCGATCTTGATCCCGGCGCCGAGCTCGACCTGGATACCGGTCACGTCGAACGTGCCCTCTACATCCTCGAGGGTGACGCACAGCTCGACGGCGTCGACTTGCCCGCCCAACACCTGGTGATTCCCGAAAAGAACGCGCGTGGCCGCTTGCGCGCCAAGACGCCGTTGAAGGCCATGCTGCTCGGTGGTGAACCGCTGGATGCGCCCCGCCATCTCTGGTGGAACTTCGTTTCCAGCTCCCAGGAACGCATCGAGCAGGCCAAGCACGACTGGGAATCCGGACGTTTCGGCACCATCCCCGGCGATGACATGGAATTCATTCCACTGCCGGTGCGCTGAGCACACGCCGCATTGTCCGATTTCCGCCGTGTTCCCCCTTGGACACTCGTGGAGATTCCCGATGAGCATGGGCAAGCGCGTGGTTGCCGAATTCCTCGGCACGTTCTGGTTGGTATTGGGCGGTTGCGGCAGTGCCGTGCTCGCCGCCCACTTCGGCGGCGAGGGCAACCCGCTGGGCATCGGGTTCCTTGGCGTCGCCCTGGCCTTCGGCCTGACCGTGTTGACCGGCGCCTATGCGTTCGGCCACATCTCCGGCGCCCACTTCAACCCCGCGGTGAGCGTCGGCCTGTGGGCCGGCGGCCGCTTCCCCGCACGCGAGCTGCTGCCCTACCTCGTCGCGCAGGTCCTGGGGGGCCTGCTGGCCGGTTTCATCCTGCTGCAGATTGCCTCCGGCGCCCCCAGTTTCCAGATCGACGGGACCCAGGCCGGTGCGTTTGCCAGCAACGGCTACGGCGCGCTGTCGCCGGGCGGCTACAGCGTGGCGGCCGCATTCCTGTGCGAAGTGGTGCTCACCGCCATGTTCCTGGTGGCGATCATGGGGGCAACCCATGGGCGCGCCCCTGCCGGGTTCGCCCCCTTGGCCATCGGCCTGGCCCTGACCCTGATCCACCTGATCAGCATTCCGGTCACCAATACCTCGGTGAATCCTGCGCGCTCCACCGCCGTGGCGGTGTTCGCCGGCAGCGGCGCGCTGGGGCAGCTGTGGTTGTTCTGGCTGGCGCCGCTGCTGGGCGGAATGATCGGCGGAATGGTCTACCGATGGATCGGCGCGGAGCCCTCACCTCGCTAACCGGCTTCAGATTCAATTGAAACGGTTATTTGAAGATCCAGTCACATTCCGTTAAGGTCAAAATCACCAGGCCGTCACCTGGCGGGTGGAAACGCCCGTCGGGGACGGTGCGGCCAATTCGACACGGGGGAACGTATGAAGATCCTGCACGCCTTGGTAATGCTGGGGCTTTCACTCACGGCCGGTGTGGCATCGGCACAGTCGGCGGCCAGATGTCCTGCCCTGCCCGCCGCCAGTGGACTGCAATGGCAGGAAACGACGCAATCCACGTACGTGCTGTGCAAGGCCGTCGATACCGGCGGACGCGAGGTGATGACCTTGATGCTGACCGGTCGTGACCCCGAGATTCCGCTGTCCCGATCGCTGCGGCAGGAAAAAGGCGGCTTCGCCGGGGAGTCGCTGTACTGGTACCAGCCCGACCTGGGCGGCCAGGAGCCGCCGGGGTATGCCACCCGCCGCATGACCGTGGTCAAGTTCGACAAGAACCAGTACGCGCAGATTTCGCTCTATCCCAGCGATGCCAGCGAACTGCGCTCGCTGCAGTCGATGTCGCAGGGCCTGAGCCTCAATCCCACCGCGGTGGCTGCCGAGCGGTGACATCGGGTAGCGCCGGTCGACGGCCGGCGCTACCGGGTTTCAGAAGCGGCCTTCCTGGAAGTCCACGAAGGCCTGCATCAGTTCCTGCTTTGTATTCATCACGAACGGCCCATGGCGCATCACCGGTTCGCGCAACGGACGCCCCGCCACCAGGATCAACCGCGCGCCCGCGGCACCGGCGCGCAGTTGCAGCAGCTCGCCGCCGCCCAGCACCGCCATCTCCTGCCGGTCGACCGGTCGGGCATCCTCGCCTTCGCCGATCGCCAGCGTGCCTTCGAACACGTACGAAAACGCGTTGTGGCCTTCCGGCAGCGCGTAGTCCCAGCCCGCGTCGCCGTCCAGCTGGATGTCCAGGTACAGCGGATCGGTGGCCGGCTGCACGATCGGGCCCACCGTGTCGCCCACCTGCCCGGCAATCACCTTGACCTGCACGCCCGGCGCCGGGGTGACCACCGGAATGCGATCCGGTGCGAACTCCTGGTACTTCGGGTCGGTCATCTTGTCGCGCGCGGGCAGGTTCACCCACAGCTGGAAGCCGCGCATCTGCCCCGACTCCTGCTCGGGCATCTCCGAATGCACCAGGCCGCGGCCGGCGGTCATCCACTGCACGCTGCCGGGGGTGAGCAGGCCTTCGTTGCCGTGGTTGTCCTTGTGCCGCATGCGGCCATCGAGCATGTAGGTCACGGTCTCGAAGCCACGGTGGGGGTGGCTGGGGAAGCCGGCGATGTAGTCCTCGGCGCGGTCGGTGCCAAATTCATCCAGCAGCAGGAACGGGTCCAGGTCCGGCAGCGAGGGGCCGCCGATGACCCGGGTCAGGCGCACGCCGGCCCCGTCGGAGGTGGCCATGCCACGGATGGTGCGCTGCACGCGCACCGGGGTTGGGCTGCTCATGTTGACTCCGGCCAAAGGAAGATGGATACAAGATGGGCGCAGCCCCTGGAGGCGCCAACCGTCATGCCCGCAACCGATTGTTCCAAGCGTGGTGTTCTGTACCCGTGTACGACCAAAGTACTAGCGGCAAGCCTCCGCACGCGCATTGACCCGGTCACTGCCAGGGCGGACCCTTACGGAGTTCTTCAGGGAGACGCAATCTCATGAAAGGTTTTTCCAAGCTGGGCTGGGCGGCGCTCGCGCTGCTCGGCGCATTCTGTCTTGGCACCGTCGCACTGCGGCGGGGCGAGCACATCAACGCGCTGTGGATCGTGGTCGCCGCAGTCTCCATCTATCTGATCGCCTATCGCTTCTACAGCCTGTTCATTGCCGACAAGGTGATGCAGCTGGACCCGACCCGGGCAACCCCGGCGGTGCTCAACAACGATGGCCTGGATTACGTGCCGACCAACAAACACGTGCTGTTCGGTCACCACTTCGCGGCGATCGCCGGCGCCGGCCCGCTGGTGGGCCCGGTACTTGCGGCGCAGATGGGCTACCTGCCCGGGCTGTTGTGGCTGGTGGTCGGCGTGGTCCTGGCCGGTGCGGTGCAGGACTTCATGGTGCTGTTCATCTCCAGCCGCCGCAACGGGCGTTCGCTGGGTGACCTGGTCCGCGAGGAGATGGGCCAGGTGCCGGGCACGATCGCATTGTTCGGTGCGTTCCTGATCATGATCATCATCCTGGCGGTGCTGGCGATGGTGGTGGTGAAGGCGCTGGCGGAAAGCCCGTGGGGCATGTTCACGGTGATCGCCACGATGCCGATCGCGATCCTGATGGGCGTGTACATGCGCTACATCCGGCCCGGCAAGATCGGCGAAATCTCGGTGGTGGGGTTGATCCTGCTGCTGCTGGCGATCTGGTACGGCGGCAAGGTGGCGGCGGACCCGGTCTGGGGGCCGGCCTTCACGTTCACCGGGATCCAGATCACCTGGATGCTGATCGGTTACGGCTTCGTGGCGTCGGTGCTGCCGGTGTGGCTGCTGCTGGCTCCGCGCGATTACCTGTCGACGTTCCTGAAGATCGGCACGATCGTGGCGCTGGCGATCGGCATCCTGATCGTGATGCCGGAGCTGAAGATGCCGGCGCTGACGCAGTTCGCGGCCAGCGGCGATGGTCCGGTGTGGAAGGGCGGCATGTTCCCGTTCCTGTTCATCACCATTGCGTGCGGTGCAGTGTCGGGCTTCCATGCGTTGATCGCGTCGGGTACGACGCCGAAGCTGCTGGCCAATGAGCGCCACATGCGCTACATCGGCTACGGCGGCATGCTGATGGAATCGTTCGTGGCGGTGATGGCGCTGGTGGCGGCGTCGATCATCGATCCGGGCATCTACTTTGCGATGAACAGCCCGGCAGCGGTGATCGGTGCCGATGCGGTCTCGGCGGCGCATTACATCACCACCACCTGGGGCTTCACGATCACGCCGGAGCAGCTGGAAGCGACGGCGCTGGCGATCGGTGAGCCGACGATCCTGCACCGTGCGGGTGGCGCGCCTACGCTGGCGGTGGGTATCGCGCAGATCCTGCACCAGGCGATCCCGAGTGGCAGCAACGCGATGATGGCGTTCTGGTACCACTTCGCGATCCTGTTCGAGGCACTGTTCATCCTGACGGCGGTGGACGCGGGTACGCGCGCGGGCCGCTTCATGCTGCAGGACCTGCTGGGCAACTTCATCCCGGCGCTGAAGAAGACCGAGTCGTGGACGGCGAACATCATCGCCACCGCGGGCTGCGTGGCGCTGTGGGGCTACCTGCTGTACACCGGCGTGGTCGATCCGTTCGGTGGCATCCAGACGTTGTGGCCGCTGTTCGGCATCTCCAACCAGATGCTGGCGGGTATCGCGCTGATGCTGGGTACGGTGGTGCTGTTCAAGATGAAGCGTGACCGCTATGCGTGGGTGACGGCGGTGCCGGCGGTATGGCTGCTGATCTGCACCACGTATGCGGGCCTGATCAAGATCTTCGACAGCAATCCGTCGCAGGGCTTCCTGGCCCAGGCGCACAAGTTCCAGGATGCGATCGCCAGCGGCACGATCACGGCGCCGGCCAAGACGGTGGCGCAGATGCAGCAGATCGTGGTCAATGCGTACGTGAACACGGGCCTGACGGTGCTGTTCCTGTTCGTGGTGTTCGCGATCCTGGCCTATGCGATCAAGACGATCGTGGTGGCGCGTCGCGCACCGCAGCGCACGGACCGTGAAACTCCGTACGTGGCGCTGGAACCGCACCAGATGGCGGACCTGTGATGAGTACGGGTCTGGTTCCGGTCGGGCAGTACCAGGCGCACCGCCGGATCTGGCGGCGCCTGGTGCAGACGGCACGCTTGTGCTGCGGCATCCCCGATTACGACAACTACGTACGGCACGTACTGGAGAAGCATCCGGATCGCACGCCGATGGACTACAAGACGTTCTTCCGCGAACGCCAGGAAGCGCGTTACGGCGGCCGCAATGGTGGCCGCTGCTGTTGATCTGATTGGTGGTGATTCAAAACCGAAAAGGCGGCGCATCTGCGCCGCCTTTTCTTTGGCTCTGCATTTCCATCGGCTATGGCGGGGCGGCGGTGGGGGTGCGGGACACGCCGTAAACCCATCCCTGGGGGCTTGTAGAAAACATCCATGTTTTCTACAGTCCCGCACCCCCACCGCCGCCCCGCCATCCACGGATGGCTGATGACGGAACGAAAACGCGGTAGCGCCGGCCGTTGGCCGGCCTTCCCGATGCTGATGGCGTCGTTATGCTCCGGCCATCCATTTGAGGATCAAGCCGGTTACGTATGCCAGACCGGTTCCCGTGGCGTATCCGACTGTTCCGAGGAGCACCCCCACCGGCGCCAGGCTGGGATGGAACGCCGCTGCCACCACCGGTGCCGATGCCGCTGCGCCGATGTTGCCCATCGAGCCGATGCCGAAGAAGAACAGGGGCGCTTTGACCAGCTTGGCAACGGTCCACAGGACGAGGATGTGGGTCAGCATCCAGATCACGCCGAGCAGGAACAGCCACGGGCGATCCAGCAGGGACAGCAGGTTCATCTGCATGCCGATGCAGGCGATCAGGAAGTACAGGAACACGGTGCCCAGGCGGGATGCGCCTGCCGATTCGAGCCGGCGTGCGCGGGTGAAGCTCAGGCCGAGGCCGAGCAACGTGGAGAGCAGGACCACCCAGACGAAGGCGCTGTCGAGGCTGAACTGGCTTGCCCAGCTGATGTGCGCTTTGAACCAGGCGCTCAGGGGGGCGGCGATGGCGTGGGCCAGTCCGACGCCGCCGAGGGCGACGCCGACGATCAGCATGAGGTCGGTGAGGCTGGGAATGCGGGCGTTCTGGGCCTCGTAGGCACTGATGCGCGCTTTCATTTCGTCGATGGCGCGGGTGTCGGCGCCGTTGCGGGTGTCGATCTGGGTGGCGCGGTTGGCCAGGAACAGGAGGACGGCCATCCACAGGCTGGCGCAGGCGACGTCGACGACGGCGAACTGGCCGAAGGTGGTGGCGTCGGTGCCGAATACTTCGCGCATGGCGACCATGTTGGCGCCGCCACCGATCCAGCTGCCGGCCAGTGCGGCCATGCCGGCCCAGGTATCGCCGGCGACGGTTTCCGGGTGGATCCAGGACATCAGCTGGAACGACACCACGGCGCCGAGCATGATGCCGAAGGTGCCGGCGCAGAACACGATGAGCAGCTTGGGGCCGAGCTTGAGGATGCCCTTGAGGTCGATGGAAAGGGTGAGCAGCACCAGGGCCGCGGGCAGCAGCACGTCGCGGGCGATGGGGTTGTAGAGGGCGGTGTCGTGGCCGTCGATGAGGCCAGCGGTGTTGTAGATGGCCGGGATGAAGTAGCACAGCAGCAGCGCGGGCACCCAGGCGAAGATTTTCTTCAGCAGGGGGGTCGGGCCGCTGGCGGCCCAGAAAATCAGGGCCAGGGTGGCGGCGATCAGGCCAAGGCCAACGATGTCGTTGGTGATGAGGGCAGTACTGGGTTCGGTCGGCATGCGATCCTCTGTCGATCGAAAGGGCAAAAAAAAGCGCCGCATGATGCGACGCCTCTTTGAGCGTAACACTGTCTTCACCACATGCCACGTTGCGCTGCCGCGCAGTGCCACGCCTACCCTGGCAGCGATGCGCTCAGGTCGAGGATGACGCGGGTACCGCGCGGTTCGCTCTGTTCGATGGTGAGCGCCCAGCCGAGGTGTTCGCACAGTCGTGCGATCAGTTCGAGGCCGATGCCGCTCTGTCCGTTGCGGTCACCGCGGGCCATGCGCGCGTAGACCGCGGCGATTTCTTCGGGGCTCATGCCTTCGCCAGGATCCTGCAGGGTGACCACGGCACGGTCGGATACGTTGATGGTGATGGTGCCGCGGCCGCTGTTTTCGATGGCGTTGCGCAGCAGGTTGCCGATCGCGGCCTGGACCACGCCCAGGGGCGCGATGATGTCCACGTTGGCCAGGCCCTGCACGGCGATCTGCAGGTCCTTGTCGCCCATCAGGTGGCGATGGTCTTCGATGATGTCCGGCACCAGCTGGTCCAGCGGGATGCGTTCCTTCAACGCGGCCAGGCGCGCCGGTTCGCGCGCGAGCACCAGCAGCAGCTGGATGAGCTGCTCCACGCCCTGGGCGGTGCGGTGCACGCGCTGCATCTGCTGGCGCGCACGGTCGGGCAGCGCGGGCTGCTCCAGTGCCAGTTCGGCGGCACCGGTGATCACCGCGATGGGGGTGCGTAGTTCATGGCTGGCGGTGCTGATGAACACCCGTTCGCGTTCCACGAACTGCTCGTTTCGGTACAGGTAGTCGTTGAGTGCGGCGGCGATGACGTACAGCTCGGAACTGCCGCGCGGGTCGACTTCGACGCGCTGGCCGGGCACGCCGGGCTTGAGGCCGTCGATTCGCCGGGCCAGCGAGCGCAGCGGGCTGACCAGGCGGCTGACACCGAACGAGGCCATCACCACGGTCACCACGATCATCACCACGCTGGCCAGCATCACCCAGCGGGTGGCGAACTCTTCCAGGTCGTGGAAGTCGTTGATGTCCAGCGCCAGTGCGAGACGTCCCTGCCCGGCGGTGTCGCGCACCATCACCGCGCTGGCGCGGCCGGCGATTTCCACGCCGTCGTGCAGGCCCGGATGCAGGGTGCGCAGGATCGGCGGAACCTCGGGACTGTCATCGACGGTGAACAGCCGCAGCGTGTCCGAGTCCTGCCAGCGGTAGTGCGGTTCGTGTTCGATGTGGCTGACGATGCTGTCCAGTTCGGAGTTCAACAGTGCGCGCCACGCCGAATGCTCGGCGTGTTCGTGCACGTAGTTGCCCACGCTGAATACCGCCAGCGAGATCAACGCGAGGTAGCCCAGCAGCCACCAGACCAGCCGCCGGTGCAGCGGCGCGGGTTTACGCAGTTTCATCGTGGCCTTCGGTGGCCGGTGCACCGAGGCGATACCCCACGCGCGGCAGGGTATGGATGAGCTTGCGCTGGAACGGGCCGTCCACGCTGCGGCGCAGTTCGTAGATGTGGGAACGCAGCAGGTCGCCGTCGGGCAGCTCATCGCCCCACAGCGCGAATTCCAGCTGCTGGCGGGTGACCGCCGCCGGGCTGGCGCGCATCAACACTTCAAGCAGCTTGCGGCAGGCCGGGTACAGGTGCAGGGCCTGGCCGTCGCGCTGTGCCTCCAGCGTGGCCAGGTCCAGGGTGAGATCGGCTACTTCCAGCACCTTGCGCGGGTTGCGCCCCTGCGCGCGCACGCGCAGCGCTTCCAGCCGGACTTCCAGTTCCGGCAGGGCGAACGGCTTGGTCAGGTAGTCGTCGGCGCCGGCGCGGAAGCCGGCGATCTTGTCGGGCAGTTCATCGCGCGCGGTGAGCATGATCACCGGCACTTCCGAGCCGTGCTCGTTTCGCAGGCGGCGCAGCACGTCGGGGCCTTCCATGCGCGGCAGCATCCAGTCCAGGATCAGCGCGTCGTAGTTCTGGGTGGCGGCCAGGTGCAGGCCGGTGACGCCATCGGGGGCGACGTCGAGGACATGGCCACGCGCTTCGAAATACTCGAACAGGTTGGCGACCAGTTGGCGGTTGTCTTCAATGACCAGGAGCCGCATGCGTCGGGAACTCGGGGGTGATACCGCCATGGTAGCTCCTGCAATGTCGGAATCCGGTCGCAATCGCCCCGATTCGACGCCTTTCTTACATCGGCTGGGCGACAGTGCGGGCTTTCCAACCGATCCCTTGCCCTTGCCGACGATCCTGACCCGCCATCGGTGGCGACTGCTGGCCTGCCTCGCCCTGCTGTTGGCCCTTGCCGCAGGGATCGGACTGCGCGCCCCTACCCCGCCGGATGAGCCCCGTTTCGTGCTGGCCGCCCGGGCCATGGTGGAGACCGGCCAGTGGCTCCTGCCCCACCGCGGCAGTGAGCTGTACGCCGAAAAGCCGCCGGTGTTCATGTGGGTCCAGGCGGCGACCTACCAAGTCATCGGGAACTGGAACCTGGCCTTCCTGCTGCCCTCGCTGGCGGCCGCGCTGGCCACGTTGTGGCTGAGCTGGGACCTGGCGCGGCGCCTGTGGAACCGGCGCATCGCCTGGTGGGCGCTGCTGGCGTTGGCCAGCTGCCTGCAGTTCGGGCTGATGGCCAAGCGTGCACAGATCGACATGGTGCTGGTCGCGCTCACCACCCTGTCGTTGTGGGCGCTGCTGCGCCACCTGCTGGAACGGCCGAACACGCGGATGCTGTGGGTGGCCGGGTTCGCCGCGGGTCTCGGCACGGTTACCAAGGGCGTAGGCTTCCTGCCGCTGCTGGTGCTGCTGCCGTGGGCGCTGTGGCGCTGGAAGGTCCAGCCGCGGCCTGGCGCTGCCCCGCCCCGCGCGCGTTCACTGCTGTGGCTGATACCGGCATTCCTGCTCGGCACCGCCGTGTGGCTGGGCCCACTTGGCATCGCCCTGCTCAACGACCCCTCGCCGGAGCTGCAGGGCTATGCGCGCGAATTGCTGTTCAAGCAGACCGGCACCCGCTACGCCAACGCGTGGCACCACGTGCAGCCGGCCTGGTATTACCTGCAGGTGATCGCCACGCTGTGGCTGCCCGGCAGCCTGCTGCTGCCCGCGCTGGTTCCGGCGTGGTGGAGGCGCCTGAAGCGTCTGGATGGACGCTACTGGCTGCTGCTCGGTTGGGCGCTGCTGGTGCTGCTGTTCTTCAGTGCCAGCCCCGGCAAGCGCGAGGTCTATATCTTCCCGATGCTGCCGGCGCTGTGCGTGGCCGCGGCGCCGCTGTTGCCCGGCCTGCTGCGCCGGGCTGGTCCGCGCTGGCTGCTGCTGGCCTACGTGCTGGTGCTGGGCGCAGCGGCGCTGGGGATTGGCGCGCAGTTGCTGGGCGACGGTGCCTGGGCGCATGCGCAGCTGGCCAAGCGCGGCATGCCGGAAACCCTGCTGCCGGTACTCGGGGCGTGGCTGCTCGGCTTCGGCATTGTGGTGCTGCTGCTGGCCGCCTGGCTGCGCCAGCGGCGTGCCGGCATGCTTGCCGTGCTGACTGCGATGCTGTTGTGGAACCTGCACGGCTGGGGCCTGATGCCTGCATTGGGTCCGTACAGTTCTTCGTCGGCATTGATGCAGCAGGTCGGCGAGCGGATCGGCCCGTCGGCCGAGCTGGGCGCGCTGGCCTGGCGCGAGCAGAACCTGCTGCAGGCCGACCGGCCGGTGACCGACTTCGGGTTCAAGCGCCCCTGGGACGAACAGTGGCATGACGCCGGCCCGTGGCTGGCGCAGGCGCCGCACAACCGCTGGCTGCTGGTGCTGGAACAGGCCATCAGTCCGTGCGTGGATCGCGCGCAGGCGGTGATGATCGGAAGTGCCAACCGCAACCGCTGGTGGCTGGTACCCGGCACGGCATGGAATGCAGCCTGCCACGCGGAACTGTCCAAGGATGCAGCCGCCGGCGTGGACGACGGTGACTGAATCGCGGATGCACGGCGCGGCCGATTAACGCGCGGGGAACATCGCTCCGACCGGTCTCCGACACGCCGCTGATGACCATGGCGCCGGTTTCCCCGCCGGCCCTGCCTGATGCTTCCTGCTTCCCCTGCACTTGTCCCGCTCGCTTCCGATGCGCCCGCGCAGGCGTCCGGGTTCCTGCGCCGCCATCTCGGTTGGCCGCTGCTGGCCGTGCTGGCCGCCAGTGCCGCACTGATGGCGGGCGGGGGTGACCAGTGGCTTGCGGACCAGCTGTACCGCATGGAAGGCCATCACTGGCTCCTGCAGAACGCATGGGCGACGAGCCAGTTGATCCACAAGGGTGGCAAGTGGCTGAGTGCAGCGGCAACGCTGCTGGCCCTCGTGCTGTGCTTCCACGCCTGGCGCCACGAACGGGCGGCCGCATGGCGCTGGCCGCTGCTGTACCTGGTAATGGCCGTCGCGCTGGGCACCGGCGCGGTGTCGCTGCTGAAGTCGCTCACCAACATGGACTGCCCGTGGGACCTGGCGCGTTACGGCGGCCTGCGCGAGTACGTGGGCCTGTTCGCCACCCGCCCGCACGGCATGCCGCGCGGGGTGTGCTTCCCGGCCGGGCATTCCAGCGCCGGCTTTGCCTGGGTGAGCCTGTACTTCTTCGCGCTGCTGGTGCGCCCTGCATGGCGATGGCGTGGCCTTGCCGTGGGGCTGGTCGCCGGCGGCGTGTTCGGTGCCGCGCAGCAGCTGCGCGGCGCGCATTTCCTTTCGCATGACCTGTGGACGCTGGCGACCTGCTGGACGGTGTCGCTGCTGTTGTTCCTGCTGGTACGCCGCATCACCGCCCGCGGAGTCCGCGCATGAACACCCTCGCATCGCGCGTGCCACGCCTCTCCCCGTTCACCACCGTGCGCAACTGGCGCCCGACCTGGTCCACGGAAGTCCTGATCGCGCTCACCAGCGTGTTCTTCGCGCTGGCCTGCAACGGCCTGTTCTGGCACAGCGCGATGGCCACCCATCCGGGCAGCCTGCGCTTCGGTCTTTCGCTGCTGTTGCTGCTGGTCGGCGCGCACAGCCTGCTGATGGGCCTGCTGGTGTGGCGCTGGAATGCGAAGGTGATGGTCGGCGTGCTGCTGCTGGGCACGGCGATGGCCGCCCATTACATGGGCAGTTACCACATCTACCTGGATGCGGACATGCTGCGCAACGTGCTGGCGACCGACCACAAGGAAAGCCGCGAGCTGATCACTCCCAGCCTGATCGCGCCGCTGGTGCTGCTGGCGGCGCTGCCGATGGTCGTGCTGTGGCGCGTGCAGCTGCTGCGCCGCAGCTGGGGCAAGGCGCTGCTGTGGCGTGGCGGCTTCCTGCTGCTGTCGGCCGCCGTGGCACTGGGCGGTTCGCTGCTGTCGTTCCAGGAAATGTCGGCGCTGATGCGCAACCAGCGCGAGGTGCGCTACCTGGCCACGCCGGGCAACTACCTGCTGGGCCTGCCCAAGGCGCTGCGCGGCGACAACCCGATCCAGCGCGCACCGAAGCTGCCGATCGGGATGGACGCCAAGGCCACCCCGCGCGCGGCCGACAGCAAGCCGCGGCTGCTGGTGATCGTGATGGGTGAAACCGCGCGTGCGCAGAACTGGGGCTTGAACGGCTACGCCCGGCAGACCACGCCGCAGCTGGCGCAGACCAGCGCGATCAACTTCCCGGACATGCATTCGTGCGGTACCAGCACGGAAGTGTCGCTGCCCTGCCTGTTCTCGCCCTATGGCCGCCACGATTACGATGAGAAGAATATCCGCGCGCACCAGTCGCTGCTGCACGTGCTCGACCACGCCGGCATCGGCACGCTGTGGCGCGACAACCAGTCCGGCTGCAAGGGCGTCTGCGAAGGGCTGCCGATGCAGGCACTGGACGATGCAACGCATCCCACCCTGTGCGCCAACGGCCGTTGCATGGACGAGATCCTGATCGACAACCTCGCCGAACAGGTCCGTGCCACGCCGGGCGACCGGGTGGTGGTGCTGCACCAGCTGGGCAACCACGGCCCCAGCTACTTCGAACGCTACCCGGCGGCCTTCCGCCGCTTCACCCCGACCTGCGACACCCCGGACCTGGGCAGGTGCAGCCGCGAGGAAATCACCAACAGCTACGACAACGCGCTGCTGTACACCGACCAGCTGCTGGCTCGCACCCTCGGCACGCTGCAGGGCATGCAGGACTACGACACCGCCCTGATCTACCTGTCCGACCATGGCGAGTCGCTTGGGGAAAAGGGCCTGTACCTGCACGGGGTGCCCTACGCGATCGCCCCGCAGGAACAGACCCGGGTGCCGATGACGATGTGGTTCTCGCCGGGGTTTGCCGCCAGCCGTGGGCTGGACCTGGCCTGCGTGCGCCGCCGTGCCGGCCAGTACACCGACCATGACAACCTGTTCCCCTCGGTCCTGGGCCTGATGCAGGTGAAGACCGCGCTGTACGAGCGCGACCGCGATCTGTTCGCCGGCTGCGCCCGCTGACGGGACCTGTGGCCCTTGCGGTGCGGCGGCCGCCCCACTAGCCTTCGCCGGTCTGTCACCACCCAAGGATGTCCCCGTGAACCACCGCCCGCTCCTGCTGGCCCTGGCGGTCGGCGCTGCCGCGCTGACCCTGGCGGCCTGCCAGAAGGAACCGTCGCCGGCCGATGCACCGGCCGCCGGCACCGCCAAGCCCACCGAAACCGCGGATCAGTTCATCGCCCGCGTCAACGCCGAGTACAAGGCCCTGTACCCGGAAATGACCTCGGCCCAGTGGCTGTCGTCGACCTACATCAATGACGATTCCGAGCGTGTGGCGGCCAAGGCCAACGAGCGCTGGCTGACCATCCTCAATGGCTGGATCGCCCAGGCCGGCACCTACGACGGCCAGCCGATGAGCGAGGACACCAAGCGCCAGATCCACCTGCTCAAGCTGATGACCGCGATGCCGGCGCCGCGCGATCCGGCCAAGCTGGGCGAGCTGACCCGCATCGCCAGCCGCATGGAAGGCGCCTACGGCTCGGGCAAGTACTGCACCGACGAGGCGAACCCGGCCACCTGTCGCCAGCTCGGCGACCTGGAGCAGGTGTTGGCCAGCAGCCGCGACTACGACAAGCAGCTGGACGCCTGGCAGGGCTGGCACGCCACCACCAAGCCGATGCGCGCCGATTACCAGCGCTTCGTGGGCCTGGTCAACGAAGGGGCCAAGGAAATGGGCTTCGCCGATGCCGGGCAGATGTGGCGCAGCGGCTACGACATGCCGGCCGAGCAGATCGGACCGGAGACCGACCGCCTGTGGGAGCAGGTCAAGCCGATGTACGAGCAGCTGCACTGCTACGCGCGTACCAAGCTGGACACCACCTATGGCAAGGACAAGGCCGAAACCGAAGGCGGCCTGATCGCCGCGCACCTGCTGGGCAACATGTGGCAGCAGGACTGGTCCAACCTGTGGGACCAGCTTGAGCCGTACCCGGGCGCGGGCAGCCTGGACATCACCGCGGCGCTGGAAAAGCAGTACCAGGCCAACCTGAGCGGTGCGCTGGCCAAGGCCGGCGGCAGCAACGCGAACGTGGAAGCGCTGTACAAGGCGCAGCGTGAGGCCGAACTGCGTACCGCCAAGCAGATGACCGAACGCGCGCAGGACTTCTATGTGTCGCTGGGCATGCCGGCGCTGCCGAAGTCGTACTGGGACAAGACCCAGTTCATCAAGCCGCTGGACCGCGACGTGGTCTGCCACGCCAGTGCGTGGGACATGAACATGGAAGGCGACGTGCGCACCAAGATGTGCATCAAGCCGAACGAAGAAAACTTCACCACCATCTACCACGAGCTGGGCCACATCTATTACGACCTGGCCTACAACCCGCTGCCGCCGTTGTTCCAGGGCGGTGCCAACGATGGCTTCCACGAAGCGATCGGCGACACCATCGTGCTGGCGATGACCCCGCAGTACCTGAACTCGATCGGCCTGGTTGACAAGCCGCAGGAGAGCCGCGAGGCGACCATCAACGCGCAGATGCGGATGGCACTGAGCGGCGTGTCGTTCCTGCCGTTCGGTCTGATGATCGACCGCTGGCGCTGGGGCGTGTTCGATGGCTCGATCACCCCGGACAACTACAACAAGGCGTGGTGGGACCTGAAGGCGAAGTACCAGGGCGTGGCACCGGCCAGCGCGCGCGGCGAGGAGTTCTTCGATCCGGGCGCGAAGTACCACGTGCCGGGCAATACCCCTTACACGCGCTACTTCCTGGCGCGCATCCTGCAGTTCCAGTTCTACAAGGGCCTGTGCGATGCGGCCGGTTACAAGGGCCCGCTGCACCAGTGCAGCTTCTACGGCAACAAGGAAGCCGGGCAGAAGTTCTGGGCGATGCTGAGCAAGGGCGCCAGCCAGCCGTGGCAGGCGACGCTGAAGGAAATCACCGGGGGCAACAAGCTGGATGCCGGCCCGATGATCGAGTACTTCACCCCGGTCAACGAGTGGCTGAAGCAGCAGAACCAGGGCCAGATGTGCGGCTGGCAGCCGCCCGCCGCGGCGGCAGCGCCGAAGGCGCCCTGAACCCAAAAAGCCGGCCTGCATGGCCGGCTTTTTTCTGGTTCATCGCGGAAGGGAGTGGAGGGTCACGCTCCCTAGGTCCGTCGAGGCTTGGCGTACGGTCTTCGATCAGGTTCATTGCGAGCGTGTGGGGCCCCGCCGCGGCCGGCAGGCCCCTATGCAAATGTCCCCCGGCGGCGGCCTGCGGCCGCCCCCTCCTCCTTTACTTTGCCAGGGACCTACCGGCCGCGACGGGGCTCGGCTTGCGGTAAGCGATGGAAAAGCGGATGGCACGGTGCCGACGCCGGTGGGGCGAGTGTGGGGCCGCCGTGCCCTTGTGGGCGAATTAAAAGGAGGAAGGGGGCGGCCGCAGGCCGACGCCGGGGGAAATTCGCCCACAAGGGTGCGGCGGCCCCGCACTCGCCCCACCGGCAACCGCTTTTCAGTAGGCGGTTGCCGTTGTTTTTCGCGTGTTTCAGCGGAGCGTTTTGTTGCCGAGGGCCTTGGAAGCGTGGCGAACGGTCTTCGATGAGGTTCATCGCGAGCGTTGAGGGCCCCGCCGCGGCCGGCAGGCCCCTATGCAAATGTCCCCCGGCGTCGGCCTGCGGCCGCCCCCTCCTCCTTTACTTTGCCAGGGACCTACCGGCCGCGACGGGGCTCGGCTTGCGGTTCGCAATGGAAAAGCGGATGTCAGGGTGCCGACGCCGGTGGGGCGAGTGTGGGGCCGCCGTGCCCTTGTGGGCGAATTAAAAGGAGGAAGGGGGCGGCCGCAGGCCGACGCCGGGGGAAATTCGCCCACAAGGGTGCGGCGGCCCCGCACTCGCCCCACCGGCAGCCGCGTCTGGTTCATGGCGCAGCCACGCAGGGCGTTGCGCTACGCCTTGGGTTTGAGGGAAGCTGCGAGTTCTGTCTTGAACTGCTCGAAGTCCATGCCGTCAGCCTTGGCCTCGGCATGCGCGGCGTCCTTCAGCGCGTCCGAATACACCAGGCGTACCGGCGTGCCCTGGCGCTCGTGCAGTTCGGCGGCCTGCATGATCAGGGCCAGCACGCGCGCGGCACTGGGGGTCTGCCCGGCAATGCGGCCGTCCATGCCCAGCACCCATTCGCCGTCGCGACGGACCACGCCCGCCAGCAGCGTGCGCTGCTGGTCGCGCAGTTCGGCATGCGGCTCGACCGGCGAGGCATGGGCCTTTTCGCGGTTGGCTTCTTCGATTTCGCGGCGCCGGCGCAGGTCACGGCGCAGTTTGGAGGTGGTCGACATCAGGGGGACTTCCGTACCGCAACAATAGGAGAAGAATAGCGCACGGGGGCTCAGGCCAGGCCAGCCGCCGCCTCGCGACGGCGTTCACAGCGACGCTCCCAGAACCAGAAGCTGGCGCCAATGGCGAAGAACCCGGCATAGCCCAGCGCCAGGTGCAGCGGGGTGCTGCTGAGCAGCGGCGAGATCACCCCGGCCACCACGGTGTTGATCATCAACTGGATGAACATCTGCATCGACGAAGCCAGGCCGCGCTGGTGCGGGTACATGTCCAGCACTGCCAGTGCCAGGATCGGGAAGATCAGCGCCATGCCGACGCCACCGACGAAGATCGGCAGCACCGCCCATGGCAGCGCGATCTGCCCCACCGCCAGGACATAGGCCAGGTTGACCAGCGCCGACACCGCGCACAGGCCAAAGCCGATCGCCACCTGCCGCTGCGCGGTGATCCGCCCGGCCATCCGCCCGGACAGGAACGACCCCATCGTCATGCCGCCGATGGTGGGAATGAACAACCAGGCAAAGCCGCCCTCGCCCAGCTTCAGGTGCTGCATCACGAACACCGGCGCCGAGGCGATGTACAGGAAGATGCCGGAGAAGTTGAAGGCGCCCGCCGCCGCCAGGCGCAGCAGGCGCGGGTTGCTGCCCATCTGCAGGTAGCTGCGCAGCAGCGCGCCGGCCGACAGCGGCGTGCGCGCTTCGACCGGATGGGTTTCAGGCAGCCACTTGCCCGAGGCCACCAGCAGCACCAGCGCAAACAGCACCAGGAACCAGAAGATCAGCGGCCAGTCGCCGCCACCGAGCAGGATCCAGCCGCCGATGATCGGCGCGATTGCCGGGGCGATGCCGAAGATCATCGACACCTGGCTCATCAGCCGCTGCGCATCGGCGCCATGGTAGAGGTCGCGGATCACCGCGCGGCCGACGATCACCCCCACGCCGGCGGTCACGCCCTGCAGCGCGCGGAACACCAGCAGCGTGGTCAGGTCGCGTGACAGCGCGCAGCCGATCGAGGCGGCGATGAACAGCACCAGCCCGCCCAGGATCACCCGGCGGCGGCCGAACGCGTCCGACAGCGGGCCGTGCGCCAGGCTCATCAGCCCGTAGAACAGCAGGTACACGCTCACCGTCTGCTGCACGGCCACCTGGTCGACCTGCATGCGCTCGCCCAGCAGCAGGAACGCCGGGAAAATGGTGTCGATCGAGAACGGACCGAACATGGCCAGGCCGGCAAGCAGCAGGGCCAGGCGGCGGTTCGAAGGGGCGGCGGGCGTCATCGGGGGCTTCCGTCAGCGACCGTGCGTGAACGCACGGAAGGCGCCGGCCCGGAGCGGGTGGCGCCTGATGAATACGAGGATCTCCCCATGATAGGCCGTTGGGGCCCCCAGTTCCATGCCGCATACGACATCCAGGTATGGAACACGGTGCACGTTCATCTGCCGGACGGCGGCTGTACAGCGGGGCCCTGGGATATAATCGGCAGGCAACATGGTGGGAGAAGCGGCGTCGTGTGTTCACGTGCCGCTGCCGAAGGCGCAACGCCCGTAATCGCTCAGGCCCGATACCACCCGCAGCAAAACTCTGGAGAGACCGGCCAGTGCCGGCGCCGAAGGGGCACGAAGCACGCCGCCGCGTGCTTCCAAACTCTCAGGCAAAAGGACAGAGGGGCACCCAGGAAGACCGCAGGGTCCGGTGGATCGTTGTCGCCCGCGACACGCCCCGTCCGCGCTTCCGACCGTGCGTGCCCACTCTTTTGGATGCCAGCCATGTCCCAGACCCGCCCCTCAACGGCCGCCGCTTCCCTGCGCGAGCTTGAACACAGCCACGCGTTCGTCGAACGCCATATCGGCCCCAACGACGCCGAAATCGCGCAGATGCTCGAGGTGGTCGGCCACGCCTCGCTGGACGCGTTGACCGACGCCATCGTGCCGGCCTCGATCAAGTCGCCGGCGCCGCTGGCACTGCCCGTGTCGATGACCGAGGTGGACGCGCTGGCCAAGATCCGCGCCATTGCCGACAAGAACCAGGTGTTCCGCACCTTCATCGGCCAGGGCTACTACGGCACGCTGACCCCGAACGTGATCCTGCGCAACGTGCTGGAAAACCCGGCCTGGTACACCGCCTACACCCCGTACCAGGCGGAAATCTCGCAGGGCCGCATGGAAGCGCTGATCAACTTCCAGACCCTGTGTGCCGACCTCACCGGCATGGAGATCGCCAACGCCTCGCTGCTGGACGAAGCCACCGCCGCGGCTGAAGCGATGACCCTGGCCAAGCGTTCGGCCAAATCGAAGTCCGACACGTTCTTCGTGCACGACGCCGTGCACCCGCAGACGCTGGAACTGCTGCGCACCCGCGCCGAGCCGATGGGCATCGTGCTGCGCGTGGGCACGCCGGCCGAAGCGCTGGAAGCAGACAGCTACGGCGTGCTGCTGCAGTACCCGGACACCTTCGGCCATATCGGCGACTACCAGGCGCTGGCCGATGCCGTGCACGCGCGCGGCGGCCTGGTGGCCGTGGCCACCGACCTGCTGGCGCTGACCCTGATCGCCGCCCCCGGCGAATGGGGCGCGGACATCGTGGTCGGCAACTCGCAGCGCTTCGGCGTGCCGTTCGGCTTCGGCGGCCCGCACGCCGCGTTCATGGCCTGCCGCGATGCCTACAAGCGCTCGATGCCGGGCCGCCTGATCGGCGTGTCGGTCGACGCCCAGGGCAATGCCGCCTACCGCCTGACCCTGCAGACCCGCGAACAGCACATCCGCCGCGAGAAGGCCACGTCCAACATCTGCACCGCACAGGTGCTGCTGGCGGTGATGGCCTCGATGTATGCGGTGTACCACGGTCCGGAAGGCCTGACCCGCATCGCCCGGCGCACCCACCGCCTGGCCGCGATCCTGGCTGCTGCCCTGCGCGGCGCCGGCATCAATGTCGGCGAGCACTTCTTCGACACCCTGCACGTCAAGGCGATCGACGCCAAGGCGATCCACGCCAAGGCCGCGGCTGCGCGCATCAACCTGCGTGCGATCGACAGCGAAGCGGTCGGCATCAGCCTGGACGAAACCACCACCCGCGCCGACATCGTCGCGCTGGGCCAGCTGTTCGGCGTGAGCGTCGACGTGGACGCGCTGGACGCGGCCACCGCCGACGCGCTGCCGCCCGCCCAGGTGCGCACCAGCGCCTTCCTGACCCACCCGGTGTTCAACACCCACCACAGCGAACACGAACTGCTGCGCTACCTGCGTTCGCTGGCGGACAAGGACCTGGCCATGGATCGCACCATGATCCCGCTGGGCAGCTGCACCATGAAGCTCAACGCCACCGCCGAGATGATCCCGGTGACCTGGCCGGAGTTCGCCAACATCCATCCGCTGGCCCCGGCCGACCAGGCCACCGGCTACAAGGAACTGATCGACGGGCTGGAAGCGATGCTGGTGGAATGCACCGGCTACGACGCGGTGAGCCTGCAGCCGAACTCCGGCGCGCAGGGCGAATACGCCGGCCTGCTGGCGATCCGTGCCTACCACCGCTCGCGCGGCGAAGGCCACCGCGACGTCTGCCTGATCCCGGATTCGGCGCACGGCACCAATCCGGCGTCGGCGCAGATGTGCGGCATGAAGGTGGTGGTGACCAAGACCGACGCCAACGGCAACGTCGACGTGGAAGACATCCGCGTCAACGCGGAGAAGTACAGCGACCGCCTGGCCGCGCTGATGATCACCTACCCCTCCACGCACGGCGTGTTCGAGGAAGAAGTGGTCGAGATCTGCGAGATCATCCACAAGCATGGCGGCCAGGTGTACACCGACGGCGCCAACATGAACGCGCTGGTCGGCGTGGCCAAGCCCGGCAAGTGGGGCTCGGACGTGTCGCACCTGAACCTGCACAAGACCTTCTGCATCCCGCACGGTGGCGGTGGCCCGGGCGTGGGCCCGTGCGCGGTCAAGTCGCACCTGGCGCCGTTCCTGCCAAAGGTGCTGGGCGGCGAAGGCGACGTGGGCATGGTCAGCGCGGCCAGCTTCGGCAGCGCCTCGATCCTGCCGATCAGCTGGATGTACATCACCCTGATGGGCACCGAAGGCCTGCGCAAGGCGACCCAGGTGGCACTGCTCAACGCCAACTACATCGCCAAGCGCCTGGCCCCGCACTTCAAGACGCTGTACACCGGCCGCAACGGGCTGGTGGCGCACGAATGCATCCTGGACGTGCGTCCGCTGGAGAAGACCTCCGGCGTGGTCGCCGAAGACGTGGCCAAGCGCCTGATCGACTTCGGCTTCCATGCGCCGACCCTGAGCTTCCCGGTTGCCGGCACGCTGATGGTGGAACCGACCGAAAGCGAATCGCTGCACGAGCTGGACCGCTTCATCAACGCGATGATCCAGATCCGCGAGGAAATCGCCGCGATCGAAGACGGCCGCCTGGACCGCGAGGACAACCCGCTCAAGCATGCCCCGCACACCGCCACCGCGGTGTCGGCCAGCGAGTGGGCGCACGCCTACCCGCGCGAACTGGCCGCCTTCCCGCTGGCCAGCCTGCGCCAGCAGAAGTACTGGCCGCCGGTGGCACGCGTGGACAACGTCTACGGCGACAAGAACGTGATGTGCGCCTGCATCCCGGTCGACGCGTACAAGGAAGACGAGGGCGTGGAGGTCTGATCCTCCTGCCTGGTTGAAACGAAGACGGCCCGCGAAAGCGGGCCGTTTTTGTTGGCGGATCTCTTCACTCCCCGCCTCTGATCTGGCGCGAACTATTTCACCATGTACTTTTCAAAGACCGCCAAGGTCTCCGGTGATCCAGAATCACCGGCCTTCTGATGGGGAGTCTGGTCGTAGCGATCGCGCGCCAACGGATCGGCGCGCCATTCGAGCAAAAGTTCACACAATTCTTTCTTCCCCTGCCATGCTGCCCATCGAAGCGGTGTGGCCAGTTCGCGCCGCGACCCTATGTTCGGATTGGCTCCAGCCTGCAAAAGCAAGCGAGTCATGTCAATAAACTCCTTACATACGGCGTTGCCAAGCGCGGTGTCTCCACCTGAATCCAGCACATCGAGTTCGGCATCATGTCTTATCAGGCACTCAGCCACGCCAAGATGGTTATGGCACACAGCAGCATGCAACGCCGAATTCCCATTGCCGCTGTGCAGGCTGGGATCCGCGCCCCATGAAATAAGCGCTTCCGCCACCTCGGTACGCCCGTGAAAAGCCGCATACCTGAGCGCACTGGAGCCGCCAAGCGAGACGCTGTCAACGATTGCCTTGCCGTGTAGTTTGTAAAGCTCGGTAAGCCTGCCCAGATCTCCCGCTATGGCGGCACGACTCCAAGGTTCCGAATCCGGGTGCGCGCGCGCCTCGTCATACGCGTCAAACAACGACACTATTGAAGGAGTCTCTGTGTCGGACATGTAATTTTCCCTCGCGTATCCCCGCGCGGCTATCCCCCGCTTGTCCGGAAGATCAGGCTTGATTCCCGGCTGGTCCAGAAGGATCTGGACAACGTGATTCATACGAAGTCTCACGGCAAGGAGGAGCGGCGTGGTTCCGTCGAATGAACTGGCAAGATTGACGTCAGCGCCGCCAGCAAGGACCGCTTTCAGGGTCGGTAGGTCGTTGCTCTCAATGGCCGCTGCCAATGTCGAACGCCCCTTTACGACAGCGTTCACATCGGCGCCAGCGTTCACCAGCGTCTCAACGGCACGCGCGTTGCCACGCGCAGCGAACCAACGGAGCAATGCGCCCGGTGACGGCCCATCTCCGGAACATTCACCGTGGCGGCCAACAAGGATTTTTGCGACCTCCACGCTGCCACGGGTGGCGGCGACAAGCAGCGCGGTATCCTCCTCATCCTCGATCGCCGAAACGTCGAAACCCGTCTCCAGCAATGCGTCAATCACCCTGGGCAGGTCGTCGTTGGCCGCCTTGAACCAGAGTGCGGTCCGGGCTATGCCGTCCATCCGCCCAAGCAAATCGACCACCTCCTGGCGAAAGGCCCGCGACGTACCCGCCATCGCGTCGAGTCCAGCGGCATCAAGTCGACCCCATATCTGCTCTCGCATCTCGGGTGGCAGTCGCAGGAAGGCCCCCTGCAGGCTGCCCTGGTCTACGTGATCCGCGCCCGTGCCGACCGGCTGGAGAGGAGAGGGAGCGTTGGCGAGACTGTTCAGCGCCGATAGCGGACTCAGCTGCCCTCGCTCAGTCGTAAGGGACCGGGTTCCAGCGGTGGTGGTAGCCGGGGTTACGCCGCCCGTGGCGTGCATTGGCATATCAAAACGGTTCCGTGTGTACTGTCCGCGCCGGCCCGTGCTGGGCGGAACGCTGAAGGTGGGGCGCATACTCTCCCTCGCCTCTACCGCAGACGCTTCCAAGGAAGCCTCATCAGAGGTATCTGACTGCGCCAACCGTCGGCGCCATCGATGAAGGAAGACGAGGGCGTGGAGGTCCGATCTTCCTGGCGGGTTGAAACGAGAGCGGGCCGTGTCTTGCTTCCTGTGATGGCATTCTGGAAGCCGCATCAGCACGTCAGAGCTGACCTGCTCGCCCTCACCTGCAATGAAGCGTGGACTGCGGACGATTGAGCCGCGCTGCGCGCGGTTGACACGCATGGCGTGTCACTACGAACCGTGGCGTGCACGGGGACCGATGAGCCCGCCTGCGCGGGCACTGTGATGCAAATACCGTCGGGAATCAGTCGACCCGGCGGTTGCGGCGTACGCGGCGGGCGATTTCGCTGCTCGCTGCGATCAGGGCAGTGAGTGCAGCCATCGACAGGAACTGCAGGCGGGTCTCCGACTCGGACAGCAGCAGGCCGAAGATCAGCGCCAGCACGCCCAGGCCGAACAGGGTCAGGTAGGGATAGCCGGTCATGCGGAACGGCAGGCGGGTACCGGCCCGGTTGGCGCGCTGGCGCAGGATCAGCTGCGACAGCAGGGACATGGTCCACACCAGCAGGCAGGTCGAGCCGACGATGTTCAACAGCACCGGCAGTACCTTGCCCGGGAACAGCAGCTCCATCACCGTGGCGGCAAAGCCGAACAGCACGCTGGCCAGCACCGCGATGATCGGCACCTGGCGCGGGTCGGTCCAGCCCAGCACCGCCGGGGCCTCCTGGCGGCGCGCCAGCGAATACATCATGCGCGAGGCGCCATACAGGTTGGCATTCAGCGCCGACAGCAGCGCGATCACCGCGATCAGGGTGATGGCCGTGGCGGCGCCGGGAATGTTGGCCACCTGCAGCACCGCCGCGAACGGCGAGGACAGGCCTTCGCTGGTCCACGGCACCACCGCGATGATCACGCTCAGCGAGCCGATGTAGAACACCAGGATGCGCCAGGCCACCGTGCGGATGGCACGGGCAATGCTGCGCTCGGGATCTTCGGTCTCGGCAGCGGCCACCGCTACGATCTCGGTCCCCCCGAAGGCGAACACCACCACCAGCAGTGCGGCCCCGATGCCGGCCAGGCCCTTGGGAGCGAAACCGCCGTGCTCGGTGAAGTTGCTCAGGCCCGGTGACGGGACGTCCGGCAGCCAGCCCATCAGCAGCGCCACGCCGATCAGGATGAAGCCGATGATGGCGACGACCTTGAGGATGGCGAACCAGAATTCGAATTCGCCGAAGTTCTTCACCCCCAGCAGATTGATCGCAGTGAAGAACAGCATGAAGGCCAGCGCGGCCATGGGTACCGGAATGGCGGGCCAGACCGTGGCCAGCAGCCCGGCCGCGCCGACCGCTTCGGCGGCGATCACGATCACCAGCTGCACCCACCACAGCCAGCCCACCGTGGCCCCGGCGGTGGCGCCCATGGCGTCAGCGGCGTACACCGAGAACGCGCCGCTGGTCGGCTTGGCGGCGGCCATCTCGCCCAGCGCGTTCATCACGATGATCACCAGCGCGCCGGCGACCAGGTAGGAGAGCAGCACGGCCGGTCCAGCGGCCTGCACACCCACCCCCGAGCCCAGGAACAGGCCAGCGCCGATCGCGCTGCCCAACCCCATCATGATCAGCTGGCGGGGTTTGAGCGCGTGCTCGAGGCGGGCGGGAGCGGAAGAAGCGGAGGCGGCCGGAGTCTGGGATGCGGGCATCGGTGTCGGAGGCGGGCAACAGGTGCGACACGATACCCTTTCCGGGCTGTCGCAGGCATCCCACCCAGGTCAGGGTGGGTCAGGCGTCGGTGCGTTCGGCGATCTGGGCGCGATAGGCCCGGGGCGACACCCCGACCTCGGCCTTGAACTTGCGGGTGAACGCGCTCTGGTCGGTGAAGCCGCAGGCCTGGCCGATGCTGGCAATGGTCTCGCTGCCGTGCAGCAGATGCACCGCCATCTGGATGCGCAGCCGGGTCAGCACCTGCTGGGGGGTCATCTGGAACACCTTGCGGAAGGTGCGCTCCAGCTTGGAGAGCGAGAAGCCGGTGATGTCGAGCAGGGTCTGCATGCGCACGTTCTCGGCGTAGTGCGCGTTCAGGTGGGCCAGCGCCAGGCGCAGCTGTTCGTACTGGGTGCCCAGGCTGTCCTTCTGACCCAGGTCGCGCGAGATGCCGATCAGCCCACGGATCTGCCCGTCCACCAGCAATGGCCGTTTGCAGGTCAGGCACCAGCCCGGTTCGCGGTTGGCGAACAGGTGCAGCTCCATCAGGTTCTCGATCACCTTGCCGGCCAGCACCTGGGCGTCCTGGGTGGCGTAATCGGCGCCCAGCCCGGTCGGGTAGATCTCGGCGGCGGTGCGCCCGATCACCTCCTTCCGCGACTTCAGACCCAACCGCCGCAGCATGGTCTGGTTGATGTGCGTATAGCGACCGTCGCGGTCCTTCATGAAGAACAGCACGTCGGGAATCGCATCGAACAGCGCTTCGATGTCGGCAGGTTCAACACGCATGGGCGGGCGCAGGCAGGAGGGGCACGCCCCCAAGGATACCTGCCGCGCGCCTGCCAGGCGCCCCGGCGTGAAGCGCAGGTGCAAGCCGGGTCGGGTTCTCCGACCCACGATTAACACGCATCACGCCAGTGTTGGGGATCGAACCCCCCTCGCCAGCCCGGAGTCGCCTGATGGCCACCAGCAAGCCCCGCACCAAACCCGCCCCGCCCTCCGACGCACGCGGCGAGGGTGACGAACTGCACCAGCGCGCCGGCGGTGGCCATCCCGCGCTCACCACCAACCAGGGCATTCCGGTTGCCGACAACCAGAATTCGCTGCGTGACACCCCGCGCGGCCCGACCCTGCTGGAAGACTTCATCCTGCGCGAGAAGATCACCCACTTCGACCACGAGCGCATCCCCGAGCGCATCGTGCATGCCCGCGGCAGCGCGGCGCATGGCTACTTCGAGCTGACCCGTTCGCTGCAGGACTACACCCGCGCCCGCGTGCTGACCGAGGTCGGTGTGCGCACCCCCGTGTTCACCCGCTTCTCCACGGTTGCCGGTGGCGCCGGCTCGGTCGATACGCCGCGCGACGTGCGCGGCTTCGCGGTGAAGTTCTACACGCCCGAGGGCAACTGGGACCTGGTGGGCAACAACATCCCGGTGTTCTTCATCCAGGACGCGATCAAGTTCCCCGACCTGATCCACGCCGTGAAGATGGAACCGGACCGCGCCTTCCCGCAGGCGGCCAGTGCGCATGACACGTTCTGGGACTTCGTGTCGCTGATGCCCGAGTCCATGCACATGATCATGTGGGCGATGAGCGACCGCGCCATTCCGCGTTCGCTGCGCATGATCGAAGGCTTCGGCATCCACAGCTTCCGCCTGCTCAACGAGCAGGGCGAGTCGACCTTCGTGAAGTTCCACTGGCGCCCGAAGCTGGGCCTGCAGTCCACGGTGTGGGACGAAGCGGTGAAGCTGCAGGGCGCCGACAACGATTTCCACCGCCGTGACCTGTTCGAAGCGATCACCGGCGGCGATTTCCCCGAGTGGGAGCTGGCGGTACAGCTGTTCACCGAGGAACAGGCCGAGGCCTTCCCGTTCGACCACCTGGACTCGACCAAGATCATCCCCGAGTCGCTGGTGCCGCTGACCGTGATCGGCCGGATGGTACTGGACCGCTGGCCGGACAACTTCTTCGCCGAAACCGAGCAGGTGGCCTACTGCCCGGCCAATGTGCCGCCGGGCATCGACTTCAGCAACGATCCGCTGCTGCAGGGCCGCCTGTTCTCCTACCTGGACACCCAGCTCAGCCGCCTGGGCGGCCCGAACTTCCACCAGATCCCGGTCAACGCACCGAAGTGCCCGTTCGCCAACCACCAGCGCGACGGCCACATGCAGATGGCCATTCCCAAGGGCCGCGTTGCCTACGACCCGAGTTCGCTGCAGGGCGACAGCCCGCGCGAAACCGCCAGCGGCTTCCCCAGCCACGCCACGCCGGCCGATGACGGCCGCAAGGGGCGCGTGCGCGCGGCCAGCTTTGCCGACCACTACAGCCAGGCACGCATGTTCTTCCGCAGCCTGGAAGCGCCGGAACAGGCGCACGTGGCCTCGGCGCTGGTGTTCGAGCTGTCCAAGGTTGAAACGGTGGCCGTGCGCGAACGCACCGTGAGCCACCTGCGCAACATCGACGAGTCGCTCGCCAAGCGCGTGGCTGATGGGCTGGCGATGCCGGCCCTGCCTGCGCCCGCCCCCACCGCCACGCCCGCCCAGGACATGCCCAAAACACCGGAAGTGCGCGTCATTGGCCGCACCAAGGATCTGCTCATTGGGCGTTGCGTGGGCATCCTGTTCGACGAGGGCTCGGATGCAGGCCTGATCGCCAACCTGCGCAAGGCGGCCGAGAAGGCCGGCGCCAAGGTGAAGCTGGTCGCCCCGAAGGTAGGCGGCGGCAAGCTGAGCGACGGCAAGCTGCAGCCGGCGGACGGCCAGCTCGCCGGTACGCCGTCGGTGGTTTTCGACGCGGTGGCCATCGTGCTCAGCGCCGACGCGGCCAAGCGCCTGTCGAAGGAGTCTGCAGCGATCGATTTCGCCGCCGACGCCTGGGCCCATCTCAAGGCGATCGCCGCCGACGAAGGCGCCCAGCTGCTGCTGAAGACGGCACGCGTGGGCAAGGACAACGGCGTGGTGGAAGCCGAAGACGCAAAGGGTTTCATCGCCGCCGCCGCGACCCGCCAGTGGGCCCGCGAACCCAAGGTGCGCACCCTCGCCTGACCCACCCCGGCAGGAGCGGACGGTAGATCCGCCCCTGCATTGCAACCGGTAGAGCGGACCGTTGGTCCGCTGCTCCCTGAAGAGAGGACGATTCCATGCCCCGCGGAGACAAATCCAGCTACACCGACAAGCAGAAGCGCCAGGCCGAGCACATCGAGGCAAGCGAAAAAGCCGAAGGCCGGAGCGAAGAAGCGGCCGAGCGCATCGCCTGGGCGACCGTGAACAAGCAGGACGGCGGTGGCAGGAAGGCGCCTGCGAAGAAGGCGGCCAGGAAGACCACGAAAAAGGCTGCTACGAAGAAGACTGCTACGAAGAAGGCTGCTTCAAAGAAGACTGCTACGAAAAAGGCTGCTACGAAGAAGGCCGCTTCAAAGAAGACTGCTACGAAGAAGGCTGCTACGACGAAGGCTGCCACGAAGAAGGCTGCTTCAAAGAAGGCTTCTTCAACGAAGACCGCTGCGAAGAAGGCTCCTGCAAAGAAGGCTGCGACCAGGAAGACCGCGACGAAGAAGGTTGCTGCGAGGAAGACTGCTGCGAAAAAGGCGGCCGTAAAGAAGGTAGCCCGGAAAGCGGCGAAGAAAACCGCAACAAAGAAGGCAGCGGCCCGGTAGGAGCGGTTTCCCAGACAACCGCCAGGACACGGTCCACGCGCTTTGACGCATGGACCAGATGCCGAAACAGGCTCCCTGAACCAGCACGGGGTGTCGGCAGAACCGGCACCCCGTTGTCGTTACAGGCCTCCGCTTTGGCGCTACGGCACCCACCGGGAATCGGCGATACTCGGGCATCACCGCTGGAAGCGACTACCGGGGACCACGACCCATGAAATCTGCACGCTCACTGGCCGCCATGGCCCTGCTCCTGCCGTTGTCCGTGCTTGCGCAGACGGGGCAGCCCGACGCCACGGGCAGCAGCATGCCGGTGACCTCCGCCACGCAGACCAGCGAAGGCTTTTCCGCCTCGATGGTGATCACCGCCGACCCCGACTGGCAGACGAAATGGGAGTCCCCGCCCGACGTGGCGCCCCGCTTCGACCTGGCCACCGAGGTCAAGGAAGGCGATTCGCTCTACATCCTGTCGTTCCTGTCCAATCCCATGCTGGATGCTGCGGGCATGGCGCAGGTGCGCTGCGACCTGCGCATCAGCAAGCCGGACGGCAGCCTGAGCGGCGACGAGCACGACCTGCCCTGCTTCGTCACCGCGCTGCAAACCGACCCGAAGCTGGTCTACCTGTCGACCGTCGGCGTGAAGTTCACTGCTGAAGCCGGTGATCCGAAAGGCACCTGGACCGTGGCGATCACCGTGCGCGACACGCTGCGCAACGTGGCTATTCCGCTGCGATCATCGTTCGAGATGCGCTGACCGGGAGTACGACGGCCGGCTTGGCTGCCAGCACCCCCGATTGCATGCCCTTGATGGCCGAAATGGGCACCGCCTCGGCGCGGCGCTGCTTTGGCCACCATAGCTGGGGCCCGCCAGTGCAGGTCGCATCGCTTCACAGACCTCGATCAGATCGAGCACCAGCCGTTCGGTGCTGAGGCTTATCTATTGCAGCTGAGCCAGCATGTCGTTGACCGGGCCATGGATGATCGCTCGGAGCAATCGGGCCTCGCCCGGATCCACGGCCCGGGCGGCGCCGTCTTCGTACTCGTTGTAGAGCCTGCCAACGTGCGCTTGAACTCGCTCAAGCAGGTAATCCAGCTCGCGTTCTGCTGCACGGGCGTTGATTCCGATAGTTGCGCCGAACGCTACGACAGGGCCGCGGGTCAATTGTCTGTAGGGCAAGCCTCCAGGTGACGTGACCGGGATATCGTTCCCCCACGCATTGCCTGGCGCGTAGATGCTTGTGCAGATCAGGTCGTAGTGCGGCGCCAGCACCCATCCATCGGCCCCGCCGAGGAAGCTCAGGTTCTTCAGGTGTGCGTCGGAGTTGCCCGTGATCAGGTTGAACAGCCACCACCGGTAAAGTCGGGCGCGTGTGTCGGCTTTATGCACGCAGAGTTCGATGAGCGCATTCAATGCCGCCGGCGTCGCTTCCCTGTATTTGAATACTGCGTCCAGGGAAAGCATCTGGCACGCGTCCAGCACCGGCAGACGTTCAACCGGTGTTCGGAAGGTGCGATCAGAGCGCCGGACCAGGTACACAGCCTCAGGAACGCGTCGAATGGTCACTTCCGCCGCATCCATTCCTACAGCCGATGCCAGTCGCATCACAAACCACTCGTTGATGGTGGTCTGCCAGTAATGGTCCGGCTGCGGGTGATCCGGCTTGAGGATATGGGTGGAAGGCTCGGATCCTGCCGGCTCGAAAATGCCTTCCTCCCGCACTGTCACGGCGAGCTTGTGCTGCGCACCCGCCAGCGACATACGCTTGGGTGCATCATGGCTCAAGGGTACCTGGGGCAGGCGCCGGATCCGCTCAGAGAGGGCGTCATCCGTCAGCGGCTGGAGGCTGGCAGGTGAAAGCACCTCGCCCTCGGCCAGCAACGTGAGGGCTCCCGCGGATTCGCGGCCGTAGAATTGCAGTAATCCGAAGTTGTCGGCGGCATCCACGCGCGCATCCTGCGCGAGGAGGACCTTCGCGCCTTCCTCTGGCAGCAGGTTGCTGAAGAACCACTGGACCGGTCGGAGCGATGCTCCGTCGAGGATGGAACCTTGTGAGCGACGAATGGAGGGTGACAGGTCACCCCCTTCCCACGCGGGTTCGTAGTCGAACCGCCAGATGTTCCCTTCTTCGGAGAGCCGACCTACCAACGCTGTATCCAGCCAGACACACAGCAGACGCCGCGAGGATGCGTTCATCCGGCACCGGACCGCTTTGATCTGGGCTCCATGACCGCGTCCGGGACCTGCAGCGTGACGTTGATTCCCAGCTCATCCAGCGCGCGGAGCACTCTGCCCAGCTGTACCGACGGTTTCCCGCGCTCGGCGTCGCGCATGAACACATGGCTGGAGTCGATGTATGCGGCCAGATCGTCCTGGCGGATCCCTTGGTTGCGGCGGACACGACGGATGATTTCGCCAATGTCTTCAGGGGTTTTCACCTTGATGTCGATCACGGTCGTTGCCACCGAATCTAAGCAGTTGTTTCTATCATGCGAGATGATGTGGGGGTTTGCAACGATTTCTAAACAGCTATTTCGAAATAGGGGCCTTGGGGACTGGAATCCATCTAAACGAAACAACAGCTTCGAAATACCAGTCCTTGCCCGATGGGTAGGTTCTTCCCCTACCTCCGCCCCCTGCGGGGCAGAAAGCAGAAGCCCCGCTTTCGCGGGGCTTCTTTTGCCGGCCAACGGCCGGCGCTACCGGGGTTCGGTATTTCGCATTGCCAGGCAGGGCCTGGCACTACGGTTACGCGAACGGGTCCTGCAGGACCATGGTGTGGTCGCGGTCCGGGCCGGTAGAGACGATGCTGATCGGGCACCCGGCCAGTTCCTCCAGCGCGCGCAGGTAAGCGCGGGCCGCGGCCGGCAGCTTGTCCCATTCGGTGATGCCGTGGGTGTTCTCGTTCCAGCCCGGGAATTCCAGGTACACGGGAGTGCACTCTTCCCAGCCCTGCGCGTCCAGCGGCGCGTACTCGGTGCGCTTGCCACGGTATTCGTAGGCGATGCAGACCTTCAGCTTCTCCATGCCGTCGAGCACGTCGAGCTTGGTGATGCACAGGCCGCTGATGCCGTTGATGGCCACGGCGCGCTTGAGCGCGACGATGTCCATCCAGCCGCAGCGACGCGGGCGGCCGGTCGAGGCGCCGTACTCGGCACCGCGGTCGCGGATGCCCTGGCCGATCTCGTCGTCCAGTTCGGTCGGGAACGGGCCACCGCCGACGCGGGTGGCATACGCCTTGGCGATGCCCAGCACGTAGTCGATCGCGTCGGCGCCCACGCCGGCACCGGCCAGCGCACCACCGACGGTGGTGTTGGAGCTGGTCACGTACGGGTAGGTGCCGTGGTCGATGTCCAGCAGCGCGCCCTGCGCACCTTCGAACAGCACGCGCTTACCCTGCTTGCGCAGGTCGTGCAGGATGCCGGCCACGTCGGACTTCATCGGCTGCACGTATTCGCCGAAGGCCAGCGCTTCGTCGTAGGTCTTCTGGAAATCGACCGCGTCGGTCTTCAGGTAGTTGGTCAGCACGAAGTTGTGGTAGTCCAGCGCGGTGCGCAGGAGCTCTTCGAGCTGGGCCGGGTAATGCAGGTCGGCGATGCGGATGCCGCGACGCGCCACCTTGTCTTCATAGGCCGGGCCGATGCCACGGCCGGTGGTGCCGATCGCCTTGCCGCCGGCGGCGCGTTCGCGCGCCTGGTCCAGGGCGATGTGGTACGGCATGATCAGCGGCGCGGCCGGGGAGATCTTCAGGCGCGAACGCACTTCCACGCCGGAGGTTTCCAGCTCGGCGATTTCCTTCTGCAGCGCGGCCGGCGAGATCACCACGCCGTTGCCGATCAGGCACAGCGCGTCTTCGCGCAGGATGCCCGACGGGATCAGGTGCAGCACGGTCTTCTTGCCATTGATGACCAGGGTATGGCCGGCATTGTGGCCGCCCTGGAAACGCACTACGGCACCGATTTCCTCGGTGAGCAGATCGACGATCTTGCCCTTGCCTTCATCGCCCCACTGGGCACCAAGCACTACGACAGACTGACCCATGACGGGCTCCTCGAATTGTTGCGGCCATCGGGGCCGCGGACGGGTAAACCGTAGCAGGGTCGGCCAGCGCGGGGGTGACGGCTCCAATCGGGGAGCGGTCGGCGATGGCAGGCCCAGACACGGAAAAAGCCGAACGGGGGAGGCCCGTCCGGCTTTTGTGCATTATCCGGGTTTCCGGGGTCGGCCGCCACCCCGGGGGGCGGCGGATTCAACCAGCGGTCAGCGGTCGTTCTTCATGTACTGCAGGAACGGGTCGTTCTTGTCCAGCACGATCACCCCGTTGCCGTCGGTCATGGAGTTCCGGTAGGCCTCCAGGCTGCGGTAGAACGAGAAGAAGGACGGGTCGGCCGAACCGGCCTTGCCGTAGATCCGGGCGGCTTCGGCGTCGCCGGCGCCGCGCAGGCGCTGGGCGTCACGCTCGGCTTCGGCCACGATCACCGTGCTTTCGCGATCGGCCTGGGCGCGGATGGTCAGCGACTGCTCCTCACCCTCCGCACGCAGCTTGGCCGCTTCCTGCTTGCGCTGGGCGCGCATGCGCTCGTACACATCGCTGATCACCTGGCTGTCGGTGGGCAGGTCGATCTGCTTGATGCGCAGGTCGATGATCTGCATGCCCAGGCCCTTGACCGCCTCGTTGATGCCGGTCAGCTGCCCGGCGATCAACTCGCTGCGGTCGCCGGACACCAGCTGCTGCAACGAACGCGAGTTGATCTGGTTGCGCAGCGAGTCGGTGATGATCGGGGCCAGGCGTGCATCGGCCACGCTGGCATCGCCGCCGGTCGCGCGGTAATAGGCGCGCACGTCGGAAATGTAGCCAATGGCGAAGAAGTCGACGCTGACGTCCTTCTGTTCGGCGGTGAAGTAGCGCGCCGGCGCGGTGGCCAGCACCTTCAGGCGACGGTCGAACACCCGCACCGACTCCACAACCGGCACCTTGAAATGCAGGCCCGGCTTGATGTCCGAACGCACCACCTTGCCCAGGTTCAGCACCATCGCGGTCTGGTCCTCACGGACCACGTACACCGAGCCCAACAGGGCCAGGACCGCGGCCACGGCCAGGCCGATCCACAACGAACTCTTCATCGGATGGCTCCTTCACGACCGGCCGGTCGCGTGGTCGGGCGCTCGGTGGTACGCACGCCGTCCACCGGCGTGCTGGCCGGCAGCGACGGCATCATCACTTCCGGGGTCACCAGCGGGGTGCTGCTGCCGGAAGCGCCGGCCGCGCCGGCGCGGTTGTCGGGCATCGGCACATAGATCAGCTGGCGACCATCGCCGCCGATCACCTTGCGGTTTTCCTTCAGCACGCTTTCCACCGTTTCCAGCCACAGCCGCTTGCGGGTGACGTCCGGGGCGCCCTGGTACTGCTGCTGCAGCAGGCTGAAGCGTTCGGCGTCGCCTTCGGCGCGGGCCACGGCGGCCTGCTTGTAGCCTTCGGCAGTGGTACGGGCCCGCGAGGCTTGGCCACGCGCTTCGGGCACCACCTTGGCCGCGTAGGCCTGGGCTTCGTTGATCAGGCGTTCCTTGACTTGCTGCGCACCGTTGACCTCGTCGAAGGCCGGCTTGACCTCTTCCGGCGGTCGCGCGTCGGGCAGGGTCAGGCCGGTCACCACCAGGCCGGTACGGTAGGCCTTCAGCGCGGCCTGCAGGCGTTCCTGCGCGACCACGGCCAGCGGCCCACGGTTGTTGAGCACCGCGTTGAGGTCGGCACGACCGACCTGCTCACGCACCGCGCTCTGCGCGGACTGCTCCAGCACCTGGTTGGCGTCGACCGAACCGAACAGGTACAGGCGCGGGTCGTCGATGCGGTACTGCACGTTGAGCGACACGCGCACGATGTTCTCGTCGCGGGTCAGCACCGGCACATCGCTGCTGAAGGTCTTGATCTGGGTCGCGTTGACCTTGGTCACCGACTCGATCGGCCACGGCAGCTTGAAGTTCGGGCCCGGCTGCAGGATGCGCGAGAACTGGCCGAAGCGCAGCACCACGCCGCGCTGCTGTTCGCCGATCAGCTGGAAGCTGGAGAACAGCAGCAGCAGGACCACCGCCACCACCACCCAGCGCAGGATGCCGCCATCGAACAGGTCTTTGAGCGGTCCGGGGAATCCGCCCCAGCCACCCCCACCGCCGCTGCCACCGCGGGGACCGAACGGCCCTCGTCGATTCTCGTCGGGGCCTTGTCCGCCCTTGTTGCCGCCGGGTGTATTCCAGGCCATGCACGCTCCATCAGTAAAGGTTGCCTGCGGGCCAGTCCCGCACCGTCAACCGTTGAATCCCGCCCGATTCTACTAGATGGGGCTGGCCGACAGGATTGGAAGGGCGAATGCGTCGCAGGCCGCGATTCATCCCCCGCCCCGGCCCTGCCGGGCCACCGGCGCGGCGCGGCGCGATAAGGTGGGAGCCCCCTTCCCCCGCAGGCCAGCCCATGGCACTCCCCGACCGCTTCACCGCATTCCGCATCCACCAGGACGACCAGGGCCACCGCAGCGGGCTGGAGTCCATTGCGCTGGACCAGCTGGATCCCGGCCAGGTGGTGGTGCGGGCCGAATGGTCGTCGGTGAACTACAAGGATGCACTGGCCGGCACTGGCAAGGGGCGCATCCTGCGACGCTTCCCGCTGGTGGGCGGGATCGACGTGGCGGGCACGGTGGTGGCGTCCAGCGACCCGGCCTGGCGCGAGGGCGACGCGGTCCTGGCCACCGGCTGCGGCCTGAGCGAAACCCGCGATGGCGGGTACAGCCAGTACGTACGCCTGGAGGCCGGCGCGGTGATCGCGCGCCCGGCCGCCTTGGGCGCGCGCGAGGCGATGATCATCGGCACCGCCGGCTTCACCGCGGCGCTGGCCCTGCTGCGCATGCTCGACAACCGCCTCACCCCCGCACACGGCCCCCTCGCGGTCACCGGCGCCACCGGCGGCGTCGGTTCGCTGGCGGTGGACATCTTCAGCCGCGCCGGCTTCCAGGTGCATGCGATCAGCGGCAAGCCGGAGCAGGCCGACTACCTGCGCGGGCTGGGTGCCCACCAGGTGCTGCCCCGCGACACCCTGGCCACCGACCGGCCGATGGAATCGGCGCGCTTCGGCGGCGGCCTGGACAACGCCGGCGGGCCGATGCTGGCCAGTCTTCTGGCCCAGACCGTGCCCTACGGCAGCGTGGTCAGCGCTGGCCTTGCCGCCCGTCCGGCGCTGGAGATGACGGTCATGCCGTTCATCCTCCGCGGGGTGTCGCTGCTCGGCGTGTCGTCGTCTTCAGCCCCACGGGCGCTGCGCGAGCAGGTATGGGAACGCCTGGGCAGCGACTGGAAGCCGCAGCACCTGGACCGCATCTGCACCGGCGAGATCGGCCTGGACGGTTTGCCCGGGGTGTTCGAGCGGATGCTGGCCGGCGGTTCGCACGGCCGCACCGTGGTCCGGATCGACTGAGCGTTGCAGCTGGGCGACGGACGGCGCGGCGGATGCTTCACGCTGACATGGGCGCAGCACTACACTGCGGACATCACTTGGGGAACAACATGGCACGCATTCTGATCGTCGACGATTCACCGTCGCAGCAGCTGGGCATCAAGCGCATCGTCGAAAAGCTGGGGCATGAAGTGTTGACGGCCGAGGACGGCCAGGCCGGCGTCGAGGTGGCCAAGGCCGAACTTCCCGACCTGGTGCTGATGGATGTGGTGATGCCCAACCTCAATGGTTTCCAGGCCACCCGTACGCTTGCGCGCGAAAGCACCACCCGGCATATCCCGGTGATCCTGGTGACGACCAAGGATCAGGACACCGACCGCATGTGGGGCATGCGCCAGGGCGCCAAGGCCTACATCACCAAGCCGTTCTCCGAAGACGAGCTGTCGGAAGTGCTGGAGCGCGTGTTCAGCAGCAAGGAACCGCCGGCGGTTTGATCGCCAGCGGTTCCGTACCGACCAACGGTCGGTACCTACCGGTTTGCGTACCGACCAACGGTCGGTACCCCGGTCAGATCTTTTCGCCGAAGGCCTTGGCCAACGCCTTGTAGGCCTTCTTCTGCGCCTCGTCGGTCGGGGCCGGGGCGATGATCTCGATCTCCACGATCTGGTCGCCGTCGGGGTTGCCCGGCAGGCCACGGCCGCGCAGGCGCAGCTTGCGGCCCGCATCCGAACCGGCCGGCACCTTCAGTTCCACGGCGCCGCCCAGTGTGGGGACGCTGATCGAGGTGCCCAGCGCGGCCTGCCACGGCGTGACGTCCAGCGTGTAGAGGATGTTGCGGCCGTCCACTTCGAACTGCGGGTGCGCCGCGTATTCCACTTCCAGCAGCAGGTTGCCGCCCTGGGTGCCCTGCCCGGTCAGCCGGATCACCTGGCCCGGCCGGATGCCCTTGGGCACGCGCACGTCCAGCTGCTTGCCGTTCACCGTGATGCGCAGGCTGTCGCCGGTATAGGCCGCCTCCAGCGGCACCGACAGCTTCGCGCGGGTGTCGCGCACCGGCTGCGGACCGGCCCCGGCACCGCCAAAGCCACTGGCCCGGCCGCCACCGCCGCCGCGCTGGCGCGCGAACAGGCTCTCGAAGAAGTCGCTGAAACCGCCGCCGCCGGCCCCGCCGCCGAACACCTCCTCGAAATCGAAGCCCTGCGCGCCGCCATAGTTCGGCGGGGCATTGAACTCTTCGCCCGGACGGTAGCCCTGGGCCTTGAGCTGGTCGTAGGCCGCGCGCTTCTGCGGGTCGCGCAGCGCTTCATAGGCCTCGTTGACGGCCTTGAACTTCTCTTCCGCGCCGGTTTCCTTGCTCACGTCCGGGTGGTACTTGCGCGCCAGCCGGCGGTAGGCGGTCTTGATCTCGGCATCGCCCGCGCTGGGTTCCACGCCCAGGGTGGCGTAGTAATCCTTGAATTCCATCCATACACCTCGAATAAGTTCGGCGGCCCGCGCCGGCGGGGGCCATGCCGGCAATTCTAGCGGCTGGCCGCCCCGCTGCCGTGATCGAACGAATGATCCTGCGCAATGCAGTCGCCACGGGCGTCGGCTACGGTCGATATGGGAATGAACAGGCTTGTTTCAACGTTTTGACGCCGCCCTCCCACGCCCCTCACTACCCTGCCCTTGACCCAGGAGCTCCCATGACCATCCACGTTGGCGACCGCATTCCCGAAGTCACCCTCAAGCGCATCCGCGAGGGCATGGAGACGCTGGACACCCATGCCCTGTTCGATGGCCGCAAGGCGGTGCTGTTCGCGGTGCCCGGCGCGTTTACCCCGACCTGCTCGGCCCGCCACCTGCCCGGTTATGTCGAGCATTTCGCCGATTTCCGCCACCGCGGCATCGACGTGTTCTGCATGGCGGTCAACGACCCGTTCGTGATGAAGGCGTGGGGCGAAAGCCAGCAGGTCCCCGACGGGCTGCAGCTGCTGTCCGATGGCAACGGCGATTTCACCCGCGCGCTCGGCCTGGAACTGGATGCCAGCAGTTCCGGCATGGGCATGCGCTCGCGCCGCTTCGCGCTGTACGTGGAAGACGGCGTGGTCCGCGATACCTTCATCGAAGAGCCCGGCAAGTTCGAGGTCTCTTCGGCGCAGTACGTGCTGGAGCACCTGCCCAGCTGATCCCCCTCCCGCAACAAAGGAACCCGGCCAGCCATGTCAAAGCCAGCCAAGCAGCACCCGAAACCCTCCTCCAACGACAGCACGCCCCAGCCCGCCAGCCGTCCGCCGGGCATCAGCGACACGGCCACCCTGCGCGCCAAGGCCCGCAAGGACATCGAAGATGGCGCCATTACCGACAGCTACACCGCCGACCGCGAAGCGGTGATCAAGCTGCTCAACGATGCGCTTGCCACCGAATACGTGTGCGTGCTGCGCTACTACCGCCACTACTTCATGGCCAAGGGCATGCTGGCCGATGCGGTCAAGGGCGAATTCCTCGAGCACGCGCAGCAGGAACAGGCGCATGCCGGCAAGCTGGCCGAGCGCATCGTGCAGCTGGGCGGCGAACCCGACCTCAACCCGGCCACGCTGACCCAGCGCTCCCATGCCGAGTACAAGGAAGGCAAGGACCTTCGCGACATGGTCCGCGAGAACCTGATCGCCGAGCGCATCGCCATCGACAGCTATCGGGAAATGATCAACTTCGTGGGCGACAAGGACACCACCACCAAGCGCATCCTCGAGGAGATCCTGGCGCAGGAAGAAGAGCACGCCGACGAGTTCGCCGACCTGCTCGAAGGCTGGATCGGCGAGTAGGCGCACATCACGCCTTACTGCAGGATCCGGAACCGCACCTGGGTCCAGGCCCCATCGGCGGCGAGCGCGGTGAGCGTGTGCTCGCCGACCTCGTCGAAATCGCGCTGGAAGCTGCGCGCGCCCTCGCTGCGTGCGATCCAGCGGCCGTCCAGCAACCAGTCCACCGCGTGCTCACTGCCCAGCGCGCGCAGTTGCAGGCGCACGCCGTGTTGCGCGTTGGGCGCGCGCGCCAGGGTTGCACGGTCGTTGAGGCCCTCGATGTGCAGGCTGCCGCCGTTGCTGCGACCATCGTCGCGGCAATCCGGCGACAGCGCGGGCAACTGCGCGGCCTGGCGCTGGGCCAGCGGCAGCCACGGCGACACCAGCGCCGGCCAGCGCGCGATTTCACGCCGCTCGGCCGTATGCGGCGCGCTGCATTCCGGTGACAGGCGCAGGCCGGTGCGTGCGTCCACGTCGAAGGCCTGCCGCCCCGCCTGCCACAGCCGCGCATCGCGTTCGGCGAAGGTGGGCGGCACCACGTCATCCAGGAGGTAGGCCTGCAGGCGCCGCTGGCAGAGCGCCGGCGGCGTGTGTTCGGCGCGTTCGCCGGTGGGCCAGCACACCTCGGCCTGGGTGACGTTGGCCGGCAGTGGCGCGGCGGCGGCGTCGCCGCGCTGGCGCGGCAGGCTGTCCACCACCTCGAACATCAGCGGCAGCGCGGTCACCGCGCCGTACTGGCCCGGCAGCGGGGTGCCATCCGGCCGTCCCACCCACACGCCCACGGTGTAATGGCGGGTGCCGCCGATCGCCCAGGCATCGCGATAGCCGTAGCTGGTGCCGGTCTTCCAGGCCACGCGCGGGCGGCCCGTGACATCGAACGTGCCCGCGCCGTAGCCGGGACGCGGATTCGACTCGAGTACCTCGCGGGTGATCCAGGCCGCGCCCGGCGACATCAGGCGCCGTTCGATCACCGCATCGTCGGGGGTATAGCGCACCCGGCCGGCGATGCCGTTGCGGTTGAATGCGGCGAAGGTCCCCACCAGGTCCTCCAGCCGCGCGCCGGTACCGCCCAGGATCAGCGACAGGTTGGGCGCGCTGCCGTGCGGAAAGCGCAGGGTGATCCCGGCATGCGAGAGGCGGGCGGCGAAGCGGGCCGGGCCGACCCGGTCCAGCAGGTCCACCGCCGGGACGTTGAGCGACAAGCGCAGAGCGGTGGCGGCACTGACCGGGCCATTGAACGCCGCATCGAAATTTCCCGGCCGGTACCCGGAAAAGCTCTGCGGCGCATCCACCATGAGGCTTTCGGAATGGATCAGGCCGTCGTCGAGGGCCATGCCGTACAGGAACGGTTTGAGCGTGGAGCCCGGCGAGCGCCACGCCTGCACCATGTCCACGTGGCCCAGCCGCTGCTTGTCGCCGAACGCCACCGAACCCACGTAGGCGCGCGCCTCCAGCGTGCGGTTGTCGACCACCAGCAGCGCTGCGGAGGTGCGTTCGGGCAGCTGCGAGAAGTACGACGCCACACGCTCTTCCAGGGTGCGCTGCAACCCGCTGTCCAACGTGCTCTGGATCCGCGCGGCGCGCGGTTGCGCAGCATGCAGGCGCTGCGCCAGCAGGGCCGCGCGCAGCGGCGGCTGCAGCGCGCGGGTCACCACCGCTTCGATGCGGGCATCGTCCACCTCCTCGCGCGTCCACACCTCGAGCGCGACCATGCGTTCGAGCACTTTGTCGCGCGCGGCCTGCGCCGCCTCCGGATGACGGTCCGGGCGCAACCGGCTGGGCGACTGCGGCAATACGGCCAGCAGCGCAGCCTCGGCATGCGACAGCTGCGCGGCCGGCTTGCCCAGGTAGGCCCAGCTGGCCGCCTCGACGCCTTCAATGGTGCCGCCGTAGGGCGCGCGCTCCAGGTACAGCGCCAGGATCTGCGCCTTGGTCAGATGCAGCTCCAGCTGCAGCGCGCGCAGCAGCTGCTTGGCCTTGCCCCAGGGCGTGCGCGTGTGCGGATCGAGGATGCGCGCGACCTGCATGGTCAGGGTGGAGCCGCCGGACACGATCCGCCGTTCCAGCAGCCACTGCTTGCCCGCGCGCAGCAACGCCCACGGGTTGACCCCGGGGTGGCGCCAGAACCAGCGGTCTTCGTAGTTGAGCAGCGCCTGCAGGTACAGCGGCGAGACACTGTCTGCCGAGGCCGGGTAGCGCCAGACGCCATCGGCGTCGGCAAACGCACGCAACGGCGTGCCATCGGCGGCCACCACCAGCGTGCTGGTATCGCGCTGCTTCGGCAGCGGCGGAGGAAAGCCGAGGTCCAGCACCAGCAGCAGCGCCAGCAGGGCCGCCGTCCCCCAACGCAGCGCCAGCCACAGCCAGGGCCGCCACCGGGTCCAGCGCAGTCGGGGAAGAACGGTCTTCATTGCATCACTGCCGGCAGTGCGGACGCCGGCAGCGGCCGGCGCCCGCGCAGGGTCACGGCTGGACCACCGTCAGCGTGGTCGGGTTGCTGCGGCCCACCCCGCGCAGGTCGGGGCGATACATGTCCTCCACCAGCGGCGGCGGCACCGTGTAGGTGCCGGGGGTGACCGCACGCACCAGGTAGAACACCTTGGCGGTGCTGCCACGCGAGAGCTTGAGCGCGGCCACGTAACGGTCGTCGCGGAACTCTTCGTGGCGCAGCGTGGCCGCCTCGCCACGATCTTCCACGCGCAGTCCATCGACCACCACGTCGGCCCACTGCTTGGCATCGCCCAGGTTGAAGTTCTCGATCTCCAGCCCGGCCGGCAGCAGGTCGGTCAGCAGCGCATCGGGCATGTCCACGTTCGGGGTGACGCTGACCCGCACGATCAGTGCTTCGCCTTCCTTCAGCGCACGCGGGGTCCAGGGCTTGCCGTCGGTGGTGAACCAGCTGCGTTCCACGCCGAGGGTGCGGCTGTCCGGTTCCGGCGCGGTGCGCGGAATGCCGGCCACTTCCAGGCTGGCGAACATCGGCGGCTCGCCCTTGGGGCTGAACCGCACGCCCTTGGCCAGTGCGGCGTAGTCGAAGCTGCGGCCGAACATGCGGCGCGCGGCAATCGCGTCCACGTCGCCCCCGACGGCCAGCTCGCCGGATACCTGCCTGGTCTGGTTGGCCGCCAGCGCCTTGCCCAGGCGCGCGATGGCCACCTGTTCCTGCGTGCTCAGCCACATCCAGCCGTTGTTGCGGCGGGCATCCAGTGCGCGGCCCAGTTCCACCGCGCGTGCGTCGTAGGCGGGCTTGGACAGCTTGCGCTCGTGCAGCAGCGCGATCATCAACGCATCGTCGCGCACCGCGCTGCCGTAATCACCGAAGTACTCCGGGCGCTCGCTGCTGGGCTTGGCGAAACCGGCGGCAATGGCGGCATCGCCGCGCTTGTGGTCACCCTGCAGCGACAGCGCGATGCCCAGGTGGACCAGCGACAGGCCGGTGAGCGACTTGCTGCGTTCGTTGTCGTACAGCGCGCGCAGGGTCCCCAGCGGAGCCCGGTTGACCCGCGCCAGCACGTAGCCCGAATACGCCTGGTTGGCGAATTTCAGGTTCTCGCGGCGGTCCTCTCCGTAGAACTGATTGCCGCCGGACAGCAGGTCCTCGCTGAGCCGGTTGAGCGCCTTCTGCAGCACGCCGTCGGGCACGGCGAAGCCGGCGTCCCTGGCATCGAGCAGGAACTCGGCGATGTACGGGGTCAGCCACGGGTTGACGTAGCCGTCGTCGCCCCACATCGAGAAGTTGCCGTTGGCCACCTGCATCGACGCCAGGCGGCCGAACGCGCCTTCCATGCGTTCGCGGCGGGTTTTGGCATCCAGGCCATCGGCCCCGAGCATGGCCGAGGTGGCTTCATCCAGCATCAGTGCGGCGTAGCCCTTGCTGGTGGTCTGCTCGGCGCAGCCATACGGATACTTCAGGGCACCGTCCAGCGCACTGGCGAAGGGAATCGGCGGCAGCGCGCTGACCAGCATGCGTGCGGTGACCGAATCGCTCATCAGGCCATCGGCCAGGCCCGCGCCCAGCTCCACGTCGGCCAGCGGGTCCAGCGTGCGGGTCTGCGCGCGCAGCACCTGCGGCCACGCCGCGCGTACCGGCAGGTCATAGCGGCGGTCGACCTTGAAGCCGTTGCCTTCCACCCGCACCCGCACCTTGGCCACCGTGTAGCCCTCGCGCGCCACCAGCGGGAAGCTGAGCGTGCTCTTGGCATCGGCGTTGAGCTTGAGCGCCCGGCTGGGCTCGCCGAGGGTCAGCGGGCCGATCCCATCGACCTGCACCTTGAACTCGCCGGGCTTGCCGGTGAAGTTCTGCACGTCCAGGGTGACCGTGCTGCGGTCGCCCGGGGCCAGCACGCGCGGCATGCTGGCTTCGGCCAGGATCGGTGCACGCACCACGGTTTCCACGTCGCGCTTGCCGTACTGGTCATCGGCGTAGACCAGCGCGGAGACGCGCAGGGTGCCGTTGAAATCCGGCACCTTCAGGGCGATCCGGGCAATGCCCTTGGCATCCAGTTTCACCGGGCCGGAGAACAGGTCCACGGTCTGCACCCGCGCGGTGGGGCGCTTGGCTTGCGGCAATGCGGCCAGGGCCATGTCGCCACCGAACTTCAGCTTGCCGCTGCTGCCGTCGAAGCTCTCGATCACCCGGCTGTAGATGTCATAGGCATCCACGCCCAGGCGACGCTGGGCGAAGAAGTGACCGGCCGCATCGGGCACAGGGAAGCGGGTGATGTTGAGGATGCCGACGTCCACCGCCGACACCGTGACGTGCGCCAGCTTGCCCGCCAGCTGCGGCGCGCTGACCGTCACCGGCAGCGTCTGCTCGGGCCGCATCTGTTTGGGTGCGGACAGGCCGACGGCGATCTGGCGTGCCTTGCGGTCCATCGGCACGTGCACCACGCCGACCGCGCGGGCCGGGGTAATCTTGCTCGGCGCACTGCCACCGCGGAACACCAGCGCGGTGATGTAGACGTCGTGGCGCTCCCACTCGGCGGTGACCGGGATGTCGAAGGTGCTGCCCGGCTTGGCGTCGATGTCCTGCACGTACAGCATCTTGTCGCTTTCAACCATCAACACGCCCTTGCCCGCGTGCGGCGGGGTGACGGTGACGCGGACCTTGTCGCCGGCCTTGTAACCGGTCTTGTCCAGGCCCAGCTTGATCTTGTCCGGGCGTGCATCCAGGCCGCGGTTTTCGTCATTCCAGCTCCAGCCGGCGTGGAACGGGTAACGACTGGTCAGCCCGGTGGCCGGGTCGAACACGTCCAGCCGGTATTCGCCCCACTCCACCGGGAAGTCGATGCCCACGGCGGCGGTGCCGGCATCGAGGGTGCGGCTCTCCTTGTTCTCGAAGCGGCGGCTGAAGTCGTAATCCCAGCGATTGTCGTTGAAGGTCCAGTGGTAGTCGCGCAGTTCGCGCACCAGGGTGACCTTCAGGCCCTTGCCCGGGTGCGGCTTGCCGGCCGCGTCCACGCGCAGGACTTCAAAGCGCGCATTGCTGTTGGCGTCGGCGCCGTCGTCCGGATTGAACAGCGGGCGCACGCCAACCAGCACCGGGGCGGGCCACATCACCCGCTTCAACGTGCGGCTGACCGTGCGGCCACCGGTTTCATACACGCTGCCGGACAGCACCACCGCCACCGGCGCGCTGGCCTTGACCTCGGCCGGCAGCTCCACGTCCTGGCGCAGCGTGCCGTCGGCGGGGAACTCGGTATCGATCACGTCGCGCGCTTCGCGCGGCAGTTCCAGGGTCGGGTCGCCGAAGAAGTAGCCCGGCAGCGATTCCACCGGCGACTGCTCGGCCGCCACCGCCAGGCGCGCGGTGAAGCGGTTGCCATCGGCCGGCGCGCCGTACAGGTAGGCGGCATCGGCCTGCAGCTTGAGCGGCTCACCCGGCTTGAGGGTCTTCTGCGGGCTGTCCAAATCCAGCTTCATGCGCTCGGGCAGGAACTCCTCGATGCGCAGGGTCATGCCCTGGATCGCGTCCTTGCTGGCCGGGTTGGTGCGGAATTCCACCTGCCAGCGCCCGGTCGGCGCTTCCACCGGAATGGTCTGCTCGAAGCTGAGGTAACCCTGCTCGCCCGGCTGCAGGCGGGTTTCGCGGAAGGTCTTGCCATCGGGCTGCTTCAGGCGCAGGAACACCGGCTGCCCACCCTTGCCAGGGCCGCTGACCGGCTTGCCGTCGTTGTCGCGCAGCAGCGCGGAGATGCGCACGGTTTCGCCGGGGCGGTACAGGTCGCGCCCGGACCAGGCAAACACGTCGAACCAGGCGTTGTCGCGGCCGGCCACGGCGAATTCGCTCAGGTCCAGCGCCGGCTGGTTGAACGGCAACATCGTGGTGTCCGGGCCACTGCTGGCGATCAGCACGTGGCCCGCATCCAGGGTGTACTTGAGCAGCGCGTTGCCGTTGCCGTCGGTAGCGCCCTTGAGCACCACCTCGCCCTTGGCGTCGATGATGCGCAGGTCGACCTTCTTCAATGCGGCGCCGTTCTGCAGCGAGGCGGTGTGCACGAACAGCGTGTCCTTGTAGGCACGCGTGTGCAGGCCGATGTCGCTGACGGTGAAGAAGGCGGTATCGAATTCGCTGTCGAACGAGCCGCTGCGCTTCATCACCGCGAAGTACAGGCCCGGTTCCTGCAGTTCCTTGATGTCCTGCGTGGGCAGGTAGGTGAGCACCCGCTCGTTCTGCTTGCCGCCCAGCACGAAGCGGTTGACGTAGACCGGCTCGGCCAGCTGCGACATCGGGGTCTTGTCGCCGTATTCGCTGTCCAGCTCCCAGCTGCCGCGGCGGCCGCCGCGCTGGTACTGGCTGAAGAAGCCAGGCAGCTGCTTCTCGCGCACGCGCAGGAACTCCACGTCCACTTCGGTCACGTTGACCGACACCACCGGCAGGCCGCGGCTCTCGCGCGCCGGCAGCACGCTGCCCTGCGAGGCAAAGCCGGCTACCGGCTTGAGCTCGCCACTGAAGACCTTCTGGCGCAGCTCCTTGCCGATGCGGCTGCCGTCGGCGGCCAGCAGGTCCGGCGAGACGATCAGGGTGTACTCCCTGGCCGCCTCGACAAACGGGTAGCGCAGGGTCTTGCCGTCATCGGACAGGGTCCAGCTGCTGTCCTCGGTGCCGACCTTTTCGCCGAAGCGGACCAGTGTGTCGAAGTCCTGGGTGCCGACCAGCGGCCGCGAGAACTCCAGCGCCAGCGAAAGCCCATCGCTCTTCTGGTCAGGGAAGGCGCGTACCAGGGTGAACTCGCTGACGGTTTCGGCCTTGGCGGCGATCGGTGCGCCGGACGGCGTTGGCAGCTGGCCGCTGTCGTTGCGCTTGCAGCCGCCGATCCCCAGTGCCAGGCCGGCGACCAGCGCCATCCCCAGGATTCCTTTCCAGCCCCACCGCCCGACCGTTGCCATATGTCGCTCCTTGAACAAGGGCTTCATTATGCACCCGGGCGTTACGGGCTGCCTGGACACGCCATGCGTGTCCCAGGGAGTGCGTACCGGGCGGTCAGACGGTCCCGGCCGGGACCCTCACCGCGCCTTCCATCAGCACCCGTGCGCTGCGACTCATCACTGCCTTGGTCACGACCCACTGGCCATCGACCTGCGCCGCCTCGGCACCCACACGCAGGGTTCCAGACGGATGCCCGAACGTCACCGCGCCGCGTTCGCCGCCGCCAGCCGCCAGGTTCACCAGCGTGCCGGGAATGGCCGCCGCCGTGCCGATGGCCACCGCCGCGGTGCCCATCATGGCGTGGTGCAGCTTGCCCATCGACAGCGCGCGGGCGTGCAGGTCGATGTCGCCCGCCGCGATCTGCCTGCCACTAGAGGACACGTAGTCCTGCGCCGGGGCGACAAACGCAACCTTGGGCGTGTGCTGGCGGGTCGCAGCCTGGTCGACGCTGTCGATCAGGCCCATGCGCACCGCGCCGTGTGCGCGGATCGCCTCGAACCGGGCAAGCGCGGCCTTGTCCTCGTTGATCGCCGGCTGCAGCTCGGTACCGGTGTAGCCCAGGTCCGCGGCGTTGAGGAAGATGGTAGGAATGCCAGCGGTGATCATCGTCACCTGGAAGCTGCCCACGCCGGGCACGTCCAGCGTGTCGACCAGGTTGCCGGTGGGAAACATCGAGCCGCCCTCGCCTTCGCCGTCGTCGGACGGATCGAGGAACTCCAGTGCGATCTCAGCGGCCGGGAAGGTCACCCCGTCCAGTTCGAAGTCACCCATCTCCTGCACCTGCCCGTCCACCACCGGGACGTGGGCCAGGATGGTCTTGCCGATGTTGGCCTGCCAGATCCGCACCGTGCAGATGCCATCGCGCGGAACGCGGGTCGGATCGATGAAACCGTTGCTGATCGCGAACGGTCCCACGGCGGTGCTGAGGTTGCCGCAGTTGCCGCTCCAGTCCACGAACGCGGTGTCGATGGAGACCTGCCCGTAGAGGTAATCCACGTCATGGTCGGGCACCGATGGCGCCGAGATGATCACGCACTTGCTGGTGCTGGACGTCGCCCCGCCCATGCCGTCGGTGTGCTTGCCATAGGGATCGGGCGAACCGATCACGCGCATCAGCAGCGCATCACGCGCCGGGCCTGGGACCTGCGCGGCGAACGGCAGGTCCTGCTGGCGGAAGAACACACCCTTGCTGGTGCCACCGCGCATGTAGGTGGCGGGAATGCGGAGTTGGGGAAGATAGGTCATTGCGTATCCAATAGGGCATCAAGGCCGCGACGTGCATTCCAGATCCTGACGACACGGATGTGGTCAGCCAACGCTATGTAGTAGATGAGGTAGTCATCAAAACGACGAATGGGAAGGAAGCGCAGCGATCCTTCAGGAAGGTCAAGGACACCATCGTGTCGGCTTGAGCCTGCTTCCGGGTGCCGCTCCACCAGTTCAACGGCTGCCTGAAGTGCATCGATGAACGCCAGTTCCAGCGCCGTTCCGCCTGCGCCGGCGAACCACTGGGCCGCCTCGTCGGCGTCCTGGAGCGCGCGTGGATACCAACGGGAGGGCTTCATTTCCCGCTGCGCTCCTTGGCCCGTTCACGCATGCGATGGAAATGATCGGATTCCAGCGGCTCTGCGGTTCCCGACGCAAGGCCTTCTGCAACCAACTTGCGGAGCAGGTCTTGCGATTTGCTCCGCTGACGCTGGCGGATCAGGTCACGCACGTAATCGGAGGTACTGGAGTAGCCGCCTTCGCTGACTTCTTCGTCAACAAACTGCTTGAGCGGGTCACTGAGCGAGATGTTCATCGTGGCCATGGGGGCCTCCTATGGCAATTCTTGCCATAGATGGTGCGCCTACCGCCGGATGGCTGCAAGCGCACCCCCATTCATCCTTCAGCTTCGATCGGACCCGCAGGATTTCACGCCACCTGCGAGGATTCGAGGAAGTCCTGCGCAAAACGCTGCAATACCCCGCCCGCTTCGTAGATCGAGACTTCTTCCGCGGTGTCCAGGCGGCAGGTGACCGGCACCCGCAGCTGTTCGCCGTCGCGGCGGTTGATCACCAGGGTCAGCTCGGCGCGCGGCACGCGCTCACCGACCACGTCGAAGGTTTCGGTCCCGTCGATGCCCAGCGACAGGCGGTTCACGCCCGGCTTGAACTCCAGCGGCAGTACGCCCATGCCGATCAGGTTGGTGCGGTGGATGCGCTCGAAGCCTTCGGCGGCGATGGCTTCCACGCCGGCCAGGCGCACGCCCTTGGCGGCCCAGTCGCGCGAGCTGCCCTGTCCATAGTCGGCGCCGGCGATGATGATCAACGGCTGCTTGCGCTCCATGTAGGTTTCGATCGCCTCCCACATGCGGGTGACCTTGCCTTCCGGTTCGATGCGCGCCAGCGAACCCTGCTTGACCTGGCCGTCGACCACGGCCATTTCATTGATCAGCTTCGGGTTGGCGAAGGTGGCCCGCTGCGCGGTGAGGTGGTCGCCGCGATGGGTGGCGTAGGAATTGAAGTCCTCCTCGGGCAGGCCCATCTTCGCCAGGTACTCACCGGCGGCACTGCTGGCCAGGATCGCGTTGGACGGCGACAGGTGGTCGGTGGTGATGTTGTCGCCCAGCACCGCCAGCGCGCGCATGCCGGTCAGCCCGCGCTCGCCGGCCAACGCGCCTTCCCAGTACGGCGGGCGGCGGATGTAGGTGCTCTGCGGGCGCCAGTCGTACAGCGGGCTGATCGGCGCGCCGTGTTCGACCTTGAAGGTGAACATCGGCGCATAGACCTGGCGGAACTGTTCCGGCTTGACGCTGGCGGCCACCACCGCGTCGATCTCGGCGTCGCTCGGCCACAGGTCCTTCAGCGTGATCGCGCTGCCATCGGCGCGGAAGCCCAGCGCGTCCTTCTCGATGTCGAAGCGCACCGTGCCGGCAATGGCGTAGGCCACCACCAGCGGCGGCGAGGCCAGGAACGCCTGCTTGGCATACGGGTGGATGCGCCCGTCGAAGTTGCGGTTGCCCGACAGCACGGCGGTGGCATACAGGTCGCGATCGATCACTTCCTGCTGGATCTTCGGGTCCAGCGCACCGCTCATGCCGTTGCAGGTGGTGCAGGCAAACCCGACGATGCCGAAGCCCAGCTGCTCCAGGTCGCCGATCAGGCCGGCCTCTTCCAGGTACAGCTGCACCGCCTTGGAACCGGGCGCCAGCGAGCTCTTCACCCACGGCTTGCGGCTCAGCCCGGCACGGTTGGCGTTGCGCGCCAGCAACCCTGCCGCGATCACGTTGCGCGGGTTGCTGGTGTTCGTGCAGCTGGTGATGGCGGCGATGATCACCGCGCCGTCCGGCATCAGCCCCTGCTCCTGCTCGAGCCTGCCGGAGGCCAGCTTGGCTTCGTCGGCGATGCCGCGCGCGGCCAGTTCGCTGGTGGCCACGCGCTTGTGCGGGTTGGACGGACCCGCCATGTTGCGCACCACGCTGGACAGGTCGAACTGCAGCACGCGCTCGTAGCGCACCTGGCCCAGGTCGTCCGACCACAGGCCGGTCACCTTGGCGTAGGTTTCCACCAGCTGCACCTGGGCCTCTTCGCGGCCGGTCAGGCGCAGGTAGTCCAGGGTCTGCTGGTCGATGGAGAACATCGCCGCGGTGGCGCCGAACTCCGGGGTCATGTTGGAGATGGTGGCGCGGTCACCGATGGTCAGCGCGGTGGCGCCTTCACCGTAGAACTCGATCCACGCCCCCACCACGCGCTCCTTGCGCAGGAACTCGGTCAGCGCCAGCACCAGGTCGGTACAGGTGATGCCCGGCTGCGGGCGACCGGTCAGCTCGACACCAATGATGTCCGGCAGGCGCATCCACGAGGCGCGGCCCAGCATGACGTTCTCCGCCTCCAGCCCGCCCACGCCGATGGCGATCACGCCCAGCGCGTCCACGTGCGGGGTGTGGCTGTCGGTACCTACGCAGGTATCGGGGAAGGCCACGCCATCGCGCACCTGGATCACCGGCGACATCTTCTCCAGGTTGATCTGGTGCATGATCCCGTTGCCCGGCGGGATCACATCGACGTTCTTGAACGCCTTTTTGGTCCAGTTGATGAAGTGGAAGCGATCTTCGTTGCGGCGGTCCTCGACGGCGCGGTTCTTCTCGAACGCGGCCCTGTCGAAGCCGGGGTATTCCACCGCCAGCGAGTGATCGACGATCAGCTGGGTGGGCACCACGGGGTTGATCTGGGCCGGGTCGCCACCGGCATCGGCGATGGCATCGCGCAGGCCGGCCAGGTCGACCAGCGCGGTCTGGCCCAGGATGTCATGGCACACCACGCGCGCCGGATACCACGGGAAATCCAGGTCCTGGCGGCGCTCGATCAGCTGCCGCAGCGAGGCATCCAGGGTGGCCGGATCACAGCGGCGCACCAGGTTTTCGGCCAGCACGCGCGAGGTGTACGGCAGCGTGGCGTAGGCGCCCGGGGCGATCGCATCGACTGCCGCACGGGTATCGAAATAGTCCAGCGCGGTGCCTGGGAGGGTCTTGCGGTAATCAGTGTTCATGGCTGGCGTTAGCTGCTTCTGTTTGGCGGGCCGTGCGGTGATACGGACAGCCGGCCAGAGGCCGGCTCTACAGGACGTGCCGGCCCGGTGGGCCGGCAGCTCCGTTCAGCGGCGTTCGTCGATCGGCACGAAGGCCTGGTCTTCCGGGCCGGTGTAGTTGGCGCTGGGGCGGATGATCTTGCCGTCGATGCGCTGTTCGATCACGTGCGCGCTCCAGCCCGAGGTGCGGGCGATCACGAACAGCGGGGTGAACATCGCGGTCGGCACGCCCATCATGTGGTAGCTGACGGCGCTGAACCAGTCCAGGTTCGGGAACATCTTCTTGATGTCCCACATCACCGATTCCAGGCGTTCGGCGATGTCGTACATCTTCAGGTTGCCCTGCTCGGCCGACAGCTCGCGGGCCACGTCCTTGATCACCTTGTTGCGCGGATCACTGACGGTGTAGACCGGATGGCCGAAGCCGATCACCACTTCCTTGCGCTCGACGCGGGCCTTGATGTCGGCCTCGGCTTCGTCCGGCGAGTCGTAGCGCTTCTGCACTTCGAACGCTACTTCATTGGCGCCGCCGTGCTTCGGCCCGCGCAGCGCGCCGATGCCGCCGGTGATGCAGCTGTACATGTCGCTGCCGGTACCGGCAATGACGCGGCAGGTGAAGGTGGAGGCGTTGAACTCGTGCTCGGCGTACAGGATCAGCGAGGTGTGCATCGCCTTCACCCACGACTGCTGCGGCGGCACGCCGTGCAGCAGGTGCAGGAAATGACCGCCGATGGAATCGTCGTCGGTTTCCACGTCGATGGCGCGGCCGTTGTGGCTCCAGTGGTACCAGTACAGCAGCATCGACCCCAGGCACGCCATCAGCTTGTCGGCGATGTCGCGTGCACCGGGGTGGTTGTGGTCGTCCTTCTCCGGGGACACACAGCCCAGCACGGACACGCCGGTGCGCATCACGTCCATCGGGTGTGCCGACGGCGGCAGCTCCTCCAGCGCGGCCTTGACCGCCGCCGGAATGCCGCGCAGCGACTTCAGCTTCGCCTTGTACGCGGCCAGTTCGGCACGGGTGGGCAGCTTGCCGTGCACCAGCAGGTGGGCGATTTCCTCGAACTCGCTGGTGGTAGCCAGGTCCAGGATGTCATAGCCGCGGTAGTGCAGGTCGTTGCCGCTGCGGCCGACGGTGCACAGCGCGGTGTTGCCCGCGGCGGTACCCGACAGGGCGACGGACTTCTTCGGCTTGAAGCCGGGGGCGGTGGTTGCTTCGCTCATGATCCCTCCAGAAAACAATGGTGCGACGTTACTTCTTGGCGGCGAACAGCGCATCGAGCTGCTGTTCGAAGGCGTGGTAGCCGATACGGTCGTACAGTTCCTCGCGCGTCTGCATGCTGTCCACCACGTTCTTCTGGTGGCCGTCGCGGCGAATGGTCTCATACACGTTCTCGGCGGCCTTGTTGGCCGCGCGGAACGCCGACAGCGGGAACAGCTGGATGGCCACGCCGGCCGAGGCCAGTTCGTCGCGGCTGAACAGCGGGGTCTTGCCGAATTCAGTGATGTTGGCCAGCACCGGCACCTTCACCGCATCCACGAAGCGACGGTAGGTGGCCAGGTCATAGGCGGCCTCGGCAAAGATGCCGTCGGCGCCGGCCTCCACGCAGGCGATGGCGCGTTCGATCGCCGCATCCACGCCGTCCACCTGGATGGCGTCGGTGCGCGCGATCAGGAAGAAGTCCGGATCGGTCTTCGCGTCGGCCGCGGCCTTGACCCGGTCCACCATCTCGCCCTGGGTGACGATTTCCTTGCCCGGACGGTGCCCGCAGCGCTTGGCGCCCACCTGGTCCTCGATGTGGCAGGCCGCCGCGCCGGCCTTGATCAGCGATTTCACGGTGCGTGCGATGTTGAAAGCACTGGGACCGAAGCCGGTGTCGATGTCGACCATCAGCGGCAGGTCGCAGACGTCGGTGATCCGCCGCACGTCGATCAGCACGTCCTCCAGGGTATTGATCCCCAGGTCCGGCAGGCCCAGCGAACCGGCCGCGACGCCACCGCCGGACAGGTAGATCGCCCGGTAACCGGCGCGCTGCGCCAGCAGGGCGTGGTTGGCGTTGATCGCGCCGATCACCTGCAGCGGCGACTCGGCGGCCAGCGCGGCGCGGAAGCGGGCGCCGGCGGAGGAAACAGCGGTGCTCATGGGCAACATTCCATCAAGAGTGACTCCACGACAGCCGCAAGGGCCATGCCAACCGACAAGCCATTGAATTCATTGACCTCACCCCGGACGGGCAACGTTTCATATTGAAACATTGAAACAGATGTAACATGGCTGGAACTGAAACACGGTCGCTGCCATGTCCATCCGCCTGCCCCACTCCCGTCTGGCCGATCCCGAGCGCGGCGCGCTGCCGGTGATCTGGACGGTCAGCGTGTCGCGCCTGACCGGACTGCTCGGCGATGTGATTCCCGAATTCGATCGTCGCGCCCGCATCGTGCCGATCAACCTGGGCTTTGAGGAGGCCGTGGATGTGATCGGCCAGCGCCTGCGCCGCGAGCACTGCGACGTGGTGATTGCCGGTGGCTCCAATGCCGCCTACCTGCGCAGCCGGCTGGAGGTGCCGCTGGTGCCGATCCAGGCCAACGGCTTCGACCTCATGGAAGCGCTGGCCCGGGCGCGTCGCATCGCATCGCGGATCGGGCTGGTCACCCATGCCAGCGATGTTCCGAGCTTCAACAGCTTCCAGCACAGTTTCGGGCTGGACATCGAGCACCGGCGTTTCGTCACCCGTGAGGACGCGCGCGACTGCATCGCCGACCTGCGTGCCAACGGGATCGAAGTGATCGTCGGCACCGGCATGGCCATCGACCATGCCGAGCGGGTGGGCCTGCCCGGGGTGCTGCTGTATTCGGCCGACTCGGTCCGCCAGGCCTTCGAGCATGCGCTGGAACTCACCCAGACCCTGGCCCGCTCCGGCGCCACGCCGCCGCGGCGCCGCAGTAGCAGCGGGCGGCGTCCTGCCGCACCGGTGCTGCTTGGCGACAGCCCGCTCATGCAGCAGGTCCGCGAACGCATTGCCCTGTACGCACCGCACGACAGTACGGTGCTGGTGACCGGGGCTACCGGAACCGGCAAGGAGCTGGTCGCGCGCCAGCTGCATGCAGCCAGCGGTCGCAGCGGCCGCTTCGTGGCGCTGAACTGCGGGGCCATCAGCGAATCGCTGTTGGAAGCGGAACTGTTCGGCTACACCGAAGGGGCCTTTACCGGTGCCCGCCGCGGTGGGCGGGTCGGCCTGGTCGAGGCCGCCGACGGCGGCACGCTGTTCCTGGACGAGATCGGCGAACTGCCGCTGCCGCTGCAGACGCGCCTGCTGCGGGTACTGGAGGAACGCGAAGTGCTGCGCGTAGGCGCCACCGAGCCGACTCCGGTCAACCTGCGGGTAGTGGCGGCCACGCTGCAGGCGTTGGAATCGCTGGTGGAGACGCAGCGCTTCCGCCGCGACCTGTACTACCGGCTGGCGGCCCTGCGTATCGCCCTGCCGGCCCTGAGCGAGCGGCCGCAGGATGTCGCCGTGCTGCTGGAGCACTTCTTCCAGCAGCTGGGACAGCGCCCCTCGCCACTGGATGCGGCGGCCACCGAGCGGCTGTGCGCGTACGCCTGGCCGGGCAACGTGCGCGAACTGCGCAACCTGGTCGACCGCCTGCGCATCCATTGGCCGGCACAGGCCGGCGTGCTGCGGCTGGCAGACCTGCAGCCGTGGCTGCCCGAGCTGCAGCAGATCGCGCCCGCGGCAGCGGCGCCGCCCGCGCTGCCGCGGGGGGCTGCCGCGCGGCCTTCGCCGACCCAGCTGCAGCAATGGCTGGGCGAACATGGCGGCAACCGCGAACAGCTGGCGGCACGGCTCGGTGTGTCGCGAACGACCCTATGGCGCTGGATGCGGGACGAAGGCTGACGCGGATGCGGCGCAACCCGCGGTTGACCGACACGCAGATCAGGCGTCATCCGACATTGCATCAGGAAAATTCCTAAACCCATTCGCACATTTTTCGTGCTGCGACGTGTTCATCATTGCCGCTACTGCAAGCGCAGAATGCGACAACCGATCCAACGCGCTCAACCGCCTGTGCAGATGCACGCTATCGCGCAAAAGGCGACATTGGGGCGTGCCGCACCGGGATTTCCCGGTCTTACCGGGGCTTCTTGTCGCCCACACGCGTTTGGACTGATAGGCAAGAGCAATAGCACCGATCGCCATTGGCACAGCTGCTCCGGTGCGTCGGATTCATCAAGAAAAACCCCGTGTGAATTCTCTGCGCGAAACGGAATGTGCAAGCCCGGACGCCGCCGGTAGGTTCCGGATCACACCGGCAACGTTGCCGAGCCGGTGGAACGTCCGCTCACTGCCATCAGGAATTCCGCATGCTCCCAGCTTCCGCCAGGATCCTCCCCAGCTTCGTCCTCCGCGCTGCACACGTACTGCGCGGTCGCCGCGATACGCCCATTCGTGTTCCTCCACACCCCATGCCGCTGACGGCCATCAGCAACCAGGCCGTTCGTGCGCTGCCCGCACCGGTGAAGGTGACGCGGATGCCGTCGAACGCCGCCAATGGCGACCCTGGCGACCCGGCACGTGCGCCGGGCCCCAACCCGGAGGCATTGGACGTCCTGAGCGGGCAGATCCTGGGGCTGCTCGACACGGCGCACCGTGAACTGCCGGCCGGGTTCGGCAACGTCGTGGATGCGATGGCACTGAAGCGCGACCGGGCCCTGACCCGCAAAGAGTGCAGCCTGCTGCTGCGGGCGATCCGGTCGCTGCCGAAGCACGCCTACGCGGCAGAACGGCAGCAGCAGCTGCGCCGGGCACTCTACGACTTGACCCGGGCGGCACGCGCCGAGGCGATGCTGCACGAGCAGATTGCCCGCCACACCGAACGGGAACGCGTCAACGCGCTTCCCGGTTCGCAGCGCAGCGCTGGCACCGGCGGCATGCTGGGGGTCCGCTTCGGACTGCCAGGCGCGGCCGACGCGGGGCTGGCGGCAGGCGCACGCCAGGAATGCAGCACGGGCACGTTCGACGACCTGACCATCGGCACCATCCGCAGCGCCACGGTGATGGCGGAAGCCAGCGTGCAGGCGGGGGTCGCACCGGGGGTCGGCGTCAGCGGCAGCCTCAGCGGCTATTCGACCGAAGGCGATGCCGAGATTTCGATGTCGATGCGCACCCGGGTGCTGCGCCTGGCACACGCATCGGTGGCACGCCGACTGGGCGGCAATGCGCTGCAGCGCGCGTTCAAGCGCGTGGTCGAGCCGCGTCGCGACCGGTATGACGAGCGTACCAGCCGCGCCCAGGCCTGGCAGGCCGCGCCGACGCTGCCGCTGCTGCTGGGGGAACAGGCGGTGCTGCGCCCGCTGGACTTCGGCAAGCGCCCACTGCTGATCCGCGCCGGCATGACCACCCACGGTGCCGCACTGGGGGGCTCGGTCGGCCATGGCGTCGGCCAGTTGGGCGCCAACGCTGCGGTGAGCCGCACCGAGCTGCGCGCCTCGCTGCCCACCCGGCTGACCGAGCTGGCCAGCGACGGCCGGCCCGCAAGCCACACCCCGGAGATCCGCAAGGTGCTGGACGCGCGCGTTGCGCATCTGCTCGCCCGCCTCGGCGAGGTGCGCTCTCCGGCCCTGCGCAAGGTGCGCAAGCTGATGCAGCAGCCGCGGCGTCCGGACGCCATGAGCAGAAGGCTGGACGCGGCAGGGCATGTGGGTGTGGCCTTCGACCACCTTCAGGCACTGGCCGACCTGTCACGGCGTGCGCCTGCGCAGGCCGCCGCGCCGCTGGCGTCGCTGGCGCAGGACTGGGGCGGGCCGGGCGCCACGCGCGAAGCGGTCATGATCCACATGCTCGACACCCTGGCCTGGCTGCAGTCGGCTCCCGAGCCGGATGCCGGGCCGGCGCATGCGCAATGGGAACACCTGCAGCGTATGGTCCAGGCCACTGCCCGACGCATCCAGGACACCACCCTGCCGCATGATCGCGAACGGGTGCATCGCGCCACCCACGCGTTCCGCGAACAGATCCAGCGCATTGCCACTACCCGCGGCACCGTGTCGCTGTCGGCCGCGCTGCCCCTGTTCGGTGCGGGCGGTGAGGTGTCCGTGGCCCGCCATGTCCGCCAGGACCCGGACCCGTTGCGCGACGGGACCTACCTGGAAGTGACCCTGGCCGCCCGTCTCGGTCCGGCCCTGGGCACCATCCTGTCCCACGTGGAACAGCAGCTTCCGGAATGGGGCACCCTGCCACTGCGCGACGCGCAGGCGCTGATCGACCCGCTGACCACCGGCCTCGACATCACCGGCACCGTCCAGTGCGTGGTGCGCTTCTTCCGCCCTACCTTCCAGACCGATCCGGACTTCCCGGCGTCGGCGCGGGGCAACCACCTGCATGCCGTGCGCCTGGCCACCGGCGGTTCGCAGACCCTGGGCGTGACCGTGCCGGTGCCGGTGCTTCCGGGGGTATCGCCCACCCTGTCCGTGCAGCATGCGCGGACCACCCAGACCACCCGCCATGACCGTCTCGGCGAAGGCACGCTGACCAGCCCGCTGATGCGCTACCAGGCGTTGTGCTCGGCCACCACCCCACGTGCCGAGACCTGGGCGGCGCTGCTGGACACGCACGGCGCAGACCTGGACCGGCTGGCCCAGGCGCTGCAGGACCCGCGCTCGGTTCCAGCGCTGGAAGCACGCTACTGGCTGCAGCGTGAGCCGGCCAGCAGCACCGGCGCGGCGCCGACCCGACGCGCGGTGCCCGATACCACCACGCTGGATGCCTTCGCCCGGGAAGCCGACCGTGCAACCCGCCGTGAGCAGCTGCACGCGCTGTTCGAGGCGGTGGGCGCAATCACCGGCGCGCAGAAGTCGATGTCGCCGCTGATCGGCAGCCTGATCCTGCCGGTGGTCGGCTGAGCGACACGCCGGCTGCCGCAGGCGTGCGGCAGCCGGCGCGGTCAGGGATAGAGCAGGCGCTTGCTCCAGCGGCCATCGGCGTCGATCTCGTAGCACCAGCGTTCGTGCAGGCGGAACTGCGCGCCGTACCAGAACTCGATCCGGCGCGGCACCACGCGCAGCCCTCCCCAGCCGTCCGGGCGTGGCACCTCACGGCCGGCAAAACTGGCCTCGGCGCTGGCCACGCGCGCATCGAACGCCTCACGCGAGGCCAGCGTGCGCGATTGCAGCGAGGCCCACGCACCGATCTGGCTCATGCGCGGACGCGAGGCGAAGTAGGCGTCCGCCTCGGCGGCGTCGACCTGTTCCACGCTGCCCTCGATGCGCACCTGGATGCCCGCGTCGCGCAGGCTGCGCCACAGGAACAGCAGCGCGGCATGTGGATTGGCCTGGAGGTCGCGTCCCTTGTGGCTGTCCAGGTGGGTATAGAACACGAAGCCACGGGCGTCGAAGGCTTTCAGCAACACCGTGCGCGCCGAGGGCTGGCCCGCCGCCGACACGGTGGCCACGGTCATGGCATTGGGTTCGATTTCGGCGCTGCCCCGCGCTTCGTCGTACAGCGCGGCAAAGGTGGAGAGCGCTTCTGCGTAGAGGTCGGTCATGGTGGGTATCTTGCGGGTCGGTTTGGGATTATTGTCACCGCATGCACGTTGCAGCGCACATGCCCCGGAACAAAGGATTTCCCGATGCACTGGTCGCGCAGGCGCTGGACGACGCGCTGGCGGCAGGCGCCGGCGTACCAGTATTGGCGATCAGCGGCCTGCAGGGCAGCGGCAAATCGACGCTGGCCGCCCAGGTGGTGGCGCTGGCCCAGCGGCGCGGCCTGCGCGCGGCCATGCTGTCCATCGACGACGTCTACCTGACCCGCGCCGATCGCCAGCGCCTGGCCCGCCAGGTGCACCCGCTGCTGCTGACCCGCGGTCCGCCCGGCACCCATGACCTGGCCCTGGCGCACGCCACGCTGGACGCCATCGCCGCACGCGCGCCGGTCGCGCTCCCACGCTTCGACAAACTGGCCGACGAGCGACTGCCCGTGGCGCAGTGGCCAAGGCTGCAGGAGGGGCTGGACCTGCTGGTGTTCGAAGGCTGGTTCCTGGGCACGCCGGCGCAGGCCGAGGATGAACTGGACACGCCGCTCAACACGCTCGAACGCGAAGCCGACGCCGATGGCCGCTGGCGCCGCTGGTGCAACCACGCGTTGGCCCAGCACTACCCCGCGCTGTGGCAGCGTTGCCACCGCCTGTGGTTCCTGCAACCGCCGGACTTCGCCGTGGTACCCCGCTGGCGCTGGCAGCAGGAGCAGAACCTGCAGGCCGCGCAGCCGCAGCGCAGCAGCATGAGCCGTGCCCAGCTGGAGCGCTTCGTGCAGTATTACGAACGGGTCAGCCGGCAGGCGCTGCGTACCCTGCCGGGGCTGGCCGACCGCGTGGTGGTGCTGGACGAACACCGCCGCGTGCTGCCCGAGGCGCGCACAGGGAGGTGGTAGCATCGCGGGTAATGAATCCCGCTCCGAACCTGATCCTGATTGGCCCGATGGGCGCCGGCAAAACCTGCATCGGGCGCCGCCTCGCCGAACGCTTCACCCTGGACTTCGTCGACGCCGACCAGGCCATCGTCGATGCGGCCGGTGCCAGCATTGCGACGATCTTCGAGCACTCCGGCGAGGCCGGATTCCGCCAGCACGAACGCCAGGTCATCCAGCAGCTGCTGGCGGGCCACGGCCAGCTGGTCTCCACCGGGGGCGGCGCGGTGCTGGACCCGGACAACCGCGCGGCGATCGCGCAACGCGGCTTCGTGGTCTACCTGCGGGTCAGCGTGGCCGCACAGCTGGAGCGGCTGGCCCGCGACCGCACCCGGCCGCTGCTGCAACGGCCCGACCGCGAGCAGGTACTGCACGCCATGGCCAGCGTGCGCGACCCGCTCTACCACGGCCTGGCCGACCTCACCCTCGACACCGATCTGTACACGCCGGGCGACGCCACCGCGCAGCTGGTGCTGCGCCTGGCCACGCACTGGCAGCGACTGGAACCTTCCGCATGACCGCTTCTCCCCGCACCGTCGCCGTGGGCGGCGACACGCCCTACACCATCCACATCGGCCCGGGCCTGCTGGGCCAGGGCGCGCTGCTGGCCCGGCACGTGCGCGGCCGCCACGTGCTGCTGCTCAGCGACAGCGCGGTCGCGCCGTTGTACCTGGCCGGGGTCCGGCAGGCGCTGCAGGCCGAACGCCCGGAGCTGCTGATCGGCGAGCTGGTGCTGCCGGCTGGCGAAGCCTCCAAGACCCTGGCCAGTTTCGGCCAGGCCATCACCGCGCTGGCGGCGCTGGGGGCGACCCGCGATGCCTGCGTGATGGCCCTGGGCGGCGGCGTGGCCGGCGACCTGGCCGGGTTCGCGGCTGCCTGCTGGATGCGCGGGGTCGACTGCGTGCAGTTGCCTACCTCCCTGTTGGCCATGGTCGATTCCTCGGTCGGTGGCAAGACCGCGGTGGACATCCCCGAAGGCAAGAACCTGGTCGGCGCGTTCCACCCGCCGCGCGCGGTGATCGCCGATACCGCCGCGCTGCGCACCCTGCCGCCGCGCGAACTGCGCGCCGGCCTGGCCGAAGTGATCAAGTACGGCGCGATCCGCGACCCGCTGTTCTTCCGATGGCTGCAGGCCGAGCACGCCGCGCTGCTGGCCGGCGACGACGCCGCGCTGGCCCAGGCGATCGCGCGCAGCTGCGAGCACAAGGCCGAGATCGTCGCCCGCGATCCGCTGGAACGCGGCGAACGCGCCCTGCTCAACCTGGGCCACACCTTCGGCCATGCGATCGAAACCGAGCAGGGCTACGGCGCGCCCGGCAACGACAACCTCAACCACGGCGAAGCCGTCGCGGTGGGGATGGTGCTGGCCGCGCGGCTGTCGGCGCAGTTGGGCATGAGCCCTGCGGAGGACACCGGGCACCTGCGCGACCTGCTGCTGCGCTACGAACTTCCGGTGGAGATCCCTGCCGGGCTGCAGCCCGACGCGCTGCTGGCGCGGATGCGGCTGGACAAGAAGAACGTGGCCGGTCGCCTGCGCCTGGTGCTGTGGCAGGGCATCGGTCGCGCGCAGGTCGTGGGCGACATCGATGAAGCCGACGTCCTGCAGGTACTTCGGGGGCAGTGACGGCCGCGTTGCCGGTTCGCGGCTACAATCGCGGCCATGCGCGTTTTCCTGCTGCACGCCCCGGTCGGCACCGAGCCGGCCCACTATCTCCAGCTCACGCTGCAGCCGGACCTGTTCGGCAGCTGGGAACTGCTGCTCGAGTCGGGTCCGGTTGGCGGGCGCGCGCGGTTGCGCCGCCAGCAGTTCGCCGATGAAGCCGAGGCCCGGGCGGCCTTCGACAAGGCGCGTGACGCCGAGCTGCGGCGCGGCTACCAGATCACCTGAACCCGATTCCAAGGAAGCATCCCGTGACCAACCCCTCCCGCCACGATCGCCTGCTGCGCGCCCTGCGCCGCGAACCGGTGGACTGCACCCCCGTCTGGTTGATGCGCCAGGCCGGCCGCTACCTGCCCGAGTACCGCGCCACCCGCGCCAAGGCCGGCAGTTTCCTGGCCATGGCCAAGAACCCGGACATCGCCTGTGAGGTCACCCTGCAGCCGTTGCGCCGCTTCGACCTGGACGCGGCCATCCTGTTCTCGGACATCCTGACCATTCCCGACGCGATGGGCCTGGAGCTGTATTTCGTGGAAGGCGAAGGCCCGAAGTTCCGCCACCCGGTACGCGACGCCGCCGCGATCGCGCGGCTGGGCGTGCCGGACATGGAAACCGAGCTGCGCTATGTGATGGACGCGGTGCGGGTGATCCGCCGCGAGCTGGATGGCCGGGTGCCGTTGATCGGCTTCTCCGGCAGCCCGTGGACGCTGGCCTGCTACATGGTCGAAGGCGGCGGCAGCAAGGACTTCGCGCGGATCAAGGCGATGGCGCTGAACGAACCGGCCGCGCTGCACCAGCTGCTCTCGGTGGTGACCGACGCGGTGGTGGCCTACCTGGCCGCACAACGTGCCGCCGGCGCACAGGTGCTGCAGGTGTTCGACACCTGGGGCGGCGTGCTCAGCCCGGCCATGTACCGCGAATTCTCGCTGCGCTACCTGACCCGCATCGCGCGCGAGCTGGAACGCGGCGATGGCGGGCAGCGCACCCCGCTGATCCTGTTCGGCAAAGGCACCGGCCTGCACCTGGCCGACCTGGCCGACACCGGCGCCGACGCGCTGGGGGTGGACTGGACCCTGGACCTGGCCGACGCGGTGGCCCGTACCGGGGGTCGCGTGGCGCTGCAGGGCAACCTGGACCCGGCCACGTTGTACGGCAACCCGGAGGCGATCGAACGTGCCGCCGGGGAGGTACTGGACAGCTACGCGCGCGGCAACGGCGGTTCCCGCGAGGGCCACGTGTTCAACCTCGGCCACGGCATGTCGCCGGACATGAATCCCGACCATGTGCAGGTACTGGTAGAAGCCGTACATTCCATCAGCCGCCGTTGATGTAAGACCGCGCACGTCCCCAAGCCACGCACGTCGGCGCGGCGCCCGTCACCGGCCATTGCCCCGCATCTGCGATCATGTGCACCTCGTTGATGAAGGTGCACACGATGACGATCCCCAGCTACGCCTCGTTCCGGCCCCTGTTGTGGCTGGTGTCGCTGGCGATCTTCATGCAGATGCTGGACTCGACCATCGTCAACACCGCACTGCCGGCGATGGCGCGCAGCCTGGGCGAAAGCCCGCTGCAGATGCAGTCGGTGGTGTTCAGCTATGCCTTGGCGGTGGCTACCTTCATCCCCGCCTCCGGCTGGATCGCCGACCGCTTCGGTACGCGCCGCACCTTCCTGGCGGCGATCATCCTGTTCACCCTGGGCTCGCTGGCCTGCGCGCTGGCGCAGACCCTGCACCAGCTGGTCGCCGCGCGCGTGCTGCAGGGCGTGGGCGGCGCGATGCTGCTGCCGGTCGGCCGCCTGGCGGTGATGCGCTCGGTAGCGCGCGAGCAGTTCCTGCGCGCCATGAGTTTCATCGCCATTCCGGCCCTGGTCGGCCCGCTCATCGGCCCTACGCTGGGCGGTTGGCTGGTGGAAGTGGCGTCCTGGCACTGGGTCTTCCTGATCAACCTGCCGATCGGCGTGATCGGCTACGTGGCGGCACTGAAGATCATGCCCGACCACTATGCCGAACACCGCACCCGCTTCGACATCGCCGGCTACCTGATGCTGGCCTTCGGCATGGTGGTGTTGTCGCTGGCGCTGGACGGCATCTCCGGCATGGGCACCCCGCATGCCCTGGTCATGCTGATGACCGTGGCCGGGCTGGCTGCACTGGTTGGCTATTGGCTGCATGCGGCCAATTCCACCGCACCACTGTTCTCGCTGGCCCTGTTCCATGTGCCCAGCTACCGCATCGGCATTCTCGGCAACCTGTTCTCGCGGATCGGCAGCAGCGCGATGCCACTGCTGATTCCCCTGCTGCTGCAGGTGGGCATGGGCATGAGCCCGATGAACGCCGGTCTGTTGATGATCCCGGTGGCCGCCGCCGGCATGCTGTCCAAGCGCTACGCGGTGAAGCTGGTCGAACGCTTCGGCTACCGTCGCGTGCTGATGGTCAACACGGTGCTGGTGGGGCTGGCCATGGCCAGTTTCATCTTCATGGTGCCGGGCCAGCCGATGTGGTTGCGGGTGCTGCAGCTGGCGCTGTTCGGCGCGGTCAACTCACTGCAGTTCACCGTGATGAACACCGTGACCCTGCGCGACCTCGACCGCGATTTCGCCAGCTCCGGCAACAGCCTGCTGTCGATGGTGATGATGCTGGCCACCGGCTTCGGCGCGGCCGCGGCCGGCAGCCTGCTGGCCGCGTTCGGCCAGCTCGACGCACTGCACGGCGCCACCGCCGCGCTGCACGCCACGTTCGTCTGCGTAGGGGCGATCACCCTCACCTCCACCGTGATCTTCTGGCAGCTCCCCGACACCCGCCCCTCGCCCCGCGAGGTGGAGGAGGTCGCCGAATAGGCGACCTTCGTAGGAGCGGACCGTGGGTCCGATGGCATTCCGGCGCCGCGGTCTGCGACGAAGAGCAGCCGACTGACAGTCGGCTCTACCGGCCCAGCACCACCCGCGCTATTGCCTGCTCGAGCAGGTCGCCGGTGACCGGCTTGCGCAGGAAGCCCTGGAAGCCGGCCGCACGCACCTGCTCTTCGATGCCCGGATCGGTGCGCGCGGTCACCGCCAGCAACGGCATCGCGTAGCCCTGGTTGCGCAGGTGCCCGGCCAGCTCCATGCCGCCAAGGCCGGGCAGGTCCAGGTCGAGCAGGACCACATCGAACGCCGCATCACTGACTTCGCGCAGGGCGGCCAGGGCATGCCCGGCATGCACCACCTGGTGCCCACGCGCACTGAGCAGGCCGACGATCACGTCCGCCACGGTGTCGTCGTCTTCCACCAGCAACAGGCGCAGCGGCGGCAACGGCTGGCCTTCGCTTACGCCGGCGCTGCCCACCGTGGCGTCGGCCATCTGCAACGGCAGTGGCAGGGTCACGCTGAAACGCGTGCCCACGCCAAGCTGGCTCTCCACCCCGATCTGGCCCTGCATGGCCAGCGCCAGCTCGCGGCAGATCGCCAGCCCCAGCCCGCTGCCTCCGTACTGCGCGGCCGTGCGCGCGCCGTCAGCCTGCTCGAAGCGCCGGAACAGGCGCTGCTGCTGGTCGCTGCTGATTCCCGGACCGGTGTCGGACACTTCGAAATACAGGCCACGCGACGGGGCCTGTGCGCGCACCTTCAGCCGCACCTCGCCCTGGCTGGTGAACTTCACCGCATTGCCCAGCAGGTTGAGCAGGATCTGGCGGACGCGTACGGCGTCGCCCACGCTGCACAGCCCGGGCGGCAGTTCGTTGTCGACCACGAAGCGCAGGCCCTTCTGTCCAGCCAGCGCCGCCATCAGGGTGCACACGTCCTCGATCACTCCCTGCAGTGCGAACGGCTGGCTCTGCAGCTGGAGCCGCCCCGATTCGATCCGCGCCAGGTCCAGCGCGTCGTTGACCAGATGCAGCAGGTGTTCGCCGGCGTGCCGGATCGACTCGGTGTAACTGCGCTGCTGCGGACTCAGCGTGGAACCCAGCAGCAGTTCGCTCATGCCCAGCACGCCGGTCATCGGCGTGCGTACTTCGTGGCCCAGGTTGGCCAGGAAGCGGGTCTTGGCCGCCGATGCCTGCTCGGCCAGCTCCTGTTTGTGCAGGGCCAGCTGGTAGGCGTGCCGGCGCTGGACCCGGCGCCGGTACAGCCAGGCGAACAGGCTCATCAGCAACAGGGCGACGGAGGCCATCACCAGCAGGCCGGACGCGCTGCGCCACCAGGGCGGCTGCACGCGGAATTCCAGCACCTGCACCCGCGACCACACCAGGTCGGCCGAGCGCGCCTGTACCTCCAGGCGGTAGCGGCCCGGCGGCAGGCGGGAGAACACGCGTTCGCCCCCCGGCCCGACCTCCACCCAGTCCGGATCGTAGCCGGCCAGGCGATAGCGGTAACTGTTGGACGCGGAGTCGGCGAACGACAGCAGCCGCGCCACGATCCGCAGATCGCGGTCGGCGTCGGCGATTTCCAGCGGCTCCAGGTGGGTCAGGTCGAGCATCCGGTCGCCGCGCCGCACTTCCACCCGCTCGATGACCAGCGGCGCGCGCCGCGTGGCCGGTCGAACCTGGTCCGGGTCGAACAGCACTACCCCGGCCGGGGTGCCGCCGGCAATGCGCCCGGTGCCGGTGCGCACCAGGGTGCCGCGACGGAACTCCTGGCTGGGCAGGCCATCGCGCACGCCGTACTGGCGCACGCTGCCCTGCGCGGCATCGACGCGGATCAGCCCGCGTGCGCTGGCCGCCCAGACGATGTCCTGGGCATCGACCACCAGGCCGGTCGCCGACAGCTGCGGATAGCCCACCTCGGCCCCGACGTGCGCTTCGCGCTCCAGCCGCTCGCCGTTCCAGCGGTAGCGGAACAGCTGGCCTTCCTCGGATGCCCAGATGCTGCCGTCGTTGGCACGCGCCAGGGCATGCACGGCCACCGTCGTGCCACCGGGCAACGGCGCGAATGCAGCGCGCGACGGCTCCCATTGCAGCAGGCCCTGGCTGGTGGCCAGCCACAGATGGTCCTGCGGACCGCACAACAGGTCCTGGACCAGCTGGCCCGCGGCCAGCCCGCGCGTGCCCGCCAACACCTGCTGCAGCACCTTTCCGTCGCTGTCGCGCTGCTGCAATCCCCCCGAGGACGCGCTCCATATCCTGCCGGCGTCGCACAGCACCAGCGTATCCACCGTGCCTTCCAGCGCCGCATCGGCCGCCGCATCGCGGCCCCAGCGCTGCAGTGCGCCGCTGCGCGGGTCATAGCGCAGCACCGCTTCATGCGAACCTATCCACACCTGGCCACGGCGATCTTCCAGCACCGACTGCAGCCACTGCCCTCCGTCGACCCAGGTCCGATGCTGCTCGACCCGCCCGGACACCGGATCGAAGCGGTCCAGTGCGCCATGCGTGCCCACCGTCCACACGCCGCCATTGGCCGAGGCCGCCATGCCCAACACGTAGCCATTGCGCAGCGACGCCGGGTCGTCTTCCAACCGCGACAGCACCGAAAACTGCCACCAGCGCGGCAGCAGGTGCCACAGCCCGCTGTTGGTACTGGCCAGCCAGATGCCCCCCTCGCGATCCTCGTAGCCACCGGTCCAGTTCGGTCGAACCTGGCCGCGGGCGACCGCGCTGTACAACGGCACCTGCTGGAACCGGCCCTGGTAGACCCGCCCGAGTCCGGACAGCGTGTCGAGCCAGTACCCGCCCTGTTCGTCACGCAGCATCATGCCCAGCACCTGGTCGCGGGCGTCGACCTTCCAGGGTGCCGGCTCGAAGCTGCCGTCGGCGCGGCGCACCACGGTGCCGGCATTGGTGCTGATCCACAGGCTGCCATCAAGCTCGGCGGTCAGGCCGTTGATGAGCGTGGTGGGCAGCCGGGACGCCGGTACGCGCTCGAAATCGCGCCCGGTCCAGCGCGCCAGGCCGGCCTTGGTACCTACCCAGAGGCTGCCGTCGCGGGTGGTCGCCATGTGCGTGACCGACGCGGCCGGCAGGCTGCGCTTGTTGCCCGGCTCGGGCATGAAGCGGGTGATCACGCCGTTGCGGTCGAGGCGGTGCAGCCCGCCTTCGTACGTGCCGAACCACAATGCACCGTCGCCGGTGGAAGCCAGGCTCCATACGGTGTTGCTGCCGATCACCGGATTGCTGGCGCGGTCGAAAAAGCGGAGCTCGCGGCGATCGGCGGACATCATCGCCAACCCGGCATTCTCGGTCCCGATCCACAACTGGTTGCGCGCGTCCACGTGCACGCTCCAGATCATGTTGTCGCGCAGGCCATCTTCGGCACGCCAGATCCGGTAGTTGCGACCATCGAACCGTGCCAGGCCGTCATTGGTGGCCAGCCACAGATACCCGTAGCCATCCTCCGCCATGCGGTTGACGGTGTTGGAGGGCAGCCCGTCGAACACCGTCAGCTGGCGCGGCGTGGGCGGAATCGGCTGCGCCACGGCCAGCAGCGGCCACAGACACAGCATGCCCAGCAGGAGCAGCCAACGCGAAGGCACCACCAATGGATCTCCTGGAACGGACTGGGCATGACCTGACGCAATCGGCACAAGTCACCGGTGGATGGTAAACGGTTCTGTCCCGTGCAGCGCCCGCCCCAATGCCGTGGCACTGACCGGTTTGCGCAGCAGGTCCACGCCCCCGGCCGCCTGCACCTGCGCGGCCAGGCCGGCCCGTGGCTCGGCGCACATCGCCAGCACCGGGGTCCCCGGGGCCTGCGCGCGCAGGAGGCCGACCAGGCTCACGCCGTCGACGCCACGCAGGTCGGTGTCCAACAGGACAACGTCGAACCGCGCAGCGGACAGTTCGGTCAGTGCGGCCAGCGCATGCGCGGCGCGGACCACCTGTGCCCCCTGCGTTCCCAGCAACGCACAGCCTGCCGCAGCGGCGCCGGGGTCGTCGTCCACCAGCAGGACCCGGCACGCGCTCCGCGCAGCATGCGGTCCGCAGGCGCCGGCCACCACCGGCATCGGCAGGCTTACCTGCACGCGCCAGTGTCGGCCGCCCACCGCGTGCACGCACAACCCGCCGCCCAGTGCACCGGCCAGGCGTTCGGCGGCGGCGAGCGCGGCACGCAACGACGCGATCGAGGGGGTCGGCGTGATCGATGCGCGGCCCGCACGCGGCGCCGCACGGCCCGCGACGTCGAACGCGAGCAGCAGGCCCTCGCGCCCGGGTCGCCACGCCACCTGCAGCACGACCCGTCCCGCCCCCGTGCGCCGGACCAGGACCCCGGCCACCGCATCGAGCAGCTGCGCCAGCCGGCGAGGGTCGCCATGCGCGTGGGCGTGCGGGTCCACATGCAGGCACAGCGCCAACGCGCTGCCCCGTCGGCACGACCGCACGACCTGGCGTGCCAGCCATTGCCGGTGCACGGCCGCCACCTCGAAATCGATCGGCTGCAGTGGCGCGCACCCCGCTTCCAGGCGCGCCTCGTCCAGCGCCAGGTTGACCCGCTCGAGCAGGACCTGTCCGCCCTCCCGGATGCGTTCCACCCGGCGCCGCTGCGCCGCGTGCAGCGGCGAGGCCAGCAGCAGTTCGCTCATGCCGAGCACGCCGGTCAGCGGGGTCCGCACTTCGTGTCCCAGCGTGGCCAGATAGTGCGCCTTGGCCTGCGCCGAGCGCAGGGTCAGCGCCAGTCGCTGCGCGCACGCCTCGCTGCGCCTGCCGCGCGCGACCCGGCGCAGTGCGACCCAGGCGCCCCCGCCCACCAGCAGCACGCCGGCACCGGCGCGCACGCCGGCCAGCATCGGGTGATACCAGCCGCTGCGGTCGACCTGCAGCAGCAACGATCCGGTGGAGGACCAGCTGCCATCGGACAACCGCGCCTGGAATTCCAGACGGTGCTCACCCGGCGGCAGACGCGGAAAGCCGCGGGTGCCGCTGCGGCCGACGCGGATCCATTCCCGGTCCACCCCACACACCCGGAACCGGTACTGCTGGCGCGCCTGCACGGGCGCTCCCAGCAGGCGGACACTGACCTGGATGTCGCGATCCTCCGGGCGCAGCTGCACGACCTGCGCCGGTGGCAGCGTCTGCAGCGCTCCGTCGCGGTACAGCTGGACCCGCTCGACCACCAGCGCCGGTTCACCCCTGCAGCCGGCCAGGCCCTCCGGATCGAAGCGGACCGCCCGGCCGTCGACGTCCACCGCCAGCATCCTGTCGCCGTCAGCCTGCAACTGCGCGTTGATCGCCGTGTCCGGCACGCCCTCGCTGCGCGTGTACAGGCGCACCACGCCCTCACGCGGGCGCAGGCGCAGCAGGCCGCGCGCGCTGCTGGCCCACAACGTGCCGTGCGCATCGGTTGCCAGCGAGGCCAGCCGCACGACCGGCAGGCCCTGGCGTGCGTCCACCTGCACGCCCGGGCGGGCCACGCCGTCCTGGAACTGGTAGCGACCCACCCGCCCCGGACTGGCCACCCAGAGCGACGCCGCGTCGGTGACGTGCAGCGCGCTGACGTCCGCCTGTACACCGGGCACGGGGTGAAAACGCCCGTCCTGCCAGCGACTCACGCCATGCCGCCCGCCCATCCACAGCCCCCCGCCCACCGCGCAGTGCAACGCCAGCCGGCCGCTGGGGCGGGGTCGGTCGATGTCCCAGCGCCAGCGCCGCGCCGCCGCATGGCGCGCGGGCTGGTGTTCGATGGCCTCGGCGTCCAGCCGCCAGCGGCTGCCGTCGACACAGGCCAGTTCCGTCGCGGGCAGCCCCGCTTCCAGACGCACGTTGCTGGCGGCCGGGGCCGCCGTGGGCGCGTGCGGCATCGGGGTGAAATACTGCCAATGCGGGGGTAACCGCCATACCCCCAGGTGCCGCCCCAGCAGCCAGACACTGCCGTGGCGGTCCTCCAGCGCCGCACGGAACTGCGGCCGGTCGGCGCTGGCCAGCGGTGCCACGTCCACGTCCGGCAGCGGCTCGGCACCGCGCTTCCAGACCTGCGCGTCGTCGCCGAGCCACGGCCCGCCGCGACGCGAACGCCCCAACGCGCGGGTGCCCGTGCTGGCGTCGACCGCTTCCAACCGGCCGGCGCGGGTCCAGCGCCACGGGCCTGCCGCCCCGCCCACCCAGAGGTGTTCTTCGCTGTCGACCAGCAATGCGCTGACCGGCGCGTCGGCGAGCAGCGCGGGCACCGCCTCGAAGCGCCCCTCGCGCCAGCGGGCCAGACCCCGCGGCGTTCCCACCCAGAGCGAGCCGTCGGCCGTCATGGCCAGGTGGTCCACGCGCCGGTCGGGAAGCCCGTCGCCGCGCGGGGTTGGAAGGAACTGGCGCAGGCGCTGCCCCGGGTCGAGCCGGAACAGGCCTGCGTCGCGGGTGCCGAACCACACCGCGCCATCCGTCGCCGGCAGCACCACCCCGATCGCCGCGTTGGCCAGCAGGGGAAACCGCGCCGGGTCGAAATGCGCGATGTGCGCGCGGTCGGCCGACATGCGCATCAGCTGCCCCTGGGCGGTACCGATCCACAACCTGTCCGCTGCGTCGATCGCGATCGACAGCAGTTGATTGTCGGCCAGGCCCTGTTCGATGCGCCAGATCCGGAAATGCTGTCCATCGAAGCGGGCCAGGCCGTCGTCCGTGGCGAACCACAGGTAGCCGACCCGGTCTTCCACCACCTGGTGCACGGCATTGGAAGGCAGCCCCTCGGCCGTGGTGAAGCGCAGCGCGTTCGGCGGTGCCGCCTGCACAGCGGCGGCGAGCAGCATGCCCAGCAGGACCGCCGCCAGGCCACGCAGGGTGCACGCGAGCAGGCCGGTCACGGTGTTCCCAGCGCTGCGGCGAGCCGCGCCCCGGTCACCGGCAGGCGCAGGAATACCTCGAAGCCGCCTGCACGCGCGTCACGCTCGGCGCAGGCGTCGGCCCGCGCGGTCAACGCGACCCGCCGCACCCCTGGCCACAGCCAGTTCAGGCGGGCGCTGAGGCGCCCGCCCGCCGCCAACATGTCCGGGTCGGCGGCGATCACGTCCCACGGGCCGGGGTCCACGTCGCGTATCCACCCGTCGACATCACGCACCGCCACCACGCGGTGGCCCTGCGCCCGCAGCAGCGCGCTCACCACGTGCAGCGCCTCGACCGCCTCTGGCGGCAGCATCACCATCATCCGCAGCGAGCGGGGCTGGGTCGGTTCACGTGGCGGGGTCGGGGCCGCCACGCCGGGCAAGGCACGCCACGGCAGGGTGAGCTGGAACCGGGTGCCCTGCCCGCGCTGGCTGTCCACCCCCAGTGTGCCGCCCATCGCCTCGGCCAGTTCGCGGCTGATCGCCAGGCCCAGCCCGCTGCCGCCATGGCGCGCCCAGGTGGCGGGCGCATCCACCTGGCTGAAACGCTGGAACAGGCGCTGCAGCTGCGCTGCGGTCATGCCAGGACCGGTATCGGCCACGCACAGCCACAGCGCCGCGCCATCGGGCGAGGCGCGTGCGGACAGGCTTACCTGCCCGTGCACGGTGAACTTCAGCGCATTGCCCAGCAGGTTCAGCAGAATCTGGCGCAGTCGCTTCACGTCGCCCTTGAAGCAGGTGCCCGGGTCCAGCGTGGTGCTCCACCGCAGTGCCAGCGCCTTGCCGCGCGCGACCGGCCGCAGCAGCGCATGCAGCTCGCGCAGCACCGCATCAAGGGCGAACACGCCCGGCTGCAGCTGCAGACGCCCCGACTCGATGCCCGCCAGGTCCAGCGCATCGTCCATCAACTGCACCAGATGGTGCCCGGCCTGCTGCAGGCTGCCCACCTGTTCGCGCTGCGCGGGCGACAACGGCGACTGCAGCAGCAGTTCGCTCCACCCCAGCACCGGCGTCAGCGGTCCCCGCACCTGGCTGCCCAGCTCGGCCAGGAACCGGCTGCGCTGCAGCGAGTCCTGTTCGGCACGCTGGCGACGCGCACGTGCCTGGCGTCGACGCGCCCGACGCCGCCGCCGTCGCTGATGCAGGCGCGCTGCGCACACCGTTGCGATGCAGATCGCCACGCCTGCCGCGGTGCGGCCCAGTGGCGTTTCCCACCACCGCGGCAACACCCGCAGCGGCAGCTGGCGCACGCTCGACCAAGGGCCGTTGGCGTGCCGCGCCTGCACCAGCAGGGTATGGTCGCCGGCCGGCAGGCGGGTAAACAGCCGCTGCGCCACCGGTCCGGTGTCCACCCACTCCGGATCCTGCCCAAGCAGCCGGAAGCGGTAGTGGATACGGTCCGGATCGCCGCGTCCCAGCAGCCTGACAGCGATCCGCACATTGCGATCGGCGGTGCCCAGCATGGCCGGCTGCGCCGCAATCGGCACCTGCAGCACCCTGCCATGGCGGCGACGGCTCATGGCGTCGAAGACCAGCACCGGCGACGCGGCAGGCGGCCGCAGCGCGCCCGGATCGAAGGCCAGCAGTCCGCCTTCGCGCATGGCCGCCACCACGGCCCCCGACCCCGTACGCAGCAGGCGCTGCGCCAGCACCTCCTGTACCGGCAGCCCCTGCGCCGTACCCAGCACATCCACGTCGCCCGTGCGCGGATCGACCCGGATCAGTCCGCGGGCGGCGCCCGCCCAGGCCACGCCGTCGCGTCCGGCCACCAGCGCGTCGGCACGCAGCCGTGGATAGCCGTCGGCGCTGTCGATCCGGCGCAGGCGCTGCAGGTGCCCCGGGCCACGCCGGTAGTGTTCCAGCGCTGCTGTACGGCTGATCCACAGGCTGCCGTCATCGGCTTCGGCGATCGCCGAGACGCCGCCGTCACCATCGCCCGACACCCGTTCAAACCGCTCGCGCAGGGTCGACCAGCGCATCGCGCCCGCCGGATCGGTCGCCCATAGTTCGCCGTCACGCGTGCACAGCAGCTGGCGCACCGGCACGTCCGCGCTCAGCCCTGCGGCCTGCGGGGTGACGCTGCGCAGCAGCTCGCCGCTGGGTGACCATGCCTGCACTGCCTGCTGCTGGGCGAGCCAGACCTGCTGCGCGCAGACCTGCAGCGACAGGGCGGCATGCGGCGCGTGCAGGCCGAGCGGCCACACCCGCCGCTCGCCTTGCCGTGGATCGTAGCGAAGAAGGCGGTCGGCACTGGCCAGCCACACCCGGCCGTGTGCGTCTTCGTCCAGGCCCACCGGCAACGCGGTCACCCCGGCCTGCGGGTAGGGGGTGACGTCGCGGCCCTGTCCGCTGCGCAGGTCAAGCCGCTGCAGCCACCCCCGGCTGCCTGCCACCCAGGCGTGGTGGGGGCCCGATGCCGCCAGCGCCAGGGCATAGTGACTGCCGATGCCGGGGGTGCCGTCCGCGACAGCGGGCAGCGCGGTGAACTGCCGCCATCGCGCCGACAGCCACCACACGCCATGGCGCTCGCTGACCCACCACAGGTCGCCGCTGCGATCCTGCAGCGCCTGCCTGACCACCACCGGCCCCGGCGCTGCGCCGGGCGGCAGGGGCATTGCCACCGGCACGATCTTTCCGGCCTCGCGCCGTTGCAGCCCCGTTCGGCCCTGCTGCCAGAGCGTGCCATCGGCACTGCGCAGCACGCGACGCGCCTCCAATGCCCCCGCGCGCGCCTGCGCGTTCGCTGCGATTGTCCAGGTGCCACGCGACGTGCTGACATCCACGCCGCCGTCGGGGTCGGCCCACAGCGACCGGATCGGCGCCGTGACCGCGGCCGGCAGCGCGACGCGGGTGAAGTGCGTGCCGTTGCGCCGCCACAGGGCTGCGGCCTGGGCCACCCACAGCACCCCGCTGCGGTCGCGGACCAGCGCAGCCACCGCGCCCCCGGGCAACGCGTGCCGCCGCCACTGCCCGTCGCGTGGCGACACCCCGTACAGGTGCTGGTCGCTGCCGATGGCCCAGACCCAGCCATCGGCACTGCTGCTGATCTGGCGCACCTGGCCCGAGCGCAGGCCAGAAGGTGCCGATGCCGACAATCGCTGGAAGCCGGTGCGCTCGTTGCCCATCATCACCAGGCCTTCGTTGGCGGTGCCCAGCCAGAGGCGGTCGCGCGGATCGACATGCACCGCCTGCAGGTCCACGTCCGGCAGGCCTTCTTCCCGTCGCCATTGGCGGAAGCGCTGGCCATCGAACCGCAGCAGGCCATCGCTGCCGGCCAGCCACAGGTAACCGGAGGCATCCTCGGCGATGGCACGCACGTGCGGATCATGCAGGCCGTCGGCCAGACCCAGCAGGCGCGGGGTGGGAATCTGTACCACGCCCGCGGCGCGCGCCTCCGGCCAGGCCCCCAGGCATGCCAGCAACACCACCATCGCCCGCCCGCGCAGGAGTGCTCGCGGAAACGTCACCTTTCAGCGCAGCGTCATCGTTCTCATCGGCGTAACGGTAGAACCTTCGCCCGCGCGGTGCAGCGGCATATGCGTGACGGCGTCACAGTCGCGCAAGTGAAGTTTTAGATTGATTCTGCGTTTTTCTGACGCACAGCCTATTGAACAGCGGCACCGTCCGTCGTTGCCCGTCGCTTCGCGCAGGCCTGGGCGATGGCCGACACCAGCAGGTCTCCGGTGACCGGCTTGCGCAGGAAACCGTCGAACCCCGCGGCCAGGACCTGCTGCTCGGCGTAGGCATCCGAACGCGCCGTCACGGCAATCAGCGGCAGCGCATACCCCATCGCGCGCAGCTGGCCGGCGATGGCGATGCCATCCAGCGCCGGCAGGTCGAGGTCGAGCAGGCCGACGTCGAAGGCACCGGCTGCCACTTCCGACAACGCGGCCAGGCCGTGCAGCGCATGCACCACGGCATGGCCGCGCGCGCGCAGCAGTCCCGCGATCACCTCGGCCACGGTGGCGTCGTCTTCCACCAGCAGGATCCGCAGCGGAGGCAGCGCGATCACGCTTCCGTCGGGCACGGCCTGCGACGCCGGACCGCTGCGCTGCGACCAGGGCAGCGGAAGATGCACGGTAAACCGCGCGCCCTGGCCCGGCTGGCTGTCGATTTCGATCCGCCCGCCCATCGCAACGGCCAGTTCCTGGCAGATCGCCAGGCCCAGCCCGCTGCCGCCATAGCGGGAGGCGGTACGCGGACCGTCGGCCTGTTCGAAGCGGTGGAACAGGCGCTCCTGCTGGTCACGGTTGATGCCCGGGCCGGTGTCGGACACGTCGAACACCACCCCGGTGCCCTGTTCGACCAGATCGATGCCCAGCCCCACGTGGCCGTGTTCGGTGAATTTGATCGCGTTGCCGAGCAGGTTCATCAGGATCTGCCGGACGCGCATTTCATCACCGCTGACCTGGATGGGGCCAGGCAGGGTGAAGCTGCGTTCGTAGGCCAGCCCGCGATGGTGTGCCATCGGTTCCATCAGCGCGTCGACCTGGGCAAGCATCGACATCAGATCGAACGGCCGGATATCCAGCTCCAGCCGGCCCGCCTCGATCCGGGCGAGGTCGAGCGCGTCGTTGACCAGCCGCAGCAGGTGCGCGCCAGCATGCTGGATGGAGGCCGCGTACCCGCGCTGCAGCTCGTCCAGTGGCGTGGCAAGCAGCAGTTCGCTCATGCCCAGTACGCCGGTCATGGGCGTGCGTACTTCGTGGCCCAGCGTGGCCAGGAAACGGCTCTTGGCCTGCGAGGCCTGTTCGGCGATCTGCTGCTTGTGCACGGTGAGCTGCCACTGCTGGCGCCGGCGCAGCCGCGCGCGCGCGAACGCGGCCAGGGCGGCTACCAGCAGCAGCCACAGGATGACGTAGCCGAGGATGGCCCAGCCACTGCGCCACCACGGCGGTTGCACCGTCACGCTGATGGTGCGGGAGGGCGTCCACTCGCCCTGCGGCGTGGCGGCCTGCACATCGATGGCGTACCCGCCTGGAGGCAGGCGCGACAGCAGACGTTCGCCGTCGGCATTCTGCATCACCCAGTTCTGGTCATACCCGGAAACCCGGTAGCGGTACCGGTTGCCCATCGGGCTGGCATAGGACAGCAGCCGCGCCGAAATGATCAGGTCGCGGTCGTCCGGCCCCAGCAGCAGCGGCGCGTTGACCGGCAGCGACTGCTGGCCTTCGGCGTCGTCGCGGCGCACCTGGATGTTGTCGATGACCAGCTGCGACGGGGGCAGCGCCAGCTCCGGCGCGTTCGGGTCGAACGCCACCAGGCCGGTCGCGGTAACCGCCAGCACGCGCCCGTCCGCCCCGGTGACCGGAGGACGCCCGCTGAACTCCACGTCGGGCAGGCCATCGCGTTCGCCGTAGACGCGCAGGCGGCGATCGCGCGGGCGCCAGCTGACCAGGCCACGCGGCGTGGTCGCCCACACCTGCCCGTCGGCGCCGCGGGCGAGGCCGCCGATCGACACCGGCGGCATGCCCTGCGCGGCGCCCACGCGTTCGCGCAGGGTCATGCTGAGGCCGTCCCAGCGGTATCGCTCCAGGCTGCCCTTTCGTGCCAGCCAGGCTTCGTCCGGACTGATCCACAGCATGTCGTACAGACTGCCCGGGGCGATCCCCGGCACGCGTTCGAAGCGGTCCTGCTGCCAGCGCAGCAATCCCATCTCGCCGAGATCGCCCATGATCCACAGCTGCCCGCGTGGATCGAACACCATCTGCTCCACCGGCATGTCGACCAGGCCGCGGCCAGCGTCGATGCGGATCTCGTCCAGCAGCTTGCCCTGCGCGTCGCGGTGCTGCACGCCCAGGTTGGTGATCGACAGCCACAGCCCGCCGTCGGGCGCCTGGCGGATCAGCTCGATGCGTTGCCGCACATCGGTGCCGCTGCCGATCGTCCATTCGCGCAGGCGGCCCGTGCCGGGGTGGTACAGGCCCAGCCTGCCCGCACGCCCCAGCCACAACGCACCGTCAGCGCGTGGCAGGACCGAGCGCACCGCGCCGATCCCCAGCTGCTTCTCGTTCGCCACCTGGCGCAGCTGCCCGCCCGCGTCCAGCGCGTACACGCCGTGCGCGGCGGCAATGTAATAGTCGTTGCCTGCCGCAGCGGCACTGAGCAGGTACGCGCTGTCCAGCGGCTTGCCGTCGAGCTGGTACCAGGTCGAAAACCGCTTCCAGTCCGGCGGCAGGTACGCCAGCCCCTGGGTGAGCATGGCGAACCACAGGCCGCCTTCGTGGTCCTGCAGCATGTCCAGCACGCCGCTGCGTTCGGTGAGGAAGCCACTTCCGGCATCGCCGGCCAGCAGGCGCATGCTGCGGTCGTCGCCGCGGTACAGCCCGTCGGCCGTGCCCAGCCAGTAGCCGCCGTTGCGGTCGTGGACCACCGAGGCAGCACGCACGTCGGCGCTGGGCGACCACGGCGCCGGGCGCACGCTGTCATCGGTACCGATGCGGAACAGGCCGCCCTGGGTACCGGCCCAGACCGTACCGTCGCGGTCGCGGGTCAGGCGGAACACGCTCTTGTCGCCCAGCAGCGCGGGCGCGATACGGGTGAAGGCCTTGCCGTCCCAGCGTGCGACGCCGCTGCCGGTGCCGATCCAGACCCGCCCCTGTGCGTCGGACAGCATCGTGTAGACGGTGTCGCTGGGCAGGCTGCCCGGATCGGCAGGATCGGCGCGGTAGCGCACCAGGTTGCCGTCTTCGTCGCGGCGGCAGATGCCATGGGCATTGGTGCCGATCCACAGCGATTTGCCCGCGTAGGCCAGCGACCAGAACTGCCCGTCGCAGTGCGCGCTGATGTCGGGAAACTGCTCGAAGCGTTCACGGGCGGGGCCGAGCATGCTCAGGCCGCCGCCGTTGCTGCCGACCCAGACCCGATCCAGCGGATCGACCAGCAACGTTTCGATCTCGTTGCTGGGCAGCGAACCCGGGTCGTCCGGCTCATTGCGCCACACCCTCAGGCCAACGCCGTCCACGCGCGCCAGGCCATCGTCAGTGGCGGCCCAGACATATCCCTGCCGATCCTGCGCCAAGGCCAGCACCATGCGCGACGGCATGCCTTCGGCCGCACCGAAGCGGCGCATGCGCGGTGTCTCTGCCGATGTCCCTGCGGCCCACGACGCCGACGGCACGGCAGACGCAGCCAGTGCCAGCAGCACGATGCCTGCCCGCCAACCGCGCGCGCTCAACGCCATCGAGTTCTCCCTGTTGGCCGCGATTGTCACACAGCGGGGCCCGCTGCGCGTCCGGCGCCACCACGAACTGTTGCAGCCATGGTGCTGCCGGGGATCACGGCCCAGCGCGTATGATCGGCCCAGCCCTGAATGGAGCCGGCCGTGAGCCATCGCCTGACCCTTGCCCTGCTGCTGTGCTCCACCCCCTGGATGGCGGCCGCCGCGCCGGATACCTACCGGCTGGACCCGGTCCACACCCGGGTGCTGTTCGCGGTGGAACACGCCGGGTTCTCGCAGGCGCTGGGTACGGTGTCCGGCAGCGAAGGCACGCTCTCCTTCGATCCAGAGGACTGGAGCACGGCCACGCTGTCGGTCGGCGTGCCGCTGCAGCGCCTGGACCTCGGCGACGACAAGTGGAACAAGGCCGCCCTGGCGCGCAACCTGCTCGACGCCGACCGCCATCCGCAGGCGCGCTTTGTCTCCACCCGCGTCGAACCGGTGGACGCCACCCACGCGCGGGTCGTCGGTGAGCTGACCCTGCGTGGGGTGAGCCGCGAGGTGACGCTGGAGGTCACGCTCAATGCGGTCAAGCGCCATCCGATGCCCCCGTTCCGACGCACCGCCGGCTTTTCGGCCACCACCACGCTCAGCCGCAGCGCGTTCGGCGTGGATGCCTGGCCGTCGATGATCGGCGACGAGGTGCAGTTGCGCATCGAAGCCGAGGCGCTCCGCGATCGCAACGCCACCGATCCGCAGGACACACCGTCCGTCGACGAACCGGGAACTCCCGCACCGGTCGACGACTCCGATCCCGCATCTTCTCCGCCCGCCCGGAAGCGCTCGCCATGACCACCCGAAATACCCGTGACCGCTGGGGCAGCATCAGCCAGGGCCTGCATTGGCTGATCGCGCTGCTGATCCTGCTGCTTGGCATCGTCGGCCTGACCATGGGCGAGTTGCCGCGCACCCCGAAGTACTTCTGGGTGTACACCGCGCACAAGTCGCTTGGCATCACCGTGCTGGCGCTGGTCGCGCTGCGCCTCGGCTGGCGGCTGTACGCCGGTGCGCCCGAACCGGTCCCGGGCACGCCCAGTTGGCAGGAGCGCATCGCGTCGGCCACCCACTGGCTGCTGTACGTGCTGATGTTCGCGCTGCCGCTGTCGGGCTGGATCTACGATTCGGCCAGTGGCCTGCGCCCGTTCCGCTGGTTCGGGCTGGTCGAGGTACCCAAGCTGGTGGCGCCGGACCCGAACGCGCGCGACATTTCCCACGCCATCCATGAGTGGGGTTTCTGGCTGCTGATCGCCGTGGTCGTCGCCCATGCCGGTGCCGCGCTGTACCACCATCTCTTCCAACGCGATGCCACGCTTGCGCGCATGTTGCCGCAGGGTTGGCTCGCCTCCCCCCAGAAGGATTGACGATGAACATCAAGCTCACCTCCCCCGCTGCCGTGGCCGCCGCGCTGGCCGGCCTGATCGCCACCGCCCCGGTGCTCGCCGCCGATTACGTGCAGGCGCCGGGCGCCGGCTCGACGCTGGCCTTTGCGACCAAATACGACGGCGAAGTGTTCACCGGCAGCTTCCCCGGTTTTTCCACCCGGATCAGCTTCGATCCGGCCAACCCGGCCGCCGGTACGCTGGACGTGACCATTCCGCTGGCCGGCGCCAAGACCGGCAACGGCGACCGTGATTCGACGCTGCAGACGGCGGACTTCTTCGACGTGGCCAGATTCGCCACCGCCCGCTATACCGCCAAGGGCTTCACCCGGAGCGGCGACAAGTACGTGGCCAACGGCACGCTGGAACTGCGCGGCGTAAGCAAGCCGGTCACCTTCACCTTCGACTGGACGCCCGGCGCGAATCCGGTGCTCACCGGCAAGGCCACGGTCAAGCGCCTGGACTTCGGCGTGGGCCAGGGCGACTGGAAGGACACCAGGAACATTCCGGACGACACCGCGATCAGCACGCGGGTGAAGCTCCAGGCGAAGTAATCGCGGTGAAATGCTGGACCGTGGCCACGTCGAAGGGCCAGTCCAGCTCCCGGCCCTGCGCGTCGCGCAGTACCGGCACCCGGCTGCCGTAGCAGGCCTCCAGGGCCGCGTCATCGTCGATGAACACACTGTCCAGGCCGGGTACCCGGGCCTGGGCCAGGACCGCAAGGGCCAGGTCGCACAGATGGCAGTCGTCACGCTGGTAAAGGATGATCATCGGCCCGCCATGTTGCGTTGCAGCCAGGGTGCTGGCCGGGGAAAGCATAGAATAGCGTTCCATCCGATACCCGCAGTTTGGCACTCATGGCTGTCAGCACGTTCGACGTTTTCAAGATCGGCATTGGCCCGAGCTCCTCGCACACCGTAGGACCGATGAAGGCCGCCGAACGCTTCGTGCACCGCTGGCTGCTTGATCCGGGCTGCCTGCAGGACGTGGTGCGCATCCGCGCCGATGTCTATGGCTCGCTGGCATTGACCGGCCGCGGCCACGGCACCGACAAGGCCGTCCTGCTGGGCCTGGAAGGCCAGCGCCCGAACCTGATCGACCCGGACATCATTCCCGACACGCTGGAGCGGATCCGCAGCAGCAAGCGGATCCGGTTGATGGGCACCCACGAGATCGCCTTCGACGAGAAGCGCGACCTGGGCCTGAACAAGCGCCAGAAGCTGCCCTACCACACCAATGGCATGCGCTTCACGGCCTACGATGCGCAGGAACAGGTCATCGCCACCCGCGACTACTATTCGGTGGGCGGCGGGTTCGTGGTCAACCAGGACGACGCTGCCGACGACCGCATCGTGCCCGACGAAACCCCGCTGCCCTACCCGTTCAAGAGCGGCGACGAGCTGCTGGCGCAGACCGCGCGCAGCGGGCTGAGCATCGCCCAGCTGATGTTCGAGAACGAAAAGTGCTGGCGCAGCGAGGATGAGATCCGCGACCAGCTGCGTGAGATCTGGAGCGCGATGCAGGCCTGTGTCGCCCGCGGTATCCGCCAGGAGGGCACCCTGCCCGGCGGCCTGCATGTGTCGCGGCGGGCCCCGGCGCTGTACCGCGAACTGTCGTCCAAGCCGGAAGCGGCGATGCGCGACCCGCTGACCACGCTGGACTGGGTGAACCTGTATGCGCTGGCGGTGAATGAAGAGAACGCCGCCGGCGGGCGCGTGGTGACCGCCCCGACCAACGGCGCGGCCGGCGTACTGCCGGCGGTGCTGCACTACTTCGACCGGTTCTGCCCCGGCGCCAACGAACAGCGTGTGTTCGATTTCCTGCTGACCTCGGCGGCGATCGGCATCCTGTACAAGGAAAACGCCTCGATCTCCGGCGCGGAAGTGGGCTGCCAGGGCGAAGTCGGCGTGGCCTGCTCGATGGCTGCCGGCGGCCTGGTCGCGGCCCTGGGTGGCAACCCCAGCCAGATCGAGAACGCAGCCGAGATCGGCATGGAACACAACCTGGGCCTGACCTGCGACCCGATCGGCGGGCTGGTGCAGATTCCCTGCATCGAGCGCAATGCGATGGGCGCGGTGAAGGCGATCAACGCCTCGCGCATGGCCATGCGCGGCGACGGCAAGCACAAGGTGTCGCTGGACAAGGTCATCAAGACCATGCGCGATACCGGCCGCGACATGCAGGACAAGTACAAGGAAACCAGCCGCGGCGGGCTCGCGGTCAACGTCATCGAGTGCTGATCGGAGACGCGCGGGCGGTTATCCTCGGGGTTCCCCCACTGGAGACCGCCATGCGCATCCTGGCCGCCGCCCTGCTTGCCTGCCTGCCCCTGACCTCGTTCGCCGCCGATACCTACGACGCGCGCCTGCAGGCCTTCGACTACGGCTGGCCGGTCAAGACCTTCAGCTTCGATTCGCAGCGCCAGCCGCTGGAAATGGCCTACCTGGACGTGCCCCCCGCGGGCAAGGCCATGGTCGGCACCGTGGTGCTGCTGCATGGCAAGAACTTCTGTGCGGGGACCTGGCGCGACGCGATCAAGGCGTTGAGCAGCGCCGGATACCGGGTGATCGCGCCGGACCAGGTCGGCTTCTGCAAATCCAGCAAGCCGCTGCGTTACCAGTACTCGTTCGGCCAGCTGGCAGCCAACACCGAAGCGCTGCTGGCCCATCTCAAGCTGGACACCACCCAGGTGGACGTGGTCGGCCATTCGATGGGCGGCATGCTCGCGGCGCGCTTTGCGCTGATGTACCCGCAGCAGCTGCGCCAGCTGGCACTGGTCAACCCGATCGGGCTGGAAGACTGGAAGGCCAAGGGCGTGCCGTGGCGCAGCGTGGATGCGTGGTATGCCAATGAACTCAAGACCAGCTTCGACAGCATCAGGAAGTACCAGCTGGAGGTGTACTACAACGGCGAATGGAAGCCGGAATACGAACACTGGGCGCGCATGCAGGCCGGCATGTACGCCGGTCCTGGCAAGCAGGCCGTGGCCTGGAGCCAGGCGCTGACCTCGGACATGGTGTTCAACCAGCCGGTGGTGCATGAGCTGGCCAACCTGCGCGTGCCGACCACGCTGTTCATCGGCCAGAAGGACCGCACCGCGATCGGCCGCGACCTGGCACCTCCGGCACTGAAGGCCACGCTGGGCGACTATCCGGCCTTGGGCAAGGCCGCGGCTGCGGCGATTCCCGGGGCGACGCTGGTGAGCTTCGACGCGCTGGGGCATTCGCCGCAGGTGCAGGATCCGGAGCGGTTCAATGCCGCTTTGTTGAAGGCGTTGAAGGGCGGCTGATGCTTGGCGGACACGCCATGCGTGTCCGCGTGGGGCGTGTCTCCGGGGGGATTGCGTGGACACGCATGGCGTGTTGCTACGCGCGGGTGATGGACAGTACGTCGTCGAGCAGCGCGGCGGCGGTGATGTCGGCGCCCGCGCCGGGCCCCTGGATCAGCAAGGGCTGGGCGCTGTAGCGGTCGCTGTGGATCGCCACGCGGTTGTCGGTCTGCGCGCCGCCGGCCAACGGGTGGTCCAGGGGCACGATGCGCAGGGAAACCGTGGCGCCCTGGTGGTCGAAACCGCCGATGAAGCGCAGGCAGCCGTCCTGCGCGCGGGCCTGCTCCCACTGCCGTTGCAGCGGCGCGTCCAGCAACCCCAACTGCGCAATGGCCGCGGCCGCCGGCAGCGACGCCAATGCGTCGGGCACCAGCGAGGCCACCTGGACCTGGTCGGCGCGCAGCGCGACGCCGCTGGCGCGCGCCAGGATCAACAGCTTGCGGCGCACGTCCTCGCCGGACAGGTCCACGCGCGGGTCCGGCTCGGTATAGCCGGCGCCCACCGCGTCGCGCACCCATGCCGAAAACGGACGCTGGCCGTCGTAGTGATGGAACAACCAGGCCAGCGATCCCGACAGCACGCCTTCCACCCGATGGATGCGGTCGCCGCCGGCGACCAGCCCGCGCAGGCTGCTCAGCAGCGGCAACCCTGCGCCCACGGTGGCGCTGTCGCCGTAGCGTGCCCCGCCGTCCAGCCCGCTGCCGGCGATGGCCTGCGCGCGGGCGAGCTGCGCGCCCTGCCCCAGCTTGTTGGCGGTCACCACGTGCACGCCGCGTGCCAGCCAGTGCTCGTGCCAGTTGGCCACGTCGTCGCTGGCGGTGGCATCGACGACCACGTCCCCGCGCTGCAGGCCCTCGGCGTCGGCCCACGGCTGCAGCGTCGGCACCGTGCGCGCGGCCTCGTTGGCGTGGTCCAGCGCCTGCGCCGGATGCTGTTCGCAGGCGCGTGCCGTGCGCGAATTGGCCAGCCACGCGAACTGCGGAAGCTCGATGCCACGCGACTGCAGCGACTGGTAACGCTGCACGAACGCGGTCCCGACCGTTCCCGTACCCAGCAACGCCAGCCGGCGCGGCGCCGGGCGCGCGAAGGGCAACACCGCGCTCATGCATCCACCTGTTTGCGGCGGGCCAGCTGCGCCTGGCGGTCGATCACGGCCTGTGCGCGCTCCAGGCCGCCCTGCAGGTCCGCGATCAGGTCGTCGGCCGCTTCGATGCCCACCGACAGGCGCAGCAGACCTTCGCTGATCCCGGCGTTGGCGCGGGCCTCGGCGGTCATCGCCGCATGGGTCATGGTGGCCGGGTGCGCGACCAGGCTTTCCACCCCGCCCAACGATTCGGCCAGGGTGAAACAGCGCAGCCCATCGACGAAGGCGCGCACCGCCGCGTGCGGATCATCGCCCGGGCACGAGGCCAGTTCAAAGGACAGCATCGCGCCGAACCCGCTCTGCTGGCGCGCAGCGATCGCGTGTCCCGGGTGCGATTCCAGGCCCGGGTAATAGACGGTGGCCACCGCAGCACTGGCGGCCAACAGCTGCACGATCCCGGCGGTGTTTTCCTGGTGCGCGCGCAGCCGCGCGCCCAGCGTGCGCAGGCCCCGCAGGGTCAGGAACGCATCGAACGGCGAACCGGTCAGGCCCAGCGCGTTGGCCCACCACACCAGCTGCTCGTGCAGTGCCGGATCGCGCGCGACCACGGCGCCACCGACCACATCGCTGTGGCCGTTGATGTACTTGGTGGTCGAATGCAGCACCAGGTCGGCGCCGAAGGCGATCGGCTGCTGCAGCGCCGGCGACAGGAAGGTGTTGTCGACCACGACTTTCGCGCCGGCACGGTGTGCGGCATCGATGACGAAGCGCAGGTCGGTGATGCGCAGCAGCGGGTTGGAGGGCGTTTCGACCAGCACCAGCGTGGGCGACTGCGCCAGCGCGTCGGCCAGCGAGCGCGGGTCGGTCAGGTCGGCGGTGACCAGCTGGAAGTGGCCCTTCTTCGCCAAGGCATTGAACAGGCGCCAGCTGCCGCCGTAGGCGTCGTGCGGGACCACCAGGGTATCGCCCGGCTGCAGCAGCGCGTTGAGCACCAGATTGATCGCGCCCATGCCGGTGGAGGTGATCACCCCGCCGGCGCCGCCTTCCAGGTCGGCCAGCGCTTCACCGAGCAGGTCACGGGTGGGGTTGCCGCTGCGCGTGTAATCGTACTGGCGCTTGTTGCCAAAGCCATCGAAGCTGAAGTTCGACGACAGCACGATCGGCGGGGTCACCGCACCATGCGCGGTATCGCGATCGATCCCGGCGCGCACGGCGGCGGTGACACGGCTACAGGTCGGTTCGGAACCGGCGGACTGGCTCATGCGTTTTCTCCCGGGGTACGGATTGCAGTGGCGAGGATCGCGTCGATGCGATCGGTTTCTTTGAGGAAGGCGTCGTGGCCATACGGCGAGCGCAGTACGCGCAGGCTGCCGCGCGGCCCCAGCCCTTCGACCAGGCCGACCAGGTCGGCCAGCGGCACCAGGCGGTCGCCTTCGACCGCGATCACCACGGTCGGCACGCCGATCGCGGCCGGGTCCACGCGGTGCAGGTCGATCGATTCGGACAGCCGCAGGTAAGCTTCCACCGGCGTGCGCGCGACGTACTGCGCACCGGCGGCGTCGAGGTAATCTTCGGCGGCCACGCGCACCCGGCCATTGACCACTTCCGGCGGCGCGTCGAAGCGCTCACCGAATTCTTCCGGGGTGCGATAGCTCAGCATCGCGAACTGCCGTGCCAGCGCCAGCCCGTGATGCTCGGCGCATTGCAGTTGGCCCAGGGCTACGGCCCGGCGCTGCAGCGCGCGCCAGGCGGCCGCATACGGGTGCGGGCGGTGCGCCCCGCTCACCGCGACCAGCCGCGCCAGCCGCTGCGGGTAGCGCACCGCGAACTGCTGGCCGACCAGCGCGCCATAGGAATAGCCCACGAAGCACTGCAACCGGGGAATGCCGAGGTGGTCCAGCAGCAACGCCAGTGCGTCGGCCTGGTCGGCGGTATCGATGGGCAGGTCGAGCGCGCCGTCGGCGCCGATGAAATCGAAGGCCAGGATGCGGCGCGCGGCCGGATCCAGCGTGCGTCCGGCGGCCACCAGCCCTTCGGCCCAGCCCTTCTCGGGAAACTCCAGATTGGCCGCCACGTGGCGGTGCGCGGAGATGCCGCCGGCCAGCACCACCACCGGCGCGCCGGCGCGGCCAACCAGCTCGTAACGCAGGCGTACCGGCCGTGGACCGCCATGCCGCATCGACAGCACCGCAGCGATCTCGCCGCGTACGGCAGTGCGCCCGGTATCGACCGGAACGCTCAAGGGGGCGAAGGACTCGGTGGCAACAGCGGCAGTAGCGAAACCCATGGCGGTATCCCGAAGAGGAAAACGGCCATCGAGCTTTCGCGGAGCTCGCGTTCGAAGCGCACAGGCTGTGCACGGTTCGAACCATCTTTCGGTGGACGCCACGGTCCCCGCAGGATTTGGCACCTACGCAGGTCGCTTGCGCGCCTGCGGGCTGCCCCGGCTTCAAAGGGCCTGTCCCTCTGCCGGTCTCGATGGTGACCCTACGATGCCAGCCCCCTCCGTCGATGTCAATCCTTTCATCCGCATGAAGCGATATGTTTTTTTCTCATCAGGCACCCGCGGGGCTTTCCTGGACCAACCGGCTTGCGTAGAGTCCGCGCACTGCCCCCGGAACCTGGACCATGCGCTGGACCCTGCTGTTGACCCTGTTGGTGCCCCTGGTGACGGCCGCCGGTCCGCCCCCGGCCGGCGCGTGGCGCTCGGGCTGGGGGCTGGTGGGACCGGCCAGCACGGCCCCGCAGGGCCCCGCCGCCGGCACGCTGGCATCGGTGAAGCTGGAGGGGGGCGCCGCGTATTGGCGGGCACGGGTCGACAACCACCTGACCGGGCCGGTACAGATCGCACTTCGCCAGGAGGTCGGCGCGGCGGTGCTGCCCGGCCTGCCGCTGCAGACCGTGCTGCCCGGTTCGGCCAGCGTGGTGGTGGCAAGGATGCAGCTGCCCCCGGACACCCAGCGCCTGAACCTGTTGCTGGACGCTGTCCCCGGCGATCCGGCCGCGCGCCCGCAGGACGTGGCCTACCAGCTGCCGTTCGATGCCCGGCGCTTCCACGTCAGCCAGGCGCCGCAGGGGCATTTCAGCCACACCGACGCGGAAAACCGCGACGCGGTCGACTTCGCCCTGCCCGAAGGCACCCCGGTGCTGGCCGCACGCGCCGGCAAGGTGATGCAGGTGCAGGGTAATTTCAGCGGCAACGGGCAGGACCCGCGGCGCGACCGCGAGCGGGCCAATTTCATCCGGGTGCTGCATGAAGACGGCAGCATGGCCGTCTACGCCCACCTGCGCGAAAACGGGGTCCTGGTGCGCAGCGGCCAGCGGGTCGAGGCCGGGCAGCGCATCGGCGTCTCGGGCAACACCGGCTACAGCACGGCGCCCCACCTTCACTTCGTGGTGCAGGCCAATACCGGCATGCAGTTGCGCTCGATCCCGGTCCGCATCGTGGCGCCCCAGGGCGAGCTGCACTTCGCGCGTGAACAGCCCGACGCGGGCGATGCCGCCAGCCCCTGACCCGCCACGGCGGGCTGCCCGGTATACTGATGGGCTTATTTCCATGAAAAGCGCCCCGGGCGGGCGCGTCACGCCATGTCCGAAGTCGCTACCGAAGCTGCGCGCCGCCGCACCTTCGCCATCATCTCCCACCCTGACGCCGGCAAGACCACGCTGACCGAAAAGCTGCTGCTGTTCGGCGGCGCGATCCAGATGGCCGGCTCGGTCAAGGGCCGCAAGGCCGCCCGTCACGCTACGTCGGACTGGATGGCGCTCGAAAAGGAGCGCGGCATCTCGGTGACCTCCTCGGTCATGCAGTTCCCGTACGAAGGCAAGATCGTCAACCTGCTCGACACCCCGGGCCATGCCGACTTCGGCGAGGACACCTACCGCGTGCTCACCGCCGTGGACTCGGCGCTGATGGTGATCGACGTGGCCAAGGGCGTGGAAGAGCGCACCATCAAGCTGATGGAGGTGTGCCGCCTGCGCGACACCCCGATCATGACCTTCATCAACAAGCTCGACCGCGAAGGCAAGGAGCCGATCGACCTGCTTGATGAAGTAGAGAGCGTGCTCGGCATCCAGTGCGCGCCGGTGACCTGGCCGATCGGCATGGGCCAGCGCCTGAAGGGCGTGGTTCACCTGATTTCGGGCGAGGTACACCTGTACGAACAGGGGCGCAATTTCACCCGCCAGGATTCCACCATCTTCCCGTCGATCGATTCGCCCGGCCTGGCCGAGAAGATCGGCGACCGCATGCTGGCCGACCTGCGCGATGAACTGGACCTGGTGCAGGGCGCCAGCCATGCGTTCGACCTGGAGGCCTACCTGGCCGGCAGGCAGACTCCGGTGTTCTTCGGGTCGGGCGTGAACAATTTCGGCGTGCAGCCGCTGCTGGACTTCTTCGTCGAGCACGCGCCGTCGCCGCAGCCGCGCGCCACCACCGGCCGGGTCATCGCCCCGCAGGAAAACAAGCTGACCGGCTTCGTCTTCAAGATCCAGGCCAACATGGACCCGCAGCACCGCGACCGCGTGGCGTTCATGCGGGTCTGCTCGGGCCGTTTCGTGGCCGGCATGAAGACCTTCCACGTGCGCACCGGCAAGGAAATGAAACTGGCCAACGCGCTGACCTTCATGGCCAGCGACCGTGAGATCGCCGCCGAAGCGTGGCCCGGCGATGTCATCGGCATCCACAACCACGGCACCATTTCCATCGGCGACACCTTCACCGAAGGCGAAGCGGTGAGCTTCACCGGCATTCCCAACTTCGCCCCGGAACTGTTCCGCCGCGCCCGCCTGCGCGATCCGCTCAAGCTCAAGCAGCTGCAGAAGGGCCTGGCCCAGCTCTCGGAAGAGGGCGCGACCCAGTTCTTCCGCCCGCTGATGAGCAATGACCTGATCCTGGGCGCGGTCGGCGTGCTGCAGTTCGACGTGGCCGCCTACCGCCTGAAGGACGAATACGGCGTGGAAGCCACCTTCGAGCCGGTCAGCGTCACCACCGCGCGCTGGGTCACCTGCAGCAACGAAAAGAAGCTGGAGGAGTTCCGCGAAAAGAACGCCAGCAATCTCAGCATCGATGCCGCCGGCCACCTGGTGTACCTGGCGCCGACCCGGGTCAACCTGCAGCTGGCCCAGGAACGCGCGCCGGACGTCCGCTTTGCCGCCACCCGCGAAGCCGCGCACAGCATTTCGGTCGGCTGACCGGGCGCGGCGGCGATGGCGCGTGCACGCGCGTGCCATCGCGGCGATGATAGGGGCAAGCGGGTCCCCCTCCCCGTGCCTCGACCATCGCCATGACCTCTGTTGCGTCCGTACGTGAAGAAATCGCCAGCGCCCTCACCCACGGCCTCGGCGCCGTGGCGGCGCTGGCCGCCAGTGCGGTACTGATCACCCTCGCCGCCATCTACGGCGACGGCTGGCAGCTGGCCAGCGCCATTGTGTTCGGCGTGGCCCTGCTGCTGCTCTACACCGCTTCCACGCTCTACCACGCCATCCAGCACCCGATCGCCAAGGGCCGCCTGAAGGTCTTCGACCACTGCGCCATCTACCTGCTGATTGCCGGCACCTACACCCCCTTCACCCTGATCGGCCTGCGCGGATCGTGGGGATGGGGCATGTTCATCGCCATCTGGACCCTGGCGGTGGCCGGGGTCATCTTCAAGCTGTTCTTCACCGGCCGCTTCAAGCTGCTCTCCACCGCGATCTACATCGCCATGGGCTGGATGGTGCTGGTGGCGATCAAGCCGATGTGGTCCCATATCGACGGCTGGACCCTGGGCTGGCTGTTCGCCGGCGGGTTGTCGTACACGCTGGGTACCTACTTCTACCATCGCGAATCGATCCGCTACTCCCACGCCATCTGGCACCTGTTCGTGATAGGTGGAAGTGTCTGTCACTTCGTAGCAGTCACATCACAGGTGCTGTGACTGCTACGAAGTGACTGCCCAATCCTGCTGCGCAGGATCGGGCCCCCGGGCATGCCGCCTATCCCCGCGCCTGTCGGCGTACAGGTGCGCAACGCGCACCTGTAGCCCACGGTTTGCGATGCAAACCGTGGGGCCCGTATTGCCGCCTATCCCCGCGCCTGTCGGCGCGCCCCCTTAACAAAAGGGGGCTTGCACGTGCTGCATGACCTCCTCGCTGACGCGACTGTTACGTCTGCTTCGCGTTACCTGCACGATGGACGGGCAAGGATGGTGGAGTGAATACCTTTACCGATCCTGCGCCCACCGCCCCATCCTCCCGCCCGCGCTGGCGCATGCGCCGGCCTGGCAAGCGCGGGCAGCGCTGGCTGGCGGTGCTGGTGTTCCTGGTTGCCCTGATCCTGCTGGTGATCGCACTGTGGGACTGGAACTGGTTCAAGGGCCCGGTCGAACGCGCCGTGCAGGCCAAGACCGGCCGTGAATTCCATATCGGCGGCAACCTTGACGTCGATCTCGGGCGCACGCTCACCATCCGCGCAGACGGCCTGACCTTCGCCAACGCCGAATGGTCCAGGACCCCGCGCATGGCCAGCGCCGATCGCGCCGAAATCGACCTGCGCGCCTGGCCGCTGCTCCGCGGCCAGGTCCGCATTCCCGAAATCCGCCTTACCCGCCCCGACCTCCTGCTGGAAACCGCTCCCGGCAAAGGCCAGCCGGGCAACTGGGACTTCCTCGGCCCCAGCGACGGCGATCCCCCCGTCCTGCAGCGCCTGCTGGTCGACGATGGTCGCCTGAAATTCCTCGATGCCGCCGGCAAGACCGACATCCTGGTCGCGCTCAACAGTGGCAAACCGCGCAGCGCCGACAGCGCCCCGCCGCTGCTGGTCAGCGGCAAGGGGCGCTGGCAGGGCAACCCCTTCACCCTGGCCGGCAACACCGAATCGCCGCTGGAACTGACCAACAGCGAACATCCCTTCCGCATCCACCTCGACGGCCGCGCCGGCGCCACCCGCGCCATCGCCAGCGGCACCCTCACCAACCCGTTCGCCCTGCGTACCTTCGACCTGGATTTCGCCCTCAGCGGCCAGGACATGGAAGACCTGTACCCCCTGATCGGCCTGGCCATTCCCTCCACGCCCCCGTATCGCCTCAAGGGCAGGCTCAAGCGCAACAACGACACCTGGCGCTACGAGAACTTCACCGGCGTGGCCGGCGACAGCGATCTCGGCGGGACTGCCCAGATCGAAACCGGACGCGACCGCCCGTTCCTCAAAGCCGACCTCGTCTCCAAGCGCCTGGACTTCGACGACCTGGCCGGGTTCATCGGCGCGCCCCCCAAGACCGGCGCCGGCGAATCGGCCAACGCCGAACAGAAGGCCGAGGCCGCAGCGTTGGCCGCGAAAGCGACCGTCCTGCCCGATACCCCCTACAACCTCACCAAGCTGCGCGCCATGGATGCCGACGTGAAGTGGAAGGCCCAGCGCATCAACGCGCCTGCGCTGCCGCTGGACGACATGGACGCCCACCTCAAGCTCGACGACGGCCTGCTGCGCCTGGAACCCCTCAACTTCGGCGTCGCCGGCGGCGACATCCGCAGCACCATCCGCATGGACGCACGCAAGCCGGCCATCGCAACCCAGCTCAAGGCCAGCATCCGCAAGGTTCAGCTGGGCCGGCTGTTCCCCGATGCCAAGCTGGCCGAACAGGCCTCCGGCGCCATCAGCGGCGACATCGATCTCAGCGGCACCGGCAACTCCATCGCCGCCATGCTCGGCAGCTCCGACGGCAAGGTCGCCATCGGCATGGGCCGTGGCCACATCGGCAACCTGATCATGGAACTGGCCGGCCTCGACGTCGCCGAATCGTTGAAGTTCCTGTTCACCGGCGACCGGCAGATCCCCCTGCGCTGCGCCTGGGGCGACTTCGGCGTACAGCGCGGCCTGATGACCTCCCAGCAGCTCGCCTTCGACACCACCGACACCCTGGTGCTCGGCGAAGGCACCATCGACCTCAAGCAGGAACAGCTCGACCTGCTGCTGCGCCCGCGCCCCAAGGACATCAGCATCCTCGCCCTGCGCTCCCCGCTGCGCATCGGCGGCACCTTCAAGGACCCCTCGTTCCGCCCCGATTTCAAGGCACTGGGCATCCGCGGCGCCATTGCAGTCGCATTGGGCACCATCACCCCGCCCGCCGCCCTGCTGGCCACCATCGAGACCGGCCCAGGCGAAGATTCCAACTGCGGCGGCCGCTACGCCAAGTAAGTAGCGGTTACCGTTGCCGTTGCCGTTGCCGTTGCCTTTGCTGTTACCAACCGACCACGACCCCGTATGGGGGCGGCCGCCGGGCAGCCCCCGTAGGGACTGTCAAAAACATGGATGTTTTTGACAAGCCCCCATGGATGGGTTCACGGCGTGTCCCGGAGGGGGCTGCCCGGCGGCCGCCCCTGCACGCAGCAATGACAAGCTGCCTTTCGCTGTTCGCTTTAGCTGTTCGCTTTCGCTGTTCGCTGTCGCTGGTCGCAGCCAACAGCCCACTCAACCCGCCACGATGTACTGCTGCAGCTGATCCAGCGTCTGCGCCTGCTCGTCGATCACCGACTTCACCAGATCGCCGATGGAGATCACCCCGATCACAGTGCCACCTTCCACCACGGGCAGGTGGCGGATGCGGAAATCGGTCACCAGCTGCAGGCAGTGTTCAACCTGTTCCGACGGCGCCACCGTCACCACCTTCGCCGTCATGATCTCGCCCACCCGCGTCGTGCTCGACGAACGGTCGTGCAACACCACCTTGCGCGCGTAATCGCGCTCGGACAGGATCCCGACCAGGTCCCGGCCCTCCATCACCACCACCGCTCCGATGCCTTTTTCGGCCATCAACCGGATCGCGTCGATCACCGCCGATTCCGGACCTACCGCGAATACCTCAGGGGACTTGCCTTCCAACAGCTGTCGTACCGTGGTCATCTCGCTGCCCTCCACCGATGGGATGCACCGCCGAGTCTGCCACGAACGGCGCATGCCAGGTGTCAACCAGATACAACGGCCGCTGCTTCGACTCCTCGTACAGCCGCCCCAGGTATTCACCAATCAGGCCCAGCGCGATCAACTGCACCCCGCCCAGGAACAGGATCACCGCCATCATCGTCGGATACCCCGCCACCCGGTCCCCGTACAGCGCCGCCTTCACCACCACCCACGCACCGAACACGAACGCAACACTGGCCGTCAACAGTCCCAGATAGGTTGCCGCCCGCAGCGGCACCGTCGAAAAACTCGTGATGCCCTCCAGCGCGAAGTTCCACAACTTCCAGAAACCGAACTTCGTGTCCCCCACCATGCGCGCATGCCGGTGGTACGGCAGCGCCTTGCGCCGGAACCCGACCCAGCCGAACAGCCCCTTCATGAACCGGTGGCGTTCACGCAACTGCCCCAGCGCCTGCAACGCACGCGGCGACAGCAGACGGAAATCGCCCGTATCGGCAGGAATCGGCGTTCTCGACAGCCGCCCGATCACCCGGTAGAACAGCGACGACGAGCCCCGCTTGAGCCAGGTTTCGCCATCGCGCTCCTGCCGCGTGCCATAAATGTTGTCGTATCCCTGCCGCCACAACGCCACGAATTCCGGAATCAGCTCCGGCGGGTCCTGGCCATCGGCGTCGAGAATCATCGCCGCCCCGCCATCGACCACATCCAACCCCGCCGTAAGCGCCGCCTCCTTGCCGAAATTACGCGACAACCGCAGCACTCCCACGCTGTCGTCCGCCGCAGCCAGCGCCTGCATCACCTCCCAGGTCGTATCCGTGCTGCCATCGTCCACGTACACCACCCGGCCTTCGATGCCGTCCAGACCCGCCAGCACCGCGCGCAGGCGCGGGTGCAGCAGCGGCAGCGCCTGCGCCTCGTTGTGCGCGGCAATGACCAGCGTCAGCCTTTCACCGGACATGGCTCAGTCCTCCTGCAGGTACGCATCGCCGCCCAACTGCCGTGCCTGGCGCTGGATCCAGTTCGCCCGGCGCTGCACATACGGCCCCGGTCGCGCCGCATTGTAGCGGCGCGGCGCCGGCAGCACCGCCGCCAGTTTCGCGCTTTCCGCCGCCGTCAGCCGCGCCGCATCCTTGTTCCAGAACTGCCGCGACGCCGCCTGCGCCCCATAGATGCCGTCACCGAACTCGGCGATGTTGGCGTACATCTCCAGGATCCGCGATTTCGGCCACAGCGCCTCGATCAGCACCGTGTACCAGACCTCCAGCCCCTTGCGCAGCCAACTGCGGCCCTGCCACAGGAACAGGTTCTTGGCGACCTGCTGGCTGATCGTGCTGGCCCCGCGCAGGCGCCCGCCGCGCGCATTGTGGTCACGCGCCTTCTCGATCGCCTTCAGGTCGAACCCATTGTGCTGCGGGAAGCGCTGGTCCTCCGCCGCCACCAGCGAAATCGGCAGGCTCGGCGCCATCCGGTCCAGGTCGCGCCACTGGCAATGCAGCCGGAATCCCCAGTCGCGCTCGCCCAGCGCCTCGCCGTACCGCCACACCATCACCGTCGACAGCGGCGGATCGACGAACCGCAGCACCACCACCTGCAGCACGCTCCCGGCCACGAACAGCACCGGCAGCCACAGCAGGTATTTCCAGCGCCAACGGCGCCGGTGCGACGGTTCCTGGCCCGGTTCGGCCTTGTGGTTGCTGCGCTCTGCCCCCATTACTGGTGCATCCTCTGCTTGCACGGTAGTCGGCGCATTATCCGGCAACCAGCCCCCATAACTTAAGCGCAGCCACCGACCCGATGACCGCCCAGACCGACTCCCTCGTCCGCTTCCTGCTTCCCGACGCCGGCGTGCGCGGCGTGCATGTGCACCTTGATGCCGCCTGGCAGGAAATCCTGTCCCACGGCCACTACCCGCCCGCCGCCGCCGAACTGCTCGGTGAAGCCAGCGTCGCCGCCGCCCTGTTCACCGGCCACACCAAGGTCGACGGCCGACTGGCGATCCAGCTGCGCAGCAGCACCGCCCTGCGGACCCTGTTCGCCGAGTGCACCGCTGCCGGCACCCTGCGCGGCATCGTCCAGCTGGCCGACGACGGCGACGCCCCGCGCGACCTGACCGCGCTGGGCGCTGACGCGCTGCTGGCCATCACCATCGAGAACCCCGGCCTGGACCCGCGCGAGCCGCAGCGTTACCAGAGCCTGGTCGGACTGGATGCCGCTGCCCTGGACGAGGCCTTCGAAGACTACTTCCGCCAGTCCGAGCAGTTGCCGACCCGCCTGCTGCTGGCCTGCGACGGCACCCGCGCCGCCGGCCTGCTGCTGCAGAAGCTGCCCGGCGACGAAGGCGACACCGACGGCTGGACCCGCGCCAGCGCCCTGTTCGACACCCTCGGCAAGCAGGAACTGCTGGATGTCGCGGCCGACACCCTGCTGCACCGCCTGTTCCATGAAGAGCAGCCGGAACTGCTCGGCGAGCGCCCGCTGCGCTTTGCCTGCTCCTGCTCGCGCGAGCGGGTCGAAGGCATGCTGCAGTCGCTGGGCGAAGCCGAAGCCCGCGCGGCCGCCGAACCGACCGGCGCCGTCGAGATCCGTTGCGAATTCTGCGGACGGGAGTATCACTTTCCGTTGACGGAATTCGACATACTGTTCCACGACGCCGCCGTTGCCCTGCCGGCTCCTGAACGGCTTCAGTAACGCGCGCGAGTTTTGTTCTGGGGAGAACCAAGACTTGTTAAGAAATCATAAACGCCCTAGGATCAGTCTCCCGCTTTGGCGGGAACTTGTACTCATCGCTGTTGTCTGAGAGTTCCCATGCGTTCCCTTCTGCGTCTACCGCTGGCCCTGATGATCGCCCTTGCCGCGATCCCGGGCGCGCACGCGCAGTCCAAGGCACGCCAGGACAGCACCGTCATTCCCGTGTGGAACAAGGGCAGCGGCAAGGTCGAAGCCCTGCTGTACCTGGAACCCACCGGCGAACAGGCCGCAGGCGCGCGCTGGCATTTCGGGCGCAGCTCGCTGGACGCGGCCTTCGGGCTGTCTTCCGGCGACTCGCTGGGCCTGCTCTGCAACAGCAGCCGCGGCACCAGCATCAGCGGCCTGGCCAGTCACTGCATGCTGGCCAGCCTGGGTGACGATGACGACAACGCCCTGAGCCGCCGGGTCACCGGCACGGCCGCGTTCAATCGCCCGGGCGGTCGCTTCGGCATTACCGCCGGCACCGGCAAGGACACCCTGCCGGCGTGGCTGGCAGGCCCGAACAAGTCGCCGGCGCTGCGCGCCGAGCAGAACGACCTGACCGTGTTCGGCCAGAAGAACATCGGCCGCGAAGGCTTCGTGTCCATTGGCGGCACCTACGCCAAGGCCCGCCTGGTGCCGTTGTCCGACGTTTCCCCCGCCCTGGTGGACCGCTGGGACAGCAAGAGCCTCACCCTGGGTGCCGGCTACGGCAACTTCAGCGGCAACATCATCGGCCGCGTGGTCGACGTGCCCGGCCAGCCCGGCAAATGGGAAGGGCTGGGCGTGGGACTGACCTGGCGGACCCCGTGGAGCGGCCAGCTCACCGTGGGCGCGGAAAACGTCATCACCCGCGGCAAGAACCCGTTCGCGCCGCGCAACGAGAGCACCGACGAGGGCACCGTCCCCTACGTCCGCTACGAGCAGGACCTGTAAGCGCCTGCGCATGTCGCAGGCCGGACAAGAAAAGGCGCGCCCATGGCGCGCCTTTGTCGTTTCCGGGCCTGCTGAACACGCCAACCTGATACACAGCGTGACAAATCAACTGCAACTATTTTGCTAACATTTTTTTAACAAATGGCCCATCTGTCGCGTATGACCTCTCCAGGCCATTGATCCACAAGGACTTTGCCGAATTTCACACAGATCACAGACTTCATTAACGCTACTTTAATTCTTTCGAAGTGGCAGTTACTATCGAGTCAGCCTTGTGGTCTTTGGTGCTCTTCTTGGCACCGCCCCCGGCAAACACCCCAGTGAATACCCAAGATTCCCTTGGAGAGAGAGAGCAATGAACTTTAAGTCCAACAAGCTGCGTGACGCAGTGGTCGTTGCACTGGTCGTCACGGCCGGCAGCAGCGCCGCCGCGCAGGCGCAGGAAGCCGCCAACACGACCAACCTGGATCGCATCTCGGTCACCGGCTCGCGCATCAAGAGCACCGACATCGAGACCTCGCAGCCGGTGCTGAGCCTGAGCCGCGCGGACATCGACAAGCAGGGCGTGACCTCGGTCGCCGACATCCTGCAGCGCATCTCCGCCAACGGCGCCGCGCTGAACCGCACCTTCAACAACGGCGGCGACGGTACCTCGGGCATCAGCCTGCGCAACCTCGGCAGCCAGCGTACCCTGGTGCTGGTCAACGGCCGTCGTTGGACCACCGGCATCACCGGTTCGGTCGATCTGAACACCATTCCGTCGGCCATGGTCGAGCGCATCGACGTCCTGAAGGACGGCGCTTCCACCATCTACGGTTCGGACGCCATCGCCGGCGTGGTCAACATCATCCTGAAGAGCAACTTCGACGGCGCGGAAGCCAACGTCTACAAGGGCCAGTACAGCCAGGGTGACGGCGAGCGCGAGGCCTATGACTTCGTGCTGGGCACCACCACCGATCGCGCGTCGGTGATGCTGGGCGCTTCCTACGTCAAGGAAGAATCGGTCATGGCCGGTGATCGCAAGATCTCCGCCGGTGGCCCGCCGTTCTTCAGCGGCCAGAGCACCACGGGCCTGCCGGGTTCGTACATCCGCAACAACGAGCGCTACGTGATCGTCGACGGCGTGGAAACGCTGTTCAATTCGGACATCCACGGCTACAACAGCTCGCCGGACAACTTCCTGTTGACCCCGCAGGAGCGCACCTCGCTGTTCGCCAGCGGTTCCTACAACATCACCGACAACGTGACGTTCAAGACCGAGGCCCTGTACAACGAGCGTAAGTCCGAGCAGCTGCTGGCGGCCATGCCGGTCACCAACCAGACGCTCAGCGCGGCCAGCATGTACAACCCGTACGGCGTCGCCCTGACCGGCGTCAACCGTCGTTTCAACGAGAGCGGCGGTCGTTCGTTCAACCAGAACGTCAAGAACTGGCACTTCTACGGTGGCTTCGAAGGCTTCTTCGAATTCGCTGACCGCACCTTCGATTGGGATGCCGGTTACCGTTACGACAAGACCGACGAGAACGTGCTGACCTACGGCCTGTTCAACCGTTCCAACCTGGCGGCGGCCTACGGCCCGTCGCGCCTGGTGAATGGCGTTCCGACCTGCTTCACCGCTGCCGGTGCCGTGATCGACGGCTGCGTGCCGGTCAACCCGCTGGGCCCGGAAGGTTCGATCTCGCAGGCCGCGATCGACTACACCGCGTTCACCGCGCATGACTCCTCGACCCTCGAGTCGAAGGGCTACTACGCCAACATCTCCGGCACCATCGTTCCGCTGCCGGCAGGTGACCTGGCCTTCGCAGCCGGTTACGAGTACCGCAAGGAGAGCGGCCAGTTCGACCCGGACGCCTTCATCGCCTCGGGCCTGAGCACCGGCAATGGCGCCAAGCCGACCAAGGGCTCCTACGACCTGGACGAGTTCTACCTGGAACTGTCGATCCCGGTCCTGGCTGACCTGCCGGGCGCCAAGCTGCTCGACTTCAGCGCTGCTACGCGTTACTCCAAGTACAGCAACTTCGGCAACACCACCAACAACAAGTTCGGGTTCCGCTGGAAGCCGATCGACGACCTGATGGTGCGTGGTAACTGGTCCGAAGGCTTCCGTGCGCCGAGCATCAACGATCTGTTCGCCGGTGATGCCGACTCGTTCGAAACCTTCGTCGATCCCTGCTCGACCCACAGCGGCCGCCGCGTTGGCGCCGTTGCCGCGCAGTGCGCCGCCGAAGGCGTGCCGGCCGGCTTCGTCCAGCCGGGTGGTGGCAGCGGCCCGCGCCAGGCGCCGGAACCGTTCACCTGGACCTCCAACACGGATCTGAAGCCGGAAACCTCGACCAGCAAGACGCTGGGCCTGGTGTGGAGCCCGAGCTTCGTGACCGGCCTGAACGTCACCCTGGACTGGTGGCAGATCGAAATCGAAGACGCGATCACCCGTCCGGACATCCAGGACATCGTGAACTTCTGCTACACCGGTTCGCCGCAGCAGCAGGCGCTGTACTGCGGTCTGATCACCCGTGATCCGACCTACGGCACCCCGACGCAGAACTACGCCATCACCGGCGTGCGCATGCCGCTGCTGAACCTGGCGTCGTACGACGTTGAAGGCTGGGACCTGGGCGTTGCTTACCGCCTGCCGGAAACCAGCATCGGTCAGTTCAGCATCAACCTGGATGCCACCTACCTGAGCAAGTGGGAGCAGAAGGCAACCGCCGACGCGACCGCGGACGGCCTGCAGGGTAACTACCTGAACCAGGATCCGTACTGGCGCATCCGCGGCAATCTGTACGTCGACTGGAGCTTCAAGGACTTCGGCGTCAACTACGGCCTGCGTTACAAGTCCGGCCTGACCGAACAGTGCCCGTTCGACGCCGAAGAAGATCCGGTGGCGTTCGCTTACTGCTCCGACGGCGCCAATGGCACCAACTACATCGGCGCGACCACCTACCATGACATCCAGTTCCGCTACAACACCCCGTGGAACGGCACCGTCATGCTGGGCGTGAACAACGTGTGGGACAAGCAGCCGCCGACCTCGTACGTGGTTGCGTACAACATGTTCGACCCGCAGTACGACCTGCCGGGCCGCTTCTACTACATGCAGTACAAGCAGAAGTTCTGATCGATCCACTGATCGGTACCTGATGCAGCAACGGCCCCGAAAGGGGCCGTTGTTTTTTGCGCGATACGCTGTCGCGCGCCGATGGCGCAGACACAAAAAAAGCCGCTTTCGCGGCTTTTTCCGTGCATGACAGCGCAGTTCACCCGATCGGGATCAGGGTCTCGATCACGTGCTCCACATACGCTTCGAAATCCTCGCGCGCCGGCTTGGGCTGCTGCAGCTGCAGCGACAGCTGCAGGAAGCCCACGTAAGCCGCATAGGCCAGCCGTGCGCGATGCTGCGCGTCGGTGCGGCTCAACCCGGCCTGGCGGAACGAGGCCACCAGGTACTCCAGACGGCGGTGCGAAACCCGATCGATCACCGGGCGCACCATCGGGTGGTCGAGGGCCTTGAGCAGTTCGCTGTAGATGATGTGCGGCTGCACTTCGTGCGCCACGACCTGGAACAACTGGCGCAGGCGCGCCCTGGGATCAGGCACATCTTCCAGGCTGCCGAATACCTGTTCCTGTTCGAACAGTTCCCAGCGCTCCAGCGCCGCCTGCAGCAGTGCATCGCGCGAGGGGAAGTGCCAGTAGAAACTGCCCTTGGTCACCCCCAGCCGCCGCGCCAGCGGCTCCACAGCCACGGCCCCCACACCTTGTTCAGCGATCAGGTCCAGGGCGGCCTGGGCCCAGTCTTCCGCGCTCAGGCGGCTGTTGCGACCGGCTCTCGGCTCGCCGGCAGTAGCTTCGGGTTCATTCATGCTGATGATTTAACCATACGCCGGGGTCGGTTTGTGTGGAATTGATCGGTCCACCATACCTACCGGTATTGACACGCCCAAAGGCAGGTCCATACTAGCCGGTATGGTAACGCCCACCCTCCGCCTGACCGCCGCCCACGACACCGTGCTGGCGGCCACCCGCAGCGACCCCGGTCGCCGCGGCACCGTGCTGTTCGCCCATGGTTTCGGCCAGACCCGGCATGCCTGGACGGCAACCGCACAGGCGCTGCAGGCCGCCGGGTACCAGACCCTGGCCTACGACGCACGCGGCCACGGCGATTCGGACTGGAATCCGGCCGCCCTGCCCTATCACGGCGAACAGTTTGCCGACGACCTGATCGTGCTGGCCGGCGAACAGCCGCAGCCGCCGGTACTGGTCGCCGCCTCGATGGGCGGGCTGTTCGGCCTGCTGGCCGAAGCGCGCTGGCCGGGGCTGTTCTCGGCCATGGTGCTGGTGGACATCACCCCGCGCTGGGACACCGCCGGGGTCGAAAAGATCCTGCAGTTCATGTCCGCGCACCCGGAAGGGTTCGCGACGCTGGAACAGGCCGCCGATGTGATCTCGGCCTACCTGCCGCATCGTCCACGCAAGTCCGAGGACGCGCTGCGCGCGCTGCTGCGCGAAGACGGCCACGGCCGCTGGCGCTGGCATTGGGACCCGCGGCTGGTGGCCGAACTGGCGCGCGACAGCGAACAGCACCAGGACGCGCTTGCAGACGCAGCGCGCCAGGTGAAATGCCCGGTGCTGCTGGTCAGCGGCGGACGCAGCACCCTGGTCACCCCACAGACGGTGGCCGAATTCCTGGCGTTGGTGCCGCATGCACGCCACGTGCAGTTGCCGGAGGCCACCCACATGGTCGCCGGCGACGACAACAACGCCTTTACCGCTACTGTGTTGGACTATCTGGACGTGTTGCCCTCGGCCTCCGCCGTGGCACTGTCCGCCACAACCGAGCACGTCACCGGAGCACGCTCATGAGCTATGTCGTTCCCTTCCTCGCCATCCTGCTGGCAGGCGCCATCGTCGCCTACCACCGGATGCGGCTGATCACCTGGACGCTCGTCAGCCTGGTGCTGCTGGCGGCCTGCTGGTTCGTCCCCTATGTCAACCAGACCGCCACCATCGTGGCTGCGGCGATCGTCGCCGTCATCGCCGTGCCGCTGCTGCTGCCGTTCATCCGCAAGCCGCTGCTGACCGCGCCGATGATGAAGGTGTTCCGCAAGGTGCTGCCGCCGCTGTCGCAGACCGAGCGCATCGCGCTGGAAACCGGTTCGGTCGGGTTCGAAGGTGAGCTGTTCACCGGCGACCCGGACTGGAACAAGCTGCTCAACTACCCCAAGCCGCAGCTCACCGCCGAAGAACAGGCCTTCCTGGACGGTCCGGTGGAAGAACTGTGCGCGATGGTCAACGACTGGGAGATCACCCACGTCTACGCCGACCTGCCGCCGGAGCTGTGGGCGTTCATCAAGAAGAACAAGTTCTTCGGCATGATCATCCCGAAGGAATATGGCGGCCTGGGCTTCAGCGCGCTGGCCCACCACAAGGTGATCCAGAAGCTGGCGTCGGTGTCGAGCGTGGTCAGCTCCACCGTTGGCGTGCCCAACTCGCTGGGCCCGGGCGAACTGCTGGTGCATTACGGCACCCAGGAACAGAAGGACCAGTACCTGCCGCGCCTGGCCGACGGCCGTGAAGTGCCGTGCTTCGGCCTGACCGGTCCGTTCGCCGGTTCGGACGCGACCTCGATTCCCGATTACGGCATCGTCTGCAAGGGCGAGTGGAACGGCGAGCAGGTGCTCGGCGTCAAGCTCACCTTCGACAAGCGCTACATCACCCTGGCCCCGGTCGCGACGCTGATCGGCATGGCGTTCCGCATGTACGACCCGGACGGCCTGATCGGCCCGACCCGCGACATCGGCATCACCCTGGGCCTGCTGCCGCGCGACACCGCCGGCGTCGAGATCGGCCGTCGCCACTTCCCGTTGAACTCGACCTTCCAGAACGGTCCGATCCGCGGCAAGGATGTCTTCATTCCGCTCACCCAGCTGATCGGCGGTGCCGAGAAGGCCGGCAAGGGCTGGAACATGCTCAACGAATGCCTGGCCGTGGGCCGCTCGATCACCCTGCCCTCCACCGCCAGCGGCGGTGCCAAGGCTGGCGCGGTGGTCACCGGTGCCTACGCGCGCATCCGCAAGCAGTTCGGCCTGTCGGTCGGCCGCTTCGAAGGCGTGGAAGAGGCGCTGGCCCGCATCGGCGGCAAGGCCTATGCGATCAGCGCGCTGTGCCAGGCCACCGCGGCGGCGGTAGACCGCGGCGACGTGCCGTCGGTGCCGTCGGCCATTGCCAAGTACCACTGCACCACCATGAGCCGCGAAGTGATCTCGGACGTGATGGACGTGATCGGCGGCAAGGGCATCATCCTGGGGCCGCGCAACTTCGCCGGCCGCAGCTGGCAGGCCGCGCCGATCGCGATCACGGTGGAAGGCGCCAACATCATGACCCGCAGCCTGCTGATCTTCGGCCAGGGTGCGATCCTCTGCCACCCGTGGGTGCTGCAGGAAATGAAGGCAGCGCAGGATCCGGACACCAAGGCCGGCCTGCAGGCTTTCGACCGCAGCCTGTTCGGGCACATCCGCTTCGGCATCTCCAACGCGGTGCGTTCGTTCTGGCTGGGCCTGACCGGCGCGCGTTTCGGCGCCGCCCCGGGCGATGCCTACACCCGCCGCTACTTCCGCAAGCTGGACCGCTATTCGGCCAACCTGGCGCTGATGGCCGACATCTCGATGATGACCCTCGGCGGCAAGCTGAAGTTCAAGGAATCGCTGTCGGGCCGCCTGGGCGACGTGCTGAGCCACGTGTACATGACCAGCGCCATGCTCAAGCGCTACCACGACGAAGGCGCCCCGGTGGCCGACCAGCCGCTGCTGGCCTGGGCGTTCCATGACAGCGTGCACAAGATCGAGGAATCGCTCTCGGCGGCGCTGCGCAACTTCCCGATCCGTCCGATCGGCTGGCTGATGTGGCTGCTGATCTTCCCGTTCGGCCGCCGCGCCGAAGCCCCGGGCGACCGCCTGGGCCACCGCGTGGCGGCGCTGCTGATGGCGCCCAACGAAGCCCGCGACCGCCTGGCCAGTGGCGTGTTCCTGACCCCGTGCGAGAACAACCCGGGTGGCCGCATCAACAGCTACCTGTCCAAGGCGATCATGGCCGAGCCGGTGGAGCGCAAGTTCATCAAGGCGCTCAAGACCAAGGGCATCGAAGCACTGGACTTCAACGCACAGCTGGACGAAGCGGTGTCCGAAGGGGTGATCACCCAGGACGAGCGCACGCTGCTGGAAGAGCTGCGCACGCTGACCATGGACACCATCACGGTGGACGACTTCGAGCCGCACGAACTGCGTTCGGCCAGCTACTACGATCGCGAACGCAAGGACGCGCAGTCGCAGGAAGCGGCGTAACGCCAGCCTCGATGTAGCTCACAACGGCGGACTTCGGTCCGCCGTTTTTCATTGCCCCTGCCGTATTCCAGGAGACCTCCTGATGTCCGCCCCCCTCTTGACCCTCTACCGCCGCATGCAGCGCTGGCCGGCCGGCCAATGGCTTTTCTCGCGCGCGGTCTGCTTCAAGGCGCCCTACTTCGCCAGCATCGCCCCGCGCATCACCGTGCTCGAACCGGGCCGCTGCGAAGGCCGCATCGCGCACCGGCGCCGGGTGACCAACCACATCGGCACCGTCCACGCCATCGCGCTGTGCAACCTGGCCGAGCTCACCGCCGGGCTGATGGTGGATGCCTCGCTGCCCAAAGGCATGCGCTGGATCCCCAAGGGCATGGAGGTGAAGTACCTCGCCAAGGCAACCGGCACCCAGCATGCAGTCGCCACGCCCGCGCAGGCGATTGTCAGTGCCGAAGCGGGCTATGCGCTGCCGGTGAACGTGCAGGTGCGCGATACCGCCGGAACGGTGGTGTTCGAAGCGCGGATCGATATGTGGGTGTCGCCGGTCAAGCGCGGTTGATTCTGTATCTCGCGAAGAGCAGCGTTTCAGTTCTTACGAGCTGGGACGGCCGTCGGGCAGCCCCGCTCCGGGACACGCCGCAAGTACGTCCTTGTAGGCTGCTAGAAAACATCCATGTTTTCTAGCGTCCCTCCGGGGGCAACCCGCCGGCCGCCCCCGACAGTGGGTCGCGTGCGGAAGCAAAAATCAGCCACGCAGGGCGTGGCTCTACATGGTGCCGCTGGCAGGTCAGGTTCCCGAACGAATGCACGGAACGCACCAACGCCCGGCAACGCATGACAATGATCGGCGCTGCCGTTGATCTCCCGCGGCCACCAACACACTGTGGAGGGTCGGCGGGGGTGGGTTTGCGGGACTGTAGAAAACATGGATGTTTTCTACAAGCCTACATGGACGTATTCACGGCGTGTCCCGCAAACCCACACCCGCCGGCCCAGCTCAGGGCATGCATCAGACAGGGGCTGTTCGCCGAAATGCGTGAAGCAGCCGGGCAGAGCCCGGCTCCACGGGATTGCGTGCGACGGCGGTTATGCCGGCACGAACTGCCAGGCGATGACCGCGAGGATGGCCGGGAGGGCCTGGACGAAGAAGATCCGCTTGTTGACGCTGTAAGCGCCATAGCACCCGGCAACAATCACGCAGCCCAGCATGAAGTTCACCAGCATCGGCAGGTGGTCGAACAGGCCCCAGAACAGGCCCGCGGCCAGGAAGCCGTTGTAGAGGCCCTGGTTGGCCGCCAGCACACGCGTGGTCTCCGCCTTCTCCGGCGTGTTGCGGAACGTCTTCAGGCCCAGCGGGCGCGTCCACAGGAACATTTCCAGGACCAGGAAGTACACGTGCAACAGCGCGACCACCAGGGTCAGGATTACTGCGGTCCAGTACATGCGCAAACCTCGAACGAATTGGAAACAGCTTACTCCGGCCGCTCGACCGGCAGCTTCTTTTCTTCGCGCAGCAGCCCGAACGCCGCCGCCGTCATGATCCCCGCCACCACCAGCCCGCCGGCGAACACCGCATGCGAGCCGAACAGCGACAGCCCCTTGTGCACCCATGCGAAGGTCAGGTCGCCACCGCGGTACACCACCGTGTCGATGGCCGCGCCCGCCTTGTAGCGCCACTGCCGGTCCACGCGGGTGAAGATCGTCTCGCGGGCCGGCTTGGCCAGCGAGAACTCGCTGGCCCGCGTCATCACCTGCACCACCGCCACCAGCATCGGAAGGGGCGAGGCCGCCAGCACCGAGAAGCCGATGATGATCGCAAACCCCGGAATCAGCAGCGCCGGCGCGATGCCGAAGCGCGACAGCAGCCAGCGGGTCACGCCCAGCTGCAGGATCAGCGTCAGCGCGTTGATCGCCAGGTCGATCCGCGAATAGAACGCGGTGCTCGCCGCCGGGTCCGTGTACAGCCGGCGCACGATGGAGGCCTGCTCGTTGTACAGCAGCGTGCCGATGCCCACCCCGAACACCACCATCACTGCCAGCCAGCGCAGCAGCGGCTCGCGCGCGATCAGCTTCAGGCCGTCCAGCACCCCGCCGCCCATCGGCGCCTCGCCCGAGGCCAGCTGCAGCTCCTGCTCCCGGGCCACCGCCCACAAGCGCAGCCGCCAGATGCAGAACAGGCACACGCTGAGGAAGCCGGCCGACACCAGCATCAGGTTGGCGATGCCCACCCGCTGCACCAGCGTCGAGGTCAGCGTCGGGCCCAGGAACGCGCCGATCGTACCCGCCGCCCCGATGTAACCGTAGAACGCCCGCGCCTGCACGTTCGAGAACACGTCGGCCATGAAGCTCCAGAACACCGCCACCGCGAACAGGTTGAACACCGTGGTCCAGAAGAAGAACAGCATCCCCCGCCCCGGCACCCCGCTGTCGAACAGCAGATAGAAGCCCAGCAGCGTCACGATGAAGAAGCCGTACACCGCCGGCAGGAACACCCGGCGCGGGTAACGGCTCACCAGCGCCCCGTACAGCGGCTGCAGCACTACCATGATCACGAACACGCACGTGAACAGCACCTGCAGCACGAAGTCCTGCAGCGCGATGCCATGGCCATCGAACCACGCGATCAGCGCCGGCGGGAACACCGTCTGCAGGTCCGCCGACGCCGCCATCGCCTCGCGCACCGGGCGCAGCACGTAATAGCCGCTGAGCAGGCAGAAGAAATACACGCAGGCCGAGAACAGCGGCGGCGACTGGCGCAGCGCCGCGCGCAGGCCTGGTTGCGCGGGCGCGCTCGGGTCCGGGGCGTTCATGGCGCGCAGGTCCCGCACAGGCGGCGTGGCAGCGGCAGCATCGTGGCGATTCCGGGCAGCAAAGCGCGCACGGTAAACGATGCACCGCAACATCGCTAGGGGGCGACTGCCTTATGCTCGTACCATCACCGTTGGGGAACGGACATGTACGACTACATCATCGTCGGCGCCGGCTCGGCCGGCTGCGTGCTGGCCAACCGGCTCAGCGCCGACCCGCACTGCCGCGTGCTGCTGCTCGAAGCCGGCCCGCGCGACCGCAACCCCTTCATCCACATGCCGGCCGGCCTGGCCCGGCTGGTCCACAACCACCGCATCAACTGGAACCTCTACACCGAACCGGAGCCGGCACTCGATGGCCGACGGCTGTGGTGGCCACGCGGCAAGGTGCTCGGCGGCTCCAGCGCCATCAACGCCATGTGCTACGTCCGAGGCGTGGCGGCCGACTACGACGGCTGGGCCGCTGCCGGCGCCACCGGTTGGGACTGGTCGCACGTGCTGCCCTGGTTCCTGCACAGCGAAGCCAACAGCCGGGGCGCCAGCCCCTGGCACGGCGACGCCGGGCCGCTGTCGGTGTCCGACCTGCGCCACCACAATCCGCTCTCCGACGCCTTCCTGGACGCTGCCGTGCAGGCCGGCCACCCGCGCAACGACGACTTCAACGGGCCCGACCAGCTTGGCGTCGGCCTGTACCAGGTGACCCAGCGCGATGGCGTGCGCTGCTCCAGCGCCAGCGCCTACCTGCGGCCCGCGCGTGGGCGCGGCAACCTGACCGTACTGACCGGTGCCCGCGCGCGCACCCTGGGCTTCCACGGCGATACCGCCACCGGCGTCTATTACCATCACCGCGGCGTACACCGGCACGCGCAGGCCGCGTGCGAGGTCATCCTCAGCGCCGGCGCGATCCATTCCCCGCACCTGCTGCTCCTGTCCGGGATCGGCCCGCAGCGGCAGCTGCGCGCCCATGGCATCAGCACCCGCGTCGACCTGCCCGGCGTCGGCGGCAACCTGCAGGACCACCTGGACATCTGCACCCTGGTGCACACCCACCCCGGCATCAGCTACGACCGCAGCAACCAGGCCCGGATCGCCTTCGACTACTTCCTGCGCGGCCGCCGCGGCGCCGGGACCAGCAACATCGCCGAGGCCGGCGGCTTCGCCCGCTCGCCGCTGGCGCGCGACGCCGGTGCCGACGTGCAGTTCCACTTCGTGCCTGCCATGCTCGACGACCACGGCCGCCATCGCCTGCCCGGCGACGGCTACACCCTGCATGCCTGCGCGCTGCACCCACGCAGCCGGGGGCGCATCCAGCTGCGCGATGCCGATCCGACATCGCCGCCCCGGATCGAGGCCAACTACCTCAGTGACGCCGACGGCCATGACATGGCCATGATGAAGCAGTGCGTGCGCATGTCGCAGCAGATCCTGGACCAAGTCGGGTTCGACCGCTGGCGCCGCGCCCCCCTCTTCCCGGCCCAGCGGGAGCTGGACGACACCGCGCTGGAGGCGTTCATCCGCGCCAAAGCCGAAACCATCTATCACCCGGTCGGCACCTGCGCGATGGGGCAGCATGCCGATGCCGTGGTCGATCCGGAACTGCGCGTGCAGGGCATCCGCGGCCTGCGCGTGGTCGATGCGTCGGTGATGCCGCGCCTGGTCAGCGGCAACACCAATGCCCCCACCCTGATGATCGCCGAGCGCGCTGCGGCGTGGCTGCGCGGTACCTGAACAGGCCCTCACACGACCCCGCCCCTCCCCTGCAAAAACCGGGCCTTTTCAATGCGATACGCATTCATCTTCGCTCTGTTTGTGCAATCAGGAAAAGCGGCGCTAGAATCGGCCCACGCAGCGCGCACAGGTCCCACACGATGAATCAGAACAGCAGGCGCCGACCGATCCGTTCGGCGGCCACCGGGTTGTTGGGCATGCTGATGCCCATCGCCATGTCCTCCACCGCCCAGACCCCGAGCGCGACACCGGCCGCGTTCCCGGTCAACATCGAGAACAGCGCCGCGCCTGCCATCGCGCACACCCAGCCTGCGGCCTACCGCGCCACCCCGGCCAATCCCAAGGTGCTGCCGCCGGCTGCCGGGTTCAACGTGGCCAACATCGAATCGATGGCGCAGCAGTTGACCTATGGCGAACGCGTGCCCGGCATGGCCGTGGCCATCGTGCAGGGCGGCCGCGTGCTCAGCGCGCGCGGCTACGGCGTTACCGACGTCAACAACCCGCAGATGGTCGACGCGCACACCGTGTTCCGCTTGGCGTCGCTGTCCAAGGCGTTTGCCGGCACCATGGCCGGCCTGCTGGTCAACGACGGCACGCTGCGCTGGGACAGCAAGGTCACCGACTACGTGCCCGGCTTCCAGCTCAACAGCCCGGAAGCCACCGACCGGCTGACCGTGGCCGACGTGCTCAGCCACCGCGTCGGCCTGCCGTACAACGCCTACGACCGCGACGTGGAAGCCAACGCCGAGTACTACACGCTGACCCACAAGCTGGCCGCCACCTCGCTCAAGTGCCTGCCGGGCGACTGCTATGCGTACCAGAACGTGGCCTTCAGCCTGATCGGCGACGTGGTCTATGCCGCCTCCGGCAGTTTCTACGAGCAGTCGGTGGAACGGCGTCTGTTCAAGCCGCTGGGCATGGACGACGCCAGCATGGGACTGGCCGGTATCCAGGCCAGCTCGCGCTGGGCACGTCCCCACGTGCGCAGCCGCAACGGCTGGGTGTCGCTGACCCCCAAGCCCACCTATTACCGCCTTGCGCCCGCCGCCGGTGTCAACGCCAGTGCCAGCGACATGGCGCAGTGGCTGCTCGCGCATACCGGGCACCGCCCCGACGTGCTGCCGGCCCCGCTGCTGGCGACCCTGCATTCCACCCTGGTCAACACGCCGGGGGAAATGCGTTCGGGCTGGCGCCGCCAGCGCCTGCATTCGGCCGGCTATGCACTGGGCTGGCGCAACTTCGACTACGCCGGGCATGAGGTGGTCTTCCATGCCGGCGCCGTGCAGGGCTACCGTGGCTTGGTGGCGCTGGTGCCCGAGCGCGACCTTGGCATCGCCATCCTGTGGAACGGCGAAAGCAGCCTGCCCAGCGGCCTGCTGCCCACCGTGCTGGATGCGGCGATGGGCCTGCCCGCGCAGCGCTGGCTGGACGTGGACACCGACTTCGGCAGCGACAACCTGATGACCGAAGACAGCAGCCCGGCCAAGCGCAAGGGCGTGTCGTCGGATCGCGCGGTGGCTTCGCCGCGGTAAGCGGCAGCGAGGTATATCGCATCCGGTACAGGGCGGCCTACGGGTCGCCCTTTTTTTGTAGTGCCGGCCGCTGGCCGGCTCCCGAGACCGCCTGGGCCGACTGACAGTCGGCGCTACCGTCGGGATCAACGTTCGTTGATCCCTCGCGGGAGGGGGATTTTTTTTGCGCAGCAAAAAAAACCCCCTCCCGCTGGGCGCCGGGAAGGGGTTTCAGGTACGGCTATCGGGAATCGATCAGATCAGCGGTGCCGGGGTTGCCGGCAGGGCGACTGCTGCAGCCTTCTTCTTGCGGACCGCCGGCTTGCGCTTGGCGACCTTCTTCACCGCCTTCTTCGCCGACGCCTTCTTGGCGGCCGGCTTGCGCGCGGTTGCCTTCTTGGCGGTGGCCTTCTTGGCTACCTTGCGGGTGGCCTTCTTGGCGGTCTTCTTGGCAGCGGCCTTCTTGGCTACCTTGCGGACGGCCTTCTTGGCGGTCTTCTTGGCGGCGGCCTTCTTGGCGGTCTTGCGGACTGCCTTCTTCGCCGTCTTCTTCACTGCCTTCTTCGCGGTCTTCTTGGCGGCGGCCTTCTTGGCGACCTTGCGGACCGCCTTCTTTGCCGTCTTCTTCACTGCCTTGCGGGCAGTCGCCTTCTTGGCTGCCTTCTTTACCGTCTTCTTGGCAGCCGCCTTCTTGGCTACCTTCTTCACGGCCTTCTTGGCAGCCGCCTTCTTGGCGACCTTCTTTACGGCCTTTTTCGCGGCCGGCTTTTTCTTCGCAGCTTTCTTGGTTGCCATGGGATGGCTCCTCGTCAGTGATCTATGGAGTTGAAACGCCCAGGTAAAGCAAACCCGCGGTTACTGCCTGCGGGGACCGCCGTCGCGTCATGCGCGTCGTGACGGATACGGGGATACCGGCCAGTGGATGCCAGGCAGATATCGAATGGGGGGTGAGCTTGCATTTCACCGGAGGAAGCGAACCCGACTCCACCGTCCTCGGACGCGCGGTGGATGATCTGGTTGTGCTTCGCGACTGGATGTCGATTCGGTTGGCTCGTTTCGCAGGCAAGGTCTGCTGGGCGAAACCTAATCACGCTTTTTTTCACTGTCAACAACCCCCGCTGAAAATTTTCACATGGCGGGCGCCCGACGCGCCTCGCGCGCGGCCTCGCCAAGCACCCTGCAGCGCCCCGCCATGCCGCTTCGAACGCGCGCATGCATCCACGCGGCCGCAGATGCGTTGAAAGAAAAGCACTTAAAAGAAGCACTTTCGCTCAGCGCGCATTCGAACAGCGTGCGCCGGCACGGTCGCGCGGCCTGCGCGGCGATGGGCGCGCCGACGCTTCCCGCACCGTGGCAAAACGGGGGCGAAAACTTTTCACATCCGGCAACGCTTTTTGCGTCCGGATTCGCGCAACTGCGCAAACTTTTTGGCCACCGCCGGGCACCCGGCAAAAAAAAACGGCCGCACCGGGCGACCGTTTCTGTTCCAGGCTGGCGAGGATCAGTTGTCCTCGTCGTCCAGCGTTTCGGCGTAGTCGTCCGGCTCCAGCAGGTCGTTCAACTCGTCCTTGTTGGACAGCTCGACCACATACAGCCAGCCGTCGCCGTAGGCATCTTCATTGATGGTTTCCGGCTTGTCCGCCAGCGCGCTGTTGACCTCGACCACCGTGCCGGTGATCGGGCTGTACACGTCCGAGGCGGCCTTGACCGACTCGACCACCGCGATCGCCTCGCCGGCTTTCGCTTCGGCGCCGACTTCGGGCAGCTCGACGTACACCAGGTCGCCGAGCAGGCCCTGGGCGTGGTCGGAAATGCCGACGGTGACGCGGCCGTTGCCTTCAACGCGCGCCCACTCGTGGGACTTGAGGAATTTGAGGTCGCCGGGGATCTCGCTCATGGGACTGCTCCGAAGAATTTCAGGGGGGTCAAAAAACGGGGGTAGTGTAAAACAACCGGTGCTCAGCGTTCGCCCAGCACGCCAGGCTGCGCCTGGCCTTCGCGCACGAACGGGAACTTCACCACGCGCACCGGCACCTGCCGGCCACGGATGTCCACGTGCACCTGGCCGAGCTCGCCACCCGGCACGCGGGCGAAGGCGATGCCCTTGCCCAACGTCGGCGAGAACGTGCCCGACAGGATCTCGCCGGTGCCGCCGGCGGTGGTCACCGCCTGGCCATGGCGCAGCACGCCCTTCTCGTACATCACCAGGCCGATCATCTGGCGCGCGTCGCCGGCCGCCTTCTGCGCCTCGAGCACGTCACGGCCGATGAAGTCGCGACCTTCGTCCAGTGCCACGGTCCACGCCAGCGCCGCTTCGAACGGGCTGATCGCCTCATCCATGTCCTGGCCATACAGGTTCATGCCAGCCTCCAGGCGCAACGTGTCGCGCGCGCCAAGCCCGGCCGGGCGCACGCCGGCCGACGCCAGGGCATTCCAGAACGCGACCACCTGGTCCTGGCCGACGAGGATCTCGAAGCCGTCTTCGCCGGTGTATCCGGTACGGGCAACGAACAGCGGCGCGCCGCTGGCGGCGGTGGCGTCCACGGCGGCGAAACGACCCAGCTTCTGCAGCGCGGCGCGGTCGCCTTCGGCGACCAGGCCGATGACCTTTTCGCGCGCGGTCGGCCCCTGCACGGCGATGATCGCCAGGTCCTCGCGTTCGGTTACCTGCACCTCGAAGGCCGCGGCCTGCTCGCGGATCCAGGCCAGGTCCTTCTCACGGGTGGAGGCGTTGACCACCATGCGGAAGAAGTCGTCGGCCAGGTAGTAGACGATCAGGTCGTCGATCACCCCGCCCTGCGCGTTGAGCATGCACGAGTACAGGGCCTTGCCCGGCACCTTCAGCTTGTCCACCGAGTTGGCCAGCAGGCGGCGCAGGAACGGGCGCACCTGCGCGCCGCGCAGGTCGACCACGGTCATGTGGCTCACATCGAACATGCCCGCATCGGCGCGGACCAGGTGGTGCTCGTCCAGCTGCGAACCATAGTGGATGGGCATGTCCCAACCGCCGAAATCGACCATCTTGGCGCCGAGCGCGCGGTGGGTATCGTTGAGTAGCGTCTTCTGGGTCATGACCACAATCCGGGGGATGAAAATGCAGGTCGTCATTATCCCAGAACCGCCCCGTCAACGCCTGCGGCGGTGCGCCATCTCCCGCTGGCTGCGCGATCAGGCCTGTTGCACTTTCAGCGTCATGCCATCCACGGCCACCACGCGCACCGGCGTGCCAGCCGGCAGGTCCGGCCCGGCCACCACCCAGAACGCATCATCGACCTTGGCGCGGCCGGTGCCGGCCACGATTGGCTGGTCCAGCGCCACCACCCGGCCGACCAGCTGCTCGGCGCGGCGGTTCAACAGGGGTGCGTCGGATTCCCGCGCACGTCTGCGCCCCCACTGCCGGTAGCACTGGATCGAGACCACGCTGAGCAGTACGAACGCCACCACCTGCCACAGCAGCGGAATGTCGGCGAACACGGCCACCAGCACGAACACCGCGGCCGCGCCGATGCCGATCCACAGCATGAACGCGCCCGGTGCCAGCGCTTCGGCGGCGAACAGCACCAGCGCCAGCGCGCCCCACCCGACCACTTCCCAGCGCATCTCAGCCTCCGATGCGCGGCGGCACCGCGCGCGTGGTCTTCTTCTCTTCCTGCCGGGCGAATGCCTCCTTGGCCAGTTCGGCCACGCCGGCGATGGACCCGATCACGCCGCTGGCCTCCATCGGCATCAGCACCAGCTTCTGGTTGGGCGAGGTCGCCAGTTCCTTGAACGCTTCCACGTACTTCTGCGCGATGAAGTAATTGATGGCCTGCACATCCCCCTTGGAGATCGCCTCGGACACCATTTCAGTGGCCTTGGCTTCGGCCTCGGCCAGGCGCTCGCGCGCCTCGGCGTCGCGGAACGCGGCTTCCTTGCGGCCTTCGGCTTCCAGCACGGCGGCCTGCTTCTCGCCATCGGCGCGCAGGATCTCGGACTGGCGCGAACCTTCAGCTTCGAGGATCTGCGCGCGCTTTTCACGTTCGGCCTTCATCTGCCGCGCCATCGCATCCAGCAGGTCGCGCGGTGGCTGGATGTCGCGGATCTCGATGCGGTTGACCTTCACCCCCCACGGATTGGTGGCATGGTCGACCACGCTGAGCAGCTGCGCGTTGATCACTTCACGCTGGCTGAGCGATTCGTCCAGGTCCATCGAACCGATCACGGTACGGATGTTGGTCTGCACCAGGGCGATCATCGCCACTTCCAGGTTGGCGACCTCATAGGCGGCCTTGGAGGCATCGAGCACCTGGAAGAACACCACCCCGTCCACGCGCACCGCGGCGTTGTCCTTGGTGATCACTTCCTGGCTGGGCACGTCCAGCACCTGCTCCATCATGTTCACCTTGCGGCCGACGCCGTACACGATGGGAATCAGGAAGTGCAGGCCGGGGGACATGGTGTGGGTGTAGCGGCCGAAGCGCTCCACCGTCCATTCGTAGCCCTGCGGCACCATCCGCACGGCCTTGAACAGGATCACCACGGCCACGAAGGCGAGAATCAACGAAAACAGCACGGTCGGAAACATCGGCTACTCCTTTCCCTGGGTAACCCCGAATATACCGCCGAATGCGCGGGCTGCCGCCTCAGGCCGCCCGTGGCGCGAACATGATCACCGCCATCCCGGCCAGGCACAGTCCCACCCCAAGCAGGTCCCAGCGGCCAGGGCGGATCCCGTCAACCACCCACAGCCAGGCCAGCGCCGTGCCAATGTAGACACCGCCGTACGCGGCATAGACGCGCCCGCTGGCGGCCGGGTGCAGGGTCAGCAGCCACGCGAACAGGGCCAGGCTGGCGGCCGCCGGCAGCAGCAGCCAGGCACTGCCATCGCGGCGCAGCCACAGCCACGGCAGGTAGCAGCCGACGATCTCGGCCACCGCGGTCAGCACGAACAGCAACAGGGTTTTCACGGCGTGCCTTCGGCGGCCTTGGCCTGCTCCCAGAGGCGTTCCTGCGCCGCCAGGTCGAGCTCGGCCATGGCCTGGCCGGCAGCGGCGGCCTGCGCTTCCATCGCGCGGAACCGGCGTTCGAATTTGTGGTTGGCCTGGCGCAGCGCGGCACCCACGTCGACCCGGGCATGCCGCGCCAGGTTGGCGCAGACGAACAGCAGGTCGCCCAGTTCTTCCTGCAGCCGGGCCTGGTTGTCCTGCACCGGGCCGCGGGCGAACTCGGCGGCGACCTCGTCCAGCTCCTCCCGCACCTTGTCCAGCACCGGTGCCGGACCCGGCCAATCGAAGCCGACCCGCGCCGCGCGCGCCTGCAGCTTCAGCGCACGCTGCCATTCCGGCAGCCCGCGTGAGATCCCGGCCAGCGCCGAACCGTCGGCATCGCCCTTGGCTGCACGCTCCTGGCGTTTGATCGCGTCCCAGTTGCTGTTGACGTCTTCAGCCCCCTGGACCTTGACCTGCGCAAACACGTGCGGATGCCGGCGCTGCAGTTTGTCGCTGATCGCGCGCGCCACGTCCGCAAAGCCGAAGGCGCCCTGCTCGCTGGCCATCTGCGCATGGAACACCACCTGCAGCAGCAGGTCGCCCAGTTCGTCGCAGAGATCGTCGAGGTCGCCGCGGTCGATCGCATCGGCCACTTCGTAGGCTTCTTCGATGGTGTACGGCGCGATGCTGGCGAAATCCTGCTGCAGGTCCCACGGGCACCCGTCGCGGGGATCGCGCAGGCGCGCCATGATGCCCAGCAGGCGGTCGAGTTCGGCAGGTGCGGACATCGGGGCTCCGGTCAGTCGGACAGCCAGCTGCGCCAAGGCAGCTGGGTATCGCCCAAGGCGATGAAGTCACCGTTGAGCAGGGTTTCGCGGCGGTTGTAGCGGAACGGCTTGCCGGTAGCGGCCGAAAGCACCGCGCCGCCGGCGGCGTGCAGCACGCACTGACCGGCGGCGGTGTCCCATTCCGACGTGGGCCCCAGCCGCGGATACACGTCCAGCGTCCCCTCGGCGAGCCGACAGAATTTCAGCGACGAGCCCTGCGGCACCACCTCGATCTCGCCCATGCGGTCAAGCAGCGCCTGGGTCTGCGGGCTGCGGTGCGAGCGGCTGGCGGCCACCTGCAGCGGCGGCAGCGCGGGGGTACGGGTGCGCAGCACCGAATCGTGGATGCCGTCGCGGCGGTAGGCCAGTTCACCGCGCATGGCGTGCCAGGCCACGCCGCTGACCGGGGCCAGGACCACCCCGAACGCGGGCGCGCCCTGGTAGATCAGCGCGATGTTGACGCTGAACTCGTCGTTGCGCTTGACGAACTCACGGGTGCCGTCGAGCGGGTCGACCAGCCAGTAGGCGCCCCAGTGCCGACGCACCTCCCAGGGCACCTGCGCCGATTCCTCGGACAGGATCGGCAGGTCCGGGGTGAGCTGGCCGAGTCCGCGCAGGATCACCTGGTTGGCCGCGAGGTCGGCGGCGGTCAGCGGGCTGCGGTCGGACTTGATCTCCACATCGAACGGGCGGGCGTACACGTCCATGATCGCCGCGGCGGCATCCTGGGCGATGGCGATCACCGTTTCGCGCAATGCGGTGGTGAGTTTGATCATTCCCCGCGTTCCAGCCACTGCCGGGCGATGAACAGCGCCGCCAGCGAGCGTCCTTCGGAAAAATCCTCGCGCAGCATCAGCTGGTCCAGGTCGGCCAGCTTCCACGGCACCACTTCCAGCTCTTCGGGCTCATCGCCGACCAGGCGCTCGGGATACAGGTCGCGCGCCACCACCAGCCAGGACTGATGGCTCATGTAGGTGGGCGCCAGGGTCATCGCGCGCAGCACGTCCACCCGCCGGGCCCCATAGCCGGCCTCTTCCTTCAGTTCGCGGTCGGCGGCCTGTTCCGGGGTCTCGCCCGCATCGATGCGGCCCTTGACCAGGCCCAGCTCGTAGCGATGCACGCCAGCGGCGTATTCACGCACCAGCAGGACCGTCTCATCGTCCAGCATCGGCACCACCACCACGGCGCCGTGGCCACGGCTGACCAGGCGTTCGAAACGGCGGCGTTCGCCGTTGGAGAATTCCAGGTCCAGGTGCTGGCGCTGGAACGGCCCGCTTTCCTCGTCCGTGATCTGGTGGATGGTGGGCAACCGACGGGTCATGCGAACGGGCTCTTGGAGATCGATAGAATGCAGGCAGGTGAAAACGTGTCCATGAGCCCGAAATGCTAGCAGACCCAGCCCCCCTCACGCTGGCCGACCAGTGGCGGCAACGCGACCTGGCCGTGCTCTGGCACCCGTGCACGCAGATGCGCGAACACCCGGACACCTTGCCGTTGGTGCCGATTGCGCGGGGTGAAGGGCCGTGGCTGATCGACCACGCGGGCCACCGCTACCTGGATGCGGTCAGCAGCTGGTGGACCAATCTGTTCGGCCACGCCGAGCCGCGCATCGGCGCCGCCATCGCGCGCCAGGCGACCCAGCTGGAACAGGTGATGCTGGCCGGTTTCAGCCACGAACCGGCGGTACGGCTGGCCGAGCGCCTGTTGGCGATCGCGCCGCGCCAGGCCGGGCGCGCGCCGCTGTCCAAGGTGTTCTACGCCGACAACGGGTCGGCCGGGGTCGAAGTGGCGTTGAAGATGGCGTTCCACTACTTCCGCAACCGCGGTGAACCGCACCGCACCCGCTTCGTGGCGCTGGAAAACGGCTACCACGGCGAAACCCTGGGCGCCTTGTCGGTGGGCGACATCCCGCTGTATCGGCGGGTCTATGCGCCGTTGCTGACCGAGGCGCTGTTCGCGCCCTCGCCCGATGCCTACCTGGCCGAACCCGGGCAGAGCGCGGCGCAGCGCGCGCACGAAGCGGCCGACCGCCTGGCCGACCTGTTCGACCAGCACCCGGGCGAGATCTGTGCGGTGATCCTGGAGCCGCGCCTGCAGTGCGCCGGCGGCATGCGCATGCACGACCCGGTCTACCTGAAGCGGGCGCGCGAACTGTGCGATGCCAACGGCGCGTTCCTGATCGCCGATGAGATCGCCACCGGCTTCGGCCGCACCGGCACGCTGTTTGCCTGCGAACAGGCCGGGGTGATGCCGGACCTGCTGTGCCTGTCCAAGGGCCTGACCGGCGGCTTCCTGCCGCTGGCGGCGGTGCTGGCCACCCAGGCGCTGTACGACGCATTCCTGGACGACAGCCGTGAGCGCGCCTTCCTGCATTCGCACAGCTATACCGGCAACCCGCTGGCGTGCGCGGCGGCGCTGGCCACGCTGGATATCTTCGCCACGGAAGACGTGATCGCGCGCAACCGCAGCACGGCCGAGGTCATGCGCACCCTGTCCGCACCGTTCACCGACCACCCGCACGTGGCCGATGTGCGCCAGGCCGGGATGGTGGTGGCCTTCGAGCTGACCCGCAACGGCGACAAACGCACGCCCTTCCCTGCCGACGCGCGGGTCGGCCTGCGCGCCTACAACGCGGCGCTGCGGCATGGCGTGGTGCTGCGCCCGCTGGGCAACGTGCTGTATTGGATGCCTCCCTACTGCGTGGAGGACGAACACCTGGACCTGCTGGCCCAGACCACCCTGGCTGCCATCGAGGAAGCTGTTGCATGCGCCTGACCCGTTCCCACGTCGACCTTCCGCTGGCCGTGGGCCAGACCCTGTCGCTGCCCGAAGACGTGGCCAACCACCTGGTGCGGGTGATGCGCCTCCGCGAGGGCGACCACTGCGTGCTGTTCAATGGCGATGGCCATGACTACAGCGCCACGCTGGTGGAGGCAGGCAAGCGCGACGCGCGCGTGCAGGTCACCGGGGCGCAGGCGCTGGACAACGAATCGACGCTGTCGATCACCCTGCTGCAGGGCATCGCGCGTGGCGAGAAGATGGACCTGATCCTGCAGAAGGCCACCGAACTGGGGGTTCAGGCGATCGTGCCGGTCAACGCCGAGCGCACCGAGGTCAAGCTGGATGCGGCACGGGCGGAGAAGCGGCTGGCGCACTGGCGCAGCGTGGTGGTGTCGGCCTGTGGCCAGTCCGGGCGTGCCCGGGTGCCGCGCGTGGCACCACCGCAGAGCCTGCAGGACGCGGCCCAGGCGATGCCTGCGGACGCGCTGAAGCTGACCCTGGACCCACAGGGCGAACACCGCCTGTCCACGCTGTCGGCGGCGCCGGGCGGAGTGGTCATTGCGATCGGGCCGGAAGGCGGCTGGTCGCCGCGCGACCGGCTGGCCCTGCAGCAGGCCGGGTTCCAGGGGTTGCAGCTCGGTCCGCGGATCCTGCGCACCGAAACCGCCGGGCTGGCGGCGATCGCGGCGTTGCAGGCGCGGCTGGGCGATCTGGGCTGAAAGCGGGCCACGACCAACGGTCGTGGCCTACCGACGGCCCCGCGGTTCGATCACATCCCCGGTAGGTATCGACCGTTGGTCGATACAACGCCGAATCACCGGCACGCATCGACCGTTGGTCGATGCAACGCCGCATCACCGGCACGCATCGCCCGTTGGTCGATGCAACGCCGCATCACCGGCACGCATCGACCGTTGGTCGATACAACGCCCAATCACCGGTAGGTATCGACCGTTGGTCGATACAACGCCGCATCACCGGTAGGTATCGACCGTTGGTCGATACCCGCTCAATTCACCGGATGCGCTTCGTCCAGCGCCGCTTCCAGCGCGTCGAGGTCCGGCAGCAGCGCGCTCTGCTCGCCCAGCAGCACGCGCATGTGCACGCCCTGCGGCAGGGTCTCTTCCGACGCATCGGCCAGCAGGCCGTCGCGCGGCACCGAGATCAACTGCGGGAAGGTCTGGGTCAGCAGGGCGAAGTACGGGCGCTTGGCATTGCCACCCAACGCCTTCAGCACCACCACCTTGTTGTTGCTCACCACCGGCTCCTCGCCCTGGCTGGACAGACGCGCGAATGACATCAGCGGGACGTCCCAGCCATGCCATTCAATCTGTCCGAGCAACCACGCGGGCGCGTCGGGGATGGCCGTCACCGGCACCTTGGACATCATTTCGGCCACGGTCGCGTTCGGCAGCAGCACCCGCTCGGTGCCGGCCTGGATCAATACTCCGCGGATTTCGTCGTTGCTGGCGTAACTCATGGTGTGCTTCCTGAAAGGGCCATGGGGCGGCGATTACTCGCTCACGCCCCAGCGTTCGACGATGGCAGCGGCCAGCTGCGGCGGGTCGCCGGCGGCCATGCCGGCCGCGACCACCGCGTTGGCGGCGACCGGGTCGTAGCAGCCGTCACCGGTCTGGCCGGCCACCCAGGCACCGGCCACGGCCAACGCCAGCACATCGTCCAGCACCGCCACGTCGCTGCCGCTGAGCAGCACGACCGCGCTATGGGCCGGCGGCAGCTCCGCCACCTGGATGCCGCGCGCATCGGCGATGAAGTGCAGCCCGCGGTTGCGCACGACCACACCGACATCGTCGGGCAGGATGTAGGCGTTGCCGGCCAGCACCGGCTGGTCGGACTCGGCCAGCAGCACCGGCAGCGCCGATACCCGCGCCATCTGCTTGACCAGGTTGCCGTAGCGACCGCCGTCCAGGCGCATGTAGACCAGCACCGGCACCGCCAGCCCGGCCGGCAATGCGGCCAGCAGGCGGCGCAGCGCGTCGGGACCGCCAATGCCGGCCAGGACCAGCGCGGCGCCGGGCGCGGCACCGTCGGGTTCAATGGCCGGCTCCAGTTCCACCAGCGACAGGCCGGGACTGACGAAGCTGTCCACGGCCGGCGGCGTGCTCACCGGCGGTGCGGGAACGGCTGCAGGCGCAGGCGCGTCCTCTTCGACCAGCGACCAGCTGCTGTGATCGCCCAGCGGCGCGCGCGGCACGGTTTCTGCAGCCGGCACCGGCGGCGGCACGCTGGCCGGCACCGCGGCGGGCGCCTGCATGGCCGCCAGCGCTTCCTCCAGCGACATCGGCTCGCTGTAGGCTTCCGGCGGGGTGTACAGGCCGTCGGTGGGTACGTCGGCGGCAGCGTCGAACGCCTCGCGCACATGGAATTCCAGGGGTGCACCGTCATGCAGCTCGGCCGGGGTCTGCGGCAGGCCCGGTTCGGGCTGCAGCAGGCCTTCCTGCTCCGACCCCGGCGGCAGCACGTCCTGGTGGCCGTGCAGCTTGGCGACCAGGTGGCGGGCCCACCGCTGCGCTTCCCAGCCCTCGCGACGGGCGGCCAGCTCGGCCTCGTCGAAGATCACGGTCAGCGCCGGCGAGGCCAGCACCGGGTCGAGGCGCTCCAGCGCATCTTCCACGGCCGGCTCCAGCGCGATCAACACCGCACCGGCGTCCACGCCGCCCAGGGTTTCCGCATCCACGCTGTTGGGGTCTTCTTCCAGCACTACGGTCGCACCGGCCTGGGCCAGCGCTTCGCGCAGGCGCTCGCGCGCCGGGCCGACCCGTGCCAGCAATGCCACCAGCGGCAGCGGGTTCAGGTCATTCACGGGCACGGGCGATCCCCAGCAGGTCATACACGTTTCGCATCAGGTCCAGCTCCTGGTACGGCTTGCCCAGGTAACGCTGGACACCGATTTCAAAGGCGCGTTGACGGTGCTTGTCGCCGCTGCGCGAGGTGATCATCACGATCGGCACGCCCTTGTAGCGTGGATCGGCGCGCATCGCGGTGGCCAGTTCATAGCCATCCATGCGCGGCATTTCAATATCCAGCAGCATCAGGTCGGGCACCCGCTCCTCCAGTCGCTCCAGCGCTTCGATACCGTCGCGGGCGACGGCCACTTCGAAGTTGTGGCGCTCCAGGATGCGGCCGGTGACCTTGCGCATGGTCAGCGAGTCGTCGACCACCATCACCAGCGGCGCCTGGCGGTCGCTGGCCTGCGCGGTGGGAGCGACCGGCTTGAGCGGGTTGGCCTGGTAGCGACGGACCAGCGGTGCCACGTCCAGGATCACCACCACGCGACCATCACCGGTGATGGTGGCGCCGTAGATGCCCGGGACCGAGGCGATCTGCAGGCCGACCGGCTTGACCACGATTTCGCGGTTGCCCAGCACCTGGTCGATCGCCACCGCCGCACGCAGTTCACCGGCACGCACCAGCAGCAGCGGCACCTGGGCCTGGCCTTCGGCGCGGGCCTGGCCCTGCCCGACGAGCGTACCGAGGTCATGCAGCACGAACTCTTCGCCGCCGTAGTGGTAGCCGCCCTCGGCCGATTCGAAGCGCTCGCGCGAGATCCGGCCGATGCCGCTGACCGAGGCGACCGGCACCGCGAAGGTGGTGTCGCCGATCTGCACGAACACCGCCTGGGTGACCGCCAGGGTCTGCGGCAGGCGCAGGGTGAAGGTGACGCCCTTGCCCGGCACCGAGTGGATGTCCACCGTGCCGCCGAGCTGGCGCACTTCGTTGTGCACCACGTCCATGCCCACGCCGCGGCCAGCCAGCTGGCTGACCTGGTCGGCGGTACTGAACCCGGCCGCGAAAATCATCGCGTCCAGCTGGGCGTCGGAGAGCACCGCATCGGCCTCGACCAGGCCGCGCTGTTCGGCGCGGCGACGGATCGCCTCGCGATTCAGCCCGGCACCGTCATCGGCCACTTCCAGCACGATTTCCGACCCTTCGCGGCGCAGGCGGATGGCGATTTCGCCTTCCTCCGGCTTGCCGGCGGAACGACGCTGTTCCGGCGTTTCCAGCCCGTGGGCGACCGAGTTGCGCAGCATGTGTTCCAGCGGCGCCACCATGCGGTCGAGCACGTTCCGGTCCAGTTCGCCGTGGGTACCGTCCAGGGTGACATGGACCTGCTTGCCGGTGTCCTGGCCGGCCTGGCGCACGACACGGCGCAGGCGCGGCACCAGGCCGTCGAACGGCACCATGCGCGCGCGCATCAGGCCGTCCTGCAGTTCCGAGCTGACGCGCGACTGCTGCTGCAGCAACACGTCGTACTGGCGCGACAGGTCGTCGAGCACGCCCTGCAGGCCGCCAAGGTCGGCTGCGGATTCGTTCAGCGCACGGCTGAGCTGCTGCAGCGTGGAGAAGCGGTCCAGTTCCAGCGGATCGAAGGAGTGGTCGACCTGTTCCTGCTCGCGCTGGTAACGGGCCACGATCTGGGCTTCCGTTTCCAGGTCCAGGCGGCGCAGCTGGTCGCGCAGACGCGCGTTGGTGCGATCCAGTTCGCCCATGGCGCCGCGGAAGGCACCCAGCTGCTGTTCAAGCCGCGAGCGGTAGATGGCCACTTCACCGGCGTGGTTGACCAGGCGATCGAGCAGGTCGGCGCGCACGCGCACCTGCTCCTGCTGCGGACGGGCCAGGCTGTCTTCGTCGTTGGACGCTTCCAGCGGCACCGGTGCCGACAGCGGCGCGGCGGCCACGGCGGTGTCGATGGCCACTGCGGCCGCCTCGACCGGCGCGGCGGCGCTGGCCTCGGTGGCTTCTTCGCGCCCCAGGGTGCGCTGTTCGAACGCGGCAATCAGGTCATCGGGCATCGCCACGTCGCGATGCTTGCCGGTGCGGGTCAGCATCTGGTGCAGGCGGTCGAAGCCACGCTCCAGCAGGTGCACGTCGCTACGGTCGATGTCGGTGCGGTTGGCCGCGACCGCTTCCAGCAGCGATTCGATGCCGTGGCCAAGGTCGCCGATGGCGTTGATGCCGGCCATGCGTGCGCCACCCTTCAGGGTGTGCAGGTCACGCTGCAGCCCGGCCAGCGCCTCGCGGTCCTGCGGTGCAGCGCGCAGCTCGCTGATCAGGCCGTCGCAATGATCGAGCAGGTCCTTGCCTTCCTCGACGAAGATATCCACCAGCTCGCGATCGAGGACGCTGAAGTCCAGCGACCCGACGTCGTCGAGCTCTTCGGTGGCAGGCGCTTCGGCCGCGACCGGGGCATCCTCCAGTTCGAACAGCGGCGTCGCGGTGGCCGCGCCGTCGGTGTCGGTGTCGGTGTCGGCAACGTCGGAAGGCTCGGCATCGTCCTGTGCGAACGCATCGGCCTCGTCCAGCGCCGCGTGCGAGGCGTCCAGGCCGAGCACGCCGAGGTCATCGGCGGACGGCGCGGTATCGGGCGCCTCGACCACAGTGAGACCGTCGTCCAGCGCCTGCTGTACGTCCACCGGTTCGCCGAACGCCGGGCTCGACGGCAGCATCTCGTCAAGCTCGTCTTCGACGGCGTCGTCGGCCGCGTTGTCGGCGGTCGCTTCGACAGGCTCGACGATGTCGATGGTTTCTGCGATTTCGATGGCCTCGACCGCTTCGACCGCCTCGACAGCTTCAACGGTCTCAACGGCTTCAACGGCTTCAACGGCTTCAACGGCTTCAACGGCTTCAACGGCTTCAACGGCTTCAACGGCTTCAACGGCTTCAATGTCTTCAACCGCGTCCAGCGTGATCGCTTCCGGCTCGGTCACATCGCCGGCATCGATCCCTTCATGCAGCGCTTCGGCCTCGGCCGCCTCCAGCTCGATGGCCTGGAGGGTGTCTTCGGTGCCCGGCAGGGTGGGTTCGTAGAAGCGCGACAGGTCGTCGGCGCCGGTAAGCTCCACGGTGTCCAGACCCGCGTCCACGATGTCGGGCGCAGCCGTTTCCGGCGCATCCGCGTCCTGCGGCGGGGCAACGCCCGGTGCGTCGAACGACGGGACCAGGCCGGCGTCGAAGTATGCCGACAGGTCATCGCTGCCGGTGAGCTCATCCGCCAGCGGCGCTCCTACCCCTGCAGATGCTTCGCTTTCGGCCTCGGTGATCGCGTCGGCTTCGTCGGTCGGTACAACCTCGACGATCGACAGCCCATCCGCGTCGACGATGGCCTGCTGCAGTGCACTGTCGGTGCTGTCGTCGGCAGTGGCATAGCCATCGCGTTCGTCGAACTGCGCCGAGAACGCCGCCAGTTCGTGCGCGGTGACGTCGTGGGCGTCGCGCGACGCATCCGCTTCGGCGTCGCGAGCGCCCTCGGCATCGTCCGCCAGATCGACCGCAAGGGCCTCGATGGCGTCAAGATCGTCGCCGTCCACGTCCGAGCCGTCATCCGCCACCAGCGCCGGCCAGCGTGCTTCGGGCAGGGTTTCGGCCAGCGCCTGCAGGCGCTGCGCCAGCGCTGCCTGCGACGGAATGCGCGGGGCATCGGCCTGCAGCGCGGTCATGGTGGCGCGGATGGCCGCGGCCGTCGCCGACAACGCCGACACGCCTTCGGCGTCCGGCATCGCGTCGGCGGCCAGCGAACGCTTGATGTAGCTTTCCGCGCCGCCGGTGACGGCGGTGATCTCCGGCACGTCGGTCATCGCGAACGCACCGTTCATGGTGTGCACCGCGCGCAGCAGGGTGTCGGTGACCGGCTGTGGCGCCGCCTCGGCGTCCTGCAGCCAGGACTGCAGCGTGGCGTGGTGGGTCTCCACTTCGGCCTCGAGGATCTCGCGCAGCACCTCGTCGATGTTGGCCGGGGTGCCGGTGTCCGCTTCAACCGCTTCAACCGCTTCGACAGTCTCGACAGCCTCTGTCGGTGCGGCGACTGGAGCCGGACGCTGCAGCGGCACGTGGAAGGTTTCTTCGCCGGCGCCCACGCGGTCGGCAATGGCCTGCATGGCCTGCAGGTCCGCGCTCACGCGGCTGCCGTCGCGCAGCGCGGCATTGAGCTGCGGCAGCACTTCATAGGCCTGCGTGACCATGGCCACCACCGCCGGCGAGGCCGGGCGGCTGCCATCGAGCACGCGGTTGAGCATGCCCTCGATCTTCCAGCTGAATTCGCCCAGGGTGCGCGCACCGACCAGGCGGCCACTGCCCTTCAGGGTGTGGAAGACGCGGCGGATCGGTCGCAGGCGGTCCATGTTGTCCGGCGCCATGCGCCAGACCGGCAACAGGTTGCCCAGGTTGACCAGTTCTTCGTCGAATTCTTCAATGAAGACCTCGCGGATGTCCTGGTCGATGTTCTCGCCATCGTCCTCGAAACCGGCATCGATGGTGCCATCGGCGGCTTCGTCGGCGTGCACGGCCGCCTGTGCGTCGACCAGGGCAGAGGCCTCCACCGCCGGCACGGTGCTGAACTGCGATGCCGCGATGTCCAGCTCGGCCAGGAAGCGGGCCGATTCATCATCCAGTTCGATCGGGTTGATCACCGCTTCCTGCACGCCAACGGGGGTGGCCGGCGCGGAGGCGGCGATGTCGTCGGCAGGCACGACCTCGTCGTCCAGCGGCGCGTCCACCGTGAGCGGCGCAGCGGTATCGGGTTCACTTGCCTGCGCGTCGGACGCGCTGTCGTCGACCTGCAGCGACAACACGTCGCCGGCATTCTGCAGCGGTTCGTCGAAGGTGAATTCGATCGGTTCGTCGCTCAGCTCCAGAGCGTCATGTTCGGCCGCAACCGGGTCGAAACCGGTGGCACCGATGTCAGCCGGGATGCCGTGATCGGACACCGCAGCGTCGGCGCCATCCAGCACGATCGGCGCGATCTCAACCGGAGCAACCCCCCAGTCGGGGCCGGCCTGCGCATCTTCGGCCACGACCGGGTCGAAGTGGGCGAAGGTCGGCGCGGCTTCATGGCGGAGTGCCTCGCCCTGCAGCGTCCACTGCGGCGCATCGCTGGCGACCGGCGCGCTGGATGCTTCGAACACCAGGGTGGGCGCAGGCTTGGTCGCCGGCTCGAGCGGCGCGGCAGTCGCGGCGGCAGGCAGCGGCTCGAAACTGACGTCCGGCAGCGGCGGCGGCGGCACCGTGCCCGGTGCCGGCGCAGCCGGGGAAACGGCCACCTCGACCGGGGCGACCACGGGCGCATCCCAACCGCTCAGCTCGACGTGCTCCGGGGCCACCGGCAGTGCTTCGGCGGTGGCGTCGGCCGGTGCGGCGTTTTCGTCCGGCAGCGGCCAGTAGCGCAGCGTTTCCAGGCTGGTGCGGGTGATGTCGAGGATGTCTTCGCGTCCCTGGCGACGTTCGCGCAGGGCTTCCAGGTAGTACTCCAGGCTGGCCATGGCGTCGGCCAGCGTGTCCAGCTGGCGCCCGCTGGGCACCCGCTGGCGGCCGATCAACTCGACCGTGATGTATTGGCGTACGCCCTGCAGGTAATCGGCGGGGGTCGCCAGGTCGAGCATGCGCAGCGCGCCGGCGACCTCGCCCAGCAGGCGCGGCACTTCGTGCAGCTGCTGGTGGTTCCAGTTGGTCTCGATGAAGGCGACGAAGTGCTCGCGCGCCGCAGCGAAATTGGCGATTGCTTCGTGCGCCAGGATCTCCACGGTGCGCCGGCCTTCGGCCGCGCTCGGGTCGTCTTCGCCACTGCCGCCGGCCCCCAGGTGGGCGACCTGGTCGTCCAGCGAGGCATCCACGTACAACAGGGCGCCCGCGATATCCAGCAGCAGGGTTTCGTCGATCTGCTGCTCGCCGCTGACCACGCCGCGCAGCGCGTCGCGCTGCTGCACGACCACGCCGCGCGCCACGCCCAGGCCCATCATGCCCAGGGTGTCGGCCACGGCGCCCAGTTCGTCGACCTGGGTCTGCAGCTGGGCCGGCTCGCCGCCGGTGCGCAGGTGCAGGTCCAGGGCGTCCTTGATCCGCAGCAGTTCTTCCTTGACTGCATTGCCCACGGTGTCGAGCAGTTCGCGGTTGCGCCCGCTCAGGCTGCCGCGCGCGTGGTCCAGCTCGGCTTCGGTGGCGCTGGCGCTGTCCGGCGCGAACGCGAACAGCACGCTTTCATTGATGCCCGGCGCACCGCGCGCGGAACGGATGTCGTTGAGCAGCGGCAGCAGCACGATCGGAATGTCGCGATGGCCGTTCTGCAGGCGCTCCAGGTAGTCGGGCAACAGCACGCTGCCCCGCATCAGGGTGGCGCAGGCTTCGTCGCGGTCGGGCACCTCGCCGGCACCGATGGCGTTGGCCAGCTGTTCCATTTCCTCGGCCACCATCGCCGGGGCGTACAGCTCGACCATGCGCAGGGTGCCCTGCACCTGGTGCAGGTAGCCGGCGCAGAAGCGCATGCGACTGCCGTCGGCCGGGTCCTCGGCGTAATACTCGACCTCGTTGCGCACCTGGCGCAGGGTCTCGTCCAGCTCCGGCTTGACCCAGCCCAGGGCGGCATTGCTCATGGCATCGCGCAGCGTGCTCATGCCAGGTCTCCCGGCAGGGGCGCGCGCGTGTCGTGCTGTGATTTCTCGCGATGCATCATCTGCTGATTCCTTCCCTCTCCGCCCTGCCCGCGGCTCACGCCGGCAGCTTGAAGTCGGCAACCGAGCGGCGCAGGTCGGCCGCCAGCTGTGCCAAATGACCGATCGACTCGGCGGTCTGTCCCGCGCCCTGCGAGGTCTGGCCGGTAATCTGACGGATCACGCCCATGGTGCGGGTGATGTCGGAGGCGGCGGAAGACTGCTGCTGGGCGGCGATCGAGATGTTCTTGATGAGGTTGTTGAGCGCGTTGGACACGCGTTCGATTTCGGTCAGTGCGGTACCGGCATCCTCGGCCAGGCGTGCACCGGACACCACTTCGGCGGTGGTCTGCTCCATCGAACTGACCGCCTCGTTGGTATCGGCCTGAATGGCCTGGACCAGGTTTTCAATGCGTCGGGTCGCACCGGAGGTGCGTTCTGCCAGGCGCTGCACTTCGTCGGCCACCACGGCGAAACCGCGGCCGGCTTCACCGGCCGAGGCCGCCTGCACGGCGGCGTTCAACGCCAGGATGTTGGTCTGCTCGGAAATGTCGTTGATCAGTTCCACGATCGAGCCGATTTCCTGCGACGACTCACCCAGGCGCTTGATGCGCTTGGACGTTTCCTGGATCTGGTCGCGGATCTGGTCCATGCCCTGGATGGTTTCGCGCACCACGCCGGCACCTTCGGCCGCGATCACCACCGAGCGCTGCGCCACGTCGGCCGACTCGGCCGAGTTGCGCGACACCTGTTCGATGCTCGACGCGATTTCGCCGATGCGGTCCGACGCCGAGGTGATCTGGTTGGCCTGGTGGCCGGCCGCTTCGGCCAGCTGCATCGCGGTGGCCTGGGTTTCCTGGGTGGACACGGCGACCTTGGCCGAGGTGTCGTTGATGGTGGTCACCAGGTGGCGCAGTTCGTCCACGGCGTAATTGATTGCGTCGGCGATGGCGCCGGTCATGTCCTCGGTCACCGAGGCCTTCACCGTCAGGTCGCCTTCACCCAGCGAGCTGATTTCGTCCAGCAGCCGCATGATCGCCTGCTGGTTGCGGCTGTTGAATTCCACCTGGGTCTGGTAACGCAGTTCCTGCTCGCGCGAGCGGCTGCGCACGGTGCTGCTGACGAAGCCGATGATGGCGATCAGCGACAGCACGCCGGACACCACGCCCAGCCAGAAATTCGGGAACGGGCGGGTATCGCGCACCGAACCGAAGGAGGAGAACGCTTCGAACAGGCGCTTGCTGTCATCGAGCATCTTGCCCGAGCCGGCGGTCAGTGCCGCGGCCGAGGACTGCGCCGAGAACAGCTGGCGCGAACTGGCCAGGATCGCGTCGGCGTCCTGCTTCATGGTGTCCCACTGCTTCTGCGACTGCTCCAGCGCCGCCAGCGCGCCGGCGTTGCGGACCGGGGCGATACCCAGTTCATCGTTGCCATTGCGCAGCGCGTCCAGCACCTGGGTGAACACCACCGAGTCGCGGGCCAGTGCGTCACCCGCGGCGGCGGCATTGCCCCCGCCGGCGCGCATTTCCGTCACGCGGCGGGCCATCGAGCCGACCACCACCACCTGCTGCAGTGCGTTGTACACCTGCGAGGCCGGCGCGCCGCCGGCCGACATGGCGCGGACCACTTCGTTGAGCTGGGCCTGCAGCGCCGGGACGCCATTGACGAAGTTGTTGGCATTGCCGGCCAGGGCCAGCACCGCCGGTTCGCTGGCGACCAGCTGCGCGGCGCTCTTGCCCAGCGGCTCCCAGGTCTGGGTGAGCTGGTTGAGCGCGCCGGACACGTTCGATTCATTGCCGTAGCGCCCCTGCAGGCTGCTGACGGTGCTTTCGATGCGGGCCTTGGTGTCCTTGAACGCGGTGAAGGCCTGGGCGTTGCCCGAGACCGCTTCACGACCCTGGTTGGCCAGCTGCTGGGACAGCACCTGGAGGTCGGCCGCGCCGGTACTGGCGCCGGCCAGGCGGCTGCCCTGCCAGGTGGCCACGCCGGTATTGAGGCCGAACACGATCAACGACAGGGCCAGCAGGCCCAGCCAGAAATTGGTGCCTACCGAGCCCAGCTTGCCGGCCTTGGCGGTGTCCGAAGAAGTGCTCATCGTTCAACCTCGATCTTCAATACGGTGAGGAAGGCAGCAGCGTTCATGCCGCGGCCTGCCTGAATTCGGGGGTACGCGACAACAGCGACAGCGAGAACACGCCCCAGTCGCGCCCGTCGCCATGGAAGGCGCGGTCTACGAAATGGGCGTAACGGCCGCCGGCCAGTTCACCGGTGCCGGTGCCCTGGTCCTGTTCGAAGCTGCGCTGCCCGAACAGTTCGTCGATGGTCAGGGCCACGTCGCCGCCCGCCTGGCGCATGATCAGCACGCGCTGGCCTTCCTGCTGCACGGTGCGCTCGCCTTCCATGAAATATTTCAGGTCGACCACCGGGAACAGGTTGCCGCGCAGGTTGCCCACGCCCAGCAGCCACGGCTGCGCGCCGGGCACCGGGGTGATCGGCGGCATCGGGACGATTTCGACCACTTCGCGGAAGTCCGAGACCAGGTGGCGCTTGCCGACCCGGTAGCCGACGCCGCGCCACAGGTCCTGGGCGAACTGCCGCTCGGGCAGCTGCACGGCATGGGCCAGGCTGCGCCGTTCGTAGGCTTCAAGGATGTCGAAGGGAGAACGCATCAGGACACCAGTTGGTTGATCTGCGCGATCAGCTCGTCCTCGCGCGGTGGCTTGACCATGTAGGCGGCCGCGCCCTGGCGCAGCCCCCAGGCCTTGTCGGTTTCCATCGCCTTGGTGCTGACGATGATGACCGGAATGGCCTTGGTCTTCTCGTCGCGGTTCAGCGCACGGGTGGCCTGGAAGCCGCTCATGCCCGGCAGTACCACGTCCATCAGCACCAGCTGTGGGTGGTGTTCCTGTACGAGCTTGATCCCGTCCTCGGCGTTGCTGGCCTCCAGCACTTCGTGCCCGGCCTTGGTCAACCATTGGATGAACACCGCCCGGTCGGTCGGTGAATCCTCGATCAGAACGATTCGAGCCATTGTGCCTTTCCCCCCTGGTCAGGCGTTGACGTATGTGCGGATGGCACCCAGCAGTTCTTCACGCGTGAAGGGCTTGGTCAGGTACTGCTCCGAGCCCACGATGCGCCCGCGCGCCTTGTCGAACAGGCCGTCCTTGGAGGACAGCATGATCACCGGCGTGGCCTTGAACAACTGGTTGTTCTTGATCAGCGCGCAGGTCTGATAGCCGTCCAGGCGCGGCATCATGATGTCCACGAAGATGATCTGCGGCTGTTGGTCGGCAATCTTGGCCAACGCCTCGAAACCATCGTTCGCCGTCACCACCTCGCAGCCTTCGCGCTTGAGCAGTGTTTCAGCGGTACGTCGAATGGTCTTCGAATCGTCGATGACCATGACCCTGAGCCCTGCGAGTTCCCCACCCGCAGTCATGTTTTCAGTCATTACCTTTTCCCCGAGCGCGCGACGCTTCTGCTTTGGTCCGGCGCCGCTGCGAAAGCGTATCTATATCCCACCACGCGGCCGTCATCAAGGGTGTGGTTCCGAAGCCAAGCCAGATGCACCCCCCGGGCGGCGGCCGGGGCCGGAACTGCGCAAAGCGTGAAGGCGGCGGACGCTGCGTTCCGGCGCCCGGGGCAGGCAGCGCGGGCGCATTGCCGCTACCATCAGCGCCTGCCCGCCAGGTTGCGACCATGCCGTTGAACGTCATCGTGGTGATGGACCCCATCGCCCATATCAAGATCGCCAAGGACACCACCTTCGCCATGCTGCTGGAAGCGCAGCGCCGGGGCCACGCCCTGCACTACGTCAGCCCCGGTGGGCTGGCCCTGCGCGACGGCGTGGCGGTGGCCCGCACCGCGCCCCTGCAGGTGCGCGACGACACCCGTGACTGGTTCACGCTGGGCGAATTCAGCCAGACCACGTTCGGCCCCGGCCAGGTGGTGCTGATGCGCAAGGATCCGCCGGTGGATGCCGAATTCATCTACGACACCCAGGTGCTCGGCGTGGCCCAGCAGGCCGGTGCGCTGGTGGTCAACGATCCGCAGGGGCTGCGCGATTACAACGAAAAGCTGGCCGCCCTGCTGTTCCCGCAGTGCTGCCCGCCGACCCTGGTAAGCCGCCGCCATGCCGACCTGAAGGCGTTCGTGCTCGAACACGGCCAGGCCGTGCTCAAGCCGCTGGACGGCATGGGCGGACGCTCGATCTTCCGCAGCGGCACCGGCGACCCCAACCTCAACGTGATCCTGGAAACATTGACCGACGGCGAGCGCAAGCTGGCGCTGGCGCAGAAATTCATCCCGGACATCACCGCCGGCGACAAGCGCATCCTGCTGGTCGATGGCGAGCCGGTGGACTACTGCCTGGCGCGCATCCCGCAGGGCGACGAGTTCCGCGGCAACCTGGCCGCCGGCGGCCGCGGCGAAGGCCGCCCGCTGAGCGAGCGCGACCGCTGGATCGCCGCCCAGGTGGGCCCGGAGATGAAGCGGCGCGGCATGCGCTTTGTCGGGCTGGATGTGATTGGCGACTACCTGACCGAGGTCAATGTCACCAGCCCCACCTGCGTGCGCGAGCTGGATGCGCAGTTCGGCCTGAACATCGCCGGCACCCTGTTCGACGCGATCGAGGCCGGCCTGCCGCGATGAGCACGGTGGTCGATCCGAGGGTGCCGCTGCAGGCCCGCGAATCGCAACGCCTGGGCGCGACCTTGGCGCTGTCGGTGCTGGTGCATGCGCTGCTGATCCTGGGGGTGGGCTTTGCGGTCAGCGACAACGCTGCGCTGGTGCCGACCCTGGATGTGATCTTCAGCCAGACCCGGACGCCGCTGACGCCTAAACAAGCCGACTTCCTGGCCCAGGCCAACCAGCAGGGCGGCGGCGACCACGACAAGGCGCAGCGCCCGCGCGACAACCAGGCCGGGATCGTGCCGCAGCCGCAGGCCGGGCTGTCGCCGGTGCCGCAGCAGCGCCAGGACGCGGCCCGCCCGCCGCCGCCGCAGGCGCGGGTGGTGGCCAGCCGCAACAGTCCCGACCCGGTGGCCAAGGCGCAGACGCAGCCGCTGCCGGACACCCCGCAGCCGGACGCCGCCCCGACCGCGCGCGAGCAGCGCGACGCCGAGATGGCGCGGCTGGCTGCCGAAGTGCACCTGCGTTCGGCGCAGTACGCCAAGCGTCCGAACCGCAAGTTCGTCTCGGCCAGCACGCGCGAGTACGCCTACGCCAACTACCTGCGCGCGTGGGTGGATCGGGCCGAGCGGGTCGGCAACCTGAACTACCCCGATGAGGCGCGCCAGCGCCGGCTGGGCGGCCAGGTGGTGATTACCGTGGGCGTGCGCCGCGATGGCAGCGTGGAAAGCAGCCGGATCCTGCGCAGCAGCGGCACCCCGCTGCTGGACGAGACCGCGCTGCGGGTGATCCGCCTTGCCCAGCCGTTCCCGCCGTTGCCGAAGACCGATGACGGGGTGGATATCCTGCAGGTGACCCGGACCTGGGTGTTTTTGCCGGGCGGGGAACTGCGCGACGACCGGTAATGCCGGCGCCGGGCGCTCTGATTGTTCAGCGCTGCTTTGCCGCCCGCGCAGCCTGCTGTTCAACCAGGGTGAGGGCGACGTTGTCGCGCAGGTAGGCCGGTTCAACCCGCTCCGGCGCCATCGCCTCGCCGCGCTCGAACATCGGTACCGCCAGCGCCAGCAGGTCGGACGCACGCGGCAATGCCTGCGCGTCGACACCGTCCAGCCGGTCGGCCAGCCGCGTGGCCAGCACGCCTTCGGCCGCGCCGAAGCCGGTGCCGACGCCGAACCAGCGGCTGCCATCGGGCAGTTCCACGGCCTCCGGCGCACACACCCGCTCTTCGCCCTGCAGCTGCCACTGCCCGTCCACCCGCACCTGGCGGGCCACGTAGACCTCGCCCATGCGCGCATCGATGCTGCTGAGCACGTGGGTGGCCTGCGCCGGTGCGCGCAGCGCCAGCACCTGCAGGGTGGAGACCGGGATCAACGGGCGATCCAGCGCCAGCGCGATGCCTTGTGCGATGGCAATCGCCAGCCGCACGCCGGTGAAGGCGCCCGGGCCCCTCCCCAGCGCGATCGCATCCAGCTGCGCGCGCCCCACCCCGGCCTCGGCCAGCAACTGCTCGGCCCACGGCAGGCTGAGCTCGGCGTGGCGGCGCGGGGCGATGTCGAAGCGCTCGCTCACCTGCCCGTCCACGTACAGGGCAACGGAGCAGGCTTCGGTGGCGGTTTCAAAGGCGAGCAGTTTCATGGCAGTCAGAACAGGGAGGTAGGGAAGACAACGTCGGCTGCGGGGTCGGGCGGCGCGCTGTGCGCCGCATCGGCAGTGCCGGCCGTCCATTGTGGGGCAAAGAAGGTACGTACATCGTCCAGCGCGCGCGTGCGCCGGAACGGCGGCAGCGAATCCAGGAAGGTGCGGCCGTAGCCCCGGCTGACCAGGCGCGGGTCGCACAGCACCAGCACGCCGCGGTCGGTCTCGCTGCGGATCAGCCGCCCCACGCCCTGCTTGAGCGCGATCACCGCCTGCGGCAACTGCTCGTCGCGGAACGGATTGCCGCCGTTGCGGCGGATCGCATCCAGCCGCGCTTCGAATACCGGGTCATCGGGCGCGGCAAACGGCAGCTTGTCGATCACCACCACGCTGAGGGCATCGCCGACCACGTCGACGCCTTCGCGGAAGCTGGCCGACCCCAGCAGCACGCCGTTGCCCGAGTCGCGGAAACGCTGCAGCAGCGTGGCGCGCGGCGCCTCGCCCTGCACGAACAGGGGCCACGGTGCATCGCGCAGCGCTTCGGCCGCCTCGCGCAGCGCACGGTGCGAGGCGAACAGCAGGAACGCGCGGCCACCGGAGGCCTCCAGCACCGGGGTCAGCGCGCGGATCAGCGCGGTGCCGAAACCGCGCGCGGCTGGATCCGGCAGGCCGGTGGGCAGGTAGCACAGCGCCTGTCGGCTCCAGTCGAACGGACTGGGCTGCAGCAGCGTGATCGGATCCTCCAGTCCCAGGCGCTCGGCGATGTGTTCGAACTGCCCGTCCACGGTCAGCGTGGCCGAGGTGAACACCCAGGCCGCCAGCGAACGCTGGCGGTGCTCACGCAGCGGGCCGGACACATCCATCGGCGTGCGCTGGCAGCGGAAGCCACGCGGGGTCAGTTCGTACCACAGCACATCGGCCGCCACCGGCTGCTGGCCGGGATCGGCATCGAAGTCCAGCAGCGGGGCATCATCGCCCAGCCACCGCGCGAGCCGCGACACCGCCTCCAGCGCCCGCGCATGGCAGGCGTCCAGCCCCGGTGACGTGGTGCGTATTCCGTCCAGCACATCGCGCAACCCCGTCAACGCGCTCATCGCGGCGTCGAACCCGTCACGCACCTGGGGGACCGCCAGCGCACGCCACTGGGTGCCGCGCGCCGGCAGTCCGTCCATCGCCGTGCGCAGTTCACGCAGGGTCTGCTCGAGCGCGGCGGCATGCGCGTGCAGTGCGGCCTGGGCGCCGGCCACGCTGCGGCTTTCGGCCAGGCAGTCGCGGGCCAGTTCCTGCCACGGCCGCATGCCGAAGCCTTCACCGAAGAACGTGGCCGCCAGTTCCGGCAGCTGGTGGGCTTCGTCGATCACGAAGGCCTGCGCGCCCGGCAGGATCTCGCCGAACCCCTCCTGCTTGAGGGCCAGGTCGGCCAGCAGCAGGTGGTGGTTGACCACCACCACGTCGGCCGCCTGCGCCCGCTGTCGGGCCTGGACCACGAAACAGTCGTGCCAGAACGGGCAGTCGGTGCCCAGGCAGTTGTCGACCGTGGAGGTCACCATCGGGTACAGCGGGGAATCGTCGGGCAGCGCTTCCAGTTCGGCCATGTCGCCGTACTGGGTCCGCCCCGACCACGCCAGGATGCGCTGGAACAGCGCCACGTCCTGCGGTGAGGTGAACCGCGGTTCGCCACGCGCCTGCTGCAGGCGGTAGCGGCACAGGTAGTTGGAGCGGCCCTTGAGCAGCGCGCTGCTGTGGCCGACCCCGAGCGCGGCGCGCACGCGCGGCAGGTCGCGATGGTAAAGCTGGTCCTGCAGTGCGCGGGTACCGGTGGAAATGATGGTCTTCAACCCGGACAACAACGCCGGCACCAGGTAGGCGAAGGTCTTGCCGGTGCCGGTGCCGGCCTCGGCCAGCAGCACCTCGCGCTGGTCGAAGGCCTCGGCGATCGCGGTGGTCAGGCGCAGCTGGGCCGGTCGCGCGACGAACGCATCGAGTTGGCTGGCGAGCGTTCCGCCCTCGCTGAGGGCTTCACTGCTGGCATGGGCAAGGCGGGACATGGCGTCATGATACCCGCCCGTAGAGCGGGGCTCTGCCCCGCTTGGGGTACCGGTCAATAGCGCTTGATGCCCGGCACCGTGCAGCCTTCCAGCTGCGCATGCGCGGACACCGCATTTTCCTTCTCGCCCCGCGCCAGGCGTGCCTGCTCGATAGTGGCCCAATGGCGGCGGCACAGCGGACCGGTCTTCGACCCCAGCTCCACCGACTTGCGCGCCAGCGATTCCGCCGCGGCCCAGTCGCCCTGCAGCAGGGCGATTTCCGCGCGATCCTGCAGGATCGAGGGGTCGCCTTCGGAAATCTGCAGGGCCTGGTCCAGCGCCTCCGCGGCACCGGCCAGATCGTTGGCCTGGCGCTTGGCCCTGGCCGCAACGCGCAGGTCTTCAACCCCGGCATCGCGCAACGGCTGCACGTCCAGCTCCTTGTCATCCTTGCCTGCGCTGGCGTCCACCGCGGCCATGCGCTGCGCCGGCGTGGTGGTATCCACCGGAGCCTTCACCGGCGGCGGGGCCGACACACAGGCGGCCAGCGCGATGCCGAGCGCGAGCACGGAAGCAGTACGGAGGGCGGTGCGGGACGTGGTCATGGGAGCCTGCCTTGCGTTGCGGGTCATCGAGCGGGGGAGGTGGCCGCGGGTGCGGGCGGAGCCGGTTCGGCGCCGGCATCGGGCTTTTTATCCAGGCCGAACCAGCTGCGCCAGCCACCGCCCTCGCTGCCCTCCCCGCCCTCGCCTTCGGGCACTGCGGTAGGCGCCACGCAGGCGGCGTAGGCGGGCGCGTAGCCGACCACGAACGGGAAGCGACGCGCGCCGGGGCAGCTGTCGTCGGTGGCGGCGGTGCCGCCGGCTTCCACCGGCTGCCAATCCAGGCCCTTGTTGCTGACCTTCAGCGGTGCGCTGGGCAGGCGGGTGAAGATGCCCGACCACACCCGCATCGCACCGGTAGCGCCGAACAGCCCGGTCTGCTGGTTCTGGTCGTTGCCCATCCAGACCACCGCCAGGTGGTCGCCGGTGTAACCGGCATACCAGCTGTCGCGGCCGTCGTTGGAGGTACCGGTCTTGCCGGCGGCCTGCAACCGCGCCAGGCCATCGGCATTGAGCCGCTGCGCGGTGCCGCTGGAGACCACCTGCTGCAGGCCGATGCTGATCAGGTTGGCGGCGATCGAGTCGCCTTCCTGCGCCGGGGCCGGGGTCTTGTCGTAGCGCTTGAGCAGCTTGCCCTGCGGATCGAGCACGCCACGCACCGCGTGCAGCGGCTGGATCTCGCCCCCGGACGCCAGGAACTGGTACAGCTGCGCCATCGCGTAGGGGCTCTGGTCGGTCGCGCCAAGGATCACCGAGGGATTGCTCTCCGCCTTCAGCCCCGCCAGCACGTGGATCAGCTGGGTCACCCGCTCCGGGCCCACCTGCATGCCCACGCGCACGGTGGCCTGGTTGTACGAATTGGCCAGCGCGTCGACCAGGCGCACGGTGCCGTGGCTGCGGTTGTCCGCATTGCCCGGCGTCCAGCGCTTGCCGCGGCTGAGCTGCACGGTCACCGGCGAATCGTCGACGAAGCTGGCCAGCGAGTACTTGTCCGGCTGCGCCAACGCCAACAGGTACACGAACGGCTTGAGCAGCGAGCCGACCTGGCGCTGCGCCTCTATGGCGCGGTTGAAGCCCGGTTCGGATACATCGCGGCTGCCCACCACCGCCAGCACGTCGCCGTTGTGCACATCGGTCAACACCAGGCCGGCCTGCAGTTCGGGGCGACGCTTGTTTTCCAGCGACTTCAAGGTCCTGGTCACCGCGCCTTCGGCGTAGGCCTGCGCGGACGGCGACATGCCGGTCATCACGCTCAGCCCGGCGCCCTGCAGTACCGATTCGGGGTAATCGTGGCCCAGCTGGCGGCGCACCAGGTCGACGTAGGCCGGGAAGCGGTTGGCGGCGATCAGGCCCGGGTTCTTCGGCACGCCCAGCGGCGCCTTCAGCGCGCGCTGCAGCTCGGCGTCGTCGATCAGGCCGTTTTCCCGCAGCTTGCCCAGCACGAAGTTGCGCCGGTCCAGCGCGCGCTCGGGGTTGCGCCGCGGATCGTAATACGACGGGCCCTTGACCAGTCCGATCAGCAGCGCGATGTGTTCGGTGTTGAGCGAGGACAGATCGCGCCCGAACCAGAATTCGGCGCCCGAGGACATGCCGTGGATCGCCTGGCTGCCGCGCTGCCCCAGGTAGACCTGGTTGAGGTAGGCCTCGAGGATGGTGCGCTTGTCATACCGCGCTTCCATGATCAGCGCGTACAGCACTTCATTGAACTTGCGGGTGACCGTCTGCTCCTTGCCGATCCCGAGCAGGCCGCTGCGGGCCAGCTGCTGGGTCAGCGTGGACGCGCCCTGCCGGCTCTGACCGCCGGAGCGCACGGTCACCCAGACCGCGCGTGCAATGCCGCTCAGGTCGATGCCGTGGTGACGGTTGAAGTCCTTGTCTTCCACCGCCTGCAGGCCGGTGACCAGCAGTTCGGGCGTGTCTTCGAGCCGCACCAGGCGCCGTTCTTCCTGCTTCTGCCCATACAGGGTGGCAATACGCGCCGGATCCAGTCGCGCCGCCTTCAATGACTTACGGCTGTCGGCATCGCGCAGCGAGGCGATCTGTCCGCCAGACAGGCTCAGCTCGATGCGACGCGGTGCCACCTTGCCATCGACGTCGTTGTAACCCCGGCTGGAGACGATGAAACGGCCCCCCTCCTGGCTGAACGTCGCCGGCGACTTGCCGGTTCCGTCATCGCGGTAGGCCGACGCGGCCAGCTCGGTCTTCAGGGTCTGCGCGTCCATCGCCAGGCCCGGCGCCAGTGCCAGTGGCCGCGCGTAGACACGGGTGGGAATCTGCCAGCGCAGCTCGCCGAAACGTTGGGTCACCTGGGTGTTCAGGTACACCGTATAGGGAATCAGGAAGCCCAGCGCGAGCGCCACGGCCGCCATCCCCCCGGTGACCAGGCGGCGCCGCCACAGCGGCGACCGGCTTTCGGTGTCGTCTTCGAACTCGTCGATGTCGTCGGAATCGTAGCGTCGGGGCACGGGCATGCAAGAATGTAAAAGTCCGGCGAGTCTAGCGCAGCCATGGTGGTGCGCGTGTCCCCCGGTATTCCTCGCTTAGCTGGAGTTGTAACGGGATGTCGACGTCCTTGGCCGATGCACGCTACTTCCTGAACCGCATGATCGGCCTGTTCCGGCGCAGCCTGGCCAGCCTGCGGACCCGGGGCTGGCAGGCCACCTGGCAACGGATCCGGGTCCACACCCGCGCGCTGCCGCCGCCGCAGCGCGCCCCGCTCTACCTGCCCGCAGCCGACGCGTTCGCGCCGTTCACGGTTCCGCACAGCGTTGAGCCACGGGTCAGCATTGTGATCCCGGTGTACAACCACGCGGCACATACCCTGGCGTGCCTGCGAGCGCTCGCCGCGCACCCGCCGCAGGTCGCCTGCGAGATCCTGGTGATCGACGACGGCAGCAGCGACGACACCGTGCAGTGGATGCCACGGATCCAGGGCCTGCGCTACGAAGTGCGCGCGGCCAATGGCGGCTTCATCGACGCCTGCAACGACGGCGTGACCCGTTCCCGCGGCGACTACGTGGTCCTGCTCAACAACGATACCGTGCCGCAGCCGGGTTGGCTGGATGCGCTGCTGGACACCTTCCAGGCCACCCCGCGGGCCGGCCTGGTCGGCGCGCAGCTGCTGTATCCGGATGGGCGCCTGCAGGAATCGGGCGGCGTGGTGTTCAGCGATGGCAGCGCGTGGAGCTACGGTCGCTTCGAGTCGCCCGAAGATCCCCGCTACAGCGCGCTGCGCGACGCCGACTACTGCTCCGGCGCCGCGCTGATGCTGCCGCGCGCGCTGTGGGACCAACTGGGCGGCCTGGATACCCGCTACCGCCCCGCCTATTACGAGGACACCGACCTGGCCTTTGCCGTGCGTGCCGCCGGCCACCGGGTCCTGGTGCAGCCGGCCAGCCGGGTCGTGCATGACGAAGGCACCAGCAACGGCACCGACACCCGGACCGGCATCAAGGCCTACCAGGTCCGCAATCGCGGCGTGTTCGCCACCCAGTGGGCGCAGGTGCTTGCCGACCACCCCGCGCCCGGCAGCGTACCTACCCCGGCGCTGCTGCACCGCCGCCAGCGCCAGGTCCTGATCCTCGACGAGCTGGTCCCGCAGCCGGACCGCGATTCGGGTTCGCTGCGCCAGTACAACCTGATCCGCATGCTGCTGGCCGAAGGCGTGCATGTGGTCTTCGTGCCGACCCGGCGCGAGCATGGCGGGGACGCCACCCACGCCCTGCAGAAGCTCGGCGTCGAAGTCTGGTACGCGCCCTATCTCGACGGCATCGGCGCGTGGCTGCGTGAAAACGGTCCGCGCTTTGCGGTGGCGGTGATGGTGCGCCATCACGTGGCCAGCGAATGCCTGCCGCTGCTGCGCCGGTACGCGCCGCAGGCACGCCGGGTGTTCGACACGGTGGACCTGCACTACCTGCGCGAACGCCGCGGTGCGGAGCTGGCCGGCGATGCCGGGCTGCTGCGCAATGCCGAACGCACGCGCGTGCGCGAACTGGCGGTGATGGCCGCCAGCGACGTCACCGTGCTGGTCAGCGACGCCGAACGGACCCAGCTGCAGGTGGACGCACCGGGCGTGCACGTGGAGTTGATCTCCAACCTGCATGAGGTCGCCGGTGCCGGCGCACCCTGGAGCGCGCGCCGTGACCTGGTGTTCGTGGGCGGGTTCCGCCACCCGCCGAACGTGGACGCGATGCAGTGGTTCATCGGCGAGGTATTCGCGCGCATCCGCACGCAGCTGCCCGAGGTGCGTTTCCACTGCATCGGCGCCGACGTACCGCCGGCCCTGCACGCCCTGGCGGCACGCCAGCCCGGTGTGCACATCCATGGCTTCGTGCCGGTGGTCACCCCGTACATGGACGAGGTCCGTATTGCCGTGGCCCCGTTGCGGTTCGGCGCAGGCGTGAAGGGCAAGGTCAACCTGAGCATGGCGCACGGCCAGCCGGTGGTGGCGACCACCTGCGCGGTGGAAGGCATGCATCTGCGCGACGGCGAGGATGTGCTCATCGCCGATGACGCCGACGCGTTCGCCGCTGCGGTAGTGCGGCTGTATCGCGATCAGGCGCTGTGGCAGCAGCTCTCGGTGGCCGGGCTGCGCAATGTGCAGCAGCATTTCTCGCTGGATGCCGCACAGGCCACGGTGAGGCGCGTGTTCCTGGAGTGACCGGGCGCCGGCGAACCGCCGGCAAAACCAGATCAGCCGCGCCAGGTGTCCGGGGTGGGCTGGAACGGCCGCGGATGCACGCCCAGCGTGGCCACCAGCGCCGCGTTGTCCGCTACCAGGTCCTGTTCCAGCCGCGATACCGGGCCGCGTGCGCGCGGTAGCGCTGCTGCCAGCAGGCGCAGCGCCGTGCGCGGAATGTACAGCGGCAGCGTGGTCGTGCCGATGCTCGCATGCACCCGTTGGAACATCTGCTGGTAATCCAGGCGCTCGCCGCCGCCGATCTGCAGCGTCTGCCCGGCGGCGGCGTCGCCCTGCAGCGCGGCCATCACCGCCAGGGCGATGTCATCGGCGTGCACCGGCTGCCGCAGGCCATGCGCCATTGGAATCGGGAACACCCGGGTGCGGCGCGCGCGCGCGACGATCGGGGTCAGGCTGCGGTCCCGTCCAACGCCGTACACCAGCGTGGGCCGCAGCACGGTCCACTGCATGCCCAGGCGCTCGGCCTGTAACGCCAGGGTGCGCTCGCCCTGCTGCAGCAGCGCCACCAGCGCCTGCTCGTCAGGCTGCGCCGATCCCTGTTTGCTGATCACGCTCATCGAACTGGTGACGATGATCTTCTTCGCCGGTGCCACCTGCTGGCGTGACAGCCAGTCGCCCCAGGCATCCAGCGGCGCGAAGCTGACGATGGCCGAATACGCCTGCGCAGGCACCGGCAGCGCACGCATGTCCGCCGCCTGCCAGTCCACGCCGGGTTGCGCCGGCTGCGGGTGGCGGCTCAGCGCACGCACCGGCACGCCGGCGTCGACCAGCCGGGGCAGCAGGCAGCGACCGATCTGGCTGGTGGCGCCGGAAACGAGGACCGTCATGGCACCTCCTCAAGGAAACAGGGCCGCACTATAGCGGACCCGCCCGGCGTGCCGCGCTGCAGCGCTCAGCGCAGCGCGTCGACATCGCGCAATCGCTGCTGCAGGGACTGGTACTCGGGCGAGCTGGCCGGCACGCCCCAACGCGCTGCCTGCTCCAGCGCGTCCTGCGCGAACTGCACGTCGCCGCGGCCAAGTCGCTCGCTGCCTATGGCCAACCAGCGCTGTCCCAGGCGCTGGCGCGCATCGGACTGCGCGCTGCTGTGCGCCAGCGTCTGCCAGGCTTCCAGGCATTCACCCGCCGCCTGCACGCGGTTCTCGCGCAGGCGGTCCTCGACACAGTTGCGGGTGGCCGGCAGCAGGCGTTGTGCCGCCGCCTGCACCTGCCGATCGCGAGGCGCGAGCGCCTGCGCTTCGCGCAGCGCATCGTAGGCGCTGCCGCCAGGCGGTGACAGCATGTCGCCACGTGCACTGGCGTCCTCGAAACGCGCCAGCAGGGTCCTCAGGCGCTCGTCGCGCCGCGCCGCGGGCACCGACGGTGCGGTCAGTGCGCGGTCGGCCTGGCGCGCCCGGGTGATGGCCTGGCGCGCGGCCTGCTCCTGGCGCCCGGTGGCGCCCAGCGCCTGTGCATCGGCCAATGCGCGGGCGGCCAGGTCGAAGCGGAAGTCGGCTGCCAGCCGCGCGCTGGAGGTGAGCAGTGCGTCGATGACCTGGGCCAGGCCCTGCTGTGCGGCGACGTCGTCCGGGCGTGCCAGCAGCACCGCCTGGAACGCGTCGCCGGCCGAGCGCCACTGCTGCCGCCGCTGCAGGCGCTGCGCGTCACGCAGACGCGACTCCAGTGCGGCATTCAGCGCGGCCTCGGTGGCGGGCAGGTCCACATGTCCTGGATCGAAACCGCGCGCCCGCGTTACCTGCGCGGCAGCGCCCGCGACGTCGCCCCTGGCAGCGGCCGCCCGCGCCTGCTGCAACAGGTCCGACAGCGCATCCTCGCGTCCTTCCAGTGCGCGCAGCTGGTTCGGGGCGCGCGCCAGCACCTGCTGGAACAGCGGCAGCGCGCTGTCATCGCTGCCGTCCAGGCGCTGCGCCTGCAACGCCGATTCGGCGCGTCCCAGCAGCGCACCGATACCGGCGCCGCTGTTCTGGTGTTCGCGCAGGCGCCGCGCCAACGGGTCGGCCTCGGCCTGTGGCACCTGCAGTTCGCGTGCCAGCGTCAGTGCGCGCTGCGCCGCCGCGGTGTCGCCGGCATCGAGTGCAGCGCGTGCCTGCACCAGCGCGGCACGTCCGGTCTTTGCAAGACCCGCGCGGGCCTGCGGGCGGTCGCTGTCCAGCGCCAGCGCCGCCTCATACCACTGGCGCGCACCACTGCCATCGGCCGCACTCAACCGCCCTGCGGCCAGCGCGCGGTCGCCGCGGTCGAGCAGCTGCTCGACCTGCGGCTCATTCCAGAACCAGGTGGCCACCGGGCGGCCGAATGCCACCAGCAGCACGAACACCAGCACCGCCACCCCCAGCGCCCACGCCCAGATGCGCCGGGCATGCCGGGCCTGCAGCCACCACCAGCGGCCTTCACGCCGCACGCGGCGCAGGGCGGCATGCGCGGCGTCCTCATGGTCGGGGCGGCGGCTCATTCCCTGAGCGTAGCGCGGGTCACGTGAGCTCAGCCCAGACGCCGCGCGTCGCTGACACCCGGCAAGGCATCGAGCTTGCCCAGCAGCGTTGACAGCTGCCCGTAATCGCTCACTTTCAGCCGCAGGCGCAGATGCGCGCGGCCACTGTTGCGTACGTTGTCGCTGTGGATGTCGAGCACGTAGGCATCTTCCTGGGCGATCAGGTTGGTGATGTCCTTCAGCAGCCAACGTCGATCGACCGCGTCGACCACCACATCGACCTCATAACCGCCACCGGCCTGGCCCCATTCGACCGGAAGAATGCGCTGCGGGCTGGTCGCCGCCAGCCGCGCCAGTGCGGGGCAGTCGGTGCGGTGCACGGTGACCCCGCGGGTACGGGTCAGGTAACCGACAATCGGTTCCCCGGCCACCGGCTGGCAGCAGCGCGCCAGCTGCACCAGCAGGTTGCCCACGCCCTGCACCGTGAATTTGGACTTGCCCAGGCTGTCCCGGCGCGCGGTGGGGCGCGGCATCGTCGGCGGCGCGGGCTGGCTGGCGGCGCGTTCGGCCTCCAGCAGCGCGCGGCTGACCTGGTGCGGCCCGGTGTCGCCCAGTGCGACCTGGATATACAGATCGTCCACGCTGTCGGCGTGGAACCTGCGCGCGGCCGCGGCCAGGTCGGCCTGCTGCAGGCCCAGTCGCTTCAGCTCGCGGTCCAGCAGGTCGCGTCCGGCCTGCACGTTGCGCGCGCGATCCAGCTTGTGGAACCAGCCACGCACCTTCTCGCGCGAGCGGTTGCTGGCCAGGTAGCCGCTGGAGGCCAGCAGCCAGTCGCGGCGCGGGTCGGCCTCCTTGCCGGTCAGGATCTCCACGCGGTCGCCGCTGCGCAGGCGATAGGTCAGCGGCACGATGCGGCCGTTGACCTTGGCGCCCCGGCAGCGGTGCCCGACCATGGTATGCACGTGGTAGGCGAAATCCAGCGGGGTGGCGCCCTGCGGCAGGTCCATCACCTCGTCCTTGGGACTGAGCGCGTAGACCCGGTCTTCGGTCAGTTCCGCGTCCAGCGCACCGGCCAGTTCGCTGGCGTGGCCGTCCTGCGACTGCTCCAGCAGTTGGCGCATCCAGGTGATCTTGCGATCAAAGGCCTTTTCCGCGCCCTTGCTGCCTTCCTTGTAGCGCCAGTGTGCAGCCACGCCGAGCTCGGCCTGGGCATGCATGTCGTGGGTACGGATCTGCACCTCGATGGTGCGACCTTCCGGCCCCACCACCGCGGTATGCAGCGAGCGATAGTCGTTGGCCTTGGGCCGTGCGATGTAATCGTCGAACTCGCTGGGCACCGGCGCCCACAGCGAGTGCACCACGCCCAGCGCGGCGTAGCAGGCCGCCACGTCCTTGACCATCACCCGTACTGCGCGGATGTCGTACAGCTGTTCGTAGGCCAGCCGCTTCTTCTGCATCTTCCGCCAGATGCTGTAGATGTGCTTCGGGCGCCCGCTGACCTCGGCCTCGATGCCCTGGGCCAGCAGCTCGCGCGACAGCACTTTCTTGACCGATTCGACATAGCGTTCGCGCGCCAGCCGGGTTTCGTCGACTTCACGAGCGATGCGGCGGTAGGTCTCCGGCTCCAGGTGTCGGAACGCCAGGTCTTCCAGTTCCCATTTCAGCTGCCAGATGCCCAGCCGGTTGGCCAGCGGGGCGTGGATATCACGGGTCAGCTGGGCCAGCGCGCGGCGTTCTTCCTCGGTCAACCTGTCGGCCGCGCGCATGCGCGCCAGTTGCCGGGCCAGCAGGATCGGCACCACGCGCAGGTCCTGGATGATCGACAGCAGCAGGCGGCGCAGGCCCTCGCTGTTGCGTCCGGCATCGCGCCCGGCATGCAGCGCCCAGACCTGGTCGGCCGCGTCGAGTCCGTCCAGCAGGCCGATCACGGCTTTCTGGTGCGCTCCCAGCGGCAGCGCCTCCAGGCCGGCACGCAGCCAGGGCAGGTCGAACAACAGTGCCGCCAGCAGCGCGCTGTCGTCGGCCGACAGCAGCGCCAGCGCGTCCAGGGTGTCGGCCAGCACCGGCCAGGACGCCGCCTGGGCGTGGTCGGCCCCTTCCGCCTGCCAGCGCTGCAGCAGCGCCTCGCCCAACGCGGGGGACAGCGAGGCGACCGAAGGTCGGTTCAACAGGCCATCCAGGCCGGGGACGGAAGCGCGGTTCACAGCATCATGCAGACAGGATAGAGAGCCCTACACTAGCGCTGGTATCGTTGCCGGACAATCAGAACCGGTTCCATCCTGAATTCCTGGAGAGTTGCCATGCGTTTTTCCCGTCTGAGAGTGTTGGCCAGTGCGGCCGTGTTGCTGGCCATGGCCGGACCGGCCCTCGCCCAGCGCGTGGTCGAAGGTGATCTGCAGCAGCAGATGTCCCCGGCAGAGTTCAAGGCCGCCGGCCTGGACAAGCTCACCCCCGGCGAACTGGCCGCCCTCAACGGATGGCTGCAGGGCAAGGTTGCCGCGGTCAGCGCCGATGTGCGCGAGCAGGTGCGTGAACAGGTGCGCGAGGAAGCGCGCGAAGAAGGCCGTCAGGAAGTGATCGTGAAGAACCGCGGCTTCTTCGACTTCGGCACCAAGGAACCCATCGTCAGCACGGTGCAGGGCGAGTTCCGTGGCTTCGGCAAGGGCCGCCGCTACGTGCTGGCCAACCAGCAGGAATGGGAACAGACCGACGAAACCACGCTGGCCGGCGTGCGACGCACCGATCCGGAGGTGTCCATCGCGCCGGGCATGATGGGCGCGTGGTACATGCAGATCAAGGGCGTCAACACCCGCGCCAAGGTGCAGCGGGTCAAGTAAGCGTCCAGGCATCACGCCTGGCCCAGCGCGGCCACGCGCTGGGCCAGCTTCTTGGCCGAAATCCCGGTCCTGGCGCCCAGCTCCTGGGCGAACAGCGACACCCGCAGCTCCTCCAGGTCCCACCGCAGCGCCTGCCACTGCGGGCGCCCCTGCAGCCCGCGCGCCTGCGCCTGCTCCAGTGCATCCAGGAAGGGGCGCAGTTCCAGCATGCGCGCCTGGTCGCGCGGCGGATCGCGCTTGGCGCGCTCGCTGCGCAGGATCATCGCGCGCAGGTAGCGCGGATACTGGGCCAGTGCATCGGCCGGCGTGTCGCGCAGGAAACCGGGGTGGATCAGCGCGGCCAGCTGCTGTTCCAGGTCGTCCAGGTTGCCGCGTGCCCAGCCCATCAGCGGCGCTTCCAGCAACGGTTTCAGTTCGGCCACATGGCCCAGGATGGTCTCGGCCAGCTTCAACCGCGCCATCGCTTCGCCGAACAGGTCGCGCCCGGCCGCGTCGCGCCGCCGGGCGAACGCGGCGGGGTCGCGGATCTCGCCAAGGCCCTCGGCCAGCACCGCGTTCATCGCCGCATCGACCAGGTCGCCGCGCAGCCGCTCCTGCGATTCGATCGCCGCATACAGCAATCCGGTCTTGGGCGGTACGGGCAGCTGTTTGCGCGCCTGCTTGGCCTTGTCGGCCAGCGCGATCTCCAGCAGGCGGCGCACACCGCGCGGGTGCTGCTCCAACGCTTCATTGCGGTCGGCAAAGATCCGCAGCGACGCGGTGTCGCCCGCATCCACCAAGGCCGGGTATGCGGGCACGCCGGCCTCACCGGGCACCTGCAGCGGAATGGCGCTGGCGGGGAACTCGCGCAGGCCGTCGGCCGCCAGCGCGCGACCGGCGCGCTGCGCGAACGCATCGCCGGCCTGTTCGCCGAAGCGGGCACGCAGCGCATCCAGGTCGCGCGAGGCGGCCAGCAGCGTCCCCTTCGCATCGTGCAGGCGCAGGTTCATGCGCAGGTGCGGGTCCAACGCGGATTCGTCGAAATCGGTCGCCGCCACCGCTGCACCGGTGGCACGCGAGAGGAAACGCGCCAGCTCACCGCGCAGATCGTCTGCACTGGGCGCGGGGAACGCTTCGGCGAACGCGCGACCGAAGTCCGGCGCCGGTACATAGTTGCGGCGCATGGCCTTGGGCAGGCTGCGGATCAATGCCGAGGCCTTGTCGGCGACGAAGCCGGGGGCGAGCCACGACAAACGCGCCGGATCCAGCGCGTTGAGCAGGTGCAGCGGGACATCCAGGCTGACGCCATCGTCGTCGCTGCCCGGCTCGAAGCGATAATGCAGCGCAAGCCGCGCATCGCCCAGCGCCAGATACCGGGGATAACGCTCGGCATCGCTGCCCTCGCCCGGCAGCAGGTCGGCCAGCGACCACGCCAGCGCGCGGCGTTTTTCAGGCGGCACCCCCTTCCACCAGGTGTCCAGTCCGGTCGCCGAATGGATCTCCGACGGAATCCGGTCCAGGTACCAGCGCGCCTGCCAGTCTTCGTCGGCGACGATGCCGGCACGGCGCAGCTTGGCTTCTTCTTCGCGGGCCTGTTCGAGCACCTTCAGGTTGTCGGCAATGACGCTGGCACGGGTATTGATCTCCCCGGTGACCAGCGCCTGGCGGACGAAGATGTCGTGCGCCTCGCCGGGCGCGATGCGGCCGTAATGCACCGGCTTCTTCGGCGCCAGTACCAGCCCGAACAGGCTGATCTGCTCCGAGGCCAGCACCTGGCCCTGCGCGCGCGACCAGTGCGGGTCGAAGTGCTTGCGCAGCAACAGGTGCGGCAGCTCGGCAATCACCCAGTCCGGCTCGATCGCCGCATTGGTCAGCCCCCACACCTTCTGCGTGTCCAGCAGCGTGGCCGCCAGCAGCCACGGCGGCGGCCGCTTGGCCAGCACCGAACCGGGGAACGGCAGGAAGCGGCGCTGGCGCGGGGCGAGGAAATCGCCCTTGTCGCTGCGATGTCCGATCTGGGTCGGCAGGCCGGCGATGAGCGCGCGGTGCAGGGTCTGGTAGGCGTGCGCGCGCGCCCGTTCGCTGAACCCGGCGCGCGCGGCGTCAGCGGACGCGGGCGCGCGGTCCGCCGGCGCCGCAACCGGCGCTTCGGTCTTGCCTTCGCGGGCCAGGCGCGCAGCACGATGCTGCTGGCCACGGGTGGCCTTGGCCTTGGTCGCATCGTCGCGAACCGGCGCCGGCGCCGAGGAACCCGCCAGCAGCGGCGCCATCGCGCTGTCCACCGGCTCTTCGTTCCAGCCCAGCTCTTCGCACAGCACGCGCAGCTGGCGGTGCAGCTCGCGCCACTCGCGCATGCGCAGGAAGCCCAGGAAATGGCGCTCGCACCAACCGCGCAGCTTCGATTGCGTGAGGTCTTCGTGGGCCTGGCGGTAGCCTTCCCACAACCGCAGCACGCCGACGAATTCGGAGCGGCCATCGGCAAACAGCGCATGCGCGTTGTCGGCGGCCGCCCGCGCTTCGGGCGGGCGCTCGCGCGGGTCCTGGATGCCCAGGAACGCGGCGATCACCAGCATCGGCCGCAGGCAGCCCTGGGCCTGGGCGGCCACCAGCATGCGCGCGAGCTTGACGTCCACCGGCAGGCGCGCCATCTGCCGCCCGATCGGGGTCAACCGGCGCTCGGCGTCCACCGCGCCCAGTTCGCCCAGCTGCTGCCAGCCATCGGCGATGGCGCGCTCGTCGGGCGCCTCCAGGAACGGGAAATCCTCGATCCGGCCCAGGCCCAGCTGCAGCATGCGCAGGATCACCCCGGACAGGCTGGAGCGGCGGATTTCCGGATCGGTGAATTCAGCGCGCGACTGGAAATCGGCCTCCGAATACAGGCGGTAGCAGATGCCTTCGGACACACGGCCGCAGCGGCCCTTGCGCTGGTTGGCGCTGGCCTGGGAGATGGCCTCAATGTGCAGCCGGTCCAGCTTCTGCCGCGGACTGTAGCGCTTGACCCGGGCCAGGCCGGGGTCGATCACGTAGCGGATGCGCGGCACCGTGAGCGAGGTTTCGGCCACGTTGGTGGCCAGCACGATGCGGCGCTTGCTGGCGGGGTTGAACACCAGGTCCTGGTCTTTCACCGACAGCCGCGCGTAGAGCGGCAGCACGTCGGTCTCACGATACTTGCGCCGTTCCAGCGCCTGGTGCGCATCGCGGATCTCGCGTTCGCCCGGGAAGAACAGCAGGATGTCGCCGCGCGGGTCGGTGCGGGTGATTTCATCCACCGCCGCCACCACCGCGTCGTTGACGGTGCGCTCGCCATCGCGGCCGCCGTCGGCCTCGCCGCCGCCTTCGCCTTCCAGCGGGCGATAGCGCACTTCCACCGGGAAGGTACGGCCTTCCACGCTGATCACCGGCGCATCGTCGAAGTGCTGGGCGAAGCGTGAGGTGTCGATGGTCGCCGAGGTGACGATCAACTTCAGGTCAGGCCGCTTGCGCAGCAGCTGTTTGAGGTAGCCGAGCAGGAAATCGATGTTGAGGCTGCGTTCGTGCGCCTCGTCGACGATGATCGTGTCGTACTGCGACAGCCATCGGTCGCTGCTGATCTCGGCCAGCAGGATGCCGTCGGTCATGAACTTGATGCGGGTGTCATCGCCGACCCGGTCGGTGAAGCGCACCTGGTAACCCACCGTGGTGCCCAGCTCCGACTGCAGCTCCTGCGCGACGCGGGTGGCCACCGCGCGTGCGGCAATCCGTCGCGGCTGGGTGCAGCCGATCATGCCGGCCACGCCGCGTCCGGCGGCCAGGCACAGCTTGGGCAGCTGGGTGGTCTTGCCCGACCCGGTTTCGCCGGCGATCACCACCACCTGGTGCTCGCGGATCAGCGCGGTGATGCGCTCGGCTTCACGCGCAATCGGCAGGCTGTCGTCCAGAGTGATCGATGGCAGGTTGCCCGCCCGCGCTTGACGCCGCTGGACCGACGCCTGCAGTGCCTGCTCGAAGGCCGCGGCCAGGGCTGCATCGGCCGGCTTGGCCCGGCAGCGCGACAGCATGCCGAGCAGACGCCCACGGTCCCGGCTCATGGCCCCATCGATGGCGGCCTGCTGCGAAGACAGGGACGAAGCGGCAGGTTGTTTGATAGCGGTCATCAATCGAATCGTTTGGTACGTATGAGTACAACTGAAGGTTAGTCTGATCTATTGTGAAGGCCATCCACTCCACGAAGAGGAACTCCCCCATGGCGAAGACCAAATCCCCCGCGAAACCGAAAGCCACCCGGCAGAAGCTGGCAGCCAGCAGCCCGGCGGCACCGGCAGCAGCCTCGGCCCCGAACATCGATATCGGGATCAAGGTGGGCGATCGCAAGAAGATTGCCGACGGGTTGGCGGCCTACCAGGCTGACGCGTTCACGCTCTACCTGAAGACCCACAACTTCCATTGGAACGTCACCGGCTCGATGTTCAACTCGCTGCACCTGATGTTCGAAACCCAGTACACCGAGCAGTGGGCCGCCCTGGACGAGGTTGCAGAACGCATCCGCGCCTTGGGTTTCAATGCCCCGGGCTCCTACCGCGAGTTTGCCGCCCTGACCTCGATCCCCGAGGAACCGGGCCTGACCGACAGCGCGGACTGGCGTGAAATGGTACGCCAGTTGGTGGTCGCCAACGAAGCGGTCTGCCGGACGGCCCGCAAGGTGCTGGACGTGGCGGACGACGCCGACGACGCCCCGACCGAGGATCTGATGACCCAGCGCCTGCAGACCCACGAAAAGTACGCCTGGATGCTGCGCAGCCTGCTCCAGTAGCGCCGGGCTCTGCCCGGCTGACCTGGCCGTTGCCGTTTCCTGGAGCCGGGCAGCGCCCGGCTCCACCCCCGCCTGACGGCCTGATGCGGGAATTCCGGACGGGGGAACGCCCCCGGAACCGGTAAACTACGGCGATGTCTTCCCGCCCCGCGCACGAACTGCTGCACCGCATTTTTGGCTACGACGATTTCCGCGGTCCGCAGCAGGCGATCGTCGAGCATGTCGCGGCCGGTAATGACGCGCTTGTCCTGATGCCCACCGGCGGCGGCAAGTCGCTCTGCTACCAGGTACCCTCCCTGCTGCGCGACGGCACCGGCATCGTCATTTCGCCGCTGATCGCGCTGATGCAGGACCAGGTGGACGCCCTGCGCCAGCTCGGCGTGCGCGCCGAATACCTGAATTCGACCCTGGACGGCGAAACTGCCGCCCGCGTCGAGCGCGAACTGGCCGCCGGCGAACTGGAACTGCTGTATGTCGCGCCCGAGCGGCTGCTGACCGGCCGCTTCCTGTCGCTGCTGGCACGCAGCCGGATTGCCCTGTTCGCCATCGACGAAGCCCATTGCGTCTCGCAGTGGGGCCACGATTTCCGACCTGAATACCGCCAGCTCACCGTGCTGCACGAGCGCTGGCCCGATGTACCGCGCATCGCGCTGACCGCCACCGCCGATCCGCCGACCCAGCGCGAGATCGCCGAGCGCCTGGACCTGACCAACGCCCAGCACTTCGTCAGCTCGTTCGACCGCCCCAACATCCGCTACACCGTGGTCCAGAAGGACAATGCCAAGCGCCAGCTGCTGGATTTCCTGCGCGGCCACCGCGACGAAGCCGGCATCGTCTACTGCATGTCGCGACGCAAGGTCGAGGAAACCGCCGAGTTCCTGTGCAGGGAGGGCATGAACGCCCTGCCCTACCACGCCGGCCTGCCGGCCGAGGTGCGCGCCGCCAACCAGCGCCGCTTCCTGCGCGAGGACGGCATCGTGATGTGCGCCACCATCGCCTTCGGCATGGGCATCGACAAGCCCGACGTGCGCTTCGTGGCGCATACCGACCTGCCCAAGTCGATGGAAGGGTATTACCAGGAAACCGGCCGTGCCGGCCGCGACAGCGAACCGGCCGAGGCCTGGCTCTGCTACGGCCTGGGCGACGTGGTGCTGCTCAAGCAGATGATCGAGCAGTCCGAGGCGGGCGAAGAGCGCAAGGCGCTGGAACGCTCCAAGCTCGACCACCTGCTGGGCTACTGCGAATCCATGCAGTGCCGGCGCCAGGTGCTGCTGGCCGGGTTCGGCGAAACCTATCCGCAGCCGTGCGGCAACTGCGACAACTGCCTGCAGCCACCCGATGCCTGGGATGCCAGCGTGGCCGCGCAGAAAGCGCTGAGCTGCGTGTACCGCAGTGGCCAGCGGTTCGGCGTGGGCCACCTGATCGACATCCTGCGCGGCGGCGAGAACGACAAGATCCGCCAGTTCGGCCATACCGAACTGAGCACCTACGGCATCGGCAAGGACCTGGATGCCCGCACCTGGCGCAGCGTGTTCCGCCAGCTGGTCGCGGCCGGGCTGTTGGAAGTGGACAGCGACGCCTACGGCGGCCTGCGCCTGACCGACGGCAGCCGGCAGGTGCTCAAAGGCGAGCGCAAGGTGATGATGCGTCGCGAGAGCCCGAAGAGCCGCGAACGCGACCGTGGCGGCCAACGCACCGGCCTGTCCGTGCTGCCGCAGGATCTGGCCCTGTTCAATGCGCTGCGCGGCTTGCGCGCCGAGCTGGCGCGCGAACAGAACGTGCCGGCCTTCGTGATCTTCCACGACAGCACCCTGCGCAACATCGCCGAACAGCGCCCCACCAGCATCGATGCGCTGGGGCGGGTTGGCGGTATCGGCGGCACCAAGCTGTCCCGCTACGGCGAGCGCCTGGTCGAGATCGTCCGCGAGGAAGGCTGAGCCGCATGCGCCCCGCCGGAGCCACGTCCAGAGTTGAACCTGCCGTTCAGCGAGCGGTGCGCCTGGCGGGTTTTGGCGCTAAGGTGGCGCCCATGTCCGCCGGTGGCCTGCTCCTGCGAGTGGTGTTGATGCTCAGCCTGTTCCTCAACGGGCTGAACGCGGCCATGGCCGGTCCGATGGTGCTGGCCATGGCGATGCCGGCTGCCCCCATCGGGGACGCCCCGGCACCGCCTTGCCATGGCGAAGGGCACGCCGCCATGCACGGCGATCAGGCTGACGCGCCGGCGCCTGCCCAGGCACCCGACGACAGCGAGCACTGCCGGATCAAGGACTGCCTGCGCAACTGCGCCCAACAACCGGGCCTGACCGCCCAGATCGCCTGGATACCGACACCGCCGCCGCTGTCGCCGGCGCCGCTGCCAGCTACGCAGGACGTCCTGCGCAGCCCGCCGCTGGACCGCATCACCCGCCCTCCCATCGCCTGACCGGAGCTGACCGGGTCGGCGCTCGCCACGAACGCCCGCTCGACGCGACGCCGTGCTGCCGCACGCGCGTCCTGCCGGCACCTGCGCGTGCCCTCGGATTCGATTCGGAGTTGCAATGTCACACCCCTCTTCCCCCGGCGCGGGCGCTCCGCCTGTGCCGTCGCGGCGCCTGTTCGTGCAGGGTCTGGCCGCCGGCGGCGTTGTTGCCGGCCTGGTCGGCGCCGTGCCCGCCCGCGCCCTGGCCAACCCTGGCCGCAGCGTAGCCACCGCCCCGCAGGTCCTCAGCGGCCAGCGGTTCCAGTTGAGCATCGGCGAGTCCCTGGCCAACTTCACCGGCCGTACCCGACCGGCCATCACGGTCAACGGCAGCCTGCCCGCGCCGATCCTGCGCTGGCGCGAAGGCGACACCGTCAGCGTACGCGTGTCCAATGCGCTGCAGGGCCACCCCACGTCGATCCACTGGCACGGCATCCTGCTGCCGGCCAACATGGACGGCGTGCCCGGCCTGAGCTTCAACGGCATCGCCCCGGGTGAGGCCTACGACTACCGCTTCACCCTCAAACAGTCCGGCACCTACTGGTACCACAGCCATTCGATGTTCCAGGAACAGGCCGGGTTGTATGGCGCACTGATCATCGACCCGCTGCAACCGGCCCCGTACCGCTTCGACCGCGAGCACGTGATCCTGCTCTCGGACTGGACCGACATGGACCCCGGCGCGCTGTTCCGGCGCATGAAGAAGCTCGCCGAGCACGACAACTACTACAAGCGCACCCTGCCCGACTTCGTGCGCGACGTGCGCCGGGAGGGCTGGAGCGCGGCCTCCGCCGACCGTGGCATGTGGGGTCGGATGCGGATGACCCCGACAGACATCTCCGACATCAATGCCCACACCTACACCTACCTGCTCAACGGCACCGCGCCGGCGGGCAACTGGACCGGACTGTTCCGCAGTGGCGAAAAGGTGCTGCTGCGCTTCATCAACGGCGGTTCGATGACCTACTTCGAGGTGCGCATTCCCGGCCTGAAGATGACCGTGGTGGCCGCCGACGGGCAGTACATCCACCCGGTGAGCATCGACGAGTTCCGCATCGCCCCGGCCGAAACCTTCGACGTGATCGTCGAACCCAGTGGCCAGGACGCTTACACGATCTTCTGCCAGGACATGGGCCGTACCGGTTACGCCGCCGGCACCCTTGCCGTACGCCACGGCCTGCAGGCGCCGGTTCCCGCGCGTGACCCGCGCCCGCTGCTGACCATGAGCGACATGGGCCATGACATGGGTGCCATGGGCCACGACATGAAAGGCATGGAAGGCGGCTGCGGCGCCACCCTGGGCCACGCCGGCCATGGCAGCGCCAGCAAGGCACCACGCCACGCACCGAGCGAGACCGGCAACCCGCTGGTCGACATGCAGAGCATGGCCACCGAGCCCAAGCTGGACGACCCCGGCATCGGGTTGCGTGACAACGGCCGCCAGGTGCTCACCTACGGTGCGATGCGCAGCCTGTTCGAGGATCCCGACGGCCGCGAGCCGTCGCGCGAGGTCGAACTGCACCTCACCGGCCACATGGAGAAGTTCAGCTGGTCGTTCGATGGCGTTCCTTTCGCCAGCGCCGAACCGCTGCGCCTGAATTACGGCGAGCGCATGCGCATCGTGCTGGTCAACGACACCATGATGCAGCACCCGATCCACCTGCACGGCGTGTGGAGCGACCTGGAAAACGCCGGCGGCGACTTCCAGCTGCGCAAGCACACCATCGACATGCCACCCGGCACACGGCGCAGCTACCGCGTGCGCGCAGATGCGCTGGGCCGCTGGGCCTACCACTGCCACCTGCTGTACCACATGGAAGCGGGGATGATGCGCGAAGTGAGGATCGAAGAATGAAGATGCTTACTGTTGCGCTGCTCACCGCCATCGCGGGCCCGGCGTGGGCGCAATCGCATGCGCACACACACGCCGATGCGGCACCCGCGGCTGCACCGGCCGCGGTGGACCATTCGAAGATGGACCACTCGAATATGGACCATTCAACGATGGACCATTCAACGATGGACCATTCGACCATGGATCACGGCGGCGTCGACCACGCGCAGATGGATCACTCGACGATGGATCACGCCCCCATTGGCCATGGCACCGCGCAGATTGCACCGCGCGAACCCATTCCGGAGGTCACCGACGCCGACCGTGCGGCCGCCTTCCCGCCCATCAACCATGATGCGATGGAGCACGCACCCAACGTGCACAGCCTCTTGCTGATCAACCGACTGGAACATTGGGATGGCCAGCACGGCGCCGGCCAGGCCTGGGAAGCCAGCGGCTGGGTCGGCGGCAACATCAACCGCCTGTGGGTACGCAGCGAGGGCGAGCGCAGCGGCGGGCACACGGAGTCGTCGGATCTCGAAGTGCTGTACGGGCGCAGCGTGTCGCCGTGGTGGGACGTGCTGGTCGGCGTCAAGCAGGACTTCCGCCCGGCGGACTCACGCACTTGGGCCGCGTTCGGCATCCAGGGGCTGGCCCCGTACAAATTCGAAACCTCGGCGACGGCGTATGCCGGCGAAGGCGGGCAACTGGCGGCTACGCTGGAGGTCGAGTACGAACTCCTGCTCACCAACCGCCTGATCCTGCAGCCGCTGGTGGAAGCCACGCTGGCTGCCAGGGATGAGCCCGAGCGCGGCATGGGTACCGGCCTGAACAAGGTCGAGGCGGGGCTGCGCCTGCGCTATGAGTTCAGCCGTCGCTTCGCGCCGTACATCGGCATCAGCCACGAGCGCCTGTTCGGCGACACCGCCGACTACCACCAGGCGGCCGGCGAACCCACCCGGGACACCCGATGGGTGGCCGGCGTGCGCGTCTGGTTCTGACCGACCCTCCCGGGCGCCACGCGCCCGGGACGTCCGCGCTCAGATCAGAAATCGAACAGGTCGGACAGGAAGCTTTCCTTCTTCTTCTTCCGGTAACCCTGCTGGTCCCCATAGTGCTGCTGGCCCAGATGGCGGGTGTCGCGATGCTGGACCTGCTGGTACACCTGCTGCTGCGGCTGCGGCGGCGGCGGTGCAGCGGCATGTACCGGGGCGGGCGCAGCGGCACCGGCCGAGCGCTCGATGATCTTGTCCAGCTCGCCACGGTCCAGCCACACGCCCCGGCATTGCGGGCAGTAATCGATCTCGATCCCCTGGCGCTCGGACATCACCAGGGCCTGGGTCGTGCATACGGGGCATTGCATGGAACTGTCTCCCAGTGGACAAACCCCGACTCTACCGTGACCTACCTGACCGTTTGGCAACAAACCCGGCGTTCAGGGCGCTGCTTGCACGATCTCCTCACCCGGCGCTGCCCCATACTCCGCGCCGCCCCGCTCCAATTTCCAGGGAAACCCGCGTCATGCTGTTGTCCAAGCGCCACGTCGAACCGCGCGTACTGTTGATCGAAGATACCGAAGACACCCGTGAACTGAGCCGCATCACCCTGGAAAGCCAGGCCTGTGAAGTGGCCGCCGTCAGCTCGGCCGAAGCCGCGCTGGGGCTGCTGCAGGCCGGCGAGCGCTTCGACCTGGTCTTCACCGACGTCTGCCTGGGCGGCCTGAGCGGGATCGACGCCGCCCAGCGCATCCGCCAGCAGTTCCCCAGCCTGCCCGTGCTGGTCACCTCCGGCCTGCAGCCGGACCGGGTCACCCCGCAGCTGGCCCCGGGTATCCACTTCCTGCCCAAGCCCTATTCGATGAGCGAGCTGCTGGATGCCATCCGCGCCTGCTTCGGCGACAACGACGTCGACCGCGCGGCCTGACACCCACCGTCAGTCGCGCGGCTTGTAACTCTTGTTGCCTGCGGGTGTAAGGCAATAGCGACCGCCGCGTGGCCCGGTGCACAGGTTGCCGCTGCTGCAAGGGCAACTTCCGGAGCTCACCGGTACCGCTGTTGCGGGCGCCAGCCGCGCGCCACCGCCCGCCGTGCATACCTTCTTCGACGCACTGATCGAGCCGTCGTTGCAGACGAACGATCCACCGGCACAGTGGGAGATGCCTCCCTTCTTTCCCGAGCACGGTGTATTCCCGGCTTCCGCCCGGCCTGCGCATACGCTCGCCAGCAGCAACAGCCCCAGTAGTCCCTGCCGTATACGCATGAAGCCCATTCCGCATGTGCGCCCGCCCGGCGCAGGGAAAGCCTACCCTTTCATGCGGATTTCATCCAAGTCTGCGCATCTTTCGCCGGACGGGGTCGCGCCGTGGCCCCATTCCCTGACTGGAAGCCGAAACATGCAGACCCGAATACTGCTGGGCACCCCGTTGCTGCTGCTGGCCTCGCTGGCCGACGCCCGTGCCGATGACTTCGTCACGTGCGAGAGCCGCGATAACCGTTACCAGTCCTGTGCACTGCCCTACGCCGGCTACGTCACCCTGGACCGCCAGCTGTCCGGCGCCGATTGCCGCCAGGGCCGCAGCTGGGACTACGACCGCCGCAATGTGTGGGTCGATGACGGCTGCCGCGCCTCGTTCCGCGTGCGCGGCGACGACCGGCACCATGACCACGATGACGACAACCACGACGCCAAGGTGGCGGCTGGCGTACTGGTGGGCGCTGCGATCCTCGGCGCGCTGGTACACAACGCCAACAAGAACGACGACCGTTATCAGGACGACAACTACCAGGGCGCGCGGCACACTTCGTACGTGCCCGGCTGGATGATCGGCGAGTTCGAAGGCTACAACCCCATGTACAACGCCGACATCCGCATGCGCATCGACGCCGATGGCCGCATGTCGGCGCAGGCGCGCGGACAGAACCTGTCAGGCTGGGTCAACGGCGGCCAGCTCAACGTGGGCAACAGCGTGTTCGACATCAACCAGAGTCGCGATGGCTTCGTCACCACCGAAGTGGGCGACCGCCAGAACGAAGTGCGCTACCGCCGCGTACGCTGACGGCAGCAGGCGCCGGCCAGCAGGCCGGCGCCATTGCTCATCCGCCGACCTTGCAGCTCAGGCGTGTGCCATAGAACGCCAGCGTGGCTTCGCCCTGGTGTTCCCAGAACTCGACCCCTTCGCGCGTGTACCGGCTGCCGCTGGCGGACGGCGCGGCAAAGGCAATGGCCTGGTCGCGCCCCAGACGGATGACCGCCACCTGCGGATCCATCTGGTTGTAGAACACGACCGAGAGCGGTTTGCCGGCATCGTCGCAGGCGTACTGCACCGCCTTCGCGGCCGGTGCCGACGGCGAAGCGAGGCGCAGCTCGACGATGCGGGTCTGGTAGGACTCCAGCAGGCAACGATTGGCGTCCACCGCCTGCCAGCAGGCATCACGACCCTTGATCCAACCGCGTTGCTCGGCGGCGACGTCCAGCTCACCGGGCCCGGTCTGCGCCGCGCGGTACAGGCCCGCAAGCTCACGGTCCAGCGCGGACAGCCGGGTATCGCCGCAGACCATCTTCTCGGCATCCGAGGCGGCCTTGGCGCAATCGAACGAGGGGCCCTCCTTCGCGCCGGCGGCAGGCGCCGCAGGTGACGCCACCGGCGCCGGCGATTCATTGGCCGGCGTGGCGGGAGCGGCACGCGTCGCCGGATCGGTCGGGGCCGGCTTACAGGCGGCCAGCGCAAGTGCGCCCAGGCCGATCAGCACAAAACGGTTCATGGCACCTCCACTGCGGTCAAAGCCAACGCGGCCAGTCTGCGCCATGTGGCGCCCATTCCGCGTGTAGGCGCGGCTTATTCAACAGCGCAGCCGTCCGTGCGCGCCGACGCCGGCAACACTTCGATGCTGCCCGCCTCCAGCTGCGCCAGGATCGATTCCGGCCCACGCCAACTGCGCCACTGCAGCCCCACGCTGGCCGCGCGCGGATCATGGATCCGATCCACCACCGGCAGCGACCAGCCGCGCCGGTCGTATTCGGCCAGCCACTGCGGGCAGCGCAGCGCCAGCACGTCCCGCGGCCGGCTGACCAGCGCGTCGCAGTCTTCGCGCTGGAACGGCGTCCAGCCACTGACCAGGTAGCGCTGGAACGCAGGGCCGCCATTGCCCAGCGCCGCCACGTGCGCATCGGCGACATCGCGCACGTCGATGCCCCGGTGCAGGCGGTACAGCAGCATGCGATCTGGCGTTTCCGGGAAGCAGCGCGACATCCGGATCACACGCACCTGCAGGTCCGGTCCGGCGGCCTCCTCCAGCCACTGTTCGGCGGCGAGCTTGGAGCGGTGGTACACGGTCTTCGGCAGCGGCGGCGTGTTCTCGTCCACCCAGGTACACCGCCCGGGCACGATGGCGTGCCCGTACAACGCGGTGGTACTGGTAAAGACCAGCCGCCCCACCCCCGCCTCACGTGCCAGCATCGCCAGGGTGCGGGTACCCTCCACATTGATGCGCTGGAACTCGCTGTCGCTGAACAGTCCCACATGGGGCGCATGCAACGCGGCGCAATGAATGACGGCATCGACTTCTTGCAGCAGTCGTCCCAGCAATCGGCTGTCAGTAACGTCCGCTACATGGCGCGTGGTGGCGAACGGACTACGGTCGAGACCCACCACCTCGTGGCGGGCGGCCAGGGCGCCAAAGATGGCGCGACCGACCCGGCCTGAACTTCCTGTCAGCAGAATCTTCACTGGAATGCACATGTCAGCGCCCGGGAGCTACCGGGATGCGCCGATTGTAGCGAGCCGGACATGCCTGCGGATGACCGCCCTGGATGACACCGGTGGTTACGCGCTACGCGCTTCGCAGGGCACTGCATTCTTCAACGCAGGCGCATGCCGTCCACCTTGGTGGGAACAGCCGAGTACGACATTCAACACGAATTGCATGTACATCGCAGGTTGCGCCACGAAGCCTGCCACAACGGACGATTTCCCCGCTCGTTGCGACCAAGGGAGAAGTCACACGCCGCCGCATGGAGATGATCACATCGGTGCATCCGTACGATACGGGCAACACCACACGTGGAGAAAGGTGCGCACTGCCGTACCGATGACCTATGCAGACTCCCGGCCTTGATTCCGTTCTGAATCCAGATCTTCTTCGTGATGCAGGTGCGCTGTCCGCACGCTTCAGAGCCGGCAGGCCATTCCCCAACCTGGTGCTTGACCAGATCCTGTCGCCGGCGTTCATCGCGCGCCTGCAGGCGGAGTTTCCCGATTTCGAACAGGGCAACTGCATCGGCGACAACGGACTGCCCGGCGGCAAATCCACGACCGAAAGCGTCAGGGGACTGGGGCCCGCGTTCGAGCAGCTGGATGCTGCGATCAAGTCCCGCGAATTCCTGCAATGGCTGTCGACTGTCACCGGCATCAGCGATCTGCTGTATGACCCGTGGTACCTGGGCGGTGGCACGCACGAAAGCCACAACGGCGTGAGCCTGGATCCGCATGTCGACTTCAACTACCACCCCAGCGAGCGCTGGCACCGCCGACTGAACCTGTTGATCTATCTCAACCCGACCTGGGAGTCTCACTGGGGCGGGTGCTTTGAACTGTTCAGGGATCCGCATGCGTCAGCCCGACCGGACCTGTCCATTACCCCCACATTCAATCGGGGCGTTCTGTTTGAGACCTCGGAACGCTCCTGGCATGGCTTCAACATGATCCAGCTGCCGCCTGACAAGTCCCGGCTGACGCGGCGCTCCCTTGCGCTGTACTTCTACAGCCGGCATCGGCCGCGATCGGAAGTTGCGGACCGCCATACCACGCTGTACGTGAAGCGCCAGCTGCCGGACCGGATAATGGATGGGCACCGGCTGGACTGCGCCGACGTCGCCGAGATCCGCGATCTGCTGCTGCAGCGCGATATGCACATCACGTCGTTGTACGCGGAAAACACCGCGCTGCGTAAAGCGCAGGACGGTGGCCTGGTGGGTAACGTGCTGTACCTGGCCAGGCGCGCCTTCGTTCGCTTCCGCAGGTGACGGACTCAAGCACGGACACACGAAAAAGGCGCCCCTTCGGGCGCCTAAGTCGTTGATGCAATTGGTGGGCCGTGATGGATTCGAACCATCGACCAAAAGATTAAAAGTCTTCTGCTCTACCGACTGAGCTAACGGCCCATTGCATGCCCCGACTTCGCGCCGGGGGTGCGCATTCTAACCCATCTTGCGGCGCAGGCGTACCCCGTCGCGATCAGGCGTAGCGGGTCGGGTCGGGCACACCGGCGTCGGCGAAGCCTTGGGCACGCAGGCGACAGGCGTCGCAGTGGCCGCAGGCGGCGCCGGTGTCATCGGCGTTGTAGCAGGACACGGTCAGGCCGAAGTCCACGCCCAGGCGCACGCCTTCACGCACGATGTCGGCCTTGCTCAGGAACTGGAGCGGCGCGTGCACCTGGATGCCCGCCCCTTCCACGCCGGCCTTGGTCGCCAGGTTGGCGAGGGTCTGGAAGGCGCTGATGAACTCGGGGCGGCAGTCGGGGTAGCCGGAATAGTCGACCGCGTTGACGCCACAGAAGATGTCGTTGGCGCCCAGCACTTCGGCCCAGCCCAACGCGACCGACAGCATGATGGTGTTGCGCGCGGGCACGTAGGTGACCGGGATGCCCTCGCCACCCGCCTCGGGCACGTCGATGTCGTCGGTGAGGGCCGAACCGCCGATGCTGCGCAGGTCGACGTTGACGGTCTTGTGCGCGGCCACGCCCAGCGCCTTGGCCACGGCCGCGGCGGCGTCCAGTTCGGAGGTGTGGCGCTGGCCGTAGCGCACGCTCAGCGCATGCACGGCAAAGCCCTGCTCGCGGGCCATGGCGACGACGGCGGCGGAATCCATGCCGCCGGACAGGAGGACAACTGC